>Ga0126371_10001153_pt1 | contig 22135 bp, 28 predicted proteins | sample PanSoiMetaPlot_4_FD_110145 | JGI IMG/M metagenome (GOLD analysis project Ga0126371, IMG submission 110145) | Tropical forest soil microbial communities from Panama - MetaG Plot_4 | ecosystem: Environmental > Terrestrial > Soil > Tropical forest > Bulk soil | place: Panama | collected 2016-02-17 | reverse complement strand
GAAGGTGCATTCGAGCGTCGCGCCGCCGACTTCGATGGTTCGATGCTGCTGCATTCTCACTCTCCCGCGAGTCGGCTGACGTTAGGTACCTGAAGCGTCCCGTAACGGGCGGATCACCCTCCTAAGCGCTCGTGATCAGATGTAGCGGAGCCAAGCCGCTGTTGCTGGCCAAAACCGGACTCCATCCCCAAAAAGGTGTCTGGCCGGGGAGCAGCGGCTGCGAGTATTATCGTGCGGATGTCGCTCGACTTTACGGAATGCGATCAGGCGCGCTTGGCGCGAGACGCGGCCTATGATGGTCGGTTCTATACTGGCGTCCACACGACGGGCATCTACTGCCGTCCGGTCTGTCCAGTACGCCCTGCCCGGTCGGCAAACGTTTCGTTCTTCCCGTCGGCCGCCGCGGCGGAGGCGGCCGGCTTCCGCCCATGCCTGCGCTGCCGGCCCGAAACCGCTCCCTTTTCCAGCGCCTGGATCGGCAGCCGGGCAACCGTCGAGCGGGCGCTGCGGCTCATCGTCGGGGAGGGAGCACTCGATCAGGAGGGAGCCACTGTGGAGCGCCTGGCCCAGCGCCTCGGCGTGGGATCAAGGCAGCTGACGCGACTATTCGCGCGTTATCTCCAGGCTAGTCCTTCAAAAGTGGCAAGGACCGCGCGCGTGCAGCGAGCCAAACGCCTCCTCGACGAGACCGGCCTGCCAATGACCGAGATCGCGATGCGGGCGGGCTTCGGGAGCCTGCGACGGTTCAACTCCGTCTTTGTTGAAGTGTACGGCAGGCCGCCGACCAAGATTCGGCGCACGCGGGGTTCGGCTGGTAAGGCCGAACAAACCGTCGAGGATGTCACCAAGAAGAGGGCGCTCTTCAGTCCTCGTGCCAGATCTGGCAGCGCCGCGGCGGCAACGAGCGGCTAGTGCGCATCGGGCGGCGGTTTTGGTATCGCCAGGGCTAGCCGTCGCGTACCCCAGCCCATTGCTGCCAGCGACGCCACGTCGCGAGCGGCGCATCCATGGCCGCCTCGACGTCGGGCATCGCGCCGCCGATCGAGATGCCGGCCTCGGGCATTATGCGGGCCTGTGAGCGACCAGTTGCAGATCGGCGGTCCGGGGACGCCTTCCGCGCGAAGCACTCGGCCGACCACCCATTGGCTAAATAATAGCAGCCCAATCGTCATCATCGAGTTCGCGGGCTGGTGTTATGGCAGATACCCCTTGGTTCTGATCAATTGCGATGCCCTATAGGATTTTCAGCGTAACCCAATACCGCAGCCCTAATGTCGCCGCCCAAGGGCCCCTCCGCTCCGCCAGCTCTGCTCCGGTTTGGTCAAGCCGATCCACCATGCGGCTCATCGCCCCGCTGACCCACCCCCAGTACGCTGCAAGACCGGGTCCTCGGCGCGCCCGCGGATGGCAACACGCGCCAGATTTTTGGCCCGAAATAGCAAGACGCCTCCGCTATCAGCATCCAAAATCTCGCCTTTCGGGATCGATGCGGAACGTGTGCGGACAACTTGTGTGTCGTCCGGTCGCTTGACGGAGCATTGCGCCAGCCGTTGACGCAAAGCCTTGTCGATCCATAGGACGCTGGGAAGTCGATGGGCTGTCCGAGCGGCCGTCACGCGAAACGTATTGGGCATCCAGTCCCGCCGGCAGGTCAACAACCCTGCCGTATTATGGTGTGGACAGCTTAGGAACTTTGTTCCCATGGAGACGTTTCCGTTCGATCATTGGTTGAGTTTGGAAGGGATCGTTCGGGGAAGGGCACAACTTGAGCGCGGTAGTCATCTTTTTCCTTGGCATGATGGTGGGCTGGACACCATGTCTCTTCGCATTGGCTTGGGTTGCTTCGCGCGCGCCAGCTGATGCTTCAGGCAACGAGCGCCGCTCGATACAAAGCCCGGCCCAATAATACCATCCAGGCGACCGGCGCGAGCAATCCGGACCTCAAAGCCTCGATGACAACAAAGCAGGAAATTGGGCGCGAGTGGCGCCCCAACAAGAGCGGATCAACCGCATGGCAGCAGCACTCATCTCCCTGATCGTCTCGTCGATCTTGGTTTTCTTCATCTGGCGGGCGGTCCGCTTCGGGGCACAGACGGATCGCGAGGCAGACGGTGCGTTTGAAGACTACCTCGACGGGCAATGGAGAGTGGAGGAGGGCCTGGCCGATCGAGAGCAACAGCTGTGCTGGCGCCGTCAGGAGAGCTATGAGCTGCGCCAGGGCGAGCGCGTCCTCGTCACCATCGCTCAGACTGAAGGCGGTTGGTACTGGTACGACACCGAGCGCAACACCGCGAGCAGCCCCAACCCCGACATTACCAAGGTCAAGACGGACGCCGAGGCGCACGTGCGCACCACTCTCGCCGCGGCCGACCGCACGGCGGGAGATGCGGCGTAATCCTCGAGACGCTAGCGACCGTGTACCGGCCGGCTATGTGCGGATGCGGGATAATTCCGCTGTGAAATGCCCCGCTCTCGCCGGCGGGCGGGGGGCCTTCAGTGACTAAGCGGATGCGACCGCACGGTCGTATCCGCTTGCGCCACGAATGTGACATGATCGCACAAATCGTGATGCATAGGCGCCTCCCATTAAGGCGGTGCACCTCGGCACTTTACTGCTGGCGCTCGGGCTCAGTTGATCAGTCGTGGAACGGGGCGAATGATGAGTGCGATTGAAATATTATTCTCGGGTGTAATTGCGGCCATCAACGATCATACTAGGTTGGCTTGTTTGACGTGCGCCAATTGACAATTTTCCAGATTGAGGCGATTTTCCAGATTGAGGCGATGCGTATTCTCCCCTCACCGCGTAAGTACTATTAGAAGTTGGTACATCAGCCACCCCAATAGGGCGCTCCAGGCGACCGTCGCGAGCAATCCGAGACCGATTACAGACAGCAGCCAAATTTGACGAATACGTTCTGTGGCAGACGTCTGCTGGTGAGGGGGCGGCATGTGACGGACCGCATCCAGCACGTCGCGAATTTCACCGTGGACTGTCACACTCGACCTCCCACCCTACTACGAACAATGGAAGCAAATCCACGTCGCCAATCTGTAAGCTATTCTCGCTAACTCACATTATATCGCAAAATCACGGGGACACAAAGCCGGAGTAAAGGCCCCTCAGGATGAGCCGGGGAGAGACGGTCGTCAGGTGTAAAAATTCTAGACTTGAGTAACAACCTTCGCGATTGCAGATACAAGCACACTGATATGACAATATTATTTCGAAGACGACTCTCCCCGGCGCGTGAAGTCTTTCACACGTCTTCCTCATCGATCCGCGATAGTCTCTTGCCCTCCATTTGGACGCGACGACACCATGCCGCGCAGGCTTGCGCTCGCTGCGGCTGCGCTCATTATTTTCAATCTCGCCGTCATTCTGCGACGACCTGCCGTCATTGCCGGATGCTCGTCGGTACGACGGTTAAGAGCAAGGTGTCTACGGGCTCCAAGGCAACCATACTGCAAGAGCCAACAGGAGTGTGAGATTGACCACCTAATCTCACTGGAGCTCGGCGGCGCGAACGACGAAAAGAATCTTTGGCCCGAGCTGTATCAGGGAGAAATCCTGAACGCATACGTCAAAGGCCAACTCGAAAATCTGGCTTCACAATGCGGTGTGCACCGGTCAGATGGCACTGCAGGACGCCCAACAGGAAATTTCGCGCAATTGGATTGGTCATACGAGAAACACATGGGCGACCCGACGGCACTGTCGCGGCGCGAGAAAATACGGAGGCGGTGAGGTCACAAGGGCCAGATCTTCGGGCCGGCCAGGAGCCGCCAGCAACATCAATGCCGGCTCGCGCGGCGTGCATCGCCCTGGCGGCTTCGGCCGCCAGGGTTGCCAGGGCACCGCCGCTTGCGCTGAAATTCCCGAATGCGCCACGACCTCACGGTCCGCCGCGCCGAGCCCGTGATCTAGCAGCCCATAGAGCCTGCTGGTCGCAAAACGATAGGAGGCATTCGGCCTAAAGCAGATGACAAAGCGCCAACGAGAAACAATGCTGTCACGGTGATGACGGAATTCGCGCGCATGCTGTGCGGGTCAGGATATTCGACAAAATTTTCCTGTACTTTCCTGGATTGCATCATGACTGATCGCGTATCTATTGCCATCGAGTGTCATCGGCTCACCAATGCGCGTTTCGTCCAAACGGGTGCAGGTGACGATTACGAGCTTATGGCGCGGGCTTTCGGCCGACTCGCGACCATCGCCGAAACATCGGCCGGTGCGGCCGCTATCGCCGCCTATGTCGCGAGCCTCCTGCCACCAAACTTGCCGGATGGGTGGCTAAAGATATTTTTGCGAACGATCGCGAGGTGCGCGCGCCAGGGCGGCGCTGTGATCGCATGAACTTTTGAAGCCGGCCGGTCCGAAACAAATTTTCTCTAACACGGTCGAAGCCGTCGCGGTCAATCCGGCGTATTCGCTTTTGCGCCGCTACTGAAAGTAGACCGCACGTTCGCCGCTGCTGATCCAAGCCGACGACGCAGCATCGAGCAAGCGAACCCGGCCCGGCAGCATGCGTCCGCGAATGCCTGCTATCAGGGCACAGCACACCCGTGCCAGTCCGCAGCTCCCGTCATCAAAATGATGTCCCGTGACTCTGAACCGATTTGAGAACGACTCCCGGGGACACAAAATCGCGACACGCTGGCGCTGACGGACTAGCCACCGGCTGCCGACCGCATCGGCTGGATTTGGCCGAGCGTTGTTGTCGGCCTCGGATCGCTCGAGACGGTGGCTTGAACCGCCCTATTGGGCCGGCTGTTCTGTCGGGCGGTCCTGATGCTGCTCGCTTGAACCGCTGAGTGGTGCGTCCAGAAGAATCCAGCCGAAGATAACGAGAGACGGTGTCCAGGCCGCCATCATTCCGAGCATGAAAGCTTCCAACACACTCATCGATCGCGCCTCCCTTGAGCACCCCGGTCACGCCGCAGCCCCTGAATGCAACTATAAACTTTGGAAACCCCAAGCGCTCGCCCATAGATGCGTAATTCACGCCTGATGTCGGTGTTGGAACCGCGCGCTCTTTGACTCTCGCTAGCTATCTATTTGGATAGGATCATGGTTTTGGCTTATTGTCGCTGCGTCATGCGACCGGACGTCGCATGGCCAGCGACCTGTGGATGGATTTCCGACGCCATTGCGGTCGACCGGCGTCGTCAGCGAATCGCAGTGTCCGCGCAGGTCGGGCGAACCCTGGCGTCAAACCCGCGCGACCAATGACGGAGCGTCACAACGCGGGTAGTCCATCTGGGGATGGCCCGCGCAGAGCGATGTTGGACGTATAGAGCGGCACGTCCGAATTCTCGATGCGGGAGAATGACATCCGGACACGGCCGCTCGCGCAGTGCATCGAACCCCGGCTCGGACCGATGACCGACCGGGGCGTCGCAATTCGCGTGAACTCGACACAACGTAGTTCGCGATGTCCGAGCAGGTGTGGCTTCAGATGGAAGACCTCAGCGTCGGGAAGCATACGCCACGGCGGTCGCACGATTGCTGGCAAGTGCTCACCCGATCGCAACAGAAGAAGGATCACATGTGCAGGCAGCCCGAGCGGACGCCTCAAGCGCGAATGCATGCGGGCCTATGGTGGAGCCATCTTAAGTTTTGGTTGAAGGAGCTACTGACCATTTCCGGGCGCAAGCCCTCTACCCGCCTGGATCATACTGGCCCTCGCTGCGCGTTCCGCATGCAGATGCTGGCTTGAATGCGGTCGTGTTCGTTGAGGTCGCCGCGGAAGTGCAGGCGGAGCGGGTAACTGGTCATTGTGCGCGGAATAATGCGTGTTGCAAAGGAATCACGGCGTTTCGATTTTGCGCGTCGCGCCTGGACAAAAAGGAAGGCATGCCGTAACGGAAAGGACGTGGGCGATCGAGCATGAAAGCCCTTGAAATTCGCGGTGGGATCGGGGCGACGCGCATTGCTCCGGCGCAAAACGCCCAAGCGTCGACCAAGAGCGGAATTCGTCGGATTTGGCCGTCGTTCATCCGCTGGCGTCGGAAGGCTCGCCACGTTGGCATGGATGGCCCCATTGGGCTGGCTGTCATGTCGGGCACTCCTGACGCTGATCTGGTGAAGCGCCACATGAACCGGCCAGCGAGGGGCTATGCTCGGGGGATGGCAAGTGGCAGATTATGGTGACTATTTCGATTTGGTTGCGCGCGCGGTCGCCCGCGTAGAGGCTGATACGACCGTGGCGCGGCAACGAATTTATGAATACGCGCGGCGTGCACAGTCGCTGCAATGGCAGGATTTCGATCCGCGAACTCCTGCAACCGCAATCCAACGCGAACGCAATGCGCTTGAGGAGGCCATCCGCCGAATCGAGACTGTGGCCTCGGAGCAGCCGACGATCATCGAGACTTGGCAGATGCTGCTCGAGCCCGAGACCGAAGAGCTTGCCGAGAGCCCAAGCGGACTTGGTCGACTAATCAGTTCTTGGCGGAGGTCACGCGCGTAATCCTAGTCTAACATGCTCCCACATTCTGGACCGCCGATCGCGCAAGTAGCGACCGAGCGCACTCGATAACTGGCGGCGAGCCATACTGCGGCTCACTTGCCCGCGCCGCCTCGCATTCCATGCCGCCATCATTCCCACATCGCTCGGGACGCCACGTTTCGAACTCGACATGATTGGGCGTGCGCGGTTGGAGCGGGTCGACGCCACCAACGTTCGTCACGCCCGACAAGAACCCGGTTGGCGGCATGCTAGGCCGCGGCATGGAATGGCACACCCGCGGGCCTGCGGTTCTTCGGCGCGGCCGAGGAAATCCACTTCGCGGATTCGAGCGCCGCAGCTCGATCCTTTGAGGAGATCGAGCCCGCCTATTTCCTCCGCTCCACCGCGGGCGGGTGGCCCTCTCAGGAGAGGGCGACGTCAGACAACTCTGAAACACCGATGGATCGAGGTCGCGCAGGCCTTTTCGGATGAGCGAAATGTTGCGAGCTTGATCCGCAATCGCTTCTAGATAATCGGCAATTGCATGTTGTGTATCCGGATCGTCCTCACGTAGCTTTCGAGCCGCCCCGCAAAGCCACGTAGTGGCAAGCGTGATCCATTCCTCATGTGTGTCATGCGCTTCCAATACCGCAGCCGTCCCCAACGGATCGTAAACATCCGGGTGGGTGCGTCTCCCCTTACCTGATTTAACTACCGGTCCGGTGTTCGGCGCCTCCAGTGTTGTAACCGATGCCAGCTCGCGAATAGAATCGCCTTGGCGGACGCCACATCAACGGACTTGCGCTTCGCGATGTGCGTGAGGACAGAGAGTCCGAATTGCTTTGAGGGCTTCAAAAGCTTTTGCCAGAATCCGAGGGGAGCCTCGAGTTCCACTGGGCCGTCCCAAACCTCCGACCCCCCGGGCGTCAGCAGCACTTTCCACGTTCCGATAATGCTCGGCTGTTCCAAGGCGAGGTCCTCAATTCTGCGGATGGCCTGCTCTAGCACATTTCGCTCGCGCTCAATGTCGAGTTCGGTAACCGTCCGATCTAAACTTTGCAGTTGCAGCGATTGCACGCGCCGTGCGTGTTGATAGATTTTTTGCCGTAACTCGACGGTATGGGCGCCGCCTCGGCCTACTTCGCGCGCCAGAAGATCGAAATAATCACCAAAGTCTGGCATCGGGCAATCCTGGAATTCTCACCGGCGTTAAGACTTCTGGCGGTTTAAAGGTTAAGGCGACCGCAGGGCATCTGCGCGTCGACGTAATTAGCCGCGCCGAGTTGCGCTTACGAGTCCGCCTTCGGCGATTGTTGACAGGGTTATAGCCAAGTTGGCGCGCACTCAAATGCGGTGAAACGATTGTACAAAACTAATCTGTAGTTCTCGTGGGTGACCTCATGACAGGTAGTTTATCCATAGCGATTTGAATTCCAGCAGCTTGCCGCCCAGTTGTCGAGGGCAGCGACGCAACGCCGATTACGAAGCGTGGCATCGCCCTCGGCTGCGGTAATCGCGAGCACGTCGGCCTGCGCCGCGCCCTCGCGGCTTACGTCGCGAGCGTGCTGCCGCGAGATTGCCGCACGGTGGCTGAACTAGTTCCTGTCAAACGGTCGCGGGGCGCACGTCCACAGCCCCCTCCCAAGAGGAAACGGATGGTGAGCTCGCAGCTCGTTTGGTCGACGAGTGCGACCATAGCTTCTGCGGTCTCGGCATCGACGACGTTATCTCCCATCCGCCGTATCTTCGCGGCTCTCTCGCGCCAGAGGTGGGATCGTTGAGATGGATCCGTGCAAAGCCATGAGTATGCCGCTCGTTTCAATTGCCGGCACCCGAGGTCCCCGCTGACAGCAGCTCGGTGAATTTCGTAGTGTCTGGAGAGTCGCTCGTCGGCGCGTGCTGGTTGGCAAAGTCCCAGCCCGTTGTTTGTGAACGGCGGGTCCCTGTCCCCTATTCGCTCGGTTTTTCAACTTGACCGTCGCGACAAGTGTCTGCGACGGGTTTCGCGATTGTCGACGGCTGAGCCGCGGGCGGGGACGGTGTCGAGATGGTTCAGAATCTGCGTTAACAGCCCATTGGGCGCGGTCTGCGGATTCTCGCTTCTTCAGCTCGATCTGCAGCTAGTCCCTAGCCTTTTGCCCGCGGCGTATTCTGCTGAGCCGGCGCCGCGTCGCGCCCTACGCAACCTTCAACGATTGTCAAACGTCACCCACCTATCACCACCAATGCGTTCTCTTCGCCATTGGTGAACTAGGATGCTTCTCGTGCCGGCATAGAGCTGCGAGGTCATAGGCCGGTTACGTTTTTGCAATACGCGCTCGCGGGCGCGCAGCCGTTTCTCAGATGACCCGCCCCGCTGAAGCCCCTGAGCCAATGCACGAGGGCGTCGAGCATCAGTTGAGTGGCGATGCCGTTGTCGCGCTCGTCGAATACATCAACATCGTGCTGGCGGTGCGTGATCACGCGGCTGGTCGGGGTGTATGGCTCGCGCATGACGTTGGACCGCCCCAATGGTCTCTCTCACGGTGTCTGCGCAGTTCGAAAGCGGATCGACGACCACCTGCACTAGCTCGCCGCGCCCGGCCTCGCCGGCCGTGTCGGCGGCGAGCCGAGCGCTGACGAAAAGCGCGCTTTTCTGGCGGGTGGGGTTCCCTCCTGCCGGAGCGACAGCTCAATCCTAGCTGGGTCAACAACGCTGCCGTATTATGGTGTGGACAACCATGGAACTTGTGTTCCTGACGGAACCTTTTCGTAGATGATTAGTTGCGCGCGAGTGGGGGGGAATTCGGTGAAAGGGGCGCACGCAAATGAGTGCGGTGGCAATTTTTTTTCTTGGAATGATGGTAGGTTGGACACCACCTCTTCTCATCCTGGCGTGGGTCGTTCGGCGCGCGCCCGTTGATTCGCCGGACGGGGAGCATGAGCACCGCTCGATACGGCCATTTCAGGCGTGAGTGTCGCGAGCGTACGAGGCGCATCACCACGAAGATGGACCAAAACCGGGCAGGCGCCTTCTGTAACCGACGTTTGCTACTGGAAGCCTGGGTATCGCCGGCCATGTCTGGCTAGTTTGATTGCCGCAGTGTCGGAGATAGAGCCGGTCGAGAGAGTGCGCTTTAAGACTCTGGCAGCTTGATCTCGTGCCCGATGCTAAGCTCGGCTTAGTTCGCGGCGCACCAAAAAGCGGGGGCACCTCCTCGCCCAACCACAGCGGCCCGACAAGCGACCAAGTGCAGCGCGGTAGGCCAAGCTGCTCCTTTGCGGCGAGCACTCAGCCGACAACCATTCCTGCGAGCGCAGCCGGCGGTCGTGCTCTGGGTCCCATGCCTCTAGAGAGACGGGTTGCGGCCCCTTGGTTGCGATCCATCGCGAGCCCATGCAACCAGCGTAGCACATGGCCTACTACCCGGTTGCCGCCTACAAATTAAGGACATGCGTATCAGAGTTGCCAACGAGCACCCCCCAATGCCGCCCGATAAGCGCCCACCAGATCCTCATAGCGACGGCCGCGGGCTCAAGTTCGAGGCCGTGGAGCACCGCGGCGAATGTCCCGACACGACGCTGCAGGCGATCTGCATTGCCGACAAGCGGGACCGACCGGCGATCCATGTGCCGATGAAAGTCCATGGCAAGGCGGTCAACCGCCAACGCAGCCGCCCCTCTGCCGGATACTGCCCTGCCTGGAATAGGAGCTATGATGCCGGCATGAAACGATCGAACCCAGCTTACTTCGAGCGTTCCCTGTCGCCGGACGAGATTGACCAGATTCGGCGCGAGATTGAGCACTTCAGCTCGATCGACGATGACGCGTTGCATCACCTGGTCGAAAGCCTATGGCCGCATCTCATCGACAAGCTGCGACCGTGGAGGTCGAACTGACGGCGAAGGCCGCGAAGGAGCTGCTGTGTCGACAAAAACGCCTTCTCGCGAAGCATGAACCGCGAGCTTGATCGTAAGGCCGCTGGTGACTGTGCAGTACTAACTTTAAACCCGGATTCACGTTTTTCGCGCAGGACCATCTCAATACAATCAACACCGCGCCGACCATTTTGTATGCAGCGCATCGATCTCTCGGCGATCCCGAAACGGCCTGCGGCGCTCTCGATCAAAGTGGCATGCGAGCGCGCTATACAGCCAGAGCGTCAGCGTCGCTGAGATGGCTCCGCGCTGGACCAACACCAAGGACCGCAAGCCCTCGCCATTCCCGCCGAAGGGCGAGGATGACTGGCTGCTCTTGTCCGGCGAGTTGGTCGTTGGCCGCGTGTTCCGCGAGAGCGGCGGGCCGCTCGCCGGCCGCATCGTGTGGATTCTTACGATCTCGCACGGCTTAGCTGCGGCGAGAGGTGTCTCGGACTCGATTGAGACAGCACAAGAGGAACTGCTAGGGAGTTGGCGCGCATGGCAGCGATGGGCCGGCATGCGGGATCTCGAATGACGGGATGTCCACCGCGAGGGAAACCTCGTCCGCGCCCTCGACGGTCATCGTGACTCCTTAAAGACCCCCGGGATCGGGCCCGGAAGAGGTCACGGGGTCCATTCAGGAAGGAAACTCATTACGTTTGGTCAGCGAAAGTCCATTGGCCGAAACCGTGACAAAAGCACGTTGAGCCGACTTGCCCACCCTGGGCGGGCGCCATAGGTCGGGGGGACTTCACCATGCAATTCGGTGTATCCCTGCGGAGACGCGCCTTCGCCCATGACAATATGCGCGCTCGCCTCTTCACTCCGCTATGCTGGCCGCTCTCTCGCCGCTTTCCAGTTCGCGACCAGCCCCGGCGAAGTCTCAGGACATCCGCGGTCGCGCGAAGTCGCTGATGCCGCTGATCCAGTCGTCCGGCTCTTCTCCTCCGGCCTTCACTGGTAACTAAATAGAGCGAATATCGTATCGGCTTCGACGAGGCATAGGGATCGCCTGTGCTCTCCCGACCTTTCATGGGGCTTGCGTGATTGACGAACTCCACTTTGGACGATTTTCGCTTGGCCTGACAGGGTGGTGCCGGTTATGACGGCCGCGCGATCCAGTCCAGAGGGGCGCAACACTGGGTAGATTTGGCACACGATCGTGTCTTACGATTGTACTCGCCGCCGGCGAGGGCACGCGCATGCGGTCCTCGCTGCCAAAGGTGCTGCACGCCCTTGGAGGCCGCCCGCTCGTGGCGCATGTCCTCGAAGCCGTTGAAGAAATGGCGGGCGGCGTGGCCGTCGTGGTCGGCCCCGCCCAGGACCGGGTGACAGCGAGCGTAACGGCAGCGCTGCCGAACGCGGCGATCTTCGTTCAGGCCGAGCGACGCGGCACCGCGCATGCGGTGCTTGCCGCCCGGGACGCGATCGCAAAGGGCGTCGACGATATTCTGGTGGTGTTCGCTGACACGCCGCTGGTCTTGCCAGAAACCTTTGCGCGGTTGCGGGCGCCGCTCGCCGACGGCAAGGCGGTGGCGGTGCTTGGGTTTCGTCCGGCCGATCCCACCGGCTACGGCCGGCTCATCATGAACGGCGACCAACTCGTCGCCATCCGCGAGGAGAAGGACGCGAGCGCCGCCGAGCGGGCCCTCACGCTGTGCAATGCGGGGCTGATGGCGTTGCGCGGCGACGTCGCGCTGTCGATCCTGGATCGCATCCGCTATGATAATTCCAAGCAAGAACTCTACCTGACCGACGCGATCGCAATCGCCCGTGCGATGGGCCTCGAGGTGGTCGCGATCGAAGCTGAGGAGGACGAGGTGCGCGGGATCAATAGCCAGGCCCAGCTCGCGGAAGCGGAAGCCGCACTGCAAAAGCGCCTGCGCACCGCTGCTCTAGACGCGGGCGTTACAATGGTGGCGCCTGACACCGTATACCTTGCCGCCGATACCAAGCTCGCACCCGATGTGATAATCGAACCCTACGTGGTGTTCGGACCCGGCGTCGTTGTCGAGGAAGGTGCCACCATTCAGTCGTTCTCTCACCTCGAGGGTGTCCGTATCCCCAAGGGTGCGACAGTCGGCCCCTGCGCGCGGCTGGGGCCGGACGACAATGTCGCGCAGTTCGCACCGCGCCAACCATCCAAGCCATAGGCGGCGACACGAGCGTCGGCGCGGGGCGGATGCCAACGCTTGACCTTGAGGGTTGCGCGGCGCATCGGCTTAGCGGTGCAGACGGAGAAACGTTATGCGGCTCGGCATTCAACGAACTCCCCAACCTAACGTGTATGCCCCCCAATACAACCGGCCGCCGTCAGGGCCATAAGCACCATACAGGGAGCCGCATGAAATTCCTTCGGTACAAACGCGCGCACAAACATGACGCCATCCACAACCGGCGCGACCGCAGCGCCAGACCGAAGGGCACCCTCGCAGACTTGAGGACTTGATCACCCCACGCCGATCTGGGTTCGGTTGCAGGTCGGCCGCGCCAGCGAGCATCGGCGTGATACATACGATCGAGAGGGCTAGCAAGCCGACAGCGACGACGCGCGGGCACCTGCACATGCGCCTATCTCCTCATTGCGGTCTCGGAATGTATTGCGGTCTCGGAATGTTGTCTGGCCAATTTAACACGGCAAGACTGCTCTGGCGACTGCGAACGGTCGTCAGTTGAGGGACCGCGTTGCCAAATTTTTGGTCAGCGACTTGGTTCGTCATCCGAGCGCGGCCAGAACGGCTTGGTACAACGGCCAAGCCAATATGGTCATCGCCCGGCACAGAAGCCAGCCCCATAAAACGATCCAAGCCAGATTGATGATCAACCCAGCACCGATCAGGAATAGCGGCCAGTGTCGTAATATTTGGCGCAAGGTCGACGGTTGCAGTTGGTGGTCCATTTTGCGACTGGGTCGTGTGGTTTGAGGCGCCGTTTCCTCATTGGCAACAGCAGACCGCAGTTAACGTAAAGAGCCGCGGCACTAATCCGCCGTCCATCGTACATACCGTGGTGACGAAGTCGACCCTCGGCCGCCAGGCAAGCCGAGTCCACGCTGGTCGATCGCGAGGCGCAGGAAGGTCGCGCCGCCCAGGAGACCTCGGGAGCTCCGAAGTCATCAAACCGAAACACGGCGGTTCCGTAAGCTCGAGTATCACGGCTACGACTCGCCCGGGGTGGCGAGCGCGTTACCGCAATGGCGCGGCGTTGGTTTTCTCTCGCGCAAGCGAAGAAAGATTAGGCTCCGGAACCGTTGCGGCTCGGAGTCCTTCTTGGGTCCCCCAATCGACAGCTTCATCTTTATCATCGTATCCAATGGTTATGGTCGTTCCGCGGGCGGGGTGATTAGTGAAACTCATTGCGGACTATCTTGAGAGGGGGCGCCACTTTACGCGCGATTGGCCGCGAGTGAAAAGAACCTCGACACCAAGAAGCAACTGCAAGATCAGGCAGAGGCATACTACAAGCTCGCCGTGAAGCGGTCGAAGGCATTGAACATCCCCCCGCCAGAATGGCCGAGCGCCACGTAGGCCGCCTCAGGCACCTGCATTGGGGATGGGTTCGTAGAGCCCAGCGTCGTCGACACCTGCCATGCGCAAGTTGACGGTACGTCAGATAATGGCCGGGGTCGCCGCCGCGGCCCCAATCCGAACACGTTTGTCTGCTGACTGCCATGTCTGGCCGGGGCATCTCGTTGTGCCGCATCTCCGAGTGTCCCGGCGGCCCCCCGGCCGCGTTAGGTATTGGCCGGGTTCCTTTTCTCCAAATCTGCTTCGGTCAATGTCTCTCGCCGCTTACTACCGCGATCAGGCTGAGAGGTTCAGCCGGGATGCGGATAGATGCTCAGTTCGTGAGCTTGTCCCTCGCTACCGTCAGCTCGCGGATCATTACTTGGCACTCGCCGAGCAAGCTGAATCTCGGAGCACCGCGCGGGCTGAACCCGCCCGTCCCAACGCCGGTGATTGATCGAGCGAAACGCGTGGCGCCACGCTGGATCGAGGCGAAGGGATCACAACAGGAAGCCGTCGCCGTTTCTGGCGAAAGGCGAAGACGATCTGCTGCTCCTGTCCGCCGGGTTCGCGGTCACGGATTTGGCGCGAGCCGCAGGGCCGTGCCGGTCGAGGGTCGTGCGCGAATGACCCGACCCGGACATTCCGCCGCGCGTGGGCGCGAGCTTGCCGGCGAGTCGACACCCTCGGCGCCGCCACTCCGCGCCTCGGTCTCGACGACGGATTTTACGTTAATTGCGGCATATTCTTGCAGATTACCGGACCTCGGGTATTATGTTATTCCGACCGCCAAACCTGTCTTTCTCATCCCCGAACAGTGAGGCCGTCCCGTGCAAGGAACTGCAGCGTTTCAGGCAAACGGCGTCATGGATGACGAGACAAAACAATCGGCCGTGGATCGTATTCGCCGTCTCTGGCCGATATGTGTTGTCGGGTTTGGATTGATTGCCACGTTGGCGTGGATCGCCGCATTAGGCTGGCTGCTGTACCAATTTCTGGTAACTTTTACTCGGTGAGGGAAAGAGCGCGCATCGGCGCATCTGGAGAGTTGTCAATTGGCGCACGCCAAACGAGCCAAGCCAATATGATCATTGATGGTGTGTAAGCCACCATTACTCCGAGAAAGAATGCTTGAATTGCACCCATCAGTCGCCCCTTTTTACGACTGACCTATACAACCCAAACGAAAGCAGAAAAGTTCCAAAGTGCACAGCCACAATAGTGGTTGGCACCTATGCATCACGATTTGTGCACCGCAAGGATTTTTGTTGCTCCGCAGCAGCCATAGGCCGCCTCGCGTTAGGGCGTGTTTGCGGATGTTGGAATATTGCGGCTCGAGCGGAAAGATTTGCTCGACCTGAGCATTGCCGCTCATGGCTCGACGTCTCCCGGCCCGTCCTACCGGTGGCCCTGTGCTTCGTTCTTGGCTCCGTAACGGGTCGTTCTGCTTCGCCTTTTCAAAGCCAAGGCAGCGCGAGCCTCATCTTCGGATCGCACGATGGTGCAAAAGATCGTCTAGGTCGGAGGCGGCCAGAACCTCAGTCACAAGCGGAGTGGGATTTGAGAAGGACGAGCCTGCGAGAGCCGCTCGCGACAGATTTTGCCGCCCATCACGAGGTGCCGAATCCCGATCAAAGCGATTAGATCGACCCGACCATATCGACTACAACATTGCTTCTCGTCCCGGCGACCGCCGCCGACGGCGTGTCGATCTTTTCGAGGCGACCAATTTGTGAGTACACCCTTAGGCGAGAACTAGTACTGCCCGGTAAAGCAGCCAGCCCAATAGAGCCATCCAAGCCAGCGTCGCGAGCACTCCCACGCCAACCACAAAGAGCGGCCAAACCCGACGAATGCGTTTTGTGGCGGACGTCTGTTGCTGAGAGGCTGGCACATGCCGGGCCGCGTCTGGCGCGTCGCGAATTTCAATGCCGATTGTCATGACGTGACCTCCGATGTGCCCGTGTATCTTGCGGCAATCACCGTTGGAGGAGCTGCGCGTGACGTTGAGCGCCCCGCGCCTATACGTCACTGCTCGCCCTCCAGGCCAGCCCGCCGCGAACAGTCTGGTCACTAAAGCTCCTCGTAGATTTGCCGCACACGGCGCTTTGCATCTTGCAGGGAGAGCGCGCCGAATTCGGCGCGACCTCTGATTGCTATGGTGTAGTTCATCGCGCGCGCGCCCCTGCGGATCCTGCCGACGTGCTGGCCATCAACGAAAATATCGGTCACGCTTGGTTTGCCATACCAAGCCGTTGTGCGGCTGAATCGAACATGGTCGGCCATTGCTATTGCGTGTAGGCAGACCCGCCAGAATCCCACTCGGGCGACGGTTGAGCAAAAGTCCTGGCGGAGCCCGCCACGCTCGCGAACCTATTTTGCTCAGCGCAACGCTGGCTACTGTAACGAATCACAGTTAGCGGACGGCGCGGGCTTTTTATTGGGGCGGGCGACTGCCGCAGCGGTCAATAAGAACGGGGGGCGAAACCGGAGCGCCCCCGAATTTTCTTTGAGGTCGAAAAGGCCCATCGCCGCCCTGGGGGATGATGGATGGATCGCTGATTACGAGAGACTGCAAAAGAGCCCACGTAAATACTGACGCGCGATAAGCGGCGCTACAAGGATTGCGACGCTTGCCAATTGTGATGGCAGAACCGGCTGCGACATCGTTGCAACAGCGAAGGACCGCGATTTTCCTGGGCTGACAAACGGGCGCAAGGCGTTAAGCCCCCGTCCCTGCTGGGTCCGTCACTGCTGGCGCTTCGGATCGCTTTCGACGTTACCGCCTTTCGCGACACATTGGCGGAAGTAGTCCCGCTCGACCTGTGCGGTTCCCTTGCTGCTGCCAGGCAGCGCGGGGGGGTGCGATTTGATTGCAAGTTCGCGGCACTTCTTCGCGAGATCTGCAGAAATCGCGCAGGCAAATTGCATCGTGGAGAAACTGACGATCGCTGCAAAGGCCGCGGTCACAGTGAGCGATTGTGCGAGCTTCCTCATGAGAGGCTTCCTAGTGAGCAGCCAAAGCCTCCCGGCAGACCGGGGGAGAGTCAAGAGAGTCGTTCGGCGGGGTGCCCGGCCGGGCAAGTGATCGGAGCAATCCGGATCTAAGCACACCGGCGGTTCTAGAACGAAAGGGGCGCAATGCGTGGGCCGCCTCTGGCGACGCGCGACGTACATGCGATCGGCGAAGACTTGGCAGATCGACTGCAGCAAACATGTGCGGAATCTGCTCCAGCGATGTGTGATCCCTTCCTTGTATGATCGCATTTTGGCCGGAGGCGAGATCGCGATATTGACGGCAGGTCCTTCAACGCCGCGGTGCGCGTACCGCCCACAGCGCGGCTTGTGCCTGCGCCACGGTGCGCAGGTAGCTGCGAACCATGACTGCAGGATTAGCGGCCGAAGTCGGTACACGTCCTCCGTTCGAATGTCATCCATTCGTATGTTGCGGGAATTTTTCGCGCATCATAGATCGCGATAAATCGCGCGAGCTGGAGGCGCGGAGAACCGAAGGGCACGCGTCTGATGAGCGCATTGGAAGCTTTCTTTTTCGGAATAATGGCGGCTTACACGCCGCCCCTCGCGATCTTGGCTTGGGCTCTTTGGAGCACGCCTTCCGGCGGAGAGCACTAGCCGCGCAAGGCTGATCACTTCCGTCATCGGAAGGCGACCACCTCAGCGATAGCGATATTGACATTGATGGCGTGTTTGCCGCGCGATTCGACCAGCCGTAAGATTCACGGCAATGGCCGGTAGACATCAACCCAAATCCGGCCTTTTAAGTGCAATCGCTCGACGAGAGGAGCAACACGTCGCGACGCTCGCTTTCGGTGACGCCGTTCAGGCCTGCGCGACACGGCGCCGATTACCGTGCTGCGCGGCAGCAGAGCGTCACCTTCGCGTTGCCGCGTGCCGACGGGATTTACGTGCTCGAGCACGCCCGCATCGCCCGGGAAGGTGACCCCGCCCGCTTCGCTGCCGCGGCCGGCACGGGGTATCTGTAGGCGGCAACGGAATCTCGTCGACCGCCGAGCAGCTGCTGCGCGTCCACGGCATGGCGCGATCGTCGCCCTTGGCGAAGCCGAACTGATCCGGACCAGGCGGCGCGCTATGGAACAACCCACCGAATTCCTATGTTATTGAAATTGCGAGAGACAGACGGATGCGAAATTGCGGTCGCCAAGGGTCGCCACTTGCGTGAACGGGCTTGTGGACTTCGGTTAGTCGAGCGGCTCCACGACGGCGCCTGCGATCCGGCTACCGTAGCGGCCCCGTCGCAGACATCTTAGCATCGCAGACCACCACTATCGTCCGTCGCGAGTTCAGCGTTCAAGCAGGGACCATGGCGGACGTCGCGAGCCTGAGTTTTGAGGACAAGCTCGGCGAGGTGTTTCGGCGCACGCTGCCGCAGCTCTCGCCGGAGGCGCGCCAGCAGCTCGCCGCCCTGGTCGAGCCCCAGTCGCTCGCCATCATCGCCGCGGTGCTGGTCGCCTGGATCGCCGGCCACGCGTTCGGCATTGGCGAGGTCGTTGACATCATCCTCGGGGTGGTCGGCCTGCTGTCGATCGGGCTTGCGGTGTTCAGCGGCATCGACGAGCTGTGGGAATTCGCGCACGGCACCTATTCGGCGACCTCCGACACCGACCTCGATGCCGCCGCCGACCATCTCGCCCGCGCCATCGCGATCCTCGGCATCCAGGCGGTGCTGGCGGTGCTGTTCAAGGGCCGTCCGCGCGGTGGGCGCGTGCCGGCGGGGCCCGAGCCGCCACGCACGCCGGGCCTCCGCTACGAGCCCAAGACCGTGGTCAATCCGAACGCGCCCGCGGGCTCGGGATGGACCACGTTCTGGGGCGACGTCGAGATATCGTCGGCCGGAAGCGCCGCCGACCGCGAGCTCGTCCGTCTGCACGAGCGGGTGCACCAGATCCTGGCGCCGAAGCTCTATCCGCTGCGGCGGATCCGGGTCGAGAACCGCATCGGCTCCTATTTCAAATCCTCGCTCTACCGCTACATCGAGGAGATGCTGGCCGAGACGGTCGCCCAGGTCGGGGTCAACGGGGTATCCAAGATCGTCGTCGGGCTCAAGTTCCCGGTCGCCAACGGCTACGTCTATCTGACCCGGGCCGGCGGTTACGGCGCCGCGATGGGCGGATCGGGTCTTGTTCCCGAGGGCGCCGCCCTGCTCGGGACCGGCGGGATCCTGGGCTTCACCTATCGGCTGTGGTTCAAGCAGGGCCAATCCGCCGATGATCGGACCCGCGCGATGGCACGATGATGTTCGCTTTTCTCAAATCCATTTTCGGGGGGAGCAGCCGGCCGGCGACCCGGCTCAGCGAAGCCGAGGCGATGGAGATCGCCCGCAAGGCGCTGGCTCGCGACGACATTCCCCTGTTCGTCAAGGAGGTGAAGCGCCGCGCGGACGGCACCGCGGACGGACTCGAGTGGGTGATCGGCACCGCCACGATCGGCAGCGGCTATACGGTGCGTATCGACGATGCGACCGGCGCGGTGCTCGAGGTTGCGCGTTGGGGCGTGCGCTGACGGTGGCCGCCTCAGGCGCCGTCGGCCGGCGCGATCTCGATGTGCGCGTTGTTGAAATCGGGGTCGTCTTCGTCGCCCCAATAAAAGCACTTCAATCCGGAGGGCAACGAACCCATTCGGATATCCTGGCCTTCCGCCACGATGCCGCCCAAGGCGAAAAATTCAATGAACCGGTTGCAAAGTTCGACGACCGCCGCCGCGTCTTGCGGCAGCACGTTGTGGATACTCAGATCGGGACGTCCGAATTTCCGCATCCCGCGGGTATGAATCCACTGTGTCCCGCCCGCCTCTTCGGATAGCAGAATGACCGCATGATCGTGCAGCGCCGACGATCCGGCAGCCAAGATACGGGAACGCCAATCCGATGGCGTCCACCACTTGAGGATTTGCAGGTCGTAGATCGCGACGCCGCCGGCATCGAGGCAGAATGTCAGGAAGCCGATCACGTTGCGAAGGTAGTTCAGCGTCGGCGGATCACTGATCTCTCCACGGAGGACGAGGCAGTTGTCCTGAGCCTTGATCGCAGCCGCGAACTTCGCGTCCGCGGCGGCGAACTGGTCCCATACATACCCATTGCGAAAACGCGACACCACGTCGGGATGAACCTGTGGGCCATACGACATGACCTCGATCCCGTCAGGAATCTCGGTGCATCTGTACTTGCTGCGGGACAGGCTCTGCGTGAAGTCGACCCGGCCGTAGACCACGTAGAACAGGAACGGATTCTTCCCGCCAGGCACGTAGTGCCGCCGCGGCCAATCCTGGAAGGAGGATTCTACCAATGTCCCGTCAATCCGATCACCCACCGCATCTTGCCATCGACGCCTTGCATCGGCCGGATCATGGCACCGACCTGTCCCTGATCGCCGAAAGAGCCGAACAGGCCAGGAGCCTTGTCCGCCAGCAGGTCCCAATAGCCGTGCTCGAGACCGCGGTTCCAGTCGTACTGCCCTCGCCCGACCACATAGCCATGCGAGTCGATATGGACATTGCACTTGCCGTCCATCGCGATCTCGAGATGCAGCCCCGGCCCGGTCCCGATCTGGCGGAACCCCGTCCCGTGTGTTGCGCCGGCCGAGATCGCACCTTCCCGGGTGTCGTCCTTGTCCTCGTTGAGCGCGGCCTTCTTGCTTCCCGCCAGCGCAAGCAGTTCTTTGGGCTTCTTGCAGTCGAAGTCGAAGCCGAAAGGACGCGGCTTGGTGTACACGCCGGTGATCTTGATATCGAAGCCTTCCAGAAAGATTCCGATCCTGCCAAGCGCCTGCTTGACGACCAGCACCTCGTGCATGTGATCCAGATCACCGGTCGTGACGTAATTCAATTCTTTCAATTCGCCCATCATTGATCTCCTCAAATAAGGGTAATGCAGTACATTGAAATGAAGCGGTCTTGCGATCGATTGAGACAATAGCTGTGACTGTCGTTCAGGTCCAGCCTGCCGACGTGGCGCCCCTCGACGACAGTTTAGAACCAAACGTCGAAATCCGCAGGGCCGAGCCCGCTTGACCGGGGATTCCCGGCGACGTACGAAGGCAACGCCGGGTGCGGCCATTTCCGCCGTTCCTTTCCCGCTTCCCTCTTGCGATGGAATCCCGCAATGAAGCTCGTTTGCTTCGATGATTACCGACTGGGCGTCCTCAAGGGTCCGACCGCGCTGGTGGACATCACGCCCGTGGTGCGCGACGCGCAGCAGGGCGATCCGCGTCTTTTGATCAACGCGTTGATCGAGAAGTTCGCGCAGTACCGCGGCACGATCGAGCAGACCCTCGCGAACGGCAAAGCCATTCCGCTCGAGTCGGTGCAGCTGCGCCCGCCGGTTCCGCGCCCCGGCAATATCGATTGCATGGCGGTGAACTACGCCGAGGAAATGATCCCCACAGCGCCTCCGATCAACGGCTTCCACAAGTCGCCGAACGCCATCATCGGCCCGGGCGACACGATGATCCTTCCCGACGTCCCCGCGACGATTTTTGAAGGGGAGGCCGAGCTCGCGGTCGTGATCGGCAGGCGCGCCGACAAGGTCAGCGCCGCCGATGCGATGGACTACGTGTTCGGCTACGTCAATTTCATCGATGGATCGGCGCGCGAGCTGCCGCCGCCGGGCAACACCTTCTATCAGATGAAGTCCCGCGAGACCTTCGCTCCGATCGGTCCCTGCCTCGTAACGGCGGACGAGATTGCCGATCCGCACAAGCTGCAGATCAGGTTGTGGGTGAACGGCATCCTGAAGCAGGATTTTTCGACCGCCGACATGGCGAACCAGATTCCACGGTGCATCGAGTGGGTGTCCTCGATCCATCACCTCGACCCCGGCGACATCATCGCGACCGGCACCAACCACGGCGGCCTCAATCCGTTCATGGACGGCGATGTGGTGGAGCTGGAGACCCAGGGCCTGGGACGGCTCAAGGTATCCGTGCGCGACGATCTCAAGCGGACCTGGGCGCGTGACACGCGCCTGGAGCGTCACCGCAGCAAGCTGCCGGCGATAACGCCGCAATTGAGCGGCAAATACGCGAAGGCGCCGGCGCAATAACGCGCAGTCACTTGCGCGGACCTGTGACGGCGGTCACGCCGTCTGCCGAAGTGCGCGCCTCTGTCGTCTCCCGCCGCGTCCGAACAACTCAGGTTGAGCACATCGCGTGCGCTTTGCACCCAAGGACCGCGAGCCAGTCCCGGACCTCGGCCGAACGGAGGACGCCAAGCGTCGGGTCTCGGGATATCGGTTGGCCG
>Ga0126371_10001152_pt1 | contig 22147 bp, 21 predicted proteins | sample PanSoiMetaPlot_4_FD_110145 | JGI IMG/M metagenome (GOLD analysis project Ga0126371, IMG submission 110145) | Tropical forest soil microbial communities from Panama - MetaG Plot_4 | ecosystem: Environmental > Terrestrial > Soil > Tropical forest > Bulk soil | place: Panama | collected 2016-02-17 | reverse complement strand
GCGCCTGCCACAGCGGCGCAAGGGCTACACCCAGAAGGCCATCGTCGGCGGCCACAAGGTCTACCTGCGCACTGGCGAGTACGAGGACGGCAAGCTCGCCGAAGTGTTCATCGACATGCACAAGGAAGGCTCGGCCTTCCGCTCGCTGATGAACAACTTCGCCATCGCGCTCTCGATCGGCCTGCAATACGGCGTGCCCTTGGAAGAGTTCGTCGAGGCGTTTACCTTCACGCGCTTCGAGCCGGCGGGCATCGTCGAAGGCAACGACACCATCAAGATGGCGACGTCGCTGATCGACTACATCTTCCGCGAGCTGGCGATCTCGTATCTGGGCCGCAGCGACTTGGCGCACGTGCAGCCGGCGGACGTCCTGCCGGACACGGTTGGCAAGGGCGCCGCGGAATCGAACCTGCCGGGCGACGGCGGCAAGTCGGACGTGGCGGCGGTGGTGCAGAAAGTCGCGTCGACCGGCTTCATCCGCAAGAAGCTGACCGTGGTACACGGCGGCCAAGGTGTGCAGGCCGCCGCGGCGCAGCCGACCGTGGTGGCGCGCGCCGGCGGCAACGTCGCGGTCGGCCACGATGTCGCAATGGAGATCGAGCCGGTCAAGACGGTGGACGTTCGTCTCGAACAGATCAAGGTGGCGCGTATGAAGGGATACGAGGGCGACAGTTGCGGCGAATGCGGCAACTTCACCCTGGTTCGCAATGGGACCTGCCTCAAATGCGAGACCTGCGGCAGCACCAGCGGCTGTAGTTGATCGCAACGCGGTTTTCCGGCTACAGCCTCCCGGCCGGCACCGCGACTGAGGCAGAAATTGGGGGGCGCGGTTCGCACCGCGCCCCCTTTTTTTTCGAGACACCGCGATGCTCGTCAATCGCCGCGACCTGCGCATCGAATGGGCGCAATGCGACCCTGCCGGGATCGTCTTCTATCCGCAATATTTCATCGTCTTCGACGCCTCGACCGGCCAGTTGTTCGAGCGCACCGGCCTGTCGGCGTCGGCGATCCGCGCCAAGTACGGTATCGTCGGCTTTCCGCTGGTCGAATGCGGCGCCAAATTCCTGCTGCCGTGTCATTTTGACGATGCCGTGACGGTCGAGACTCAGGTCGGCGAGTGGGGCCTCACCAGCTTCACCGTCCGCCACCGCGTGCTGAAGGCGGGCAAGGCGGCGGTCGAAGGTTTCGAGAAGCGTATTTGGGCCGCGCGACGCGCCGACGGCGGCATCAAGCCCGAACCGGTACCGGCCGAGGTCAAAGCCAGCCTATCCGACGCGACAGGCAAAACCCGGCTCAGCTAGGCGAGAAATCGCCGCCGCGCACGGGGATATTTTCCGCCCGCCGCCCTATTACCTTTGTGCCCTCGCCGACCATCGTGGCGAGGGGCCACGCGCAGTTGACTGCCGGCCATCGCTCCCCGATGGCCGGCATTTTTTTTGGGTCGGCTGCTGGGCAAATCGCGCTGTCCGGCCGATAATGCGCCAAACCGGACGCGGGAGCGAACATGGCAGGACGAATCGAAGCGCGGCTGAAACAGCTAAAATTGGAGCTGCCCGACGCGGCGGCGCCGCTTGCCAACTATGTTCCATTCGTGCGCGCCGGCGACCTGTTGTTTATTTCCGGCCAAGTCTGTCAGTGGAACGGCGAACGCCGCTTCCTCGGCAAACTCGGCGCCGGCATCTCGCTTGAAGACGGACAACAGGCGGCGCGGCTGTGCGGCCTCAACCTTCTGGCGCAGGCGCGCGCCGCGGTCGGCGACCTCGACCGCATCCGGCGTTGCGCGCGGATCAACGGCTTCGTCAATAGCGCGCCGGATTTCGTGCAGCAGCCGCAAGTGATCAACGGCTGCTCTGACCTGTTCGTCGATGTTTTGGGCGACGCCGGACGCCATTCGCGCGTTGCGGTCGGCGTGGCATCGTTGCCCGGCGGCGTTGCGGTCGAGATCGACGCGGTGTTCGAGGTCGGTTGATGGACGGCGCCGATCGACTGGCGCTACGCGTCGTCGATCGCCTGGCGAAGGTGCCGGCCGCCGCCTGGGACGCGTGTGCCGGCAATCACCCGTTCGTCGCGCACGCCTTCCTCCAGGCGCTCGAGGAATCGGGCTCGGCCACCGCCGAAACCGGCTGGCTGCCGCAACATCTGTTGCTCGAGGACGGCGACGGCCGATTGGTTGGCGCTGCGCCGCTCTATGTCAAAAGCCATTCCTACGGCGAATACGTGTTCGACCACGGCTGGGCCGAAGCCTATGAGCACGCTGGCGGCCGCTATTATCCCAAATTGCAGGTCGCGGTGCCGTTCACGCCGGTGCCCGGACCGCGGCTGCTGTTGCGGCCTGAAGCTGGCGGCGATGCAATGCGGCTTCTGATCGCGGGTTTGCTCGAAGTGGCAAAACGCACAGAAGTATCGTCACTGCATGTCACCTTCCCGACTGCCGCCGAATGCGATGCGCTCGTTGAAGCGGGATTTCTCCAGCGCATCGGCCGCCAATTCCATTGGGAGAACCAGAATTATCGCGGCTTCGACGATTTCCTCGGCGCGCTCACCGCGCGCAAGCGCAAGCAGATCAAGCGCGAGCGGCGCGACGCCAACGCCGCAGTCGAAATCGAGCTGCTGTCCGGCGGCGACTTGAAGCCGCGTCATTGGGACGCGTTTTTCCGTTTTTACACCTCGACGTCGGATCGGAAATGGGGCGCCCCCTATTTGACGCGCGAATTCTTCGACCTGTTAGGCGAACGCATGGCCGACCGCGTTCTGCTGGTGATGGCAAAACACGACGGACGCTACGTCGCCGGCGCGCTCAATCTGATCGGGCCCGACACGCTCTATGGCCGCAATTGGGGCTGCATCGGCGACTTCCCGTTCTTGCATTTTGAGGCGTGTTATTACCGCGCCATCGACTTTGCCATTGCGCGCGGGCTGAAACGCGTCGAGGCCGGCGCACAAGGCCCGCACAAGATCCAGCGCGGATATTTGCCGCAGCCGACCTACAGCGCGCATTGGATCCACGATGCCGGCTTCCGCCGCGCTGTCGCGGACTTTCTCCAGCGCGAGGCGATGGTGATCGAAAACGAAATGGACGCGATGGAACAGGGCCTGTCGCCGTTCCGCCGCGAAGGCCATGGACCCTGAATTGCATCGCCGGCTGATCGCGATGGCCGGCACTGTGTCGCCGGAGTTGCAGGCGCATATCGCCGTCGCGCCGATCTGGTTTCCCGAGCGGCCGGACAACGGCGTCACTGCCTTCCTGGCGCGCGCCGTGACCGGCCAGCAGGTTTCGGCGGCGGCGGCGCGTAGCATCTGGGCGCGGGTCGAAGCCGCGGCCGGCGAGCAGCTGGCTGATTTCTTGTGCGCCGCGAACGAAAGCGCACTCAAGCGATGCGGCCTATCGCGCAATAAGATCAAGGCGTTGTGCCATATCGGCGCGGCGCACGCGGCAGGATTGCTCGACAGCGCCGAGATCCGCGCGCTCGATCATGCGGCGCGCTCGGCGCGCCTCACCGAGATCTGGGGCATCGGCCAGTGGACCTGCGACATGCTGGCGATTTTCTATTGCCGCGAGCTCGACATCTGGCCGGACGGCGACCTCGCCGTGGTGCGCGGCGTCAAGCGCTTTGCGCGCCGGCGCAAGCCCGCGCGCGTCGCGGCGCAGTTCACACCTTATCGTTCACTGCTTGCGCTTTACATGTGGCGGCTCGCCGGCGCGGCGATGTAGCCCGAAACGAAGAAGGCCGCCCGAAGGCGGCCTTTTCGCTTACTGATCGACGAGCTCCTGTTCCGACTGCTCGCCGGAATCCTTACTCGGCAGCTTGGGCGGCGCCTCGATATAAGCGAAGGCGAGCTTGTTGCCGTCGCGCCGCACCTGCACCACGCCACCCTTGGCGAGCTTACCGAACAGCAGCTCCTCGGCGAGCGGTTTCTTGACGTGCTCCTGGATGACGCGGGCCAAGGGCCGCGCCCCGTAGAGCCGGTCGTAGCCTTTCTCGGCGAGCCACTTCCGCGCTTCCTCGTCGAGTTCGATAGTGACGTTGCGGTCGGCAAGTTGCTCCTCGAGCTGAAGGATGAACTTGTCGACGACGCGGCCCACCGTCTCGGGCAAAAGCGGCGCGAACGAGATCACGGCGTCGAGCCGATTGCGGAACTCCGGCGTGAACATCCGGTTGATCGCTTCCTCGTCGTCGCCGGTGCGCACGTCACTGCCGAAACCGATCGCCGGCTTTGCCAAGTCGGACGCGCCGGCATTCGTCGTCATGATCAGGATGACGTTGCGGAAGTCGACGTTCTTGCCGTTATGGTCGGTCAACTTGCCGTAATCCATCACCTGCAACAGGATGTTGAACAGATCGGGATGCGCTTTCTCGATCTCGTCGAGCAGCAGGACACAATGCGGATGCTGGTCGACCGCGTCGGTCAGCAACCCGCCCTGGTCGAAGCCGACATAGCCCGGCGGTGCGCCGATCAGGCGCGACACGGTGTGCCGCTCCATGTATTCCGACATGTCGAAGCGCTTCAATTCGATGCCGAGGGTGCGCGCGAGTTGCCGCGCCACCTCGGTCTTGCCGACGCCGGTCGGACCGGAGAACAGATAGCTGCCGATCGGCTTTTCGGCCTCGCGCAGGCCGGCGCGGGCAAGCTTGATCGCCGCAGTCAGGGCCTCGATCGCCTTGTCCTGACCGAAGACCATGGTCTTCAGGTCGCGGTCGAGGTTCTTCAGCACTTCGCGATCGTCGCGCGACACACTCTTGGGTGGAATCCGCGCCATGATGGCGACGACGGCCTCGACTTCCTTGGCGGTGATCGTCTTGCGTCGCTTGCTTTCGGGCAGCAGCATCTGCGACGCGCCGACCTCGTCGATGACGTCGATCGCCTTGTCGGGCAGCTTGCGGTCGCCGATGTAGCGGTTCGACAGCTCGACGGCGGCGCGGATGGCGTCGGCGGTGTAGCGCACGCGATGATGCCGCTCGTAATAAGGCTTCAGGCCGCGCAGGATCTTGACCGAATCCTCGACCGTCGGTTCGTTGATATCGATCTTCTGGAAACGCCGCACCAGTGCGCGGTCTTTCTCGAAGTAGTTGCGGTATTCCTTGTAGGTGGTCGAGCCGATGCAACGGATCGCGCCCGAAGCCAACGCCGGCTTCAGCAGGTTCGATGCATCCATGGCGCCGCCCGAAGTGGCGCCGGCGCCGATGACGGTGTGGATCTCGTCGATGAACAGGATCGCGCCGGGCATGGCTTCGAGTTCGGCGAGCACAGCCTTCAACCGCTCTTCGAAATCGCCGCGATAGCGCGTGCCGGCCAACAGCGCGCCCATGTCGAGGCCGTAGATCGTCGCGTTCTGCAGTACGTCGGGCACTTCGCGCTGCACGATGCGGCGCGCGAGACCCTCGGCGATGGCGGTCTTGCCGACGCCCGGATCGCCGACATAGAGCGGATTGTTCTTCGACCGGCGGCACAGAATCTGGATCGTGCGGTCGACTTCGGATTCGCGACCGATCAGCGGATCGATCTTGCCGTTGCGCGCCTTCTTGTTGAGGTTGACGCAATAGGCGTCGAGCGCGTCATGCGCGCGCTTCGATTGTTTCTCGGTGCGCTCCTCTTCCTCGGCGCCTTGGACACGGCGCGTCTCGGAGCGGCCCGGCGCCTTGGCGATGCCGTGCGAGATGTAATTGACCGCGTCGAAGCGCGTCATGTCCTGCTCTTGCAGGAAATAGACGGCGTGACTTTCGCGTTCGGCGAACAGCGCGACCAACACGTTGGCGCCGGTCACTTCCTCGCGACCCGACGATTGGACGTGGATCGCGGCGCGTTGCAGTACGCGCTGAAAGCTCGCGGTCGGCTTGGCGTCTTCGACGTGCGTCGCGACCAAATTGACCAGCTCGTTGTCGACGTAGTTGACGAGCTCGCGGCGGAGTTTCTCGAGATCGACAGTGCAGGCGCGCAGCACCGCCGTCGCATCCTGGTCCTCGGTCAGCGCCAGCAGCAGGTGTTCGAGCGTCGCGTATTCGTGCCGGCGCTCGTTGGCGTAGCCGAGAGCGCGGTGCAGGGTTTTTTCGAGATTACGCGACAACATCGAATTTGATCCTTCTACTGGCCACAAAGTCCTGAGTGCGGATCAGTCCTTCTCCAGGGTGCATTGCAACGGGTGCTGGTGCTGGCGCGCAAAGTCCATCACCTGCGTCACCTTCGATTCGGCGACTTCGTAAGTATACACGCCGCAGACGCCGACGCCGCGGCGATGGACGTGCAGCATGATACGGGTCGCCTCGTCGCGGCTTTTGCCGAAGAACCGCTCAAGGATGTGCACGACAAATTCCATCGGCGTGTAATCATCGTTCAACATCAGGACCTTGTACATCGAAGGCTTTTTCGTCTTGGGCTTGGCCTTGACGATGACGCCGGTCGACGGCCCTTCGTTGCCATTGCGCTTTTCGATATCGCTCATCGCGCGAACTGCCTAGTCGAACGCGACTCCACTACCGAATTGACCATCCCGGCCATGATATTGGATGCCCGCGACGCCGTAAAAGGGGCAATTGCACGCCGCCGCAAGCGTGCCAGCCGTGACCGCTAGGCTACGCCCGACCCGTTAACGGCGTGACAAATCCCGCGTCCGCGGCCCGCACACGGGCTTGTGAGCCGACCGGTTCCGGCCGAGCGCCGGTTCAGGCTGTAGCCGGCCGCGTCAGTTTGGTCAGCGCTGTCTCGACACAACCGCCGATCGGCGCCCAGGTGCCACGCGCGAGCGCCAAGCCGAGTCCGACAAGCGCGCGGTACGTTCGGCCAGCGCCTCGAGCGCGCCCGTGGCGAGTCCGGCGTGGATTTCGATGACGCGGTCGAGCGTCCTGGCGGCGAGCAGTTCTTTGGTCGCCGTGCCCGCCGCGGCGAGCGTTTGTCGGGTGTAACCGACCGTCTCGTTTGCGATCGCCTCGAAACCCTCGGCCCAGGCGGCATTGGCCTTGAAGACCGCGTCGAAATTCTCCCGCGACAGCGCGGCGAACGCGTCGTAATAACCATAACCGCGTGCTGGTGCCGACACAGACGCGCGGACCACGCGTTTTGCGTCGTCGGCCACGATTTGTGGCGGCATCGCCACCACGGCTGCCGGCTTTTTCGGTTTGGAGCCCATCGGAACCTCCTGCTGGCCAATCGATTGCGTCGCGCCACCCCGTCTCGGGTTCTTGCTGCATCGCAACAAAGGTATATTGCCACGCGCTTGTGTCAATACAAGGTGCGTTTCGCACTGCAACGAATCGGATTCGTCATCGCGACGTCAGGATTGCGAGCCGGCCCTACGTCCGCAGCGCGCGAACGCAGACCGGCCTACATTCACGCGCACATCGCCATTTATCCAAAAACTTTACATGAGAAATTCGGAATAACTGGACAGAGATTCACCGAATTTCTAATCTGTTCCAAGGCCTTCGGACTTTGGTTTGTACCCGTTTGCGATGTTTGCCGACGGTCGAATGGGCGTCAGCGTTTTGGGGGAATAGTTGTTTGTGGGGTTGAAGACAGCATGATTGCGGCGGCGTCACTGCGTTGTGCGCGATGCCGGCTCGGGTGGATTGTTACCTGTGCCGCCTTGTTTATTGTTCTCGTCATGGGACAGCCGGCGTTCGCGCGCGGCCACACGTTGCGCTCGCCGTATCCGCCCGGCCAGATTTCGTCGATCATCATTGATGCACAAACGGGCAAAGTGCTGAACGAGCACGACGCCGACCGGTCCGATTATCCGGCATCGCTCACCAAAATGATGACGCTCTATCTCGCTTTCGGCGCGCTGGAGCAAGGCAAAATCTCGCTCAACGACGAATTCACCGTGTCGCTGCACGGCGCGCGGCAGGCGCCGTCGAAACTTGGGCTGCATCCTGGCCAGCACATCGCGGTGCGCGATCTGATTCTGGCCGTCGTCACTCATTCAGCGAACGACGCCGCCGTCACGATTGCCGAAAACCTCGCCGGCAGCGAGTCCGCCTTTGCCCAGCGCATGACGGCGACCGCGCACGCGCTCGGCATGACGGCAACCACCTTCCGCAACGCTTCCGGCCTGCCCAATCCACCGAACCTCAGCACCGCGCGCGATCTGGCAACGCTCGCGCGGGCACTGTGGCGCGACTATCCGACCGAATATCACTTCTTCGCCACCGAGGAATTCACCTACAAGGGCGCGGTCTACGAGACGCACAACCATCTGATGGCGAACTTCGCCGGCATGGACGGCATCAAGACCGGCTATATCCATGCTTCGGGCTTCAACTTGGCGGCTTCGGCGGTGCGCAATGGGCGACGCCTGATCGGCGTCATCATGGGCGGCAGCTCGGCGCGTGCCCGCGATCTGCAGATGGCCGGCTTGTTGGATGACGCCTTCGCCAGCGTCGTACCGGCCACCGACACGACCATCCAGACCGCAAGCGGCGACGCCACGGCGAGCGTCGCGGTCGCCACCAACGCGCCATCGCCGATGACGGCGCTCAATCCGGTGCAACGCGCCGAAGCGGCGGTACCTCAACCTGCGGTCAAGCCGCCCACGCCGACATTGCACACGCTCAAGAAGAGCCACGCTTGGGAGATCCAAGTCGGCGCCTTCGGCAATCAAGGCGCCGCCGAGCACGCCGGTGCGCTTGCCCTCACCAAGCTGCATCTTAAGGGCAAGACCACGCTGGTCGTGCCGCCGGCGCTGGGCGACAAGGAACCGCTCTATCGCGCCCGCATCGCCGGGTTCTCGCAGATCGAAGCTGAACGCGCCTGCCGCCTGCTGCGCGCCAAGCTGCACGGGCACAAGCTGTGTGCGGTCATCGCGCCGGTGCAAGCAATCGCGGCGACGCTGCCGGCGCCGCGGCCGCTCGACCTGCATTTACCGGCGGCGGTATCTGCGCCGGCTCCGACGGCCAACGCCAACCCGTCGCTGCCGGTCGAGGCCGACAAGAACTAAGCTGATTCGCGGTCGTAGAATTCGGCGGGCAGCGCAATGCCGCTGGCCTTGAGTTGTTCGGCCAACGACCCCTTAAGCCGTTCCAAGGCCGCCGCGTTGCGCCCTTCGGCGCGCGCGACCAGAACGTCCTGCGTATTCGACGCGCGCAACAGCCACCAGCCGTCGGCGGTCTTGACGCGCACGCCGTCGACGGCCGCGACGTCGGCGTTGGCCGCTTTGAGTCGCGTGCGCACTTCCTCGACCACCTTGAACTTACGATCCTCGGCACAAGGAAAGCGCAGCTCGGGCGTGTTCACCACCGCCGGCATGCGGTCGCGCAGCGCCGCCAAACTGTCGCCGCCGCGCGCGATGATGCCGAGAAGCCGGACCGCGGCGTAAAGTGCATCGTCGTAACCGTAATAGCCGTCGGCGTAGAAGATGTGGCCGCTCATCTCGCCGGCGAGCGGCGCACCGATCTCCGCCATCTTGGCCTTGATCAGCGAATGCCCGGTCTTCCACATCACCGGCGTACCGCCGATGCGCTTAATCTCGTCGAACAGAGATTGGCTCGCTTTGACGTCGGCGATGATGGTGGCGCCCGGTTGCTTGGCGACGATCTCGCCAGCGAGCAGGATCATGAACTGGTCGCCCCACAGGATGCGCCCCTGCCCGTCGACGACGCCGATGCGGTCGCCGTCGCCGTCGAAAGCGATGCCGAGATCGGCTTTCTCCTGCGCCACCGCCTGCTGAAGCTGCTTCAGGTTCTTGGGCTCGGTCGGATCCGGGTGATGGACCGGGAAGCGGCCGTCGATCGTCGCGTTGAGCAGTACATGACGACCGGGCAACGCCTTGACCAGCAGCTGCAACGCCTCGCCGGTGGCGCCGTTGCCGGCGTCCCAAACCACCGACAGCGTCCGTTGGCCGCCGCGATAATCCGCCGCAAGCCGTTTGACGTATTCGTTCAGCACCAGCTTCTCGACGACGCTGCCCTTGCCGACCGGAAACTGTCCGGCAGCGGCGATCTTGCCGAGACGTTGGATATCCGGTCCGAAGAACGATTTCTGGCCAAGCACCAGCTTGAAGCCGTTATGGGTCGGCGGATTGTGCGAGCCGGTCACCATGATGCCGCCGGCAACGTCGAGCGTGTGGCTCGCGAAGTAGAGCATGGGCGTCGGACCGAGGCCAACGCGCACGACGTCGACGCCGGACATGGCGAGGCCTTCGACCAGGGCGGCTTCCAGCGCCGGCGAGCTCAGCCGGCCGTCGCGTCCGACCGCGACCTGTTTGCTGCCCTTCTCGGCGACGACCGACGCAAAACTCCGACCAATGGCGCGGGCATCGGCTTCGTGCAACGTTTGGCCGACGACGCCGCGAATGTCGTACTCGCGCAAGATCGTCGGATCGAAGACGTGGCCTTCGGCGGTGCGCGTCACGGAACGGACCTCACGCGTAGCGCTTGATGATGTCTTTGACCGCCGCGCCGAGCTCTGGCCGTGCCAGGGCGAAGGCCAGGTTGGCTTCAAGGAAGCCGACCTTGTCGCCGCAATCGAAACGCCGGCCGGCGAACCGCAAGCCGTGGAACGGCTGCTTGGCGGCAATTAGCTGCGCCAGCGCGTCGGTGAGCTGGATCTCGCCGCCGGCTCCCTTGCCGATCCGGCCGAGCGCATCGAACACTTCGGGTTGGAGGATGTAGCGGCCGATGATGCACAGCCGCGACGGCGCCTTGGCCGGATCGGGCTTTTCGACGACGCCGCGCGCCGAAACCAGGCGGCCGTCATCTTTCTGGACGTCGAGGACGCCATAGCGGCTGGTTTGCTCGCGCGGCACTTCCATCGCGGCCACCATGTTGCCGCCGACTTTCTCCTGAGCGTCGACCATCTGCTTGAGGCAGGCTTCGTCCGCGAGGATCAGATCGTCGGCCAACAACACGGCAAACGGCTCGTCACCAACCAAGGCGCGTGCGCACCAGACGGCATGACCGAGACCGAGCGGATGCTGTTGCCGCGTGTAGGCGATCTGCCCCGGCTCCGGCATCCACGATTTGACCTCGGCAATCTGGGCTTTCTTGCCCCGCGCCTGCAGCGTGCTCTCGAGCTCGTAGGAATGATCGAAATGATCCTCGATCGCGCTTTTGGAGCGGCCCGTGACGAAGATGAATTCCTCGATTCCGGCCGCGCGCGCTTCCTCGACGGCGTACTGGATCAAGGGCTTGTCGACGACCGGCAGCATCTCCTTGGGCATGGCCTTGGTGGCCGGAAGGAATCGGGTGCCAAGGCCACCGACCGGAAACACTGCTTTGCGAACGCGCTGCACCATGCTCCAGCCTCGCCTCCGTCACGCTGCGCCGCTTTTATACTGCTTCCCGGCGCTAATCCAGTCGGAGATCGTGGCCAATTTGGGCCTAGCTGTGACGATTCGGCGCACGACTCACGCGCCGAGCAGGATGTCCTTCGCGCGGTTGAGCTTGGCCGCGAGATAATTCGAACCGCCCTGGTCGGGATGCACTTTCTTCATCAAGCGGCGATGTGCTTCGCGGATCTGCGCTTCGTCGGCGCCGGGCGCGATACCGAGAACGGCATAGGCCTCGTCGCGCGTCATTGCATCGGCCGTGCCGCCTTGGCGAGCGCTGGCCGCAGCCTTCTGCCGCCAATCGGGCACCGCGCGATCGAGATAGGCTTCGAGCAGCCGCGCGCCATCGGCGTCGGCGACGCGGCATTGCTGCCAGAGATCGAGCAGCTCGCTCTCGCTCAGGCGTTCGAGACGGCGGCCGGCATAGACGCCGCGCTTCACGGTGCCGCTCATCTCACCGGTGGCGTGATCGAGAGTCATGGCGATTGTCTCGGATTCGACTTGTGATGCGCGTTGCGACCGGCCACTGACCGGCGAGGCTCGCGTGCGCCACCGCCGCCAGAGCTGGATGGCAAGCGGCGAAAACGTTCCAGCCACGATCAACATCGGCACCAGCCGCTCGCTCAGTAGCAACAGGACCAAGGCAGCACCCGCGCCGAGCACCGCGATCGCGCCGAAGAACCAAGTGAGGAAGCGGCTGAGCCGCGCCGGGTCGGCCGCTACGAAGAGGCGCGCCAGCAGGAACAGCACGGCGAGGATGCCGACGCCAGCGATCAGATAGATCATGAACCGCCGATCTGGCGCGCCAGCAACAGGGCGCCGCCGCCGGCTTTGCGACCGTAATCGACCAGCGCCTGGCGGCCGCCGGCGGCGTAAGCCGCGACAGCGCCGAGCAGGGTCTTGAGCTCGGTCGCGCTCGTCGAATCAAATGGGCAATAAGCGCCGCGCGACAGCCGCGCGATTTCGCGAAAGACGCGCGCGACGACTGGATCGTTGCCCTCGTGAAAAACGAACGCCGGCACGTTGAGCAGCGCGAGCTCGCCGGCCAGTCGGGCCAACGCATCGGGATTTTCCTCCATCGCGTCGCCGACGAACACCAGCGCGTCGAGGCGATCGTCGCGTGCCGCTGCGATCGCGTGGCGCAATACGCGCTCGATCTGGGTTTCGCCCGCAACGCAACCGACGACGCGCATGGCGTCGTGAAGTTCGTTCGCCGTACGCAACCAGGAGCTGGCCTTGCACTCGGCGTAGCCGCGGTAATACACGAGCTGGATCTCGATGCCGCCGAGGCCCGACGCCGCCTCGAACATCTCGCCTTGGATGCGGCAGGCGCGATCCCATGTCGGCTCGCGGCTTGCCGTGGCGTCCATCGCGAACATCAGCCGCGCCTTGGCGGACGCGGGACGCACCCGCACCGGCAGGCGCGCAACCTGCTCGAGAAACGCGCTAACTTCGGCCGATTGGCGGTTTGCCGGCACCGGCCGCTGATCGTCGCGATCGTTGCCCATGACGATTATATGGAACCGGCGAGCCGCCGAAGTCTAGGGCACAACCAGGTGAGCGTCCGGCGCGGCGATATCCGCTGCAACCGCAGCGCCAGACACCAGTCCAAGCGCCGCCACGTCGCGGCTCATCAAGCAGGCAATGAGACGAAAACCGCAATCGAGCGCGACCTTGGTCAGCGCGCCGAGCGGCTCAAGAGCGACGACCGCGCCGATGAGGCGATTGTCCGCGGCATTCGTCGGTGCGGCGTCCGGCCGCAGGAGGCGCACGTTCTCGGCCCGAATGGCGACGATGACCTCTCCGGCCGCGGGCACCGCGCTTTCCGTCGCAATGCGCAGAAATTTTCCTTCGACGGCAACCTGCGCCAGCCGTCGGTCGTGGCTTACGACCCGTCCAACCAACCGGTTTTCGAACCCAAGAATGTCCGCGGCAGTGCGGCTGACCGGTCGACGAAAGACATCGTCGACGGCGCCGCACTGAATGATCCGGCCCGCATGCATCAGGGCAAGATGGTCGCCCAACGCCGCGACATCGACGTAATCGTGCGTGACGAACAGCGCTGGCAGACGCAACTCGCGCAGAAAGCGTGCGAGCTCGACGCGAAGCTGGCTGCGGGCGGGCGCGTCGAGCGCCGCGAACGGCTCGTCCAAGAGGAACAGGTCGGGATGGCTGGCTTCGGCGCGCGCCAGGGCCGCCCGCTGTTTCTCGCCCGGACTGAGCACCAGCGGACTGGCGTCGGCGAGATCGGCAATGCCGAAACGCCGCAATAACGCCGCAATATCGACGGGCGGCGAACCCGCCCTGGCTCTGCGCTGGGCACGCGCGCCGAGCGCGACGTTCTGCGCCACGGTCAAATGCGGAAACAACCCGAAATTCTGCACCACGAACCCGACCCGCCGTTTCTCGGCCGGCAGGGTCGTGACGTCGCGTTCGTTGATGGCGATGCGGCCGCGCGCCGGCCGGTGGAAGCCGGCGATGGTTTCGAGCAGGACGGATTTGCCGGCACCGTTGGAGCCAAGCACGACCATCACGTCGTTCGCCGGCAGCGTGAACGAGACGTCGTCGAGGGCGAACGCGCCGAGCCGGAGCGAAAGGCCGGCAACCGCCAGCGCGGTCATCGCCCGCCGCCGACAACCGGCCCGCGGCCGTAGGCGACGTGGCGGAACAGAATGAACAGCGCCAGCGAAATGACCAATAACAAGGCGGCGGCGGCCGAGGCCTCTTCGAGGCCATACCGCAGGAACATCTCGTAGATCTGCACCGGCGCGGTCATCGGGTAATAGACCAGGATGACCACCGCGCCGAATTCGCTGATCGAGCGCGCGAAGGTCAGCGTCAAGCCGGTGGCGATGCCGCGCCAGGCCAGCGGCACGGTGATCCGCGCGAGCACGCGCCACGGGCCCATGCCCAAGGTGCGCGCCACCATCTCGAGCCGCGGATCGACGCCTTCGAACGCGATACGCGCAGCGTTGACCGTGTACGGCAACGAGACGAACAGCATGGCGACGACGATGCCGGCGAGCGTGCCCCAGAAGCGCAAACCGAGGAAGTCTTCAGCCGGACCGCCGATTACACCGTGCCGGCCGAAAACCATGAGCAACGCAATGCCGGCGACGGTGTGCGGCACGGTCAGCGGCACGTCGACCACGGCGGCGACGGCGCTCTTGCCGATGAACTCGGCGCGCGCCAGGAAATAGGCAAACGGCACGCCGAACAAGCCAGCGACGAGTGCCGTCAGAACCGCCGCTGTGACGCTCAACATCAAGGCATCACGAACGTCGGCCTCGCGCGCGACCTGCAACAGCGTTCCCGTCGTCTGGACGGCGAACAGTTGGATCAGCGGCAGCAGAATGAACGTCAGCAGCACGCCGCCGCACAGCCAAGCGGCGAGCACCACCAGCGACGAGCCGACGCTCTTCGGGCCGCGCCACGTCCGCGGCACGGCGATCATCCGAACGTCGCTCCGGTCAGGAGGCGGGCCACGGCTTGACGAGCGGCCACAGCGCCGGCGGCATCTTGGCCGGATTCATCGCATAGGCCGGCGCGAACGTGCCGAAACCGTTGTCGCTCATCACTTTGCGGCCTTCCGGTCCGAGCAGGAAAGCGACGTATTTCTCGGCCACCGCTTTCTTGGCGCTGGTGGCGACGATGGTGATCGCATAGACGATCGGCTTGCCAGTGAGATCGCCATTCTTGGTATGCGCCACGCCTTCGGCGTAGAACGACGCATAGGTTGGATCGCTCAGATTGATCTTCGCCGGCAGGTTGAGCAGCTTGAGGTGATGCTGGAGCGCGTCGGAGCGGTAGATCGCGAGATAATCGATCTGTCCCAGTTGCAGCGCGGAAATCAGCGAGGTTTCGGTGTCGCGCATGTTGGCGAGCGGCGCGTTGGCGAGCACTTTTTCCGCGAGGCCCGGCGACGAATAATATTTCTCCGCTAGGCTCAGCATCTGCACCGTCTGGTAACCGGATGGATCGGTGTCCGGATTGGACCGTCCGATCTCGACGCCCTTGCGCGCCAGCACCGAATACCAGTTGCTCGCGGTAATCGCGTTGGCGAATTTGCTCTTGTCGGTATAGACGAAGGTGATGGCGTTGCGGACAAAGCCGACATACCAGTCGGCGTAGGCGGTCTTGCCGTCCCCGCCGAAGAGATATTTCGGAATCACGTTGTAATCGGCGACCGCCAGGATGTCGGCATCCTGGTGCAGGTCGGTGATCTGCCGCGCCATCTTGACGCTGCCGCCGAATTGCGGCTGTACCGCGATGTCGGGGAATTTCTTCTCGAACAGCTGATCGACCTGCTTGAACGGCACCGCGAGTGTACCCGCCGCAAAGACGCTGAGCGTCGTCGGTTCGGCGGCGCGCGCGCCCGCGCTGCCTGCGGCCATCGCGGCCAGAACGGCAAGCAATAAGATCGACCGGATCGGTTGTTTCATCGCTCTCCCCGTGACGTGCGAAATCTGGCTGTTCCCGCGATTGGGCGGCCTCTACGGACTATGCATCAAACCCGAGAAACGGCGAAACCGGTAATGGACGCATAAATATGCGGTTATTTGCCGCGCAGCAAGGCGGCTGACGCAGGTGCACGCGCATTGCCGACAACCCGGCTTCGCCCTAAACAAGCGGACGCCCACCGCCGCGGAAACTCCGTGCACGCCGACATCGCCCACATCGTCCACCAATACGTTCGCGACTACGGCTATTTCGCCGTCTTCGTCGGCATCTTTCTCGAGGATTTCGGTCTGCCGGTTCCGGGCGAAACGCTGCTGGTAACGGCGGCGGCGTTCGCGGGACGCGAAGCCCTGAACATCTGGATGATCGCCGGCTTCGCCTGGGTCGGCGCGGTGCTCGGCGACAATGTCGGATTCTTGATCGGCCACAGTGGCGGTCGTGCGCTTTTGGTGCGTCACGGCCGCCACATCGGCATTACTGCCGAGCGCTTGGCCAAGGTCGAACGGTTCGTCGAGCGCCACGGCGCCGAGGTCATCGTCATCGCACGCTTTGTCGTCATCGCGCGGCAGCTCAACGGCATCGCCGCCGGCAGCCTCGGCATGCATTGGCTGCGGTTTCTCATCTTCAATTGCATCGGCGCGGCGCTCTGGGTCGGCTTCTGGAGTACCCTCGCCTATTGGTTGGGCAAGAAAATCTTCGTCTTGATCGCCGCGATCCGCGGCTTCGAGCCGCTGGCGATCGCCGCCGCCATCGCCGCCGCGATTGTCGTCGTCGGTTATCTCTGGTGGCGTGCGCGGCACCGGAACGGCGACACCTGACCGCCGGCGGCGCAATCGGCTTAGTGCGTCGTTTTTGCCGCGGCGCGCAGATCGGCGATGGTGGATCGCGTCGTGATCGCTTCGGGGTCGACCTTGAGATCAAGCACCGCCGGCTTGCCAGCCGCCGCGGCGCGTGCAAATGCGGCGGCGAAATTCTCGGTGCGTTCGACGCTTTCGCCATGTGCGCCATAGGCCCTGGCGAGCGCGGCGAAATCGGGGTTCACCAGGTCGGTACCGTAGGTGCGGCCGGGGAAATGCGTTTCCTGATGCATGCGGATGGTGCCGTACATGCCGTTGTTGACGATCAAGACGATGATCGGCAGCCGATAGCGCACAGCGGTCGCGAGTTCCTGGCCGGTCATCAGGAAATCGCCGTCGCCGCAGAAGCACACCACCGGCCGCTCCGGATGCACGAGCTTGGCGGCCACCGCCGCCGGAAATCCGTAGCCCATTGAGCCGCTGGCGGGCGCGAGTTGCGTCCCGTAAGCGCGATACTGGTGATGGCGATGTACCCAGCCGGCGAAATTTCCGGCGCCGTTGCACCAGATCGCGTCTGCCGGCAGATGACTATCGAGCCAACGCACGATCGGTCCGAGCTGAACCGCACCCGGCAGTTTCGACGGTTCGATGAAGGCCAGATAATCGCGATGCGCCGCTTCGGTTTCCGTGGTCCAACGCGGCTTACCCGCGGGCTGGAGCGCCGCCGCCATTGGCGCGAAGGTCCGCGGGCTGGCGTTCATAGCCAATGCCGGCTGATAGACCCGGCCAAGCTCGCCCGGATCGGGATGGACGTGCACCAGCGTCTGCCGTGGATGCGGCACCGCGACCAGACTGTAGCCGGCCGTGGTCGCCTCGCCGAGCCGGCCGCCGACCGCGATCAACACGTCGGCGTCGCGCACGCGCGCGGCCAGGCGCGGATTGGCGGCGATGCCGAGATCGCCGGCGAAACACGCGTGGCAATTGTCGAATCGGTCCTGCCGGCGAAACCCCGTGCACACCGGGAGCGCGAACCTTTCTGCGAAGGTCTCGATCTGTTTGACCGCCGCCGCGTCCCATTGGCTGCCGCCGAGCAGCAGCATCGGGCGTTCGGCCGTGGCGAGAATTGCGACGAGTGCCTCGAGCTGGCACGGCGATGGATGCGGCTCGACCCGGCTGTAAGGCGTGGCATCGGCGACATCGGCCATCTCCTCGAGCATGTCCTCGGGCAAGGCAAGCGCGACCGGCCCGGGCCGGCCGCCGGTTGCGACATGGAACGCACGACTGACATATTCGGGGATGCGCCGCGGGTCGGCGATCTCCTCGACGTATTTCACCATGCTGCCGAGGAACTGTTTGTAATCGAGCTCCTGCAACGCCTCGCGGCCGCGTGCGTCGCGCGCGACCTGGCCGATCAGCACGACCATCGGCGTCGAATCCTGCATGGCAACGTGAATGCCGGCGGTCGCATTGGTGGTGCCGGGACCGCGCGTGACCAGACAAATTCCCGGACGGCCGGTCAGCTTGCCGTAGGCGTCAGCCATCATCGCCGCGCCGCCTTCGTGGCGGCAGACGACGAACCGGATTGAATTCGCGTCATGCAGCGCGTCGAGCAGCGCGAGATAGCTTTCGCCCGGCACGCCGAACGCTGTGTCGACGCCGTGGATCTTGAGCTGGTCGACGAGGATTTGCGCGGCGCGGCGGGAAGTCACGCAGGACTCCGGATGCGACGGAAGCTTTAAGACCTATTGGGTTTCGTCGGCCGCGGCAACCGCCAAAACGGCAGCGTTATTCCGCCGGCTTGAGCGGTGTCAGCGTCACCGCATCGCGCCCATTGAGCCGCATCAGCGCGCCGATGACCGCGATCGTGCCAACGTAGAAGACGAGCTGGATGCCGAGCGGATGCGAGACATAACCGATCAGCGCGTGCAGCGTCTTGCCGAGCAGGCTGTCATCGCCCAGCACGAACGAGCTGTCCCAAAGGACGCCGCCAGCGGACGGCAGCAGGCCGACCTGATTCAGAAACGCCGCCCCTTGCGACGCCATGCCGGCGGCGAGCAGCAGGATCATCCAACTCGTCACTGTGAATAGATGGCGCATCGGAATCCGCAGCAGGCCCCAATAGAGCCCGACGCCGACCGCCACGCCGCACGCCAAGCCGAGCAGACCTCCGGCAAGCTGCGCGAGCGCGCTGGTGCCGGCTGCGGCGGCGATGCCGTAAACGAACAGCACGACTTCCGAGCCTTCGCGCAACACCGCCAACCCGACCACAAGCCCCAGCGCATAAAGCGGCCGTGCGCCGCTGCGCACTGCGTTGCCGACCTGCGACGCCGACACCGCCAGCTCGCGGCCGTGGCGCTGCATCCACACATTGTGCCAGCCGAGCATGCCGACGGCCGTAAACAGGATGGCGGCGTCGAACAACTCCTGCCCCATGCCGGCAACCGCCGCCGCAAGCTCGCCGGTGAACGCCGCCACCAGCGCCGCACCCGCGATGCCGGCGGCGATCCCGAGCGCTACCGTGCGACCGCGGCGTGGAACGCTGACGGTGGCGGCCAGAACAATGCTGACGATAAGCGCGGCTTCGAGGACCTCGCGAAACACGATCACGGCGACGGCAAGCATCGAAACACGGCCCCAATAATTGCAAATGCGAAGCGTTCGCAATATAGCTATCCCGCTATCCCCATGCAAGCGGCAATCGGCTGGTTGCGGCCGTTTTGCTTATGTTGTGGGCAATATGCCGCAGGGGCGCAGTAAGCACCTGGTAGGGCCTCACCCTACATAGCGGAGCATCCCAAATTGTGGATTGGCGTCGGTCTTGCCTATGCAAGGATTTGACTGTCTAAATTTTGAGATTCGCGGAGTTCGTAGGATGACCGACCGCCCTCGTTCCACGCCGATGAGCGACACCGATGCCGTGCTGGCCGTGAACCTCGAGTTCTACGGCGCCTTCGGCAGCGGCGATTATGCCAGCATGGATGCGGTCTGGGCGCATCACGCCGCCGTCGTCTGCTTGCATCCCGGTTGGGCCGCGATCGAAGGCCGCGAGGCCGTCATGGAAAGCTGGCGGCACGTGCTCAGCGATCCGGACTTCCGCATCATGTGTCACGACGAGCGCGTCCACCTCTACGGCGACATCGCGATTGTGTTGTGCGAGGAAGAGCTATCCGGCGGATTGCTCGCCGCGACCAACGTCTTCATCCGCGAGGACGGCGAATGGCGGATGATCCACCATCAGGCGAGCGCGATCATCCCGACTTATCACACCGATACGCCGGCCCAGCTGCACTGACCGGCAAAGCGCTCAGCGCCCGTCGGCGACCGCGCACCGGATCGCGCGGGTGAGCAGCGCCAGCTCGTCCGGCGCAATCGTGAAAGCCGGCGTCAGATAGACGATACGGCCGAACGGCCTGATCCACGCTCCTTCGGCGACGAAGCGATCGCGCAGCGCTGCCGCAGCTTCGGCCGATTCGAGCTCGACGACGCCGATCGCGCCCTTGACGCGCACGTCGCGGACGCTGCGCGCACCGCGACACGGTGCGAGCTCCTCGGCCATCTGTCGGCTGATCGCCGCGACCTGCTCCAACCGCGGCTCGCGTTCGAACAAGTCGAGCGACGCGTTCGCCGCCGCACAGGCGAGCGCGTTGCCCATGAAGGTCGGCCCGTGCATCAGCGCATCTTGCGGATCGTCCGACAGGAATCCCTCATAGACCCACCGCCGGGCGACGGTCGCGGCGAGCGGCAAGGTGCCGCCGGTCAGCGCCTTCGACAGCGTGACGATATCCGGCACCACGTCCGCCTCGTCCATCGCGAACAAACGTCCCGTGCGGCCGAAGCCGGTGAATATCTCGTCGAAGATCAGCAACAGGTCGTAACGATCGGCCAGCCGGCGGAGGCGACGCAGAACCTCCGCCGCATGGAACACCATGCCGCCGGCGCCCTGGACCAGCGGTTCCACGATGATGCCAGCCAATTCACGGCGATGATCGGCGACAAACCGATCCAAAGCGCTTTCGCCGGCATCGTCGCGCGGCAGCTCGCGCACGAACTGACGTTGCACCGCTGTGCCAAAGCGCCCGTGCATGCCGCTTCGGCCGTCGCTGACCGCCATTGCCGCGAATGTGTCGCCGTGATAGCCGTCGGCAAAGGCGATGAAACCGGTGCGGTCGGCTTGGCCGCAGTTAAGAAAAAACTGAACCGCCATCTTCAAGGCGATCTCGACCGCAACCGAACCTGAATCCGAAAAGAACACATGATCCAAGTCGCCCGGCAGCACCGCCGCGAGACGCTGCGCCAGCCGCGCCGCGGGCTCGTGCACCAAGCCAGCCAACATCACGTGCGGCAGGGTTTCGAGCTGGCGCGCAACAGCGTCGCGGATATGCGGATGGTTGTAACCGTGGCAGGCCGTCCACCACGAGGCGATGCCGTCGACCAGCACGCGGCCATCGGCAAGATGAATCTTGCAGCCTTCGGTCTGCGCCACCGGCAACGGCGCCGGCGCCGTCTGCATCTGCGCGTAGGGTAGCCAGAGATGGTCGAGACCGGCGAGCGGCGCGGAACGGATCGGCGCTTCGGCGCGACTCACGACGCCATCGGCGACAGGCCGAGCCGGTCCATCATCGCACGGTCGACGTCGCGCGCTGGATTGGGCGTCGTCAGCAGCCGGGCGCCGCAGAAGATCGAATTGGCGCCGGCCAGGAAGCACAGCGCCTGCAGCGCCTCGCTCATGCCTTCGCGCCCTGCCGACAGCCGCACCACCGATTTCGGCATGCAGATGCGTGCGACCGCGATGGTGCGCACGAACTCGAGCTCGTCGAGCTGTTCAGCGTCAGCTAGGGGCGTGCCGGCGACCTTGACCAGCATGTTGATCGGTACGCTATCCGGATGTTCGGGCAGAGTGGCGAGCGCCGCGATCAGTCCGGCGCGATGATCGCGGCTTTCGCCCATGCCGACGATGCCGCCGCAACACACTTTCATGCCGGCCGCGCGCACGTACCCGAGCGTATCGAGCCGGTCTTGGTATTGGCGGGTGCTGATGATCGCGCCGTAGAAATCGGGCGCAGTGTCGAGATTATGGTTGTAGTAATCGAGCCCGGCTTGTTTGAGGCGCTGCGCCTGCGCGCCGGTCAGCATGCCGAGCGTCGCGCAGGTCTCGAGGCCAAGCGCCTTAACGCCCGCGACCATGACGCAGACCGCATCGAGATCGCGATCCTTGGGTTCGCGCCACGCCGCGCCCATGCAGAACCGCTGCGCGCCTTGCGCCTTGGCGGCGCCCGCCTCGGCCAGCACCGCGTCGACGTCCATCAGCTTGGCGGCGTCGACGCCGGCGTCGTAATGCGCGCTTTGCGGACAATAGGCGCAATCCTCCGGACAGCCGCCGGTCTTGATCGACAGCAGGGTCGAAAGCTGCACCTGGTTGGGCGCGAAATAGCGCCGATGCAGCGTCTGCGCGCGGAACACCAACTCGCCGAACGGCAGGTCGTAAAGCGCGGCGATCTCGTCGCGCGTCCAGTCGTGCCGGATGTCGCGCGCCTCGGCGTCCTTCGGCATTGCCGCCCCTTCCGGTCTTGCTTTCATGCGATGCCGGGTTAAGGCTACAAGGACCCAGCGTCAAGCGAAAGCTCCCGTGACCGCG
>Ga0126371_10001151_pt1 | contig 22156 bp, 14 predicted proteins | sample PanSoiMetaPlot_4_FD_110145 | JGI IMG/M metagenome (GOLD analysis project Ga0126371, IMG submission 110145) | Tropical forest soil microbial communities from Panama - MetaG Plot_4 | ecosystem: Environmental > Terrestrial > Soil > Tropical forest > Bulk soil | place: Panama | collected 2016-02-17 | reverse complement strand
TGGCGCGGATACGCCGGTTTTGTGATGGGAGACTGGAGCACGGCGTACATGGAAAGAGGTGAGATTTACGATTTCATCCAAAAGCACAAGATTACTGGCTTTGCTACCGTTGCTGGAGATCGTCACAGCTTTTGGGCGGGCGTCGCAACGAAACATCTTCCTCCACAAGGTTTCTCACCGGTGGGAGTAGCTTTTGTCACGGGCTCTATCTCAGCTCCGGGAATCATTGAGGCCATGGAGCACGGCCTGCCGACGGACCACCCTCTTCGTGCCCTGTACCTGGTCGCAGACGCGAACCAAAAGCCACAGCCAACCCTGAACATGCTTCTGCGTCATGGAGTGAAGTCCTGCCTGGAATACGCCAGGAGCGGCGACATCAAGAAGGCACGAGCCGCGTCTAATCTCGACTTGTCGCCACATGTTGCTTTTGTCGACATGGGCGGACACGGCTATTCGGTTGTGCGCGCCACGAGCGAGGTGATCGAGACAACTTTTGTTTGCATTCCACGGCCACTTGAACGCAGCGATCGTGAGGACGGAGGCCCTCTCAACTATCGCGTTCGATCTCGCGCACCGATCTGGGGGAAAGACGAATCCCCAAAACTGGAGGTACACATTTTAGAAGGAGATCCGAAGTTTTCCGTCTGAGTTGAGAACAGCAATCTCAACGGCACACGTTCCTTTCGCTGCTCAAGCTCCATCATCGGTGCAAGTGATTTCTTTAATGGGTCTGACCTCGACGCCGCCCAGACGGATCGCTGGAATCTTGGAGGCTAGCTGCATCGCTTCGTTCAGGTCGCGTGCCTCGATTAGGATGAATCCGCCGATCTGTTCGTTGGTCTCAGCGAAGGGCCCGTCGGTTACCGTGACTCTGTCGTTGCGTAATCTCAGCGTTTTTGCTGCTTGAACGGGCTCGAGCGCTTGCGCAGCAATGAAGCGGCCGCCCTTTCGGAGAGTGTCATCGTAAGACAGGCTCTCGGTGTCAAGCTTCCGCGATTCATCGTGCGACAAGGCGCGGAGTTTCTTCTCGTCAAAAAAGACCATACACAGATACTTCACAATTCCTCCTGAAAGACCAATTTGCTGCTTCATTAGTTAGTCGATCCAAAGGCGACGAGACGGACACACGGAGCTGGAAAAGTTATCTTCGTTGCAGCCTGGAAACCCTAATCAAGCCGAACGCCTGGTGCTTTGTCGCTGCGAAATCCAAGATTGAAGCTGATTATGCAGAACGTCTAAGGGCAGAGGCGCCCATTTGCCAAGGGATGTGAAGCAACCAACCTCAAGATTTTTGGCGTCGACTATTGTTCTCGCTTGTTGCTTCTCGTCGTTCATGCAGAGCCCGTTTCAAAGATTGTCCGGCAAATTCAATGTGTTCGCGAAGCAGTTTGCAGGCGGCCGGGATGTCTCGCTGGCGGCACAGTTGCAGGATCTGATGGTGCTCCTCGTTCGCGCGCTTGATTCCATGCGTGAGATACAGTTGCAGTCGGGTATAGCGTTCGCCGCTGTTGTTCACATTGCGAATGATAGCCATCGACCGAGGTTGATTGGCTCGCGAATAGAGGATGGAATGGAACTGCCAGTTCAATCGTCCCCACGCAGAGACGTGGTCGTCGCGCCGAAGCTCGCTGACAAAAGTGCGCAACACGCGTTCTGCTTCTGAAAAGTCGCCTTCCGTCAAGTGTGGTATGGACCGTTTAAGAATTTCGGGCTCGAGTAGGGCACGAATCGAGAAGAGCTCTTCGATGTCATCGGGTGAAAGGGCGGGCACGACCGCACCGCGATTGGGAACGATCGTGATCAAACCTTCCGCATCCAGTTGCCGAAGTGCTTCGCGCACCGGTATGCGGCTGACGCGATATTGGCTGGCGATGGCGTCCTGACGAAGCTGAGTTCCTTCGGAGATCTCTCCGCGAATAATCTGATCGCGCAGCTTGTCGGCTACAGCAGACGTGAGAGATTGTCTGGGGATTGCGGATTCGCTTGTGGTGCCTAGGCTCATCGTGATAGCGGTTTGTTCAGTAATTGCCAATACCCAACATCACACTACACCACAGCTCAGACATTCTACTCTAGCGACTATCGCCAGCCACTTCGTTTGGAAGCAGCCTCGTGGAGCAGATGGTCTTTAACAATGTCGCCAGCCAACAACAAAAGATGACATCGAGTGCCCTATCCTTTTGGGCAGCAATGCGTGCGCCCATAGGTTATGAAGTCAAACGGCTTCCGAAGTTCGAAAACAAGATTCAGTTCCAGTTCGGCGGCGCCGTAGCAATGGACGTTGTGGTCTGCGATCATGAACCGGAGGCAGATCGTCGCGCCTATTCCATAGCAAAGTTGATCTGTAAGCCCGTTATCAACCGTCAGTATTCCTTAGGGGAGCTTGCCTATCGGCTTGCAACCTACGAGCAAGGCGAGTGCCGAAGCTTGGGACGCCAAGTTTCTGCAGTTTGACGATTGCATATTGTATCCATAAAATACGACAGCGCCTATAAATTACTGAACAGGCAGTCGTTCTCGGTTTTATCCACGAACACTGGCATATAGTTAGGCGAATTCATGAGTACCGAAGGATACCGCAGGATTCGGGTGATCGACTCCCACACAGGGGGCGAACCTACGCGGCTCATAGTCAACGGCGGCCCTGACTTAGGAAAGGGTCCGCTGTCGGAACGCCTCCTACACTTCCAGAGTCGATACGACGATTTTCGCTCCGCGGTGGTGAACGAGCCGAGAGGATCGGACGTTGTTGTCGGCGGATTGTTGTGTGAACCGACGGACTCATTGTGCGCCGCCGGCGTGATCTTCTTTAATAATGTCGGCTATCTCGGCATGTGCGGTCATGGAACAATCGGGCTTGTGGCTACGTTGGCACACATGGGGCGCATTCGTCCGGGCGAGCATCGCATCGAGACTCCAGTCGGCGTGGTAAGCGCAGTTTTGCATGAAGATGGCAGAGTCACCGTGAATAACGTCGTCAGTTATCGAAGCGCTGCGAATGTCGTGGTGACAGTCCCAGGATATGGCGAGATTGAGGGAGACGTAGCCTGGGGTGGGAACTGGTTTTTCCTCGTGCATGACCACACGATGGAGGTAACGCTTCAGAATGTCGAGGAGCTTACCAACTTTACTTGGGAGATCCGTACGGCTCTTCGCGAGGCCGAAATTACTGGCGACAATGGCAAGGAAATCGATCACATAGAGCTTTATGCGCCGTCGGAAAAGCCCGGCATCGATAGCAAAAACTTTGTGCTTTGTCCCGGCAAGGCTTACGACCGATCACCCTGCGGAACCGGAACGAGCGCAAAACTGGCGTGTCTGTACGCAGATGGCAAACTTCGCGAGGGCCAGACCTGGAAACAGGAAAGCATCGTCGGTAGCGTCTTCGAGGGACGGGTAACAGTGCGAGACAGCAAGGTTTATCCGAGCATTACAGGTTGTGCATTTGTGAACGCCGAATCGGAACTGATCCTCAATCCAACCGATCCATTTTGCATGGGCATTCGTGCATGAATTCGTACGATGTCGCAATTGTGGGCGCGGGAATCGTAGGCGCGGCTTGTGCTTATGAGTGTTGCAGGCGGGGCATGCGCGTGGTTGTGGTCGATCGTGAGATGGTCGGCTCTGGTGCCACTGCTGCTGGTATGGGCCACATCGTGGTGATGGATGACTCCGAGGCACAATTTGCCTTGACGCGATATTCGCAACGATTATGGCAACAACTGAAATCGGAGTTGCCGGACGATGTGGAGTACGAAGAATGCGGGACGATTTGGGTGGCGGCCGATGACGAAGAGATGCAGGAAGTTGAGCGCAAGTGCAGCCACTATGCGGCGCGCGGGGTAGCCACGCAGATCCTAGGGCCCGGTGCGCTGCGTGAGCTTGAACCTAACCTCAGGTCTGGAATGAAGGGCGGCTTGTTGGTTTCTGGGGATGCTGTGCTTTACCCGCCTTGCGCTGCACGTTTTTTGATGGAGTGCGCGCAAGAGCGAGGCGCACAGACGCGAATGGGGTGCAAAGTTGTGGGCATGAGCGAGGACCGCATTCTGATGGAAGACGGTTCAGAAATTAGTGCCGAGTTTCTTGTAAATGCATCGGGTGCATCGGCACCGGAGTTGACACGCGGTCTTGACATCAAGAAACGTAAAGGACACCTAGTTATCACCGATCGGTATCCTCAATTCGTTCGTCACCAACTCGTCGAACTTGGATATCTCAAGAGCGCGCATTCAACGACGAGCGACTCGGTTGCATTCAATGTCCAACCTCGGCGCACGGGGCAGATCTTGATCGGATCGTCGCGGCAGTACGGCGCGGAGCACAAGGAAGTGGATCACGAAATTCTCGCCCGCATGTTGCAGAGGGCTAGGGAATACATGCCGGGTCTCGAACTAATGTCTGCTATTCGAACTTGGACTGGATTCCGCGCGGCAACTCCTGACAAATTGCCTCTGATCGGTCCATTGGCGAGCGACAAGTCAGTTTGGCTTGCAACAGGACACGAGGGCCTTGGGATCACAACGTCGCTAGGAACGGCACGTCTTCTTGTGGACCAGATGGCTGGTGCGGGAACGGAAATCCCAAATGGGCCGTATCTGCCATCGCGTCTTGGCAAGGAGCACGCCCATGTCTGAAGTGGTGGTCTTAAGGGTTAACCGCAGAGAGGTGCAGGTTCCGGCCGGAGCAACGGTCGGTGTTGCGGTGATGACGGCTGGCGCGGCATGTCGGACTTCCGTGAGTGGCGAACGGCGGGGTCCGTTGTGTGGGATGGGTGTTTGCTTTGAGTGCCGTGTCACTATCAATGGAAGGGCGCACTGTCGCAGCTGCCAGATTGTGTGTGAATCGGGAATGGATGTGAGAACCGATGACTAGCAACGCCCCATTCAACTTTGACGTTCTGGTGGTGGGGGCAGGCCCGGCCGGGATGGCGGCGGCGGCCCGTGCAGCAGAGTCCGGTGCTCGAACAGGACTGGTGGATGAAAATTTCAGGGCGGGAGGACAGATCTGGCGTAGTGGATGTGAGGACGTTCCCGCAGAGGCGAAATTCTGGATTCAACGGTGTACTTCGGCTGGAGTCATGGCCCTCCGTGGTGTGCGAGTTGTTGATCAGTTGAAGCCCGGCGAATTGACCGCAGAGTCCATGGATGGGACGCATAAACTTGGCTATCAGCAGTTAGTCATTGCGACGGGTGCGAGAGAGAGATTTCTGCCATTTCCAGGATGGACACTATTGAACGTGATGGGCGCGGGTGGACTGCAGGCGATGGTCAAATCCGGATTGCCCATTCAGGGCAAGCGCGTCTTAGTGGCTGGCACAGGGCCCTTGTTGCCGGCGGTCGCGGCGTATTTGCGGCAACACGGGGCACGAGTGCTGATGATCTGTGAGCAAGCATCATGGCTGTCCCTTGCACGATTTGCAATTACGCTGATCGGACAAACGGGAAAACTCTCTCAAGTCATGCAGCTCAAGAAGGAACTACCGCACGTGCCATTTCTTGCCAACAGTTGGCCAGTGGCGGCTGAAGGAAATGAGGTTCTTGAAAGGGTGACGATTTCGCACGGGGGGAAGCTTGAAACGATCGCCTGCGACTATCTCGCATGTGGTTTTCACCTTGTACCAAATACTGAATTGGCTGCACTCTTGGGCTGCCAATCGGAGAATGGCTATGTGCAGGTCGACGACCTGCAGCGAACAAACGTTCCGGGAGTATTTTGCGCAGGTGAACCGACCGGAATCGGGGGTGTAGAGCTCGCTCTTCTTGAAGGGCAGATTGCAGGACTTGCAGCCAGCGGAGATATCCGTGCAGCTGAGGCTCTCACGGCAAACAGCAAGAAGTTGAAAAACTTTGCTGATCATCTGCAGCGAGCATTTCAGCTCCGGAAGGATCTGCGATCCTTGGCAAAGCCTGACACGCTTGTTTGTCGATGCGAGGACATTTCGTACGCTCGTCTAGAGCGCCATCGTAGTTGGCGGTCCGCAAAATTGCAGGCGCGTTGCGGCATGGGTGCCTGCCAGGGCCGTATCTGTGGACCAACGACTCAATTTCTTTTCAATTGGGCTCCAGATTCGGTGCGACCTCCCATTTTTCCTGCTCGAGTGGAAAGCCTGGCTGCGCTCGCGAATTGCCGGGAGCCCGCGCCACAAAATGTTGTTGGAGGTCATTGATGAATTGGAAAGGCGTCTTACCCGCCATTACGACGTGTTTCACAGAATCTCTGCGTGTCGATCACGAGTTCATGGCGGAACACTGTCGATGGCTGTTGGATAGCGGATGTTCCGGAATTGTTGCCCTAGGTTCGCTGGGCGAGGGATCGACCCTGACTTTTGACGAAAAGCTCGAGATCCTGCGTACGTGCGTCACTGCGGTTCGAGGTCGAGGACCCGTCGTTGCGTCGGTCTCCGCGCTGACCACCTCGGAAGCTGTTGCATTGGCTAAAGCCGCAGCGGGACAGGGCTGTGACGGTCTGATGGTGCTGCCACCGTATGTGTACAAAGGCGATTGGCGCGAGATGAAGACCCATGTAGCTGCGGTGTTTGAAGCAACTCATCTCTCGTGCATGCTCTACAACAACCCGATCGCGTATGGTACCGATTTTCATCCTGAACAGATCAGCGAACTCGCCAGGGAACACGAAAACTTCGAGGCAGTGAAAGAGTCGAGCACCGATGCACGACGAGTCTCGGCGATCCGCGCGCTTGTTGATCGGCGGCTGGAAATCTCTGTGGGCGTCGATGATGCCGTACTTGAGGCGATCGGCGTGGGTGCGACCGGGTGGATTGCCGGACTGGCAAATGCGCTGCCTCGCGAGTCGGTCGATTTGCTGAACCTCGCAATTCATGGAGAGTCGGACAAGGCCTTTGATCTCTACCGCTGGTTCCTGCCTTTGTTGCGCATGGATACCGTGTTCAACTTTGTTCAACTCATCAAGTTGGTGCAGGCCGAAATTGGAATGGGCAACACGCGCGTACGGCCGCCCCGGTTGCCACTGGTGGGCGATGAACTCGAACAAGCCATGAAAATTGTCCGGACTGTATTGCAGCACCGGCCACAGTCAATAGGCACCTATGCGTTGCCGAACGGGAAGTAGCGTTATGTCAGCATTACAAGGGAAGTCTATTCTTGGTGGTCAGAGAGGCGCCGCTGGGTCGGAGCATTTCTTTGCAGTCAACCCGGCGAGTGGCGACAAACTTGATCCTGCGTTTTATTCAGCGCCAGTTGCAGACGTTGAAAAAGCGGCTCAGTTAGCGACGAGCGCTTTTTCGACCTATGGCCGGTCGACCGGTCGCGATCGCGGACACTTCCTCCGGACGATTGCCGGAAATCTCGAAGCGATCTCTGAGGATCTGATTGAGCGTGCTCACCAGGAAACAGCTTTGCCCAAAACACGCCTGCAGGGGGAAACCGCGCGCACATGTGGGCAACTTCGCCTTTTCGCGCAGGTGGTGGAGGAGGGGTCGTGGGTGAATGCGCGCATCGATCGCGCTGAACCTGAGCGCAAACCGGCAGCCAAGCCTGATATCCGATCGATGTTCCGACCGCTCGGCCCTGTGGCGGTATTTGGTGCCAGCAATTTTCCGCTAGCGTTTTCAGTTGCCGGAGGCGACACGGCGTCCGCCTTCGCAGCGGGCAATCCGGTGATCGTAAAGGCGCACCCTGCTCATCCTGGTACGAGTGAGCTTGCTGGACAGGCGATTACAGGGAGTGTGCGCGAGTGCGGTCTGCCTGAGGGTTTGTTCTCCCTAATGTTCGACAGTGGAACGCAAATAGGCATCGCCTTGGTGACTCACCCGTTGGTGAAGGCAGTGGGATTCACGGGTTCGCGTGCTGCCGGCCGAGCATTGATGGACCTGACGTCATCGCGTCCAGAGCCAATCCCATTCTTCGGAGAAATGAGCAGCACAAATCCAGTATTCATTCTTCCAGGCGCCCTCCGTGAGCGAGGCGACGCGATTGCGTCGGGACTGCACTCGTCTTTTACATTGGGTAGCGGGCAGTTCTGCACCAAGCCGGGCATGGTGTTTGTCCAGGGCGGAGACAGTGCACATGGATTCCAACAGAAGTTGAGGGAACTGGTGAGCGCGCCTGGGAGATATGACCTTTTAACTTCCGGAATTCGTTCTTCATACCAGTCAGCCGTTGCGACGCGCAAGGATAACGAGGGGATCAAATCGGTGACCATGTCACCCGATCCCGGGACAGCACAAAGCGTTGGGGCAGTACTCTTCGAAATCAAGGCCGATGCCTTCCTGAAAAATCATGGATTTGAGGCCGAGATTTTTGGCCCCACCACGCTTGTCGTCGAGCACTCCACTCGTGAGCAGTTGCTGGAAATTGCACATGGTCTCGAAGGTCATCTTACGGCGGGCATTCACGGTACCGAGGAGGATCTGCGGCAATTCGCCGATCTGATCGCGATCCTAGAAACGAAAGTCGGCCGCCTTATCTTCAATGGATTTCCGACCGGTGTTGAGGTAACCCATGCGATGGTGCACGGCGGCCCATACCCGGCGACGTCAGACGGCCGTTCGACCTCCGTTGGAAGTCAGGCGATCTTTCGATTTTGTCGGCCCATTTGCTATCAGGGCTTCCCGAACAGCGCCCTTCCAGAAGAATTGAAAGACGAGAATCCACTGGGCATTTGGCGAATGATTGACGGTCGCCTGACTCGTGAAGCGAATGTCGCTGAACTCGCGACGCAAGCGAGCTAGGCGGCGTGATGCTCATTCATTCAGCATGGTACTAGCCTCTAATTGGTCAACTCGTTTGGTTCTCTTGGTTCTGGCTAGCGTCGCGACTTGCACTCCTTGGAGCGCCGCGCAGAACCAAACTGTCCCAAAGAAATCGCCAACCCCCGGGCCGATGCTTGCTCAAGGCACAGAGGACTTCGACGCTCCACATTTCACATTAAGGTTAGTGCGCTCCTCGCAAACGGTGGCGTCTCTGAAGCCGAAAGGCGCGGATGACTTCGACTTTACGCCGGGAGATCTTCTGGTCGCGCGATCGCAGGACGGATTCTTTCACCTTGGCGATATCACGCTGCGTTTGCGCGCGGAAGGTGCGCAGGATTGGCAAAACTTTTCGAGTGCTACAGAACGCCATCCGGTGAACGCCCTGACAACATCTGCGGGTGTTCTTGCAGCTGCGGATCTAGCGCCGACGTTTCCGCAAGACCTCCCGTTGCGGATCACCCGGACGTGGTCCGTAGAGGCGCAGCATTTAGTTCTTCGTTTCACACTGAAGAACAACTCACAGACGACAGTCGAAGTGGGCGCACTTGGAATTCCAATGATCTTCAACAATGTCCTCAATGACCGATCACTAGAAGAGGCTCATGCCAAGTGCTCCTTTTACGATCCGTACCCAGGGGAGGACGCGGGATATCTACAGGTCACGCGATTGAGTGGCCGCGGCCCCGCACTCCTCGTTGTGCCGGATCGTCACACTCCGTTCGAAGCCTACAATCCGATTCTTGATCGTCCGAACACGTGGGGCGCCGCCCCGATCTTCACCGATCCAACTCCGCGCGGCATCACGTTCGAAGGGTTCTACGAGTGGTTGGTGCACAGTGAAGCCTACGCGGGCGATGAATGGAAAGATGTGCGCCAATGGAATCCTGCTACATTGCTGAAACTCGCTCCCGGTGAGTCGAAATCCTATGGAGTCCGGTTTATGCTTGCGGATTCGATCCGAAACATTGAAAAGACTCTCGCAGACAATAGGCGCCCGGTTGCAATCGGAGTTCCGGGATATGTCATTCCCATGGACACCGATGCGCATCTATTTTTGAAGTATTCATCGCCTATCAAGTCCATCGCGGTCGATCCGCCAACTGCCATGGAGTTCAAAGAGCAAAGTTCCACGGCCCATGGATGGAACTCGCATTCCGTGACGGGCAAAGCGTGGGGACGAGTGCGCGTATCTGTGACGTACGCAGATGGTACGGTCCAGGCGATTCACTATTTCATCACCAAGCCCGAGCGCGACGCCGTTGCGGACATGGGGAGATTTCTTACCACGGAACAATGGTTCACCGATGCGCAGGATCCTTTTCATCGTGCACCGTCGGTGATGTCTTACGACCATGAACTCAATAAAGTAGTTCTACAGGATAGCCGTGTATGGATTGCGGGCTTGAGCGACGAGGGTGGTGCCGGTTCATGGCTGGCGGCAGCGATGAAGCAGTTGGTCGAACCCGACAAAAATGAAATTGAAAAAATCCAGCAATTTGTCGATGGCGTTGTCGTCGGTGGCTTGCAGTTCAAGGAAACCCCGCGTCCGTTCGGTGTGAGAAAGAGCCTTTTCTATTACCAGCCTGATCAGATGCCTGTCGACTTCTATCGCGACGATTATGATTGGAAGACGTGGACGAGCTGGTCGAAGCAGGCGTCCGAGGCGGTGGATCGGTCTTATGACTACCCACACGTGGCTGCGCTCTACTGGGTTCTGTATCGTCTGGCACGCAATCACGAGGGACTCGTTACCAACCACGCTTGGGATTGGTATCTCCATCATGCTTACGAGACGTCGGTCGCGATGACCAAATATGCATCGGGTCTTGCCGAGTTCGGACAGATGGAAGGGACCATATTCCTACAAATTCTCGACGACCTGAAATCCGAAGGCATGACCACGGAAGCGGAGACCATGGAGGCGAAAATGCGCCTCAGGGCCGATCGATGGAAGGCGCAAGCCTATCCATTTGGAAGTGAGATGCCATGGGATTCGACGGGGCAAGAAGAAGTCTACGCGTGGACAAAATACTTCGGCTATCGCGACAAAGCGGACGTCACCCTCAATGCAATCCTGGGTTACGACCCGGCTATCCCCCACTGGGGGTACAACGGCAGTGCGCGGCGGTATTGGGATTTCATCTTCGCAGCCAAGTATCGGCGGCTTGAGCGACAACTGCATCACTATGGCTCGGGGCTGAATGCGATTCCACTTTTGTCGGAATACCGTGATCACCCCGACGACTTCTATTTGTTGCGTGTTGGATACGCCGGCACAATGGGCGTGTTGACGGATCTTGATCAGGACGGCTTCTTGTCACCGGCCTTCCACAGCTTTCCCGATATGATGCGACGGGATCCTCTTTCCGGAGACAACGGCCCGAATTTCTTCGGACACGCATGGAACACCGCAACCTATGTGGTCCATCATCCCGAGTTTGGCTGGCTGGCGTTCGGCGGAAACCTGAAAGTCAATGGAAGCACTGTACTTGTGAGACCGATCGATTCAGCTCGACGGCGCGTCTATCTCGCCCCATTTGGTCTGTGGCTCACTCTCGATGCGGGGACTTTCGAGCAGGTTGAATTCGATGCGAACACCAGTGCTGTTCAGGTGATTCTTGCGGGGGCTGATAAATTTACTCCGCGCGCCGCTCTCCGAATAGAACAGCCAGCGCGAATAGCAGAACTCGGTAGATACCATCCAAGTGAGCGTTTCGAGACACGTCGCGGCGCCTGGATGGTACCCCTGGAAAAACAAAGTCGCGGCGTCGAACTCGTGGTCGATCGTCAGACCCACTGACGGGGTTGGTGCTTCGTCGCTGAGCGCGAATCAGAGCTCACATCGAAATATCCAGGGGCTTGCCGTCGAAGACTATTGTCCGAGAGCTATTTTCGACTCTCACTTCGAACTTTCGGTGTGCGGGAGGAAGCATTCTGGACCGTGGGGCAAGACGGAGTGTCAAGGTGCGTCGTGCATCCGCCCAGTTCAGTTCCATGCCCATCCATGCGCCCTTGCGGTAGTCGAACGAGATGCCGTCATCTTCGTAGAGCAGAAAGGAACCGTCGGCTCCCGGATAGATCGTTACCTGTGTGGGAGCGTCGACTTTTTCTGATGTGTACTGTTTCACGGGGCCGAGAGGCAGAATCGCTCCAGCGCGGGTGAATAAAGGTAGCGTGCTGAGATCCACGGAACGTTCGATCTGACGGCCTCCGTCAAATTTTTCTCCGGTCCAGAAGTCGTACCACGTTCCGCGCGGGAGATAGACGGTACGAGTGGTTGCTTCTTTCTCAACTACCGGAGCGACGAGAATGTCACGCCCCCATAGAAATTGATCGGGGCAAGCGACAGCTTTTGGATCGTCAGGATAGTGCAGCCACAGTGCGCGCATCACAGGCATCCCCGACTGTGTGCATTGACGAACCTCACTATAAATGTAGGGCAGCATGCGATATCGCAGTTCGAGATACTTGCGGCAGATCGGTTCCACCTTGTCGTTATGCAGTTCGCTTGCGTCCGGAATCGCCGCGCCATTGTAGTTTCGGATCTCGACCGGTCCCGGATCTCCGGTGTTCCAACCCCAGGGCAAGCGAAGCTTCCACGTGCGGCCGTGCGCGCGGAACAATGGGCAGAACGCGCCGAACTGAAACCAACGCACGAAGAGCTCAGCAGTAAATTCTTTTGTGGGGACAAAGCCTCCGACGTCGGTGCCCCAATAAGGTATGCCGCTCAAGGAGGTATTAATTGCGATGGGAACTTGCGTCTTTAACGTCTCCCATTCGGAATAAACATCACCGGACCAGAGGAAAGACGCATACCGCTGCATGCCTGCATAGCCGTTCCGATGTAGGGCGTACGGCCGTTCGTTGGGCCGGTCGAGTTGTGGTCCCTCCCAATGCATTCGATTGCGCACCAAGCGTGACGGAACGTCGAGAGGGTCGCCTTCATCGGGCCACCAACCATCTACCCCCAGAGCAAAATTTTTCCGATGCGCGTCCCAGTAGCAGCTCGCTTGCTCTTCATCAAATTCGGACAGCTTGCACAGATCGTGGACCGACCCTCGAAGTCTGGCGGTCAAGATGACGTCGTGGAGCACGACACGAAAATTCTCTTTGTGCAGTTCGTCAATCATCTTTGCGGGATCGGAAAATACACGAGAATTCCATGAGAAAGACCCATTTTCAGTGTTCCAGCCCGATGGGCAGAAGCCCGTGCCGAGATAAATGAGCGCATCGCAGGGAAGCTTTTTTTCGCGAAATGTTTTGGCTTCGACGAGAACTTCGTCTCGATTTGCCAGCGTCCGGTGCGATTGCTGGTAACCGAGGGTCCACAGCGCTGGTAGTTCAGGGTGACCCGTGAGACGAACGTATTCGCGGAGAATCGTCCCTGGATCTGAGGACGCTACGAAAAACAAATCTAGAGGAAAGTTGGCCTTGGAATTTTTGGGGATGAACTTGGAGACGGAACCCGTCAAGTCAAAGGTGCCATAAGGTTGATGAAAAAAGAGTGCCCAACCTTGGGTGCCAATGATCCACGGTATCGGCACGCGCCCCCCGTGGGTTTCGAGTTTGTAGCCACCCTGTCCGCTGACCATGGAATCGACCGAGCCACGCCGATCAAACTGATGTCCGCCCTCCCCGAGTCCAAGTAACGGCCAATTTCCCGTGGCGAAAGACACGATGCCGTTCGAGCGATCGATGGAGAGAGTTTGGATTTGTATTCCCGTAGCCGACGAAATGGTCATGCTTAGCGGATCGAGAGACGCATGAATTTTCATTTGCCCGGTCTCAATGCTTCGGCTGAGCGAGTGGCGTGATAAGAGAGTGACAGGGCCGTCCAGAGCCGTTGGTAGGAGCGATCCATCCAGAGCAACCTGGGTGGCCTTTCTATCATGGACCGGCAGAACCATCCATCGAACAGTGTGATCGCTGACACGTGTAATTCTGACCTCAAAGTCCTTTACTGCTTCGTCAGCGCCAGCATGCAAGGCCACAATAGGACGCGGCAGTGCAAGGGATGCCGATACAGCAGCCAGTTGCTTCAGAACTCGACGTCGATTGCAGCCTGTGCTCATGCGTCACCGCAAGTTCGACTCAACTTCCAACCTGTGTAGTAAACGTAATCTTCAACAGCGCGTTTCGTGAAGTACTTCAGGTCGCGACCCAGCCGATTTGCTTGGGCATGGGTCCAATCGATTTCGTGGAAAATTCGCATCGGACACTCGATTGGCCTTGCACTCCGAAGAGCACCGGCTTTCCAGCAAGTCTGAGTAAACGATTACCCCATCGAGTTATAATCAGTCCGCTTATTGGCCTGCAAGGGAAAAAATATGAGCGAGAAAATCTCCCGTCGAAAATTTGTGAGTTCCGCCGCTGCGATGGCAGCTTTTTCGACTCTTCCAGTCACAGATAGTTTGGGATCATTAATGCAAAACAATCCTTCGACACGAGCGGAGGTTCCTCTTAGCAACGACGATTGGAAGAATCAGGGTGTCGAGAACCTTGCGAAATCACCCTACGCGAAACTGAGGAACATTCCAGTGCGAGCAGTGACGATCCAAAGCGGCTTCTGGGGCAAGCGCCGCGAGATTAACGTCACGAAAAGTATTCCCACGATGCACGAGCTGCTCGAAGCCAATGGGCGTATGGACAACTTTCGCAGGCTCGTTGGCAAGAGCAACGCACCACAGCGGGGCCCCGTCTACTCGGACTCTGATGTTTACAAGTGGACGGAAGCTGTTGGATTCGTTTTGCAATCGGGCGACATTCCCGAACTTCGAGCAAGTGCAGAGAAGGCAATCCATGAAGTCGTCGCCGTTCAGGAGTCCGACGGATACTTAAACACATATTACGTGGATGATCACAGGTCCCTGCGGATGCAGCCGCAAACTCAGACGACGGGCCATGAACTCTACAACATCGGACATATGCTGCAGGGAGCGATTGCGTACTACCGCGCGACCGGCGACCGCACGTTGCTCGACGCAGGCATTCGCTTCGTCAACGAGTTTTTGATCTCCAACTATGGTCCCGCGCCAAAGAAACCGATTGTCTCGGGGCATCCGGAAATCGAGTTGGGTCTGATCGAGCTCTATCGAATCACTGGAGACAAGCGCCAACTCGATCTCGCTGGATACATTTTGCAAGGGGACAAGCGTATCGAGCTTCCTGAACGCCGAACAATCTATATGTTCAGCGGTACGCCATTTACAGAGCGCACGAAACTCGAGGGACACGCGGTCCGCGCGATGTATGCCAGCTGTGGCGCCACCGACTACTACATGGAAACCGGTGACGATTCGTACTGGAAGACGCTGAACGCCCTGTGGAACGACATGACCACCACCAAAATGTACATCACGGGAGGAGTGGGTTCGCGTTCCGACGGAGAAGCGTTCGGCGATGCGTATGAACTGCCGAACTTCCGCGCATACGGAGAGAGCTGCGCCGCTATTGGTAACATGATGTGGAACTGGCGCATGCTAGCTGTGACGGGAGACGCCAAGTTCACAGACGTCATCGAGCGCGCTCTCTACAACGGCATCAACTCGGGAATGTCGCTGGATGGGGTGATGTATTGTTATCGCAATCCTCTGGCGTTCGATCCATCCACGGGAGACAAAATACGCAACCCGTGGTACGACACCACCTGCTGTCCGCCAAACCTCGAGAGGACCTTTGGATCCCTGCCCGGGTACTTTTACAGTACAAGTGCCGATGGTATCTACGTGCACTTGTACGACAATTCTGAGCTGGACTGGCACCTTGAGAACGGCACTGGTCTGAAGGTCTCTCAGAAGACGAACTATCCCTGGGATGGCGATGTCGAGTTAACAGTCTCTCCAGCGCAAAAATCGGAGTTTGTTGTCTATCTTCGAATACCGGGATGGGGAGATAGCGCACAGGTGACCGTCAACGGTAAATCGTTTGCGGGTGCGAAACCGGGTGCATACTTTCCGATCCGGCGTGAGTGGGCGGCAGGAGATCGCATCCACCTACACGTCGAGATGACTCCACAAGTGCTCGAGGCAAATCCGAAAGTCGCCGACGATACGGGTAGGGTAGCGGTGCAACGTGGTCCTCTCATCTACTGTCTCGAGGAACTCGATCAACCTAACGGGGTGACTCTCAGTGACGTGGCACTGCCGCTTGGTAGTCGACCTGACTCAGGTTTTCAGACAGAGATGAAGAACGATCTCCTTGGTGGGGTGCTTTTGCTGCGCCACAAAGGTGTATGGAATGACAGAAGCGCTTCGATGAAAGCACTTTATCCACGTTACACGGGGTCGACGCCTTCGGGTAGGGAGGTCCCCCTGACACTTATTCCTTACTATGCATGGGCGAACCGACATGCCACTTCGATGCAAGTATGGATTCCTGTGCTCAGGGCCTAGCTGGAATGACGGAATTTGTGAATTGAAGGCAATCACGGAATTACTTCGTGATATCTGAATTCCGCTTGTGAACAATGCGAAAATTGACAAGCTCGAGTCAAAAGTGGGGAAGCCGTTAAAGGCAGCATAGTGGTGAGTCTGCAGAAACTGCGATGGGTTTTCGTTCTGGTGGTACTGGGTTCAGCCTTTGGGCAAACCGCGAACCGCATAGGCCCAATTACCTCCGCATTACAAACTCGACAATTTGATGAAGCTCTTCATCTGCTCGAGCCTGCCCTCAAAGAATCACCCCAAAATGCGCAGCTATGGATGATGCAAGGCTTGGCTTTCTCCGGCAAAGGACAGTCAAAGTCGGCACTCCATTCTTTTCAAGCGGCTCTAAAAATCTCTCCAGATTACCTTCCTGCGCTCGAGGGGGCCGCACAGCTCGAATACGATGCCGGCAGTGCCGCCGCGATCCCGTTCTTGCGGCATGTTCTGCGCCTTCGGCCCGATGATGTAACGAGCCATGCCATGCTCGCGGTGCTGAGCTACAAGCAGGGAGATTGTCCGACAGCAGTCGAGCATTTCAATCAAAGCAATGCGCTGATTCACTCACAGCCTGGGGCGCTTCAGGCATATGGAGCTTGTCTCCTGAAACTGAATCAGACCGACAAAGCGCTTCCTGTTTATGAGGAAATCCTGGGCTCAAATCCTGATGATCCCCATGCGCGTCGTGCCTTGGCGGCAACTCAACTCAAGGCGGGTCATCCGCCAGACGCACTCACGACGATTGAGCCGCTCTTAACCGCAAGTGATCCCGAAATCCCGACGCTTCAATTGGCGTCTGCTATCTACGAAGCCAACAAGGACACTCCAAACGCTGTGAGGGTTCTGCGCGATGCGATCGTCCGGGATCCGCGGAATGTTTTGTTGTACGTCGACTTCGCCAATCTCGCGATGACACACCAGTCTTTTCAAACCGGAGTCGACATGGTCGATGCAGGCCTCAAGCTTCAGCCCGGGGCCGCGCAACTGTATCTGGCGCGTGGCGTCCTCTACGTGCAGTTGGCGAATTTCGATAAGGCGGAGGCCGATTTTGAGAAAGCAGAACAACTCGATCCACAGCAGGCCCTGAGTGCTGCTGCGCAAGGAATGATCGCCGAAGAGAAAAACCAAAACGATCCCGACCGGGCGCTGGCCACTGTTCGATCGAAAATCACGAAAAAGCCGTCGGACGCTTTTCTTTGGTACCTGCAAGCGGCCATTTTGGCGCAGAAGGCTCCCGAGCCTGGCAGCGATGAATTCCAGCAAGCTTTGCAGTCTGGGAAGAAGGCAGTTGCCCTGCAGCCTTCACTCACGGCGGCACATAATATTCTCGCAAAGCTGTATCTCGACTCCGGTCAGATCGCACTCGCGGTCAAGGAATGTCGCCTCGTACTTGAGCGCAATCCAGCGGACCAGACTGCTCTCTATCATCTTGTCCTTGCCTTGCGCAGGACAGATGATCACAGCGAAATTCCGGACTTGCTGAAGAGGCTGGCGAAGGCCAGACAGGACGCGACCAGGGAAGAAGCCGAGAATAATCGATACAAGCTCGTTGTTTCCTCTGGCGGCTCATCGGAGTAGCCCAATATCCCGCCCGACCTTCAAACCCTTTGCTCCAAAATGTTGATCCCCAGATAATACGAATCTGATAAAACGGGCCCATCGATGACTATCACCCGACGTTCGTTTCTTTTGTACTCGCTTTGTGCCAGTGCCCAACCATTGCTTGGACAGGGAATCGCGACACGTGACATAAAAGCTCAGGCGAAGCCGGCGGCCTCGGGGCGTCCTTTTAACGCGCACTTCACCGATGTAGCGAAAGACGCCGGATTGCACCTTCCCGTCATTTACGGCGGTGTCGAAAGCAAGAAATACATCATGGAAGCCAACGGTTGCGGGTGTGCGTTTATTGATTACACAACGATGGGTGGATGGATATCTTTCTTCTGTCGGGCACGCGTCTTGAAGGCGATCCGCCTGAGGCAACGAACCGTCTCTACAAAAACAATCGCGACGGTACTTTTACTGACGTAACCGGGAAGGCTGGGCTGCACGCCGTCGGCTGGGCGAATGCTGTCTGCGTGGGTGACTACAACAATGACGGCTTTGACGACATCTTTTGCACGTACTTCGGACAGAATCGGCTATATCGCAACAATGGCAATGGGACGTTCACAGATGTGACAAAGGAAACCGGCCTTGCTGAGGCGGCTCCAGCGCGTTGGGGCGCAGGTTGCGCCTTCGTTGACTACAACCGTGACGGACATCTCGATCTCTTCGTCTCAAACTACATTCGTTTTTCGTTCGAGCACGCGCCTGTTCCCGGCGAGAACTCTACCTGCAATTGGAAGGGCGTGCCTGTGAACTGCGGCCCTCGGGGCCTACCCGCAGGAAGGCACTCTCTTTATCGCAACAACGGAGATGGCACCTTCACGGACGTAACCAAGCAGTCCGGTATCGCGGCCGCAACGGAAGGTTATGGCATGACCGTCGTGACCGCCGACTTTGACGAAGATGGATGGCCCGACATCTTCGTGGCTTGTGACTCCACGCCGAGCCTGCTGTTTATGAACAATCACGACGGCACATTTCGCGAGGAGGGCGTTATGCGCGGAGTCGCCCTCAGCGACGACGGTATGGAGCAAGCGGGCATGGGCGTCGGAGTCGGCGACTACAACCTCGACGGGCATCTCGATCTGTTTAAGACACACTTTATCGGGGATACAAGCGGGTTCTATCGCAACGACGGGAAAGGCAATTTTGACGAGGTGACGCGATTGGCGAAAGTCGGTGTTGAGACGCGCTACACGAGTTGGGGAGCTGGACTCGTCGACTTCGACAATGATGGCTATCCTGATGTGTTTTTCGTGACTGGGAGTGTATATCCGGAGGTCGAGCGCAAGCTGCCACAGTATCCGTACAAAACGCCCCGAGTTCTCTTCCGCAACCTCGGCAATGGCACTTTCGAAGAACTGGAGACCCAGGCGGGTGACGATATATCGGCCCCGCACAGTAGTCGCGGATGTGCATTCGGCGATTTCGATAACGATGGCGACGTCGACATCCTGATCGTCAACATGAACGAAGCGCCCTCTCTGTTGCGAAACGATCTGAAAGGAAAATCCAACTGGCTCAAGGTTAAGTTAGAAGGAGTTAAGTCGAACCGTAGCGCGATCGGTGCTCGCGTACTCGTGCACTATAGTGGGAAGGTACAAGTGCAAACCGTGCTGAGCCAGTCCAGTTACTACTCGTGTAACGATCCGCGACTCCATTTCGGTCTAGGGGAGTCGGGTGTAGCCGAGGTTGAGGTGTACTGGCCGAACGGTCTGCACGAGCAGCGCAGAAAGGTTCCCGTGAACCAGTTGGTGACGCTCAAAGAAGGAGTCGGTGTGGTCGCCAACAAGGGTTGGAAGGGGGAATAAGCAGACTCTCCATCCGGCACCTTTATAAGGCCTTACAAGCAGCTTTCATTTTCCATAGGTAAGCGATTACCGAAAAACATATCCTCCAAAACTACTGCTGGACCGGTGTTAATACAAATTGCCTTGACATGGGGATGAAAATACTATTTATATATTATCCGCATTGGGTAAACGTTTGCTCGATGCTTCCCAAAAACTTCGTCGTCTCAACGCAAAACCAGGAGGCTGTTCATGCCAAGAAGCATGCCCTCTCGCCGCTCGCTGTCCTTCGTCGTCATCTTCTCTTGTTTGTTCGCCAGCACTGCTTTCGCTCAATTCACCGCCAGCATTCAGGGCGTCGTGCAGGATCCAAGCGGAGCTGGAGTTGGCAAAGCGACGATCACAGTTACAAATGTCGCGACCAGCGTCAGTGTGGTGGCGGCTAGCGACGGGGACGGGAACTATCGTTTCGTGAGCCTTGCGCCCGGCGAATACAAGATCACAGCCGAGGCCGCTGGTTTTGCAAAGTCCGAACTGAACGTCACTCTGCTGACCTCGCAGAATCTCAACCTCCCGATCGGTCTAAAGGTCGGATCTGTTTCGGAGTCAATCGTGGTGAGCACTGAGGCGCCAGTCGTGGACACCGCGGACAGCCGCATCCAGACGACTCTTGAGAATCACGCTGTGGCGCAGCTTCCGATCATCGGCCGCAATCTCGTCACATTGGTGACGATGGCGCCAGGGGTTTCGGGGTTGGGAACCAGCACATCGGGAAGTCCCGCATCGGGTGTAGACAATTACTCGACCGAAGAGCAGGTCGACGCAAGCGCGAACGGGCAAGGACAGAACAACAACCAGTACGTCGTAGATGGCCTCGATGTAACCAGCGGAATTCGGCAGGGCGTTTTGAATCTAACCCCTCAACCTGAAGCGATTCAGGAAACCAGCATTCAGGTCAACACGTTCTCGAGCGAATACAGCCGGGCTGCTGGCCTGCAGACAATCTTCACGACAAAATCTGGTACCGACCAGTTTCACGGTTCCGCAGCAGACTGGTTCTACTATCAGAAAATGTTCGCGAACCAGCACTTTGTCAGCTCGAAGGACAATCCGTACAAGCCATTCCACTCCAACAACATGGCGTTTTCGATCGGGGGCCCAATCATCCCGCACCACAACAGCTTCTTCTTCTTCGCGGTTGAGCCGTTGAGGCAGTCATCGAGTACCGGGAACCTGGTAACTTTCCCAGCGCCCGAGTTCATCGCATTCGCCCAAGCAAATTATAAGAACACGGTCGGAACCCACATTCTGGGCACTTACCTGCCTTCGGGTGTAGGCGATGTGGTGGTTCAGTCGACGGCAAGTACCATATTCGGCCCTACAGGTTGTGGGCCTGCCGGCAACGGAGTGCCTTGCGATTTGCCGATGATCGACAAGGGCTCTTTTGGGGCGACCTCAGTCCGAAACGGCACACAATACTTCGCGCGTATCGACCAAGGTTTCAAGAGAGACCGTATTTACGTAAGCCTGTTCCGGACTCTGTTGTTAACGGGAGCGCCGTCGGCGATGCCGCAGTTCTCCGCCTTAAACAACACCTGGCAGGTTGCCGGCCAGGCTTCCTGGACGCACACTTTTTCCCCGAACACACTTAACGATTTCACCGCAGGATTAAGCCGAGTGGAGGGTGTGCTGGGGAGTGGAGCGAAAGATTACACCGTGCCTTCGATTACGGTTCCCGGAATTAACGTGGACTCGGGCCAGGCGTATGGAGTTGGATTTGCGCAAGGCGACTTCATCCAACACAACTACCATTGGCGTGATGTTCTTACGCACGTTCGCGGCACACACACTCTGAAGTTTGGTTATGAAGGGTGGTACGGTGACGACGTAGAGCCCTTCCAGGGGCCATGGTCTCAACCCAAATTCCTGTTCGACAATCTATTGAAGCTCGCGCAGGACGCTCCCACCAACGAAAATGGTGTGATGTACAACCCAGCTACAGGCCAACAACAATTATGGAACTGGAACGCCGCCTCCAGAACATTCGGGCTATTTGTCGAAGATACCTGGAAGGCTAGACGAAACCTCACCCTGACGATCGGCCTGCGCTATGACGACAGCGGTAATCCGTGGTCCAAGAGCGCCGCAACCGTATTCGGGAACTTCTACCTGGGCACAGGCGACACGCTGCAGCACCAGATTGAAAATGGCTACGCGAAAGGCACGCACAACGCTCTGTTGCACTCGGTTAACAATCTGTTCAGTCCGCGCATCGGTGTGGCTTGGGATCCAACTGGGCGAGGGGATTGGGCAGTACGAGGTGGCTTCGGTGTTTACAACAACTGGCTGACATCAGCCAATGTGCAGGAAGAGTTCCGCGGCAGTCCTCCGGGCTTGGTATTGCCGGTATTCTTCGCAGGAGGAACTGCAACCGCTCAAGCACCGATTTTCGCGCTCGGCACCAGCAGTAAGCCACCGTTTGGTTTCACATTTCCGACCTTTCAGGGCGGGCTTAATGCTCAGGGAGGAGTTGTTGGAGCAAGCTTCAACATTGGAGGAATCAATCCATTGTTGAGGTCACCGAAATCCGACGTCTGGTCAGTAAG
>Ga0126371_10001150_pt1 | contig 22163 bp, 17 predicted proteins | sample PanSoiMetaPlot_4_FD_110145 | JGI IMG/M metagenome (GOLD analysis project Ga0126371, IMG submission 110145) | Tropical forest soil microbial communities from Panama - MetaG Plot_4 | ecosystem: Environmental > Terrestrial > Soil > Tropical forest > Bulk soil | place: Panama | collected 2016-02-17 | reverse complement strand
GTCGGCCGGCCGGTCGTGCTGTCGCTCAACATGATGGACATCGCCCGTCGGCGCGGCATCGCGATCGACAGCGAGCGACTGTCGCACGAGCTCGGGATCCCGGTGGTCGAGTCGGTCGCCGTCCGCCGCGGTGGCACCGAGGCGCTGTTGCGCGAGATCGATCGCCTGCTAGCGAGGTTGCCGGCCGCGCGGCAAGTCGAATGGCGCGCGCCCGATGCCGGTGCGCTGCGCGGCGGGCAACGCGAGGCTGACCGCATCCTCAAGGCCGTCGTCAAGGGCACGGGTCAACGTGACCGCGGCACATCGGCCGCCGATGCCGTGTTGCTGCATCCGGTCGCCGGCCTCGTCATCCTGCTCGCCATCCTGTTCGTGATGTTCCAGGCGGTGTTCGCCTGGGCGCGGCCGCTGATGGACGTGATCCAGGACGGCTTCAGCTGGCTCGGCGCCGGCGTCGAAGCGGCGCCGTTGCCCGAGCTCCTCAGGAGCTTCCTCAAGGACGGGCTGATCTCGGGCGTCGGCAGCGTCGTGGTGTTCCTGCCGCAGATCGTCATCCTGTTCTTCTTCATCCTGGTCCTCGAGGACCTGGGCTACATGGCGCGGGCCGCCTTCCTGATGGACCGCATCATGGGTGGTGCCGGCCTGCACGGCCGAGCCTTCATCCCGCTGCTCTCCTCTTTCGCCTGCGCCATCCCCGGCATCATGTCGACGCGCGTGATCGACAACCGGCGCGACCGCCTCACCACCATCCTGGTGGCGCCGCTGATGACCTGCTCGGCGCGCATCCCGGTCTACACGCTGATCATCTCGGCCTTCATCCCGGCGACCCACCTGTGGGGCTGGATCAACCTGCAGGGCCTGGTGATGTTCGGCCTCTACACCGCCGGCATTGTCAGCGCGCTCGCGGTGTCGTTCGTCGCAAAGCATTTCTTCTGGCACGAGCACCAGACGCCGCCCTTCATGCTGGAGCTGCCCGACTACAAGCTGCCGCGCCCGCGCGCCGTGCTGATGGGCCTCTATCAGCGCGCCAGGATCTTCCTGAAGCGCGCCGGCACGACGATCTTCTCCATGATGGTGTTGATCTGGTTTCTGGCCTCGTTTCCGCAGCCGCCCGCGGGCGCGACGGGCCCCGCGATCGACTACAGCCTCGCCGCCATCATCGGCAAGGCGATCGCGCCGCTCCTCGCCCCGGTCGGCTTCAACTGGCAGATCGCGGTCGCGCTCATCCCCGGCATGGCGGCCCGGGAAGTTGCCGTGGCGGCGCTCGGCACCGTCTACGCGATCGAGGGCGGCAAGGAGGCAGCGGCGCAGATCGGCGATGCGCTGGCGCACCAGTGGTCGCTCGCGACCGCGCTCGCGCTGCTCGCCTGGTACATCTTCGCCCCGCAATGCGCCTCGACGCTCGCCGTGATCAAGCGCGAGACCGGCGGCTGGCGCTACATGGCGATCACCTTCGCCTACATGCTGGCGCTGGCCTACGTGGCGGCGTTCATGACGTATCACGTGGCGGTGGCCTTCGGGGCGGGGTAGACTGAGCCGATGGGGGGCGAACGTTCACTGACGTGGGCCAAGACCCGCCGTGGCAAAGACCGTCCGTGAGCGCACCTATCTTCATCAGCTACGCCTCGGCCGACCAGCGGATTGCGGAAAGCATCTGCGACTCGCTCCAATCGCGCGGCCATGAATGCTGGATCGCCTGTCGCAACATCGGCCCCGGCGAGAATTTCCAGGAGTCTATCGTCAAGGCGATCCGTTCCGCCAAGCTGATGATTCTGGTGTTCACAGGCAACGCCAACAATTCGGACGAGATCAAGAAGGAGGTGGTTCTCGCCGGACGGCACCGCGTCACGGTCGTGCCCGTCCGCGTCGAGGATGTCGCGCCCAACGACGCGCTCGCCTACGAATTTGCGACCCGGCAATGGGTCGACCTCTTCAAGGACTGGCACTCTCACATGGAGCAGCTCGCCACGCAGATCGGCCAGATCCCGGCTGATCAGGATGTGCATCTCGAAACCAAGCCGGCAGTGGAGCACAAGCCGGGCAGAAATGTCGGAAACCGTGCGCTGCTCGCCGTCACCGCAATCATCGCGATCCTGGTCGGAGTTGGAGGCATTTTTCTGTCCATGCGGCCTCCCATCGCGCCCTCATCGCCTGGCGTGCAGTCGGCATCGGCGACCCCGCCGGCGCCCCCACCCTCTTCGACCGCCCTACAGTCGGCATCGACAAGCCCGCCGGCGCCCCCGACCCCGTCGCCCGCGGCACCGGACATCAGCGCCGACGAAAGCGCCTGGCAGAAGGCGATCAATGCCGGAATGGCTGCGAGCTACAAGGACTATCTTGCGGGCTTCTCGTCCGGTGTGCATACCGTGGAGGCACGTCGGCGCATCGCCGAGTTGGAGGCATCCGAAGCCCCACCGCCGCCGACCCAGGATCGACGTCCCTTCGACGGACAGTGGACGGTCACGTATAACTGTCCGAAGACCGCGGCGGCGCTCGCATTCCGCTTCGACTTCGTCGCGAACGTGAAGGATGGGCACCTGTATGGGCAGCGCGGCACCGAGGGCGCGCCGACGTCGCTGACGCTCGACGGCCAGATCCAGCCTGACGGCAACGGCACCATCCGTGCGACGGGCTATACCGGCCCGACCGCCTATAGCCACACCCAGACCCCACCCGGCGTGTTTTACGCATATCAGTTCGCGCCGCGATTCGAGGCTGCGCACGGCTCCGCCTCAGCGATGCTGCCGTCAGGCCGGACCTGCGATTTCACGTTTGTGAAGAAGTAAAGCGGGCGCACACGCCGCGCGTGACGTGCTTGGTGCCGGTGAGCCTGTGAGGCCGGCACGCCCGCTCATTTCTTCTTGGCAAGCCCCCGCGGGTCTGCCTGCGGCACCGGAACGGCATTTGAGACCGCCGCGCGCTTGGTCGTATCCGGCTTCACGCACTTTCCGGCGTCGTCGAGCACGAGCTTGCCTGGGCAGGTCTTGGCGACGCATTCGCCCTTCTGTTTGATCTCGCGCGGCCCGCACGCGGAGGAGCAGACCTGGCCGGTGCTGCCGCGCACCGCATCGAGCAGGCCATTTGTCGGCTTGTCGGTCGCGGTTGTGAGGTGGACCGCGGCGACGAACTTTTTCACGGCCGATCGAGTCGGCGCGTCCTTCCATTTGTCGTCGATCGGCCCCGGGTAGCAGCCCAGTTGCGCCAGGCCCTTCTTGATCTCCTTGACCAGGGCGCCGCCCGACAATGGCGGCGACACCTGCGAGGGAGCCGTCGGCGGAGCAAGCTCCGCCGTTTGCACCGGCGCGGCCGACCTCTCGCGCTCCACCTGCTCGCGCGCGAGCCTGTCCTGGTCCTTCTTTACCGACTCGGCCTTGGCGCGATCGATCGACGCGGTCGTCTCCGGCGGCGCCACGCCGAGCTTCTGCAGCTGGGCCCGGGCGAGGTCGGCGTGCAAGCCGACCGGATAAGCCTTGAGAAATGCCTCCCAGGCGGCGCGTGTCCCGATCTGCGCGGCGAGCTGGTAATCGCGCGGCGCCGCAGCGGGATCGCGCGCGGCCGCGGCGGCCTGTGCCGGCCGGGCGGCGGCGATCCTCGCGACCCCGTAGCCCACGTAATCATCGGCGATGCCGGGCCTGATCGCCCCGGCGGCCGCGATGTCCGCCTGGCCGCCCGCGAGATCGCCGAGCCGAAGGCGCGCAATGCCGCGGCCGAACAGCGAGTCGGCGTCCTTCCCGTCCAGCGCGACCGCCGCGGCGTAGTCCGCGGCGGCGCGATCCAGCGCACCGCGCTTGAGCTGCACCAGGCCGCGGCTGTTGAGCGTGTCGCCATCGCCCGGCCGCAGCCGCAGCGACTCGTCGCAGTCCGCGAGCGCCTGGACGAGATCGCGCCCGGCCACCGCCCGGGCCCAGCAACGGCTGCCGAAGCTGCCGGCGTCGTTCGGATCGAGCCGGATCGCCGCGTCGAAGTCGGCAATCGCCTGATCGAATTCGTCCCCGTTGCGCAGGGCCCTGCCGCGGTTGCGGTAGGCCATCGCGAGGTTCGGCGCGAGCCCGATCGCCTCGCCGTAGTCGGCGATCGCCCCGGCGATGTCGCCCTTGTTGCGCCGGACGACGCCGCGATTGTTGTAGGCCATGGCCAGGGCGGGGTTCAGCCGGATCGCCGCGTCGAAGTCCGTGATCGCGCGATCGTAGTCCCGCCGCGCAGCGTGCGCGTTGCCACGGTTCAAGTACGCGTCCGCACCCTTCGGATCGAGCCGGATCGCCTCATCGCAATCCGCGATCGCGCGATCGAAGTTGCCCTTCGTGATCCAGAGCCCACATCGGTTGCCGAGCGCGGCCGCGTGGTCCGGCTCGCGGCGCTCATCGATGATCCGCGTGCAGGCGGCGATATTCCGGTCGATGGCGTCCCGGTTGTGCACGTCCGCGCACTGATCCCGCTCGGTCTGGCTCGCCGCCGGCGCCGGCATGCACAGCATCACCGCCGCACAGGCCATCGCGCCGAAGACCCGACACGCGACAAGGAGCATCCGCATGAAGCCCTCCGGTCATGCCCTCGTGTGGTCAAGCCACAAGGGTCGAGACACATGCATAGGCTGAAACGAATTTGCGGCTTGCCGGAGGCGTTGTCATCCTGCTGCTGCCAAGCCGCACACAAGATTTTCGCCTTCGAACCTGTGGGAACGTTGATCTAGATCAAGGTCGACGGGAGGCGCCCAAAACTCGAGGCACGGCGAAATAGTCATCCGAACCAAGCCGGTAGAGCACGTGCGGTCGGAGCGGATGACTTTCCGGCAGCCCGGGATGGTCGAAATCATCGGCCGGATCGCGGCGCATGCCGCGTCGCGATCCTCGTCGCGTCATGGTCGCAGGACCACGCGACTGCCGGACAATGTCGCGGCGGCGCTCATCGGAGCGCGCAAGCGCCCGGAAGGACTGCGGCGTCCCTCAACAGCCGGACTTGATCATGTCGCCGCGCGTCAGCGTCACGTTCTGCGGCCGGCAGACCGGACCGCCCCTGGAGAGGTGCCACCGATGTCGACAATTGTTGTGCTGTTCCGCCGCCGCTTGCCATGTCCTTTCGGGGTCTATAGCCTGAATAATCACGCGGCATTCATATTTATCATGGGTTAAGAGCTTCACACGTCGGATGGGAGGGGAATGATGCGAAAAGTTGCAGTCAAGCTTGCCACGGCCGTCGCCATTGGTGGCCTCTCGACATTGATGTTTTGTGAATTCGCCGCCGCCGCAAGGATGACGAGAGATCAAGCCCGCATCGCCTGTCGCAATGAAGTGCCTCATGTCTCCAAAGGCGACAGAGGTAACAGCCGCGGATTTAATAGCACCGTCAACCCCGCCATGCGGGAGTGCGTCCGAGCCAAAATGTCCGGGAAATAGCGCAAATCCCGGCGCAGTGGACGCCGGTTCGCCAGCGGGGATATGGGCTAATAATAATACATGAATCTGGAGCATATTCCGGCAGGAACCTGAATACGCTCCAGTCGGCCCACGTTGCCTGGCCGCATCAATTCCCGAACTTGATCATATCCCCGCGCGTCAGGGTCACGTTCTTCGGCAGGTACACCGGCCCGCCCTTGTAGAGGTGCCAGGCGGCGTACTGCTCGTTGTAGGGATCCTCCGCCGACATGGCGTCGACCGGCACCACCGCCTGAAAGCCGCGCTGCACCGCGCCGTTCGAGGTGCCGACCACCGCGCCCTGGGCCGAGGTGCCCATCACGATCACGGTCTTGATGCCCTTGGCCTTGAGCCGCTGCTCGATGTCGGAGTTGATGAACTTGTCGGCGCCGCCGCGCGCGATCCATTCGCCCTCGCGCGGCTTGGTGATGCCGTCGGCCATGGCCTCGGGCTTCGGAGTCTCGCCGACCAGCGTGTAGATCACCAGCATGTCGTGCGCGTGCGCCTGCTCGATCAGCTTGTTGGCGACCGGGATGGTCGAGGCGCAGCGCGGCCGCACCCCGCAGTTCGCCTTCATGAAGTCGAGCGCGAGCAGCGCCGTCGTCTTCGGGTCGACCGTCGCCGGCTTGAGCTCGGGCACCGGCGGCGGCTTCACGCTGTCCCACTCCTTGGTGATGTCGTTCGCTTGCGCGGCCGGTGTGGCAAACCCTGCCAACGCCAGCACGAGTACGCAGCACGACACGCTCGCCAGATGCTTCATGACGCTTCTCCTGTCTTCCCAAATTCACTTGAATCTCGGGCGAGGGCACGCGCCCCCTGCCCGCGCGACGCCTGCTCGATCCGCCTCACGGCCAGTTCGCCGGCGCCGGGAACGGCACGTGCATGGTCATCACGACGATCGGCGCGCCGCCGGTCGGGATCACCTGGTGCGGCGTGTTGTTCGGCACGATCAGCACGTCGCCCTTGACCACGTGATGGGTCTGACCGTCGGCGATGTCCGAGCCGGTCAGGTTGGCGGCGTTGACGCGCTTCTCGTTGACCAGCTTGCCGCCGGTGATGATGTCGCCGGTGCCCTGCAGCACCACGAACAGCTCGGCGTCCTTCTCGTGCAGCGCCGCCGGCGCCTTGGCGGGACGGTATTCGAGCTGCGCCTTGTAGGGGGCGAGTTGCAGGATCGGCTCCGGCACGAGCGGCGCATCGCCCTTGCGGTCGGCCTTCGCCTTGTCGACGAGCGCCATGACGTCCTTCTCGCTCATGTACTGCGTCGTGGCAGCTGTTTGCGCCTGGGCGGCGGACGTGAACGTGGCGGCGAGAATGGTGGCGGCGAGAAGCGGTGCGCGCATGGGGGATCCTCCGGGTGTCGGCCGGCGTGTCTCGCTGCAGAAGGCAGCCGCCGCGGCCGCAGGCGGCGGTAGTTAATCGCTTTCGGCGCGCAAAGTCGATATCGTCGGGGCACGTTCGGAAAGGCGGCATGTCGACACACTTCACCACCATCACGGTCGAGACGATCGGCGCCGTCGCGCGCCTCGCGCTCGCGCGGCGCGAGCGCGCCAACGCGATCAATCAGACCATGCTCGCCGAGATCGGCGACGCGCTCGACACGATCGAGCGCGATGCCGATATCCGCGCCGTGATCGTCACCGGCGCGGGCGCGGTATTCTCATCGGGCTTCGACCTCAAGGAGCAGATGGAGCGCCGCCCGTCCGGCGTCGAAGCCTGGCAGCCGCTGCTGCGCAAGGACTTCGACACCATCATGCGCTTCTGGCATTTTTCCCGACCCACCATCGCGGCCGTGCGCGGGCCGTGCCTCGCCGGCGCCTGCGAGCTCGCGCTCGCCTGCGACATGACGATCGCGTCGGAGGATGCCTTCTTCGGCGAGCCGGAGCTGAAATTCGGCGCCGGCATCGTGGCGATGATCCTGCCGTGGATCGTCGGCCCGAAGGTCGCCAAGGAGATCATCCTTCTGGGCGAGGACCGCATCCCGGCCGCGCGGGCACACGAGCTCGGCATGGTCAACCGCGTCGTGCCGGCGGACAACCTCGACGAGACGGCGCTCGCGCTCGCCAACCACATCGCCGCGATCGACCCGCACCTCGTGCAGGAGAGCAAGCGCGCCATCAACCGCGCCTACGAGGCGCGCAACATGCTGACGGCGCTGGAAGAGGCGCTCGCCATCGACCTCGCGATCGAGGGCGCGGGCTCGCCCGACAAGGTGCAGTTCATGGAGGTGGCGCGGCGCGAGGGCCTGCGTGCCGCGCTGGCGTGGCGAGATGCGCGTTTCCCGGCCCGCCGGGAATGACGGCGCCCCTCACAAAACTGCTCGCCGACGCGCTCGGCTCGGCCCGCCATCCGATCGAGAGCACGAGCGGCGAACGCGCGGATCCGTCGGCGCTGCTCGCGCTGGCCGCGCAGATCGCCGAGGACCTCTCGCGCCACACGAGCCTCCGCGACGAGCCGGTACTCGTCCGCATGGACAACCGGCCGTCCGATCTCGCGACCTTGCTGGGTGTTTGGCAGGCCGGCGCCGTCGCGGTGCCAGTCCACGTCGCCGCCGCTGCGGCGACCGTCGAGCGCCTGCAACGCAGGACGCAGGCGCGCTTCGTCGTCGACCCCGACGGGCTGCGCATGATCGCCCGTCCGCTGCCGCCCTCGCGTCCCCTGCTGCGCGAGGCCGCACTCGTCATCTTCACGTCGGGCAGCACCGGCGAGCCCAAGGGCGCGGTCCTCGGCCACGCGCGGTTCACCGGCAAGCTGGAGGTGCTCGATGCGCTGCTCGGCCTGCGGGCAGACGACGTCGTGCTGCTGCCGCTGCAGCTCAACTTCATCTTCGGCCTGTGGGTGAGCCTGCTCGCGCTCCGGCGCGGCGCGCGGCTGGTGCTGGTGCCGAAATTTTCCCGCGAGGCGATCGAGCGCGGCCTCGGCGAGGCGACGGTGATCGCCGGCGTGCCGTCGATGTACCGCACGCTGCTGGCCGAGGCCGCGCCGCGCGCCCCGCGCCTGCGCGTGCTGCTCACCGGCGGCGAGGTTCTGGCCCCGACGCTCGCCGACGCCATGCGGCGTTTCACCGATGCGGCGATCTATGATCTCTACGGTCTGACCGAGACCGGCTCCTGCGACTTCTGTCTCGCGCCCGCCGATCAGCCTGGCGGCTTCGGCACCATCGGCAGGCCGACCGACCACGTCACGTTCCGCATCGCGCCGGACGGCGAGCTGCAGATCGAGACGTGGTACGGAATGTTGGGCTATCTCGACGATCCGGATTTGACGAAGGCTTCGTCCGAGGACGGCTGCTTCAAGACCGGCGATCTCGCGCGCCTCACCGAGACCGGACACGTGCAGCTGATCGGCCGCGCCAAAGACATCGTCTCGCGCGGCGGCCACAAGATCGCGCCGCTGGAGATCGACAATCTGCTGGCCAAGCATCCCGACGTCGCGGCGGCGCTATGCGCCGGCGTGCCCGACGAGCGGCTCGGCGAGGTCATCCATGCGGTCGTGGTCCCGCGCGCCGGCGCGCGTCTCGACGGGGCTGCGCTGCGCGAATGGCTGCTCGCGCGCACTGAACGGTTCAAGGTGCCGGAAGTCTTTCACGTCCGGGACGCCCTGCCGGTCGGCTCGACCGGCAAGGCGGACCGCCGCGCCGTCGCGGCGTTCACCGCCGCGAAACCCTGAGTCGGACCGCGACGGCGGCGGACGCCGGCCGTTCGTCGCAGGTAGGATGATGCCAGGGGCGCGACGTCAACATCGGACCGACCGACATGAAGAAGCGCTCGCTTGCGCGAATAGCGGCCGTCGCAATGCTGCCCCTCCTGACCGCCGGCGGGCCGGCGTGGGCCGGAGCCCAGGACGACGTGCTGGCCCTGTTTCGCAAATTCATCGCGGCACAGAATGCCCACGATCTGAACGCCGTCGCGGAGATCCTTCAGGACTCGCCCCAGTTTCTCTGGGTCACGCGCGGTACCGCGGTTTGGGGGCGTGATGCGGCGCTCAAGCAATTCGAGGCAAGCTACAAGGGAACGTGGCTGCTCGAGCCGAAGTTCGATGAGGTCAAGGTCAGCGAACTGTCGTCGGGCGTCGTACGGGTGATGGCTCCTTCGATTTTCACGATCGCGCCTCCGGGCAAGACCGCAGAGCCGCGACGGTTTCTCCTCACGCAGTTCTACGTGATGACGCCGGCCGGCTGGAAACTGTCGACCATCGTTCCATACGCAGTTCCTTGACGTTCCGGCGTCACGCCGCCGCGGCGATCGTCTGCGTCTCGGCGAGCCGCGCGATCTCGGCGGCGCTGAAGCCCGCCTCGGTCAGCACCTCGGTGGTGTGCTCGCCGACGCGCGGCGGCTGGCGCGTCAGGGGCGGGCGCTCGCGCTCAGGCCCGAACTCGACCGGCAGCGCTGGCAGCCCGGCCATCGCCACGCCGCCCGCGACCGTCGTGATCGCGACGTCGAGCAGGCCGCCGTGGCTGAGGAGATGCGGATCGGCGAACAGGTCGGTCGGCTTGCCGACCGGCGCCCACGAGACCGCGGCCGCCTCGCAGCGCCGCTGCGTGTCAGCCTTGGAGAGCTTGCCGATCGTCTCGCGCAGCGCCGGGATCAGCCAAGGCCGCTCCTTGGCGCGCGACGGATTGGTGGCGAGCCGCGGGTCGGCCGCGAGCGCGCCGAGCCCGAACACCTCGGTGAAGCGGACCCACTGCTGGTCGCTGGTCACCCCGATGAACAGCTGCTCGCCGTCCGCGGTGTCGAACACGTCGTAGATCGCCCAGGCGCCGAGCCGCGCCGGCATCGGCCGCGGCGCGAGTCCGGTCGCGACCGAACCCGCCATGTGCTGGAGCGCGAGGAACGCCGCCGACTCGAACAGGCCGCTGCTGATGCGCTGGCCCTGCCCGGTCTGGTCGCGCTCGCGCAGCGCCGCGAGCACCGCGGCGACGCCGAAGCTCGCGCCGAGAATATCGACGATCGAGGCGCCGGCGCGCAGCGGCTGGCCGGGCGGCCCGGTCATGTAGGCGAGGCCGGCCTGGAACTGCACCACCTCGTCGAGCGCCGGGCGGTGCTCGTACGGACCGGCCAAGAACCCCTTGAGCGCGAGATAGAGGAGCCGCGGGTTGACGGCGGAGAGTTGCTCGTAGCCGCAGTTGAGCCGCTCCATGGTGCCCGGCCCGTAATTCTCCAGCACGATGTCGGCGCGCGCCGCCAGGCGATGCACCGCCGCCTGGCCCTCCGCGCGCTTGAGATCGATCGCCACGCTGCGCTTGTTGCGGTTGAAGCCGGCGAAGAAGCCGGCGCCGAACCCCGGCAGGTTGCGGGTGTAGTCGCCGTTCGGCGCCGGCTCGACCTTGACCACGTCGGCGCCCATGTCGGCCAGCATCACGCCCGCGGTCGGGCCCATGATGGCGTGGCTGAACTCGAGAACTTTGACGCCTCGGAGCGGCGCGGTTGACATCAGGCGATCCTTCGGCGGAATTCGTCGAGGCTGCCGGCGTGCAGCAGCTCGCTCGGCAGCGGATGGCCGACGATAGTCTCCGCCATGCGGCCGACCTCGATCAGGGCGTCGAGGTCGACGCCGGTCGAAATGCCCATCTCCTCGCACAGCAGCACCAGCTCCTCGGTGCAGATGTTGCCGGCCGCGCCCTTGTGCGCCGCGAACGGGCAGCCGCCGAGGCCCCCCACCGTCGCGTCGAATCGGCTCACGCCCAGGCGCAGCGCCGCGAACGCGTTGGCGACCGCGAGCCCGCGCGTGTCGTGCAGGTGCAGCGAGATATGCGGCTGCGGCCAGCGCTCACGCACCGCGCCGACCACGCGCTCGATGCGCAGCGGCGTCGCCCAGCCCATGGTGTCGGCGAGCGACAGCGTGGTGATCTTCACGCCAGCCCCGTCGGCGATGGCAAACCCGTCGTCCAGCACGCCGACCACCTGCGCGGGCGAGATATCGCCCTGGAAATTGCAGCCGAACGCCGCCATCACGCCGATCCGCGTCACCGGCACGCCGCGGGCGAGATGCAGCGCGGTCTGTTTCCGCATCGCCTCGAGGTTCTCGGCGTGGCTGCGGTGCAGGTTCTTGCGCGTGAACGCCTCCGAGGCCGACAGCGAGATCGCGCCCGACAGCTTGAGCTTGTCGCCGCAGGAAAGCGCACGCTCGAGCCCCTTGTCGTTGAACCACAGCGCCGTGTAGTCGACCCCTGCGGCCTTCTTGACGCTGCGCACCACGTCCTCGGCGTCCGCCCAGCCGGGCACCAGCCGCTGGTTGACGAACGAGCAGACCTGGATGTCGCGCAAGCCCGTGTGCGCCAGCGCCTCGATCAGCCGCACCTTGTCGGCGCTGCCGATCGGGCCCGGCTCGATCTGGAAGCCCTCGCGCGGGCCTTCTTCGTGGATTTCGACGGATTTTGGTAGGTCTGACATTGGGGGACAATCCGTAGCCCGCATGGAGCGAAGCGGAATGCGGGGCTGCTGATCCCGGATTTCGCTTCGCTCCATCCGGGCTACGATCTCTCTAATTCTACGATGCCGCCTTGGCCTGCCGCATCGCCTCCCACACCCGCGCCGGCGTCGCGGGCATGTCTATGTCCTGCACGCCGAGCGGCTTGAGCGCATCGATGATCGCATTGATCACGGTGGGCGGCGCGCCGATCGTGCCGGACTCGCCGATCCCCTTCACGCCGAGCGGATTGGTCCGGCACGGCACCTCCTCCAGCGCCGTGTCGATCTCGGGCACGAGATCGGCGCGCGGCATGCAGTAGTCCATGAAGCTGCCGGTGAGCAGCTGACCCGAGCCGCGGTCGTAGACCTGCTGCTCGGCCAGCGCCTGGCCGATGCCCTGCACCACGCCGCCGTGGATCTGCCCGCGCACGATCAGCGGATTGAGCACGCGGCCGAGATCGTCGACCACGTGATAGCGCGCGACCGTCACCTCCCCGGTCTCCGGATCGACCTCGACCTCGCAGGTGTGTGCGCCGTTCGGATGGCTCGGCGGCTCGGGGCTGAAGCTGCCGCTCGCCTCGAGCCCGACGCCGAGCTGCCTGGTCAGCGGCCCCATCGGCGCATAGAACGCCTTCGCGACGTCGACGAGCGGGATCGACTTGTCGGTGCCCGACACCCGATAGCGGCCGTCCTTGAACTCGATGTCGGCGACGTCCGCCTCCATCAGCGCCGAGGCCATCGGCTTGCCCTTGTCGATGATGGCGTCGGCCGCCGCCTTGAGCGCGCTGCCGCCCACCACCGCGCTGCGCGCGCCGTAGGTGCCGCGTCCCATCGCGACCTGGGCGGTGTCGCCCTGCACGAAGCGGATGTCCTCGAACGGCACGCCGAGCAGCTCGTGCGCGATCTGCGCGAACACCGTCGCGTGCCCCTGCCCGTGCGAATGGGTGCCGGCAAAGATCGTCAGCGTGCCGCCGGGATCGAACTTCAGGTCCATGCGGTCGTTGAAGATGCCGCCGAACTCGATGTAGTAGCTCACGGCGCGGCCGCGCAGCTTGCCGTGCTTTTCCGATTGCTTGCGCCGCGCCGCGAAACCGTGCCAGTCGCTCGTCTCGACGCACTTGTCGAGCAGCCGGCCGAACTCGCCGCTGTCGTAGGTCCACAGCGTCGGCGTGCTGTAGGGGATCTTTGCCGGCGGGATGAGGTTGCGCCGGCGGATCTTCGCCGGGTCGATCCCGATCTGGCGCGCCGCCTGCTCGATCAGCCGCTCGGTGAAATAGGCCGCCTCCGGCCGCCCGGCGCCGCGGTAGGGCCCGTTCTGCGAGGTGTTGGTGAACAGGCCGGTGGTCGCCACGAAGATGTTCTGCACGTCGTAGGCTTCCGGCATGAAGCGCAGCGAGAACGCGCCCACCACCATGCATGGGCCGACGAAATAGGCGCCGACATTGAACAGGCTGCGCGCCTTGAGGCCGAGAATTTTTCCGTGCTCGTCGAGCGCCATCTCGCCGTAGGTGACGTGGTCGCGGCCGGCGTGGTCGGTGAGCATGCTTTCCGAGCGGCTCGCGGTCCATTTCACCGGCCGTCCGGTCTTGCGCGCCGCCCACAGCACCAGCGCGTCGTCCGGGAATGCACCGCCTTTGAGGCCAAAGCCGCCGCCGACATCGGGCGACACCACGCGCATGCGGTTCTCCGGTACGTGGAAGACGTGCGCCATCTCCATCCGCGCGCCATGCGGATTCTGCGAGGCGGTGTGCAGCGTATAGCTATCCTCGATCGGATCGTACTGGCCGATCGCGACGCGCGGCTCCATGGCGACCGGCGAGAGCCGGTTGTTGACGATGCGCAGCTTGACCACGTGCCTGGCCGCCGCGAACGCCGCGTCCGTCGCCTCCTGGTTGCCGAAACGCAGGCGGAACGCCACGTTGCCGTCGGCGCACTCGTCCCACACCTTGGTGGCGCCGGGCTTGGCGGCGTCCTCCAAGTCGACGATCGCCGGCACCGTCTCGTACTCGACCTCGATCAGCTCGGCGGCGTCGCGCGCCTGCGCGGCGGTCTCGGCCACCACATAGGCGACGCGGTCGCCGGCGAAACGCACCCGGTCGGCGACCAGCAGCGGCTGGAACGTGCGATGCCCCTTCGGCGCGCCGACGTCCTCCGGCATCAGCGCGGCCGTGAAGCTGCCGAGCTTGTCGGCGACGGCGTCGGCGCCGGTGAGCACCGCCAGCACGCCGGGTGTCGCCTTGGCCTTGGCGGTGTCGATGCGCTTGATGCGCGCATGCGCGTGCGGCGACAACAGCAGCGCGCCGTACGCCTGGCCCGCCACGTCGATGTCGTCGATGTAGCGCCCATGGCCGGTGATGAAGCGCTGATCCTCGACCCGGCGCACCGCCTGCCCGATGCCGAACTTCGCCATTGTGTCGCGTCTCCTGAGCACGCGGTTGGACTGTGCGAATGTTAGTTGGAAGCCGTCCTCGGCGCCAGCGCGGGCGCTCCGCTCAATAAAATCGCGGGATCGGCCCGAGCTGCGGCGTCGCCTGGTCGGAGAAATCGAACATCACCTCGTCCACGTAGCACCAGCCCCAGCCTTCCGGTGGATCATAGCCCTCGATGATCGGGTGTCCGGTGGCGTGGAAGTGCTTTGTCGCATGCCGGTTGGGCGAGCTGTCGCAACAGCCGACATGCCCGCAGGTGCGGCAGAGCGGCAGATGGACCCAAGGCGATCCGGTCTTGAGGCATTCCTCGCACCCGCGCGCGCTCGGCGTGACTTTGCGGATGCCCTCGAGATGCGTGCAAATGTCCCCCATCGCGTCCCTCATCATGACTGCTCGAACACGATCGCGGCACCCATCGCCTCCTGCGGGCCCACCACGATGCGGCTCATGCGCTCCGCTGCCGGCATCCTCGCCTGCTCCAGCAGCGCCGCGACATGCGCGCGCTCGCGCACCGCGAAGATCAACGCGGCGAGCCGGGCGCCGCGTGCGAAATCGGGCGGCGCCACGCCGAAGTAGCGCTCGTAGGCGGACGGCTCCATCACCTGGATAGTGCCGCGCGGCGTCTGCACCGTGACCCCGCTCGAGGTCGCGAGCAGCTCGCGCTCGCCCGTGAGGGCGGAGAGAAAGATGTGATGGTCGCTCGGATTCTCGGCCACCATCACGACGCCGGCGACGCCGGTCGCGCCGTTGCGGTGCTGTTGGAACGCCGGATTCCAGAAGTTCTCGGGAAAATGCTGCTGGCAGCTCGCGAAGATGGACTCGGCGCCCGCCGGATCGCGCGCGAAGGCGAGCGAGAACGCGAGCCGGATCGGCGTGCCGTCGGGCCGTCGCCCTTCCCGCTCGAAGCGCAGCGGCTCGGAGGCCGCGATGCCGGCGTCGCGAAAGCGCGCCGCGTCGGCGGCCGCGTCGCGGCTCTCGAGCAGCAGGCCGGACAAGCCCTCGTGGCGCACGAGAAAGTCGCGATTGCGCGCGCCGAAGAGTTGTGAGAGGCCATCCTGGCCGAGCTTGTCCGGCTCCCCCACCGTCAACAGCTCGACGAAGAAACCGGCCAGCTGCACCACGCGATTGTGCGTGCCCCAATCATGCCGGTTGCGCGCGCCGACGATGAAGCCGAGCCGCTCGTAGAGGGCCGCGCATGCGTCGAGACCGCGCACCGCATGAACGACATGGTCGAGGCCGCGCGCCATTGTGGTCCGAATGGGTTGAAGGACCTCCATATAATGCGCCGCCCTCGGAAGACCAGTGCACCTCCATCGGGGCGCGGCTGCCTTGCGTCGGCGCGACCCCAATCCCACTTGCGGGCCGCCGACCAGTTGGCGCACATTCCAGCCCAAACAAGAACACCGCGTTGAAGCCGTTCGAACGGCCGCGGACCACATCCCACGGGAGGTCTTTCATGGTTCGAAAAGACTTGTACTTCGGCGTCGCGGCCATCGCACTGGCCGCGTTTCTCGGCGTGCCCGCAATGCCGGCGCACGCCCAGCAGACGGCGCAGACCGTCGCGATCGACGGCGACGACATCGGCGGCGTGGTCACCAGCCCGAAGGGGCCGGAAGCAGGCGTCTGGGTCATCGCCGAGACGAACGATCTGCCGACCAAGTTCGCCCGGATCGTCGTCACCGACGACCAGGGCCGGTACGTGATTCCCGACCTGCCGAGCGCCAACTATCAGGTATGGGTGCGCGGATACGGCCTGATCGACTCGCCGAAGATGCGCGCCAAGCCCGGCCAGCACCTCAACTTGGCGGCGGTGCCGGCGCCGAACGACGCCGAGGCGGCACATTATTACCCGGCGATCTACTGGTATTCGATGATGAAGATCCCGCCGAAGGACGACTTCGGCAAGGACAACAGCGGCCTTCCGCCCAAGCTGACGCAGCACGACTACCTCAAGCAGATGAAGAACATTGGCTGCATCGGCTGCCACCAGCTCGGCCAGGAGGCGACGCGCACGATCCCGGCGCAGTTCGGCGACTTCAAGTCGGGCGCCGACGCCTGGATGCGCCGCGTGCAGTCCGGCCAGTCGGGCGAGCAGATGGTCAACCAGCTCGCCGGCCAGTGGGGCGGCGCGCCGTTCAAGTATCTCGGCGACTGGACCGACCGCATCGCCAAAGGCGAGCTGCCGAAGGACAAGCCGCCGCGGCCGCAGGGCGTCGAGCGCAACCTCGTCATCACCGAGTGGGAGTGGAGCACGCCCGACAAGTACCTGCACGACCTGATCTCGTCGGACAAGCGCAACCCGACTGTCAACGCCAACGGCCCGTTGTTCGGCTCGCCCGAGTACTCGACCGACAACATGCCGATCCTCGATCCGAAGACCAACGCCGTCACCTTCTTCAAGATGCCGGTGCAGGACAACGAGATGCCGGAGTCGCTCGGCCCGGGCCATGCCGGTTCGGTCAAGCCGCTGGAGAAGTCGGCCTACTGGGGCGACAAGAAGCTCTGGGACACGCGGGCGAACAATCACAATGCGATGTTCGACGACAAGGGACGCCTGTGGATCGCCGCAACCATCCGGGGACAGGACAATCCGGCCTGGTGCAAGAAGGGCTCGGATAACGCTTACGCCAAGGTGTTCCCGCTCGAGAAGTCGTCGCGCCAGGTCGCGATGCTCTATCCGAAGACGATGAAGTACTCCTTCATCGACACCTGCTTCGGGACGCACCATCCGCAGTTCGGCTTCGACAAGGACAACACGCTGTGGCTCAGCGGCACCGGACAGGTGGCCGGCTGGGTCAACACGCGGGTGTTCGACGAGACCGGCGATCCGCAGAAGGCGGTCGGCTGGGCGCCGTTCGTGCTCGACATCAACGGCAACGGCAAGCTCGACGACTACGTCGAGCCGAACCAGCCGACCGATGCAAACAAGGACAAGCGGCTGATCGCCGGCTCCGGCCCGTATGCGGTGATGCCGCATCCGAAGGACGGCTCGATCTGGTACACGGTCGGCATCTTCGGCGGCCCGCCCGGGTTCCTGCGCTTCGACCCGAAGACCAAGCTGTCGGAGATCTACTACGTGCCGGAGCCTTCGTTCGGCATCCGCGGCGGCGACATTGACACCAAGGGCGTGCTGTGGGGCTCGGCGGCGAGCGGCGAGCTCGTGAGCTTCGACCGCAGCAAGTGCAAGGGCCCGCTCAACGGCCCGAACGCGACCGGCAACCACTGCCCCGAGGGCTGGTCGCGCTATCGCTATCCGGGCCCGGGCTTCGACGGGCTCGGCGACAACAGCGCGGAGGCGAGCTACTACACCTGGGTCGACCAGCACGACGCGGTCGGCCTCGGCGCCGACGTGCCCTACTCGACCGCCAACCTGAGCGACGGCTTCGTCGCGCTCAAGGACGGCAAGATGGTCTCGCTGCGCATCCCCTACCCGATGGGCTTCTACGCCAAGGGGCTCGACGCGCGCATCGACGACCCGAACGGCGGCTGGAAGGGCCGCGGCCTGTGGAGCACCAACGGCGACCGCACGCCGTGGCTCGCCGAGAACGGCATGGGCAGCCGTCCGCGCGCGGTGCACATCCAGGTGCGCCCGGATCCGCTGGCGCATTGATCCCGCCACGGGCGCTCTTCACTCCTCCCCTGCAGGGAGCCTGCAGGGGAGGGTAAAACGGGGCAACCGTGCTGAGGTCCGCTTCGACCTAGTGCCGCGAACCCGAAGTTCGCACGATTTCGCGGAGGGCACGGTTGCGAACTTCGGGTTCAAAAGCGGCACTAGAATCATGGAGTTGCTAGTGTCCTTCCGATTCCGAAGTTCGCACAGAGATCGCTGCGAATGCTTGCGAACTTCGGAATCGGGACACTAGTGGGAGGATGCAATGTCGCGCAAATTCACGGCAGCGGCTTTGGCGGCGGCGTGTCTCGTCGCGTTCGGCGCCGGCGAGTCCGTACGGGCGGAATCGTCGGTCAAGACCAGCAAGACGCATGTGAACAAGAAGAAACCAGCCGGCCCGGGCCAATCCGCGACGACCACGCCGGTCAATAGCAACGTGTCGACCAGCTACGATCGATCCGGCACCGACTACGGCTACAAATGACCGCCCGGCCTGAAGAGACCGGCCCGTCGCACGCGCGGGGTGATGCGCTGATGACGCTCTGGTGCTAACCTCCCTCCTCGCGACGACATTCAGGAGGACGCAATGTCACGCAAGCTCGTGGTGGTCCTCGCGGCCGCGCTGATCGGCCTTGGCGCTTCCGCGCAAGCCGAGTCCTCGGTCAAGAGCAGCAAATCGAACATTAGCGAAAAAGCGAAGCGCGGCGGACACGGCCAATCCGCCAAGCCCACGACGGACAGGTACAGCGGGTCGAACGTCGGCGGTCGAGCGGACTGCGAGTTCTGACGTTCGATCGCCAACTTTGACGACAACCGCATAGATCGTTGCCACACGCGCCAACTCTACTGGTGCTAGGGTAACAACGCCCGTTGAGGTGATTGAGCTTTTCGCTTAGGTTCTGCCAACTCCTACATCATTCATGACCGCAGCCCCGTAGCCCGGATGGAGCGACCCGCCTTCGCTCGCTGCGCGAGCTCCGGACGGGTTTGAGTCCGCCGAAGCGCGGTGCGCGTAGGCGGAGCGTAATCCGGGACAACGCCCCCCCGCATTACGGCGCTGCGCGCCTCCATGCGGGCTTCTACGAACTACGAAATCTGAAATCATTTAACTTTCGCCGTTGGGTTCGTTTTGTCACTTCCCCTTCGCTCGTCATGGCCGGGCTCGTCCCGGCCATTCACCCCTTGCCGCGTCGGAACCTGGATGCCCGGCTCATCTCATTCGCCGATGGGGAAAAAATTTTTTTGGAAAAATACAATCGATTTACAATGAAAAATGCGCGCCAATTACAATGCAAGGCTTTGCGCGAGCATGAGAAAAGCCGCCAGCGCAAGAACAATGGAAAACAATGGAAAAACCAATGCGCAGAGCAATCGGAACAGTCGGACATCCGGGCGCCCGCGTGCGGCTGTAACGCAAATACAAACGCCCGGCCACCGTTGCCGGCGCCCGGGCGCGCGAAATTCTTTGATTGGCGCATGTTCTTGTCGGCGAACCGGCGTCCACTTCGCCGGAACATGCGCTCGCAAAAATCCGAGACTAGGATTTCAGCCATCGCCGATTTTGCGCGCGAATGCAAGCAAGCGAAAAAAGCGCTCCCGTTATCCCCGCCTCGCCCGCACCGAGCGAGTGAAATAGCGGGATGTGCAAATCTCCATTTGCGATCGCCTGCGCTGCGGACAAGTCAAAGGATGCCCAGCTGCAATCCGCCTTGAGCTACGTCCGGCAGGTGCGCCGATAGGCCTGCGCGGCAAGACGCACCCCAGCTGCCGCGCCTGACGCGCGGGAGCCCTTTTGTTATACTGGAAGTCGCGAGCTGCCAGCGGCGCCGGCCGACGCGCCGTAGAATCAAAGGCAGCGATCATGCCCTCGGCGGGCAGGCTTCTCCGAAATTCACCGAAGCGGTTTGTGGACCCTCAGTCCGCCGCCGCGCGACGCGCCGACATTCGCGGAGCCATGCCATGGTCATCGGTCGCAGACGTTTCCTGCACGCCCTTGCGGGCGTCGCCGCCCTGCCGGCGCTGCCGCGCTCGGTCCGCGCCGCCGACTACCCGGTGCGCCCGGTGCACGTCATCGTCGGCTACGCGCCCGGCGCCGGCCCCGACATCGTCGGGCGCCTCGCGGCGCAATGGCTGTCGCAGCGGGTCAACCAGCAGTTCATCGTCGACAACCGGCCGGGCGCGTCCAGCAATATCGGCACCGAGATCGCCACCAAGTCGGCGCCGGACGGCTACACCCTGCACGTCGCGGTGTCGACCAACGCGGTCAACGCGACCCTCTACCAGAACCTCAATTTCAACTTCGCGCGCGACCTGGCGCCTGTCGTCTTCATCGGCGGCACGCCGTTCGTGATCGCCGCCAATCCGGCATTCCCGGCGCGGACCGTCCCGGAATTCATCGCCTACGCCAAAGCCAATCCGGGCAAGATCAACTACGCGACCTCCGGCGTCGGCAGCGGCCCGCACGTCTCGGCCGAGCTGCTGCGGATGATGACCGGCATCGACATCGTCCACGTGCCCTATCGCGGCAACTGGGTGACCGACCTGCTGGCCGGCACGGTGCCGATCGCCTTCGGTCCCATGCCGCAAGTGGTCGAGTTCATCAAGGACGGCCGGCTGCGCGCCATCGCGGTCACGCCGGCCAGCCGATGGGATGCGCTGCCCGAGGTGCCCGCGCTTGGGGAGTTCGTGCCGGGCTATGCGTCGAGCGGCTGGTACAGCCTCACGGCGCCGAGAGGCACGCCGGACGCGATCATTGCGAGGCTGCACGACGAGATGAATGCGGGGCTCACCGATCCGACCTTCCGGCAGCGTCTGCTCACCATCGGGGTCGGGCCCCGGCCGATGACGACCGCCGAGTTCGGCCAGTTCGTCGCCGACGAGATCGACAAATGGGCGAAGGTGATCAAGTTCGCCGAGCTCAAGCCCGCGGGGTGACGGCACCAGCCGGCTCCGCATCACCGCACTACACTAGGCGTCGGACGGCACGGCCGATACGCTGAAGCCTTCGGGCCCGTTTCCCTGCTGATGCTGCTCCCACATGCGCACATAGGCGGCTTCAATATGCCGGCGGAAGCGATCGGTGTCGAACAGGGAACAGGTGAGACGGTTCGCCTGCAATTTGCGCCGGATCGCCGCCAACTCGGACGAGCCGGTGGCGAGCCGCACGGCGAGCTGTTCGTAGTCTTCGAGCGAGTGCGTCACGAGCTCGGGCAGGCCGGCCGCATGCAGGATACTCGCGCCGATCCGGCTCTGCATGGTCGAGCCCATGCAGGTGATGAACGGCAATCCCGCCCATAGCGCGGCCGCGCCGGTGCTGTGCGCGTTGTAGGGAAGCGTGTCGAGGAACAGGTCCGCAAGCCCGTGGCGCGCGAGGTGTTCTTCAGATGACGTGAGCCTTTCCGCGAACACCAGGCGCGCAGGATCGATGCCGCGCGCCTGCGCCTCGTGGCGAAGGTTCTCTTGCGCGGCATCGTTGTCGCGCGCGAGCCACAGCACGCTGCCCGGCACCTGGCCGAGCAGGCGCATCCACACGTCGAACACCGATCTGGTGACCTTGCGGGCCGTGTTGAAGCAGCAGAAGACAAAGCCGTTTTCCGGCAGGCCTGCGGAATCCCGCCGCGGAACTTCCGGCGCGATCGCGCGCTTGCGGTCGTTGACCAGATAACATTCGGGCAGGTGAACGATCTTTTCGGCGAACCAAGCCTGCCGGTCGAACGGGGCGATGACGGGATCGGCGATCACGTAGTCGAGGAAATCGGTGCCCATCGTTCCGGCAAAGCCCAGGTATTGCACCTGCACCGAGGCGGGCCGATGCGCCAGGATGCTCACCCGTTCGCTCGTCGTGTAGCCCATGAGATCGACCGCGATGTCGACCTCGCGCTGCCTGATGATCGATGCCACCTCGCCATCGCTGACGTTACGCACGTCGATGAATTCATCGAACGCCGCCGCGATGCGCTTGCGCGCGGGCGTGCCGTCATCCGGACCGAAGGAGATGCCGATAACCTCGAAGCGCGCGCGGTCGTGCAGCTCGATGAGCTCGGAAATCTGATAGCTGACCGGGTGCCGGCGGAAATCGGCGGACAAATAGGCGAGCCGGATCTTCTCATGACGGTAGGCCGCGTGAGAGCGCAGTGGCGCAGGCAAGCCGGGCATGCGGAAGCGGGCGAAGTGCCGCGCGCCTGCCAACTGCGTCTCCGCCGAACAATCGTATCCCAACACGGTGAGCGGTTCGATGACGGAGCGGCCTTCCGAAACGCGCCGCGGCAATTGCAGGGCAACCTCCTGCGTGCGCCGCCAGTCGCAG
>Ga0126371_10001149_pt1 | contig 22190 bp, 15 predicted proteins | sample PanSoiMetaPlot_4_FD_110145 | JGI IMG/M metagenome (GOLD analysis project Ga0126371, IMG submission 110145) | Tropical forest soil microbial communities from Panama - MetaG Plot_4 | ecosystem: Environmental > Terrestrial > Soil > Tropical forest > Bulk soil | place: Panama | collected 2016-02-17 | reverse complement strand
TCACCCTTCCCGCCTTATCGCGTGGCAAGTAGTTCCTCGTTTAGCTAGCGAACCCTTACCTGTCCATGTCCGGGCCTGTTGCGTAACCTCACCCAAGTGCGTCAGTTTTTGAGTGAAGTGCCCCAGTAAGCCCGCGTGATGCGCCTCACTTTTCCGATAACACTATCTTTTTCTGTAGCTTAAAAGGATCCATAGAGGCCGCCCCACGGTCCCCCACTTGCCGTTAATTCTACGGAGGATAGGGCTATGACTCCGTCCGCCCACACAGAAACCATCCCCGAATCTGATGTCCAACCTGAAACTCCGCCTGCAGCCCACGTGGAGACCCTCGTTCTCGAAGCGCCCAAGCCAAAGAAGGTTCCCGCTGCTGCGCCTGCTGTTCCATCGCCAAAGCGTTACGAGATCGGAACGTTTCAGTCCTCGATCATCGAAGCGAACCGCATCAAAAGCGGCTCCCAGCTCCTGGACATTGCGATTTCCCTTACCGTGAATCTGACCCTTCTAGCCGCGCCGATTCTGGCCGGGCTTTATTTCACGGACACCATCAATCTGAAACAATTTGCCGCGACGTTTCTCGTCGCACCGCCTCCACCACCGCCGCCTCCTCCGGCTCCTGCTGCGGTGGTGGTTCGTTCGGCGCCTCCCACGCATCGAGTCTTTGAAAACGCCGGCAAGCTGCTTGCCCCGGCGGTTATCCCCAAGAACGTCGCGGAAATCAAGGAAGCGCCTCTGCCGATGGATGGCGACGGTGCAGGAATGATCGGGGGCGTTCCCGGGGGCGTGGCCGGCGGTTCGATGGGCGGCGTGATTGGAGGAGTTATCGGCGGCGTGAAAACGGCAGCCGCAATGCCCATCGCACCAAAGGAAAACAAACCGAAAGAACCAGTTCGCGTCGGCGGCCGCGTGCGTGAGCCGGAGCTCATTAAGCGCGTCGAGCCCAACTACCCCGAACTCGCGCGGCAGACGCACCTGGCTGGAGTTGTTTTAATCGACGCCATCATCGATGAAAACGGCAATGTGATGGAAATGAAAGTCGTCTCCGGGCATCCCCTGTTGATTCAGTCCGCGTTGAATGCGGTCCGGCAATGGAAGTACAAACCAACCTACCTGAATGACGTGCCCGTGCCTGTGCAGTTGATCATCACCATCACTTTCCGGCTGAGCTAGCGGTATTTCCTCGAAGTTGGACGGAGAAGCGGGGCAAGGAAGTTTGCGCTTGCCCGGCACTAATTTTGCGCGGACCTAGCTTGGAGACGGAACCGTTTCCCGCCCGTCAAGGTATTTCACCAGTAGCACTTCATTGCCCTTTTCGTTGTAAATCAGTTCATCCACCAGCCGCTTGGCCATCAGGATGCCGAATCCTCCCGGCCGCTTGCCCTGGGCCTCCCGCATTTTCATGTGCTTGAAGGGATCATCTTCGGGATTCCCCAGCGCGCTGTGCTGCAGCTCTTCTAGCGAAAACCCTTGCCCGGGATCTTTCACCCTGCACATCACCATGTGGCGCGTGCGCACGTAGCTCACTTCCACGTGTTGCGAGGGATCAAACTTCGCGCCATGCTCCATCGCGTTCACCAGGATCTCGCGAAACGCCGCGGCTACCTCCTCGGTTTCCGCGGCAGGCAATGTCGAGGCCTCCCGGTAAAACTGCAGCAGCCGATTGGCGGTGACCAGGTCGCAGCGCACGCACAACCGCACCCAGTTCGGCGTCGCGGAGAGCACTTCGATGCCGTCGTCCCAGAACGCCTCGTGCATGGCGATGCGGATCATCTCCGCCAGCTTTTCCTGCGAAAAGGGCCGCGAAAAATAGCTGAAGGCCCGCTCGCGAATCGCCGCCAACACGTCGCCCGGCGTGAATTCATCTGTCATGATGATCAAGCGTGTGTGGGGCCGCACCAGCCGCAGCCGCCGCAACAATTCGACATCTTCGATTCCCGAGCTGTGTACGCCGGTGACGATCAGGTCGAAGGGCTGCGCCTTCGCGAGTTCCAGAGCTTGTTCGTTGCTAGCTGCAAACCGGACTTCCCACTGTTCTTTCTTCAGCATGTCCGCGAGCAACCGGTTCAGTTCCACCTCGGACTCAACGATGAGCGCGCGGTGGTTTTCGATGGTGCTCGGAGCTACGGGAGTGCGGTCCGGCATGAGAATTGGGTCCTGGGGTGGCGACAACCGTGTTAGCCCCGCTAGAATGCAGGAAGAACCTCAGGCGCGCAAGTAGCCTAAAGCAGATGGGGCCTGGGAGCGCATACCTAGCTATGAATGTTTTGTTAGGGGACGACGAACCATTTTCTTTAGTTTAAGAAAGCGAATCAGTAGCGGAAAACGCTTGGTCAAACGGACACTTCTTTCTTCCAGCGCTTGTAAAGCGGAGATGAGGTTTCTTGATACGCAAATCTGAATCGCCCGTTTTGGCGTAGATCGACATTCAATATCTCTTTGTCGGGATCAAATTCCAGCCGATACGAAATGCGCCGCTCGAGGTGCGAGGTCGCTCCCTAATCGCTCCCCCAATTTGCTTAACCAATTCCAACATCGGGTTCAACCAGCTGTTTTGCGGCTCCTTCGCCAATTTCCGGTAAAAACTTGCAATTTCCGGCCAGGGTCTACTCTGTACATGATGGTCCCGGAAATTTACGCCAACTCGCTGGTCATCAGGAACAGCGGCTTCATCTCAAAGCTCTTGAACACCGGCCGCAGCCTCTCCATGCTGTAGTGCTCCTTGATGTTGATGAACTTTTTCGTTGCTGTCACCGTCTCGATGGGCATGTTGTCGTACCGCCCGTTTTTCAGCACCACCAGCCGCCCGTGGATGCGGTTCAGCAGCAGGTCCAGCGCCAGATTGCCGTAAGCCATGGGCACAATCGAATCGATCGCGTCAGGATCCCCGCAGCGCACCAGATAGCCGAGCTTCTGATTGATGCACTCGATTTTCTTTCCTTTGTTGTAGCGCGGGGAGAGTTCCGTGAGTTCGTCGGAAACCAGGTCGCCGATGCCGCCCAGCTTCTTGTGGCCAAAGGCATCCGCCGCGTCTTTCTGGAAAACCATCTCGCCGCCTTCGAACATCGCGCCCTCGGAAACCAGCACGATAGCGTAGCGGCTGGGGTTGCGATTGCGGTCGTTCACCAACAATTCCGTGAGCTGGTCGATCTTGAATTTGTGCTCGGGAATCACGCAGCGATGCGCCGCGCCCGCCATCGTCGGCAGCATGGCGGTGAATCCGGCGTAGCGGCCGAAAACCTCCAGCACCATGAATCGCTCGTGCGAGCCCGCCGACGTGCGCAGCGCATTAGTCATCTGAATCGTACGCGTGATGCAGGTGCTGAACCCGATGCAGTAGTCGGTTCCCGGCACGTCGTTGTCCATGGTCTTCGGAATGGCCACTACGCGCACGCCCTCCTGATAGAGCCGCACGCCGTAGCTCAGCGTGTCGTCGCCTCCGATGGGAATCAGGTACTCGATACCCAGCCAGGCCAGGTTCTTCAGTACCTCTGAAGTTAAATCGTTTTTCTCCGCATTGAATTGCTCCTTCAGGTGTTCGGGTACGCTATTTTTGCCGACGCGGCCAGGATTGGTTCGCGAAGAGTGCAGGAACGTGCCGCCGGTGCGCCCCGCGCGGTTCACCACGTCTTCGGTCAGGTGCTGAAAATTATTCGAATTGTCGTGCTTTTCGTCGCGGATCATGTCCACCAGCCCGGCCCAGCCGCGCCGGAGGCCGATGACTTCGTACCCCTCGCGCAACGCCCGGAATGTGACCGCGCGGATCGCCGGATTCAGCCCCGGCACGTCTCCGCCTCCCGTCAGGATTCCAATCACGCCCTTCTTTACGTTGATATTCGCCATGTTGCCCGGCCCGCCTCAGTGTGGATTAACAAAACAAATGATTATGGCCGCATCCATCAATTTTAGGAAGGGGTAGAACGTCATGAAATAACCCGTGGTCACCTGTCGAAATTTCAGCGTCCGCCTGCCCGGTACAAACCACCACGCAAACCAAATTACAATTCAATCCGTGTGCCCAAGACTCCCAAAAACTTCGCCAGCCACGCTGGATGCGCTGGCCAGGCCGGCCCGCTGACCAGATTTCCGTCCGCCACGGCCTCGTTCATGGGCACATCCACGAACGTTCCCCCTGCGGCTTTCACGTCCGGTGCCACCGCCGGATAGCAACTGCACTTCTTGCCTTGCAGCACTTCCGCCGCCGCCAGCACTTGCGCCCCGTGGCACAGCGCCGCGATGGGTTTCTTCGCGTTTGCAAAGTACCGTACCATTTCGAGCACCCGCTCACTCAGCCGGATGTATTCCGGGGCCCGCCCGCCGGGAATCACCAGCGCGTCATACGTTTCGGGCTTCACCGCATCGAAGGTCGCGTTCAACGCAAAATTGTGACCGCGCTTTTCGGAATAGGTCTGGTCGCCTTCGAAATCGTGAATCGCCGTACGCACCGTTTCGCCTGCCTTCTTGCCCGGACAAACCGCGTGCACCTGGTGCCCCACCATTTGCAGCGCCTGAAACGGCACCATCACCTCGTAATCCTCGACGTAATCGCCCACCAGCATCAGAATATTCTTGCGGCCCATTCCCTTTCCTCCCAAAAACAAAGATATCCCATAACGACGTTATGGGATATCTCCTAGCCCTAAATGAAGCGAAGATACAAGCTGAAGCCTCTGCTACTTGGCGGGGCTAAAACCCAGCGACTACATTTACTTCTTCTTATTGCACGGCTGCGGTCGCGCCCGGCGCCGTGCTGTCTTCAATCGTCAGCATGTCCGTGCGCATTTTGTCCCATTCGCGCAGCATCAGCCCGCGCGAGGCGAAGAACCGCCGGATTTCCGGCGAATCCCAGCGCATCACTTCCTCCAGCACCGGCACCAGCACACTCATGGCGTTGTCGCTCAGCACAGTGCGCCGCGCGATGCGCGAAATGAACTTTGCCTCGGACACCGCGATGGTCAACCCGTCATACTGGTTCACGTGCATCATCACCGGCAGGTCCGAACTTCCATCGCCCATGTAAATGATGTGGTCGTGGCTGATCCCCAGCGCCGCGCGCAGTTCCTCGAGCACGGTGATCTTGCCCCATCCCGCTGACGCCCGCACAATCGATTCCACCTCGCCGGAATCGTTGTACCGGAACCTGGTGCCGAAAATGTGGTCCGGCGGCACAATGCCTTCCAGCGCCGATTGGATAATCTCCTGCGGCGCCGCGGAAATCACGTAAAACGAAAACTTGTAACTGTCCGAGATGCTGTCCAGGGTCTTCGCGAACAGATCCACGTCGTGCTTCAGCCGGATGCGTTTCCCCGTTTGCACCAGGTGTTCCCGGCGCACTTTCCGGAAATCCGGGTCATGCAGAATCAGGTAGGAAAGCTCAGCGCCCTGCTGCACCAGATTCATCGCCGATAAACCCTTTACCTTTTCGTGAAACTCACGAGAGCCGATCAACTCAGCCAGCGCCACGCCGGAGTCGTTGAAACTCAAAGTCTGGTCGAAATCGCTCGCCAGAAGGTATTGCTTCCCCATCAGAGTATTACTCCTTTTTACGCCCTTACCTTAGGGCCTTAGATGCCCGCTCCTGCAGGCTGGAACCGGCTGGTCGCCGGTTGAGCCCCCACCTTTCCACGGTAACCGTATTCCGGACCGAAGCCATCACGAATAATTTTGATGGGTACTATGCGTGGAAAACGTGAATGAACTGTTATCGCTATATGAGATGCGCCCAAACGGTAAATAGTTGAATAAAAATGGGTTATTCCAAGAACCACTTTGAAATGAAGGGCTTGCAAGGTCCGTTTGATGGCTCACCACCGCGAAGAAAAAGCGATAGCCTCGATTGGCCGTAGCGGCTTGCACGGGGCATGCGCCATACAACCCTTGTGAAGTTGTGAAACGAGTGCGTGCCGGAAAAAGTGAGGCGGGCTTTACCGCCCGGAAATCCAGACCCGTGCCCGCTCGAGCCAGCGTTGCACGCTTCCGATCACCGTGCCCGTTGCTTGCGGCATTCCCGGCTCGTCGGTGACCGTATAAAGCTGCCCATTTCGCAGGTACAGCTTCTGGGTCTCCTCGCGGTTCAGCGGCCGCGCTCCGCGTCTCCCAAACACGGCCAACTGGTTTCCTGACTCATCCACCGCGCGGTCGCGGTCGATGCCCTTCGAAATCGCCTGCGCCGGTCCGCTGGTGTGCGCCGTGGCAATCAGCTTCGGCGTCGGACGCGGGTTGAACCCGGAAAAGTGCGCGGGATCATCCCACGGCGAAAGAATCTGCAGCACGCGCATGCCATTCTTGCCATCGGCCACGAACGCGAACGCGCTTGCCGCCACCATGCCGATCTTCACATCGTTCACGTCGTTCAGTTTTCCATCTGCCGTGAACATCTCGGCCAGTTGCGGCGCTTCCGGCTTCTCCACATCCACAATGCCCAGGCCTTGCTTGCCTGCCGAAACATACGCATACGTCCGAGCCACATAAACGTTGCGCGCATCTTCGAACGGAACTGTCGCGCTCGGCACCACCTTGGGCTGCCCCAGGTTGGTCACATCCAGCACTTTCAAGCCGTCGCGATCCGCCACAAATGCGTAGCGGAATTGCACCGCCACCGCCCGCGGATCGTTCAGCACCGGCGCACCAATGGTCGCCGTGATCTTCGGCGCCAGCGGATTGTCCAAGTCCACCACCACCAGCGCCTTGTCCGTCACGATGTAGGCGTAAGTCCCCACAATGATGATTTTGCGCGCTCCCGTCAGCGCGCCATCGGGATTGAACGTCAGCCCGCGCTTCAGGAAATTGTTCGTGGGATTTCCGTCTAGCAGCGTGCCCACGCCGGGACTCTTGGCCTTCAAGTCCGGCGTCCCGATAATCACCAACCCCTCTTCGCGGTCGGCCACATAGAGAAAGCCGTAAATCAAGTGAATCGGCTGCTCTTCGTTTTCCTTTACACGCGCCCGCAGCGGGTCCACACCGAGCGTCGTCGGCGAAGCCACGCCCACCGCGTCCTTCGTCGGCACGTAAAAACGCTGCCCCAACGGCGAAACCGGCGCCGTCGTCATGCGCTCGGAAAATCCCTTGTTGTCAATGTTCGCGATGTCGTAGACGCGCAGCCCGCCCTTGCCGTTCGCCGTGTATACATATTCGCCGCGCGCCTGAATATCGAAGACCTCGCCTTCGTGCCCTTGGACAGGATGGAGCTCGCGCCCATGCGCTTCGAACTTCTTGTAATTGTCTGGATACGCCAGCCGTTGCAGGTCGCTGCCGTAGATCGCTTCCGGTTCGTCGTGTTCAGCCACGGTAATCGCTTCGAATCCCTTTTTGCCAGTGGCCACGAAAACGTAGCGGCCCATGAAATTCATGAAATTCGTGCCTTGCAGCAGCAACTGTGCCATCCAGGCGTTGTTGTCATTGGCCGACGAAACGTGGCAGTCCGAGCATTGCTTCGTTTCCTTCGCGCGCACCGTGTGCGGCACATAAGTGCTGAAGGCCTGCCCCGAGAATCCTTCGGCGGAAATCGTCTGTTGCGTGTAGTAGAGCCACTCGCGGTTCGCATTCTGCGAACTCACGAGCACCGCACAGGAAGAGCGCGCCGGCGCAACGCGATGCCCCGTAACCGTCCCGTCCACGCCCAGGAAGTACGCATCGTCACGCAATACCTGGAAGTTGTACGTCGTGTAATTCCGCGTCAACAACCCTTCGTTGTGCAGCATCGGCCGCCGCTGGTTCGCGGTCATCTGCAGGTGGCAGCCGAAACATGTTGGCGTCCACGACGTGTGGCACGCGTAGCAGGTCATCGACGAATTCGCGTGGGCGAGTTGCGCATCGTCTCCCGGCACCTTGTCCAGCGCCACCCCATTCTTGTTCATCAATTTCGCGCGCAGCGATTTCTCGTTGAAGTGCGGATTGCCGGGCGTGATCGTGTCCTTGGTCTGGACGATCTCCCACTCCAGGTTTTCCCGGGTCATGGAGCGCTGGAACAGCTTGTCGCTGCGCCATTCAAACCGCCGCATCCCGGATGGCGTACGCAATCCGTCCAGCCGCCTGCCACGCGGTTCTCCCGGCCGCACCGCATCCGGCGCCGCGGGACCCGAAGTCACCAGCGTGGCCTTTTGGCGGATCGAGCCATGGCAATCTATACAATCGATTTCCACCGCCGCGCGAGGTTCGCCATAAATCTTCCCGTTGCCGTGATTGTCTTGTGCGAAATGACAATCCGCGCACTGCATTCCTTTTTCCAGGTGGATATCCGCCAGGTGCACGGCTTTCTGGAAGCGCTGTGGATCGTCATAGGCGATGGGCTTCCCGTCCTTGTCCAGCCAGTTTCCCTTGCGGTCGTGGTTATAGACGCCTCGGAAAATCCAGCCGTGTCCGTGGAAATCGGCGAACTGCGTGGTCTTCAATTTCGCGTTGAACTCCGGGCTGCCGGTCTGCTCCAGGAATTTGTCCTCGCCCCACAGCCCGCGCGTCGCCGCCAATTCGGGATTTTTCAGCTGCATCCGGTAGCGGTCTTCCTCGTTCGGGTTGCGCTGTTCGGGCGGATACATCTTGTCGCCGTCAATCTCGTTGTCCCACCAGGTCAAGCCGTAATACGTGGTCACCATGTTCGTCCCCGGATGGACATGGCAGATCATGCATTGGCTCGAGGGAATCGCCCGCGTGAACGCGTGCTTGATGGGATGCCCCGACTCGTCCTTGCGAATCGTGGGATCCACCGACGCGCTGTAACTCAAATGTCCGTACTGCGAGTAAATCGTGGAATGCGCTGCATCGCGGTCATTCGCGTAAATCACGTGGCATGCCGAGCAGCCGCTTGAGCGGTAATCGCCGGGATGATCGTTGGTCCCCGGCAGGGAAAGAATCGGGTCCAGGAGCCGGGTCTTCTGCAATCCCAGGAAGACCGGGTCGGTGCGCAGTTCCGTGCCGAATCCACGGTCGCTCAATTTGTCTTCCGGCTTCCCCGGAATATCTTCGCCGTTGGGGTTTCCCAGCTCCGATTTTTTCTCGCCACCACGTTCAAACACGCGCAGCACGTTGCCCGGCTGTGAAATTTCCCAGCGATAGAGCGGTGTCAATTCCGGCATCACGCCCTTGGTACGCGTTTCCTCTGGCGTCGGCGGCGGAATCGTTTTGATCTCTTGCGGTTTTCCCGCCCGGTCATAGCTTTCCCCGAATCGCGTGTTCTTGTAAGGGATTCCCCCGTTATTGTAGAGCGCCGCACCCCACAAAAATCCCGAGTGGGTCATGATGTTCGTGGAAACCGCGCGCGTCTCCTTCGGATGGCATCCCGCCGTTCCGCAGGTTTCCTCCGCCACGCGCAGGTCGCCCGGATTCACGAACTTCACGTATTCAGCCGATTCTTTCAGCCAATGCGTGTACGCGCCTTCCGGCAACGTTGTGCGATGTTTGAAAAAGGAATCCTTCGGCTGCACATGCGCCTTTTCTTTTGCGGTCTGGTATTCCGGGGATTTGGGCGAAGTTCCCTGCGGCACTGAAACGGAATTGTCTCCCCCGTGGCAATCGGTGCATCCCAAGTGCACGCCTCTCGACGGGTGCATGGTCGGTTCGTCGGTCGCCGTATGGCACGACATGCAGCCCGTGGACTTGGCCATGGCCGCCTCTTGCGACTGCCCGCGGAACGGCCCTTGCGCATCCTGCGCCAGCGCTGCAGTATTCGGCCGGTAACACGCCAGGAACAGCAGCGCGAACGACGTGGCGATAAAAAACAGAATCAGCAGCCGCGCCCGCCCTCGTTCGTCGCGCAGCGCCCGCCAGACCTTGCGTTGTGAAAACAATGCCATCCCAGAAACCTCAGAACGTCAGCTTCGCCATCCCGAACACGGAAAACAACGTGCGGCTCGTGTAAATATCGCGGAATCCCTGCCCCGGCTGCAGAATCGAAACGCCTCCGGTCAGAATAATGTTTTCCGTCAGCGGCGGCCGGTATTGCGCTCCAATCCCGAAATCCTCGCCAATGTTGTGACGAATCGGCGCCGCGAACAAAACATGTTCGAGCGGCTCGGTGCGCATGAACCGCAAATAGTTGAAATTCACAAATCCCTTCAGCTTCGGCGTGATATCGATATCCGCTCCGGCGTTGATCAGGAAAATGCCGGGGTTCACGAAATTCGCCTGCCCTTCTTCTTTGTTCGATCTCATGTTCGGCAGCAAGCTGCCGTCGGTAGTCAGCGAAACGCCCGATCCCGTCAGGCGAATCCCCTCGCGGTTCCAGAAACTGAACAAGCCCCCGGCAAAATTCGGCAAATCCACGATGGAGTCGAATCCGTTGGCGCGGCTGCTGTGCGGATCGTGATCTCCCGATGCATAAAACGTCGACAGCCGATAGCGGATCCAGTCGCGGTCATACGAAAGTTCCACGGCGGCCATCTGCCCGTTCACGGTCACCTTCTGCCGGGCGATTGGATTGTTCGTATCCTTCCCGGCCACCTCATAAAACGCGTGCGTCAGGTTCAGGCGCTTGATATGCCCGCTCCCCAACCAACCGAAATAACCCACGTTAATGCTGTGCAAAACTGCGCCAACACCCTGGTTGATGACCGCGCCCACTGGCGCAGGCCGCACCAGGAATCCGTTGTCGTCGTAGTGCAAGCCGCCGTCATCCTTGTTCCACGCGCCGACAAATTCCGCCGTATACCCCGGAAAGAAAAAGTCCTGGATATAAACGTTCCCCAAGACCACCTGCTGATTCCGGGCGTCGAACGTGTTCAATCCGCTGTTGGTGTTCTTTTCCAGGAAATTGAAATAAGCGACGTTGTACTCGATGCGGTCGCTCTTCAGGTCACCGAAAATCCGCAGGGCGGGCTGCTCCTCGGAAAGCAGGAATCCCCGAAAGTCCGCATTGAACTCTTGAATCCCCGCGCGCACCGACACAAAGTCATAGTTCGGGCTCAAGTCGTGGAGTTTCACTTCCACGAACGCTTCCTGGAATCCCACGTGCGAATCCAGGCGCGTCGTACCCGCGCGCACATCCGGCCCGACAATCCCCAATTCCTTCACATCCAGATAATTCAGACTGATTTCCGGTGTCACCCGCACCCGCCAGTCCACCGGTTTGAAAGAAGCGTCGCCGTGGAACAAATCCAGCGTGAAGCGGAACGTCTGGTCCAGAAAGAACTGCTCGCCGCGCCCGAAAAACTCGCTACTCCCGGGCCGTGCCGCGCTCACGTCGCTCGGCACAGGCAGTTTGCGGCCGTCCACAAACGTTGTTTCCGAAGCGGTCACATTCAGAAACACTTGCTGCCCAAATTTCTCCGGCCAGATCGGTTCGTCTCCCTTGAACCGATTGCGGTTGAACGGATCGTACCAGTGCGGCTTGATGTAAACGTACTCGCCTTTTACGGGATACCGCTTGTAATCCGGTTGCTCCAGCGCCCAGCGATTCGGCACCACGTTGTAGATATCCGCAATCGGCGGCAGCACTTCGGGAGAAAGTTCCAGGATGTAGTTCGGGTCGGAATCCAGCCGGTGTCGGAATTCGCGATAGCTTCCCATCATCGCCTCGGCTTCGCCGGGAAGCGGCGGCCCCAACTCCGGTTGCCGCGGCAAGCGCGAACGAAGAGCTGCCACGCCGGTCGGCACCAAGTGGATTTCGAGCGTCACTACCTCGTTCGCGTTCAGCGAAAGATTAGCGATGCTCAGCGCTTCATATTCATCCGCTTCGGCGTGAAATTCGTATTCTCCCGGCAACAACAGCAGCATGCGGAAAACCCCATCGCCGCTGGTCATCGTGGTGCTCACCCTACCCGTCGTAAGGTGCCGCGCCTGAATCCTGGCGCCGGCCACCGGCCGCATCGTGGAATCCGCGGTCTGCTCGCGAACCGTTCCGTCGAGCGCCGCCGTGGTCAACGCCTGCTGACGCGGGATGCGCCGCGGCGGGCCCATTTCACGCGTCTGTTGTTCGGTGGAAGCTTGTGGCGGTGCGGTTTGCTGTTGTGCTATCGCCGCGCCCCCGCAGCACAACGCCGCGGCAAGGCACACCCCGACCCAGGCTAATCTAGCCGACCTAATCCTGGGTGCTGGGCGAACCTTCATTTCCTTCCGTAGGACCCGGCCAAGGCGTGCAAACCGTCTGCGCTAACTAATCAAAAATGCGCTCTTCCCGCAACCTTTTTCCTTCGGCCCCACCCGGAAATCCACAACACTTGGTTCTAGGAATTAGGCGTCACCACTTTGCAGCAAACGATGTACAATCCCCCCAAACTTTTCGCTCTGCGTATATCATGAACTCCAACTCTCTATCCATGGAACATCTTCTTCGTAAACCGCTGGAGTCCCGCCGCGCCTATCAACAGCGGCGCAGGCTTCTCGCGCTGGGAATGCTCTTCGCCGCGCTTCTCGCAGGCGCGCTCGCGATTCTCCTGCTCGGCTGCGGAGGCGGCACGCCTACTGCAATTTCCCGGCCTCCCCTGCCGGGTGTTCCTCCTCTAAGTTTCGCCGACGTCGACAATCTTGTGAAAGCTGCCGCGGCTTCGGTCAACGCGGAGACCATGGCCATCGCCGTTGTCGATCGCGGCGGCAGCGTTCTTGGCGTGTACGATAAAGCCGGCGTCACTAACGGCCAGACCGATATGGGTAATTTTGGGAATGCCTATGGCGTTAACGACGTTGCCGTCGCACTCGCGCGCACCGGCGCCTACTTCAGCAACGACCAGGCGCCGCTCTCCTCCCGCACCGTGCGCTTCATCTCCGGCATCCATTTTCCGCCGGGCGTGGACAACGCGCCCACCTCCGACCTCTACGGCATCGAGAACACTAACCGCGGCTGCACGCTAGCTAAGAATTTTCTTTCGGGGCAAACGATCAATCCTTCTACGGCGCTGTCTGGCGCACCCGGCAGCGGCCTGGGCATTCTCACCGGCAAATCCAAGCTCGACGACAGTGATTCGAACGCCGTCAATCCGGGCGGCGTCCCCATTTTTCACAACGGCATCGTGGTAGGCGGTATTGGCGTGGCTGGGGTCCCTCATGATGTCGCCGAATACGCCGCTTTTACCGCTTCGGAAACCAAACCTTTCGGTATTCCCAACCCGCTACCCGCCCCGGGAGCCGTTTTCATCGGCGGGCTTGCGCTGCCTTTCGTGAACCAAACGACCATCCCCGCAGGCAGTACTCCCGGAACCGCGGACGGAACTTATTTCAGGGGACCCATGGCCAGTGCCGGCCAGCCTGCCGAAGGCGATTTGATTCAGACCGCGGCCGGCAGAATGCTCTCCCAGGCCGAAGTCCAGACCATCATGGACAACGCCGAGGCCACGGCAAATATGACCCGCGCCGCCATCCGCCTGCCACTCAATTCCGCCGCGCGCATGGTGATCGCCGTTGCCGATCTCGACGGCACCTTGATCGGCCTCCGGCGCATGCGAGATGCCACCGTGTTCAGTATCGATGTGGCCGCCAGCAAAGCGCGCAATATGATCTATTTCAACAGCGCGAATCGCACCACTAACGATTTACCCAGCGTACCCATGGGCACGGCGGTCACCAATCGCACCATCAGCTTCGGGGCGCAGCCGCTCTTCCCCCCCGGCATCACCGGTTCTTCTCCCGGGCCGTTCTACAATTTGTTTCTGCAGGATTTAGCAAATCCCTGCACGCAGGGCAACGACACGATGGGATTCAACAATAACGAAAGCGGAATCGTATTCTTCCCGGGCAGCGTCGGGCTTTACAAAAACGGCGTTCTCGTCGGAGGCCTGGGAATCAGCGGTGACGGCGTGGATCAGGACGATTTCGTCACCAACGGCGGCTCTGCCGGCTTTGAAGCGCCGGTCGCCATCCGAGCCGACCAGATCTTCATTAGCGGTGTACGTCTCCCCTACTTGAAGTTCCCGCGCAACCCCACCTTCTAGCTTCCCATGCCTTCTCATCACCTCGGCGCCGAGGGATCCTTCGTCGTCGCCACATTCATATCCAAAAACCACTGACGGCTCGCGTCTCCCGGCGCGTAACAATTCCCGTCGTTCGCATACCCGCGGCAATGGCGTGAGATCTTCTTTTCCTTCGGCGACCTGACATATTGCCAGATCGAAGCGTACGCCACGCCGCTGGCTGAAGGTGCAGGTGGTTCGTCCGTCACACTGCATCCGGGCGAGGGCGGGCACGCGTCGTTGAAGACCCAGTACACCAGATCCCCGATGTGCCGCTGAATATCATCTGCCGAAATAATCGTCGCACCACCGCCCTCGTCCACCGCAATCCCCGAACAATAAATTCCCGGTTGGAATTTTTCGTTCTTCAGTGACCGCGCCCACGACTGAAGATACGCATGATATCCCTCGGAAAATCGCCCGCCCTCCTCCACGTCCAGAAAAATTACCGACCCTTCCGGAAACCCTTCGCGGCGTGCGGCCCTCCCTGCCGCCTGGGCATCGGCAAGACCCCCGTCAACGCAAATCTGCTTGTCAGGAAGCTGGCTAGACGTGCGTCCCAGATAGAGGAGGAGAAAACCGAATCCCTGCGTTTGCAGTACTGCGCGTTTCCCGGTCCACGAATTCGTTTTCTCTCCCGGAGGAGCGCTCAGCCAATAGCTCGTAAACGCAAACGACTTGCGCAGCAACGGCAGCGCCGCATCCCCGGGATACTCATTGCGATCAAACCCAACGAAAGATTTTGCCGTCCCAGGCAGCGCCGCGTAAGGCCGGCTTTCTGAGGCGGGCCGCTCATTCCAACCAGCCGCCAAAACCAAAACTGCGGCAACCATGGGCAAGAGCAAAATGGCAAGCCATCGCATGGTCAACACGGTAGTTTCGCCATCGGAGAAGTTTCGCTTCTATTTTATGTTTCCGAATTACGAATCCATATACTGCGCTTCTCCGTTCCCGAACGACCAATTCTCCCACACTACTTCAACCAAACTGATCACCAGATCCGAAGGCTGCAATCCCGGCGACTCCGCCAGAATCTCCGCCATGCGCTTAAACAATTTCCGTTTCTGCTGCGGTTTGCGTCCCGCGCTCAAGGTGATCTGCACAAACACCAGGTTGTCTGATCGTCGCACGCCCAGATACTGCGGGTCGTAAATCAATCCCTCGGCGGGATGTTCTGTAATCACTTGAAAGCAGTCGTCCGGCGGGATCTGCAGCGCCTCAATCATCGCGCGATGCACGCCGTCTCCTAGCGCCTTCCGGTATTCCGCACTTTTCCCCACACGCAAATCAATCCGCACCAGTGGCATAGTTTTTCTCCCGGCCGTTGGATGCGCAAATCTGAGCAGCCGCTAGGTAGGGATCTACCCCTCCCGCAACTTGTGCCCTGACAAATTCCCCAATCCGTCGTACGCCGCATACTTGTACATTTCGCTCAACGTCGGATAGTTGAACACCAGGTCGATAAACTCATCGATGGTCTGCCCTTTGTCCAACACCATCATTCCCACATGAATCAACTCGGTGGCCGATTCGCCGATGATGCTCACGCCCAGCAGTTTGCGGTCGGCCCGCGCAAAGATCAGTTTCAGCATTCCCGCGGTGTCCCCGGTGATATGCCCGCGCGCGTTGTTCTCGTACCGCGCGCGTCCCACGCAGTAATCGATCTTTTTCTCCTTGCACGATTCCTCGGTCTCGCCGGCCGCGGAAATCTCCGGAATCGTGTAAATGCCCATCGGCAAAAGCGACGCCACGCGTTGCTTGTACTTCAATCCAAAGGCGTGGCACGCCGCTACACGCCCTTGCTCCATGGAGGTCGAAGCCAGCGCCGGGAATCCGATCACGTCGCCCGCCGCGTAAATGTGCGGCACCGCGGTGCGGTAATTCGCGTCCACTGTCATGTAGCCCTTGTCGCTCAACGCCAGTCCCGCTTTTTCTAGCGCCAGGCCGTCCACCGCAGCGCGGCGCCCTGCCGCAAACAATGCCGCCTCGGCCTCCAGCACCTTACCGCTCTTCATCGTTAATCGCGAATGCGTCGCCGTGTTCTCGACCCTCACCGGCCGTTCGTTGAACCACAGGTGCATGCCTAGCGACGCGAAGCGGTCGCGCAGCCGGTCGGAAATCTCACTGTCCAGGAACGGCAGCACGCGGTCGCGCCCGTCGACCAGCGTCACGTCCACGCCTAACGCCATAAAAATCGACGCGTACTCGCACCCAATCACCCCGCCGCCAATCACCGCCAAGCTCTTCGGGATCCGCTCCAATTGCAAAAACGTGTCCGAATCGAACGTGTGCACGTCGTCGAAGGCAATCTCCGCCGGTCGGTGCGGCTTCGACCCCGTGGAAATCAAAATCACATCGCCGTGCAAGCTCCGCAGGCCCGCGGAACCGCTCACAACAATTGTGTGGCGATCCTCAAACGCAGCTTGCCCGCGCACCAGCTCAATCTTGTGGAGCTGCAGGTTCTTCAGGATGCGCGCGCGTTCCATCTCCACCACTTCGCGCTCATGGTGCATGAAATCGTGGATGGTCAGGTTTTCCTTCAGCGAGTAATCGATTCCATAAAGCCCGCGCTGCTTCAGGCCCGAAAAGTACAACGCCGATTCGCGCAGCGTTTTGCTCGGCACCGTCCCTGTGTTGATGCAGCTTCCTCCCACCACCGTGGCGCGTTCCACCACCGCTACTCGCTTGCTGAAATAAGCCGCCTGTGCGCCGGCCTTTTCGCCTGCCGGCCCGCACCCAATGATCACCAGATCAAACTTTTCGGGATCTGCCACAACATCCTCCGTACACGACATACTTCCCGCACTTCGCGAACTGCGCAACGCATCTTACCCGTTTCTTTTCCCACCAGCCACTGCCACCAGTCGCGAGTCACCAGTTACCAGTCACCGACTTGCGCCTCTGCCGTATCTTTGCTGTGATACCTCCATGAACCTGCCCCCCATCGTGCGGTGGGCCACCGGGATCCGCTGGCAATGGAAGGTTTTTATTCCCGTTATCGCGGTGCTTCTCCTAAGCCTCGCCGCGATTGCCGAAGTCGTCTACAAACTTGAAGTCCCTAATCCGCACTGGGTCATCCTCGGCGCACTCGCCGCCGCTGTGCTCCTCTGCTTCATCCTGCTATCCGTCCTTCTTGTTCTCGTCGAACAGCCTCTCGAAGACCTGATGTGCACCATTGCCCGCGTTCGCCGCGACGACCTTGCCGCCCGGGTGGAATTCGCCAAGCGCACCGACGACATCGGAAAACTCGGCCGCCAGTTCAACGAAATGATCGAGCAACTGGAACACAACCGGATCGTAATCGAAGAGCTCCACCGCCGCGACATGGGCCGCGCAGAGCATTTGGCTACCCTCGGCGAGCTCGCCGCCGGCCTGGCTCACGAAATCCGCAATCCCCTCGCGGGCATCGCCGGTGTCGTCGACGTCATGGCCAAGGAACTTCCCCCTAACAGCCCCAGCCGCGCCGTGCTCGGCGATGTGCAAAACGAAGTCCTGCGCATCCAGAGCATCCTCAACGATCTGCTTTCCTACGCCCGCCCGCGGCCGCCCACGTTTCATCCAGCCGACCTGAACACTACCATCGAGCAGGCCATTCTCATGGCTCGCCAGCAGGTGCGCACCCGCCCTGTAAAAGTGCTGTTTACGCCCAATACCTCCATGCCGCCCGTCTGCCACGATCCTGCTCTTCTCCAGCAGGTAGTCCTAAACCTCGTAATGAACGGCATTCAGGCCATCACGGGCGAAGGCAAGGTGGAGGTGGCTATCGCCCGCGAGGATCCCAACGTCTTGATCACCGTCAAAGACACCGGCAAAGGGATCTCCCCAGACGCGCTTTCCAAGATTTTCAAGCCCTTTTTCACCACGCGGAAGGAAGGCACCGGCCTGGGTCTCTCCCTCGCCAGCGGTATCGTGCAGTCTCATGGAGGAACCATCGAGGCCTTGAGCATCCTGGGGCAGGGCACGCAGTTCCGAATTCAGATGCCCATCGTCCGCCCCAAAAGTGGATCGTGAGGTGTGCAGGTCGGTCGGCGGATGATAAAGTAAGCCTATGGCGCAAAAGCGGATCCTCATCGTGGACGACGAAAAGCTCGTCCGGTGGGCACTTACGCAAAAATGCACGGAATTCGGGTACTACTCGCTCGAAGCGGACTCCGGTGAAGAGGCCCTGCGCATGCTCCAGACCGAGCAGGTCGACGCCATCCTGCTCGACGTCCACCTACCCGATCTGACCGGCATCGAAGTTCTCGAAAAGCTCAAAAACGCTGGCGAAACGCGCAGCGTCATCATGATGACGGCCGACCCGCAGCTCGACGATGTGAAGGCGGCCTTGCGGCTCGGCGCCTATGATTTCATCAGCAAGCCCATCAATTTTGACGAGCTGAGCATCACCCTGCAGAACGCGCTCGACGCCGGCGAACTGCGCACCGAAGTCGAGTCGCTCCGCGGCGAGGTCCGCCGTCGCGCCGGCTATCACGATGTCATCGGTGTCTCACGCAAAATCACCGAACTGATGAAGTTCGTCAACAAGGTCGCGGCCAGCGAAGCCACCACCATTCTCATTCAGGGCGAAAGCGGCACCGGCAAAGACCTGGCCGCCAAGTCCATTCACTATCGCAGTCACCGCGCCGAACGACCTTTTATCGCCATCAACTGCTCCGCAATCCCAGAAACACTCATGGAGGCCGAGCTTTTCGGCCATGAAAAAGGCGCTTTCACCGACGCCAAGGCCATGAAGAAAGGCCTGTTCGAAGTCGCCGACGGCGGCACGCTCTTCCTCGATGAAATCGGCGAACTCTCTCCCCTTCTCCAAGCCAAGCTCCTCCGCGTGCTTGAAGATCAGGTCATCCGCCGCGTCGGCGGGGTCCGCGATATTCAGGTGAACGTGCGCGTCATCGCCGCGTCCAACCGCGACCTCGAGCGCGAAGTCCGCGAAGGCCGCTTTCGCCAGGATTTGTACTACCGCCTGGCCATTATCTCGATCTTTCTTCCATCTCTCCGCGACCGCAAGGAAGACATTCTTCCTCTCGTTGAATTCTTCCTCGCGCACTACAACAAGAAATTCCGCAAATCCGTTCAGGGCATTTCCGAAGAAACCCGCCGCTTGCTTCTCAACTACGACTGGCCCGGCAATGTCCGCGAACTCAAGAATGCTCTCGAACGCGCCATGATCCTCGAGGAAGGCAATCTCTTGAAGCCCGACGACCTGCCTTTTTCGGTTGCCAGCGGCCGCAGCGGACCGGTCCTCCATAGTCAAACTGCAGCTGCCCTGGCGGAATTGCAGCCGGCCCCCGGCAAGCGTCGCCTGCCTCCGCTTTCCATTCCGGAAGGCGGCACTTCCCTGGAAGACGTCGAGCATGCCCTGGTCGAGCTTGCCCTGCAGCAATCGCACGGCAATCAGATCAAAGCCGCCAAGCTACTCAACATCAGCCGCGACGCGCTGCGTTACAAAATGAAAAAATTCGGCCTCGGCCATTCCGAAGAAGAAGAACCCGCCGCACCCCCCAATCCGTGACCCGGGTCACGCACCCCTGGGTGAGAAAACACGAGTGAGCGTGAAAATCCCCAAGGTCTTTTGTTTCAATCCGGGAGCGGGTTCTCCAGGTCAGTTTTAATCTTTTTATTTTCAGCTACTTACAAGCTTGTTGAAAACGCCTCGAAAAGGAACGTCACCTGCCTCTCTCTACGTCGCTCAGCAATTAGGCAATGGAGCGATTGTCGAAAGGCTGTGCAGTGGGCGTTCCTTTTTCGGCGTTCGGGCTCGCGGTGAAGGCTTGAAAGGATACGCCGAGAAAGGGACGCCCACAAAACAAAAGATTTCTAAAAATTTGGCAGCGGCCGGCAACGACTGAAACGACGCAGAGCGATAGCGCCTGCAACTACCCGATGAACGGGCTCATGACTTGGCTGGCCGCTGCCTTCGTTTTCGCCCAAGCTGTTCTCATCTCTCAACTTGTTCTTTCCACTCACTTTGATGTTTTTCGGCGCAGAAACCTGCGGAAGTTGCCCCAATTTTACGCTGCGCGAACACATACTCCTTCTAACTTCCGTGTTCTCAAACGCTCCTGGACGCCCCTTGTGGCACATGGTTTGCTCCTTTCTTAGGCAGACCTAGATGGCAGCGCCTAGAGAATCTCCGTCGCTTATTGATCGCTGTGCTTTTTGAGGAGGAAGTTATGCCGCAGATTGTAGAAAAGGAACAAAAGGGCACCGAAAAGCATGTGTCCATCAGCAAAATCCTCGTCACGACCGATTTTTCGCCCGTCTCCGATCATGCCCTGGATTTCGCCATCGCTCTGGCGCGCCGTTATGACGCGCGCATTTACCTCACTCACATCATCACCCCGGATCCATTCCAGTTCGCCGAACCTCAGCTTGCCCAGGCCACTTATGAAAAAGTTCGCCAGGCGGCCGAGGAAGGCGTCACCGACATTCTGATTTCCGGAAAGCTTCGCGGAATTCCTCACGAAGTCCTGCTGGAAGAGGGCAATGTCTGGCCGACGCTGGAAAATCTGATTCGCAAGAATGAAATCGATCTGGTCATCACGGGCACCCATGGCCGCGGCAAAGTGCAGAAGATCCTCATTGGCTCGGTTGCGGAGGAAATCTTCCGCAAGGCCGATCGCGCCGTGCTGACAGTAGGACCCCAAGTACAGAATGGCCAGAAGGCAGAGGTGGAGCTCAATCACATCCTGTTTGCAACTGACTTTGGCCCGGGCGCCCAAAAAGCCGCCGCGTACGCCTTCTCGCTGGCCCAGGAGCACAACGCCGCGCTGACCTTGCTACACGTCATCGAGAGCGCGGCGGCCTACACGGAGGAAAGCGTGGCACGCCAGCGCGAAATCAATGTGATGCGCATGAAGAAGCTGATGCCCGAGGGCAGCGAGAACTGGTGCAAGCCGGAATTCCGCGCCACCTTCGGCGCCGCAGTGGAAGAGATCCTGATCGCGGCGAAGGAATGCGAAGCCGATTTGATCGTCATGGGCGCCAAGGCCCGCAACTCCCTTGCCGGCCACGCGCCCATGACCATCGCGTACAACGTCGTATCCAAGGCCATCTGCCCGGTCCTGACCGTGCGTGGCTGATTTTGTAAGGGCGTACCGGGAGCGGCGTCCTTTGCGGGATTCCGCCTCCCTGACCAGGCGGCGCCTGTTCCTCCCCCCAGCTGAGCAGCGCCGCCTCTCCTTATTTCGTTCTCTCTTTATTTTTCGATGTACCACTGGCTTTATGCCAGCAGGCACAGCTCTGCGGCCTTGTTTTTTTACTATTTTAAGGTGCCCCACTGTGTGGGGACTTTGTGAAGCTACCTGCTTGCATGGGCGTTAAGGAATCTTTACCACGACCGCATCATCGTCAGCATCATCTTGAACCGCGTCGTTGCCTGCAAACCGTGCGGCTCGTTCGCCGGCATCAGCACCAGGTCGCCTGCCTTAGCCGGAATCGCTTTTCCTGACACGCGAATCTCCGCCGACCCTTCGAGTAGCAACACCAGCGCATCAAACGGCGAAGTGTGCTCGGTCAGCCCTTGCCCTTCGTCAAACGCAAACAACGTCACCGATCCGGCCGCATGTTTCAACAACATACGGCTGACCACGGCCCCCTCCTGATAATTCAACAATCCAGCCGCCGCATGTGCTTCGGCAGGGCTCAGACGTGCAGGCGACGTTCCACTCATGTTTTGCCTCTTCTCTCGCAGCTTTTTTTCTTACGGCATCGGGTGCGCAGCCTGGTCCGCATTCGGCACCAGGCGCTGATAGACCGTATCAGGAATGGGCGAGTTCCAGTGCCCCATGGTCTTGGCAAATCCCGCCACCCCCAGGAACAGCATAGCAATGCCCGCCGCCAGCGCCCACGCCGGCAGGCCCACGCGTTCTTTCTTCGTTCGCAACATGCTTGGCAGGCTCATGCCCAGGGCGTTTTCCGCCGGGCAAACCGCCACGCATTCCAGGCACCCGGTGCACTCCACCGACTGAATCTTCACCAGTTTGTCCACGGGGAGCGCCGAAGGGCAAGCCTTTGCGCACTTCGCGCAATCAATGCACGGCTCCGGATTCCGCCGGATCTTCATCGGACTCAACCAGGAAGTCAGCCCCAGCAGCGCTCCGTACGGACACAGGAAGCGGCACCAGAAATTCGGCACAAACACCGACGCCACCACAATCACGCCCAGGACGATCAGCCCGGTTTCCCCGATGTGCCGGAAGAAGTTCAGCATCTTCACGTCGGCAATCAGACCATATGGGCTGGTCATGAAATCCCGGATGCCCATCACCGACATTGTGGAAATCGCCCACGCGAAAAAGCCCAAGAGAAGATACTTCAAGC
>Ga0126371_10001148_pt1 | contig 22193 bp, 18 predicted proteins | sample PanSoiMetaPlot_4_FD_110145 | JGI IMG/M metagenome (GOLD analysis project Ga0126371, IMG submission 110145) | Tropical forest soil microbial communities from Panama - MetaG Plot_4 | ecosystem: Environmental > Terrestrial > Soil > Tropical forest > Bulk soil | place: Panama | collected 2016-02-17 | reverse complement strand
TAGGCCTCTGCTAGCGTCTTTTGTCCGGCAGCCATGGTAACGGGGTCCCTGCCGTAGATGTTCGCAATTCCCGTAGCGATAACGATACGGCGGGTTCCGGCCAAGAGCAGGCCGGCCTGCGTCAGCGCTTCACGTCCGAATGCTTCTCCGAACCAAAGCGCCCCGAAGCCCAAGGTTTCTAATTCGGCTGCGATTTCTTGTGCGCGTGTTGCAGGAAGAACATCCAACCGGTTCGTCCAAATTCCGGTTGATCCAAGTTGTAAACCGCGATGATTCATAAGTGTTTTCCTGCTTATACAGATGATCCGGAGCGGAACCTTAAAGGTTTTCGGTGGATCTATTCAGGGTACTATTGAACCAGTCTTCCGAACTGAGACAGGATGCGTTAACCAGCTCTATCAAGACGTCACGAACTGCAGACGCAGTCACGGAATGTAGGAGACTGTGCTCGTCTACTTCACCTGCAGCCATCGGCATCGAAATGCACAATTTTGAAATCAGTCTCGCGCCCATCACGGTGAGCGTTTCCGTTAATGCGGCTTGAGCAAATGTCGCGCGTGGCGATGTATTGAATAGTACGACCGGTTTCCCGTACAGCTCGCCGCTGCTGACAGTCCAGTCAAGCGCATTTTTCAACACACCTGGAATGCCATGGGCGTACTCTGGACTGGAAATCAGAACGGCATCACATTCTCGCAGGCGTATGCGAAGATCCGCAACAGCAAGCGGGGCCGGTTCCACGTCGAGATCAGGATTAAAAGGAGGAATGGTCGAAAGGCCAGAGTAGATGAGGATGGAGATATCTTCTCTCGCCAGAGCCGACGCGACTCGCAGGACTTTCGCATTTGAAGAGACCGATCGAAGGCTCCCCGAAATCGCCAGAACTCGACACTTTGGCTTCATGTCCTTCTCGCAATCCCCAACTATTTTTCTTGCTGCTACCAGCTCCACCCACAACTCCAGCGCACCTGCTCACGTAAGCTGGGCTTACGCAAGATCGCATTACAGACCGCACAGAGTCTCATCCACATGATTGGTCTCTCCTTTTGGAGGCGCTATTCACGCCTTTGCAGCGATTTAGATTTGTGCTCCATTGGATTCGCTAGCGAAGTGCGGATTGCAAAAGGCTCGTCATTAGATTGTCAAAGTCCATGTTCAGCGCGCGACGAATGCTCTGGCCCGAGAACTCAGAATGCTCGTCACCGCTTGCGAAGTGCTTGCTGAGTTGGTCTTTCAGTTGCACGCAGGCGCGGAACAGGCGCGCCTTTACTGCCACTGCTGACGAGCCAACTGCTTGTGCGTTCTCATCGATCGAGAGTTCTTCAACGACCCGAAATAGAAGAACACTCTCCGCCCGCTCTGCCGCACGTGGGTGATGGGATTTGCGAGTAGCCCATTCCCAACGGATCGCATGGCTGTACACGGCGCTCATGATGTTCCTGATTTTCGCCTTGCTGACTGGGGCGAGAGTGGGCGACTTCAACCACTGCTCGACTTGAACGGACTTCAGATCCGGCAGCCGATAGCTTTTCCAGCGTGGCAGAATCCATTTGTTCAGATACCCCTCGTACGTGTCCTGCGTGGCACGAAATGCCGGATATTTACTACGAAAAATCGAAGCTGCCGGAAGACATTGCCGAGGATGAAAACCGCAAATCGTACAACTTGACGGGTCGAAGAGATACCGCAAGGTGGTCGTTGGCACGGTCTAAGCATTCAAGACCGAATCCGACGCACAGAAAGCGGTAGATGCTCTACGCTTAACCATCAACGAACAGATTTCGTACCGTCGGGTCTGTCATTTTTCCGGATTGATTGTCCTTGGCCATTCTCACGCTGCCCCATCATGATCGCAAACGCTCGGATTTTGTTGCGTCGCGGTTCGTTGCGCCCCGTGCTTGCGTAACGACCGGATTAATCTTGTCCATTGTCGATTGACCGTTGAACTATAGGCCCAGGTCACCTAGCCCTAGGTGGTCGTCGGGACGCCGCCCGAGCGGCCAGTGATATTTGCGGTCCGAGTCCAAAATCGGAAGGTCGTTGATGGACGCAAACCGCGTCGCCATCAGCCCGTCTTCATTGAACTCCCAGTTCTCATTGCCATAGGAGCGATACCAATGACCCGAGTCGTCATGCCATTCGTAAGCAAACCGTACCGCGATGCGGTTGCCGGTGAACGCCCACAGTTCCTTGATGAGCCTGTAGTCCAACTCCCTGGCCCATTTTCGTGAGAGAAAGGCAATGATTTCTGCGCGTCCATTAACGAACTCCGATCGGTTCCTCCATCGTGAGTCGATCGCGTACGCCAGAGCTACTTTTCCCGGGTCCCGGCTGTTCCAGCTATCTTCTCCGAGGCGCACCTTCTTAATCGCAGTCTCGCGTGTGAAGGGAGGCAAAGGGGGCCGGGTTATCATCGTCGCAGTTGTCATGATTTCTTCTCCTTATCCTTGACTGGTTTCGGTCTGTCGCCCAACAAGACATTCCAATGCACGAGGGCCGCGACAGGTCACGCTCGCTCGCTTGACAGCGCAGTCGATCTAATGGTCAACTGCTCAACTTATTGGTTCCTACCTTCTCTTCGAGTCTCCCGCGATGCTGGTCTTCTCGAAGTAAAGAAAACTTTTACTAATGCCCAATTCATCTCGTGCACTGGTACAGAAATCGACTGCGCACCTTCGCATCGAATCTCGACCAGCCACACGAGGGTTCGATAAGGGTTCGATAAGACTTCCAAAGCGTTCCTTTTGGCTCTAACGGTTGCGATCCGTGCCTTTGGTTTCTGTTACTTACGACTCGGGGTAATCCTTTCACGGCGCAAACGAGGGTTCGAATCCCTCCGGGGACGCCAATTGATTCAGTAACTTCCACGCGATTTCATGAGAATTTACTTGCATAGTCGGGATTACCGATCCTCCTTATTATTATTATTATTGCCGGAAACTGACTCCTGCCGATTGCCTCGCCTTCCATTCACGCCCATAACTTCTCGTGCCTTCTCCGCAACCTCCGCCGTTGGACGGCGATATTGAACGACGCTAGTTCAACGCGGGGGCGTAGTTCAGTTGGCTAGAACGACTGCCTGTCATACAGGAGGCCGGGGTTAGAGTCCCGTCGCTCTCGCCATCCTTTTCTCTGGAATACAGGTTCTTTCAGTAAGATAAGAAGCTCCTGATGGGATGAGGGCTATGCAAGGAAAAACCGCTTCGATGCGCTCTTCAATAACTTTCCCTTGCCCTACGTTGAAACATCGACCGCTTGCGGCTCTCACGAATCACTATTGCTGCCATCCACCGCCGAAGGCCTGATAAAGCTGAACCAGCGCCAAACGCTCGTTGAGCTGGGCTTGCACCAAGTTGAGTTCCGCCGAGAAATAACTTGTTTCGCTGGTAAGCACCTGGAGGTAACTCGCACCGCCGTTTTTGTAAAGCACCTCCGATAGTTGGTCGGTCCGCTGCGCAGCCTGCGTGAGCAATTCCTGTTGCTCGCGGAACTCACGGTCCTTTTGAGAAGCAATGAGTGAATTAGAAACCTGCTCAAGGGCGTTCTGAACGGTTTGCTGATAAGTGAACACCGCTTCTTGCCAGGTGGCGCGGGCGAGCCGAAGTTGCGAGCGAAGCGCCCCACCCTGGAAAACCGGCTGACTCAAACTGAAGGCCGCGGACCAAGCCTCCGAAGGCTGGCTGATGAACTTGTGCAGGGCGTTGCTCTCTAGCCCTCCTTGTCCGGTGAGGGATAGGCTGGGAAAGAACGAGGCTTTAGCAACGCCGATTTGTGCGTTCGCGGCGACTATGTTCTCTTCCGCCTCGCGCACGTCTGGCCGGCGCTCCAGCAGTTCTGAGGGGAGCCCCGCGGGAATGTTCTGCGGTACGCGCTGTTCGGTGAGTGCACGGCCACGGGGAATGGATTCGGGATTTTCGCCGAGCAGGACGCTCAGCACATTTTCCTCCTGCTGAATTTGCCGTTCGAGATCGGGAATCGTCTCCGAGGCGGTATAGACCAGTTGTTCCCCCTGACTCACGTCTAGCCCTGAGGCCCCACCGTGACTCTCAAGCACGTGAGTCAACTGTAGGGATTGTTGCCGGGAGGCCAGCGTGCGCTTCGAGATTTCGAGTTCGTTGTCCAGCGCACGCAGCTGGAAATACGCCGTCGCCACATTCGCCACTAGCGAAGAAATTACCGCGCGTTGTCCCCATTCAGTCGCGAGTAACTGGGCTCGAGTCGCTTCTGTTTGTCGGCGATATTTTCCCCAGAAATCCAGACTCCAGATCACCGACAGGTTTAGTTCGCCCCCATTGACCTGATAAGCCGGAAACAGCTTTGAAACCTTGGCGTTTTGCTCGCTGAAAACGTTCGCGCCCACATTTGCCGAGGGAAGCTGGTTGGCCCGGGTGATGCCGGCCTGTGCCTGAGCTTCGAGAACGCGGGCGGCGGCGATTCGTACGTCATAATTCTGCGCGATGGCCGTGTGCATCAGTTGCGTGAGCACTGGATCCTGGTAAACTTCCCACCACCTCTCGTTGGCTAGCGACGATGCTGCCACAGCCTGTTGCGGGGCAGGCGCACGATATTCTTGTGGGACATTCACCGCAGGCCGTTTGTACTTCGGCCCCATCAAACAGCCAGCCTCCAAGGCCAGCACAGAAACAACTCCCAAAAGTGCGGTCTTCTTCATAATTAGTCACCTTGGCTTGGCGCTTCGACGGGCGCGAGTGGCACAGCTCTGCGTCGCTCGGCACCGGAGAATCGCTCGACGACATAGAAAATCGCGGGTACAAAGAACCTGCCGATGAAAGTCTCCGCCAGCATGCCTCCGACAACCGCTGTCCCCATGATCTGGCGTGCCACGGAGCCCGCCCCGGACGCGATCAAGAGCGGCACGCAGCCGAGAATAAAGGCCAGCGCGGTCATCATGAGGGGCCGGAAGCGAAGCCTCGCTGCGGAAAGTGCCGCATCGACGATGGACATGCCGCGCTCGTAGTCCTCCTTGGCAAATGCCACAATCAAGATCGAGTTTTTGGCGGCCAAGCCAATGAGCATGACCAGGCCAATCTGGGTGTAGACATCGTTCTCGATTTGAAGCATGAACGGCGGCAGGAAGAGTCCGAGCACGACGCGACGCAGCCAGAGCGCAGCGAGAGCACCGAAAACCGCGACTGGAGTGCTCAGCAGCACGCTGAAGGGCACTGTCCAGCTCTCATAGAGAGCCGCCAGAATCAGAAAAACGAAAAGTAGTGAAAGTCCGAAGATGACCGAAGGTGGAGTCCCCTGCCGCGCCCTTTGCTCCTGATAAGACATGCCCATGTAGTCAAATCCCATTTCTCCAGGCATGGTTTGCTTGAAAACATCTTCCAAGGCTGCCGTTGCCTGATCAGAGCTGTAACCCGGGGCTGCGCTAGCATTGATCTGCGCGGACCGGTACTCGTTGTAGCGCATGGTGAATTCAGGGCCGGAACGGGTCTCGAATCTTGCCATCGCAGACAGGGGCACTGTCTGTCCTTGGTTGTTACGCACATAGAATTGTCCGAGATCATCGGTCGTGGCGCGGTAAGGCGCCTCGGCCTGCACATACACCTGCCAGGTACGGCCGAAGTCGTTGTAGTAGTTGACGAACAAGCCTCCCATGTATGCTCGAATGGTGTTGTAGACATCCGTCAAATCCACGCCTTGCTTTAACACCTTGTCTTTATCCACATTGATGAATTTTTGCGGTACGCTCGGGATAAATGTTGTGGCGATCATTCCAATTTCCGGACGCTTGCGAGCGGCTGCCATGAACTTGTTCAGGTTATCGGCAAGAAACTTGACATCTCTGCCGGCGCGGTCTTCAAGTACGAATGTGACACCGCCAGCAGTGCCGACGCCTGGTATGGCCGGTGGAGAGAAACTAAAGACCGTCCCTTCCGGCAGACTCCTAAGTTCCTTGTTCAAACGCGCCTTGATGACTTGGTATTGTTCGGCTCGGCTCTTGCGGTCGTCCCAGGGCTTCAGGGTTACGAAGAAGAATCCGTTGTACGAAGTCCGGACGTAACTGAGCAAACTGAAACCGACTACGCTGGTGGTGTACTGAACTCCCGGGGTGCTGGCTAGAACCTGTTCCACCTGTTTCGCCGCTGCGCTTGTTCGTTCCATAGAGGCCGAATTTGGCAACTGCATGTTGATATAGAGGTAGCCTTGGTCTTCATCAGGCAGAAAGCTGGAAGGTAGATGAGCGCCGAAAAACCATGCTCCACCGCCAGCGACTACAAGCAGCACCATTACTACCGCAGCCTTCCGAATCAAGTCGCCCGAGAGGTGTACGAAAGTGTCAGTGGAGCGATCAAAATAAGCATTGAACCAACCAAAGAATTTTCCTAGCGGTCCGCGGGTCCGGCTTTTTGGCTTGAGCAGCAATGACGCCAGTGCCGGGCTGAGCGTAAGAGCATTAAAGGCTGAAAGGGCCACCGAGATTGCGATTGTGATGGCAAATTGCTGGTAGAGTCTGCCGGTAATTCCTGGAATGAATGCGGTGGGCACAAACACTGAGGCCAGGACTAGAGCGATACCAACAACTGGGCCGGAAAGTTCGTCCATGGCCTTTCTGGCCGCCTCCTGGGGAGCCAGACCTTCCTCGATGTGGTGCTGTACTCCTTCGACGACCACAATGGCATCGTCTACCACCAATCCAATAGCGAGCACCAACCCGAACATCGAGAGCGTATTGATCGAAAATCCGAAAACGGGGAAAACGATGAATGTGCCAATGAGCGAGACTGGCACGGCCAGCATGGGGATCAACGTGGCGCGCCAGTCTTGCAGGAAGAGATAGACCACAAGAATTACCAGCACAATCGCGATGGCAAGGGTCCAGATGATCTCTTTTATGCCTTCTTTGACTGGGAGCGTCTGGTCAAGCGATATGGTGTACTCAATGTCCTGCGGAAACCGTTGCGTCATCTGCGCCATGAGACTCCGGACGCTCCCGACCGTTTGAACAGCATTGGTTCCGGGCAACTGGTAGACGGCGATGACGGCGCTGGGCTTGCCATTCAGTCGACTGACTATGCTGTAGTCTTGCGTGCCCAGTTCGACTCGCGCCACGTCTCTGACGCGAACCATTCCACCATTTGTGGCTTCGCGGACGATAACATCGCCGAATTGCTCTGGCGTCGTCAGACGGCCTTGAGCTAGGACGGCGTAGGTGAACTGCTGATCCTTCTGGGCTGGCTCTCCTCCGACCTGCCCCGCTGGATTCACAGTGTTTTGTGCCTTGATCGCATTAACAACATCCGTGACCGTGATGCCCAACTTCGCCAACTGGTCGGGCTTCACCCATAGCCTCATGGCGTATTGCCCCGAGCCGAAGATCTGGGTCTGGCCGACGCCATACAATCGTGCTATCGAATCGTTAAGGTTGATGTAGGCATAGTTCGCTAAATACTTCGAATCGCGAGTGCCATTCGGCGAGTACAGGGCAATCAACATGAGCGGAGCAGAGGTCGCCTTCTTCAGGGTGATTCCGTAATTGCCCACCTCGGGCGGCAACTGTCCGTTGGCCAGTTGCTGGCGCGACTGTGTGAGCATGAGATCCATGTTGGGATCAGTCTTGAGATCGAAGTCGACCAGCAACGTCGTTTGCTGATTGGCGGTAGCGTTCAGCGAGTACATATACGTCATGTTGTCCACACCGCTGACTTGTTGCTCGATGGGGGTGGCAACCGCCTGCTCCAGCGTCTGCGCATCTGCACCGGGATAGGTAGCCTGCAACCTAATTTCAGGAGGAACGATGTTTGGGAACTGCGCTACCGGCAAGTTCCCGATTGAGATCGCGCCGACGATGACGGTAAGAACTGCAATTACGATGGCAACGATGGGCCGTCGAATGAAAAAGTGCGCCATGCTTAACGGTCCTCCGTTTCATTCCGCGGAGTGGGATTCACCAGTTGGCCTTCTTTGACTTTCTCTGCGCCTGCCGCCACCACGCGTTCTCCCGGCTTCAGCCCGGAGGTGATGACCCAAAGCGTGCCCACGGTAGGGCCGACTTGTACGGTGCGGAGGCGTGCCCGATTATCGTTTCCGACAACTGTCACCTGGTAGGTTCCTTGCAACTGACTAACTGAGGACTGCGGCACCAGCAGCGCTTCCGTGATCTTTCCTGTCTGCGCCCGGACACGTGCATACTGTCCGGGTCGCAACAGATTTCTGGAATTGGGGAACTCGCCGACCATCTGGATGGATCCCGTCTGCTCATTCACTTCACGGTCGGCGAAAATAATCTTGCCGGGATATGGGTACGCAGTCCCATTGGCCAAGGTCAACTGTAGTGGGATTCGTGAAGCACGGGCCAGCCAGTCCGCGCTACCCGGAGCGCCACCATCCGCCAATCGTAGATATTCCTGCTCGCTGATCGGGAAATAGACCTTGATCGGATTCACCTGCGAAACCGCGGTGAGAACTGTAGACTGGACCACCAGGTTTCCCACCTGCACCTGGGTGATGCCCGCAATCCCGTCAATCAGAGAAATCACCTTCGTGTAACCCAAATTCAGCGCAGCCTGTTCGACAGCAGCGTGGTCGGCCTCGACTGCAGCCTTCGCCGCACGGAGCGACTGTGTGTCGGTATCGAGTTGACTCTGCGGAATGGCGTGAGCTTCCGCCTCCGGAACGTCGCGCTTCACGTTGATGTCGGCATTGGCCATTTGAGCCTCCGCCTGGGCCAATTGTCCTTTGGCTTGATCGACCGCCGCCTGAAATGGTCGGGGGTCGATCTCAAAAAGGAGCTGGCCCTTTTTGACGACCTCCCCTTCGTGATAATCCTGGCGAATCAGGTAACCGCTCACTTGCGGCTGAATCTGGGCGTTTACGAATCCCTCGAGCGTTCCGACCCACTCGCCCTGAACCGGCACATCTCTTTCGATGACCGGTGAGACTTCAACCACCGGTGGTGGAGGGGTAGCTGAAGCCTGAACCTTACTGTTACTGCAACCAAGTAAAGTCAGTAGCAATACCACGGCAACGAAAGTCAGAGCTATCCAACTCAGCCATTTATCGCCGGGCATCGGAAAACTGCGACGCCGTTCCCTAACAGTCTTGAACATTCGTTTTTCTCCTGACCATTGGTTAAGTTCCGACCATCGATGCCGGACACCAATGAGGTAAGCGTTTGGTTGGCTTGCCGTTTTTGCGTCATCATTTTTATTGGAATTAGATTGCACATTGATCAGAACTCGGAATTACGATGAATCGATGGAAGAAAAACTGAACGCGGGAAACGCGTCGCGAACGTATGCTGCCAATCCTTGAGCGCGATTCCATCTCGGCGATGCCGTAGGGCCTCTCTAGTGGGCGCTCCACAGGACCGTCACAGCGGATTCCATGACATCCGATCCGGTCCGGCCTGCGCCGTGCCCTGGTCATGAATTACGCCGACCCGGATGCGAGGTCCTGCATTTGTCGACTCCTCTGGCCACAAAGGCACAGATCACGTTACTTCGGCGAAAAGTCGACCATGGTCACGGATCTAATGGGAATACTGAAGGGCGAACAGGCACTGGTTGCGGCACGCGATAGGCCACACACATGAGGATTTCGTGTTTCGATTTCCCTCAACGCTTCATATACGCTAGCTCTGTTTGGGTGGATAGTTCTTCAGCAATTTCTGCATCGCTTTATCAAGGTTCTTCTGAATTTTTGTCTGGTTGCCGCTGGGGTTGAGTGTTTTGGTTGCACGTCCCGTCCAGACAAGCTCCTTCGAGGAACGGTCATAAATATCAAGAACGAGACTCCCATTGGTGATGGTCGAGCTCGTAGCGGAGCCTATGCCACCACCCCAGCGGATTCCGCCAGTACCGAAGGCGTTCCATTGCCTCTCTTGACCAAGAGCGATCTGATAGCCGACGTACAGATCGGCTGTGTCACTGTCCGTCTTGGTCAACCCTTTCAATGCCAACTGAGTATCAACGGACTGCTTGATTTGCGCGTCGACAATTTGGTTTGGGTGCGAACCGCCATCCACAGCCACCCACTTGTAGGTATGATATTTCTCGAAATTGATACCGGGCATGTGGTTCGAACGAACGTCCTGCCCCACTGCCGCGATGGATGCAATCAAAATCACGCTCAGTGCCACGGCCTTTGCCATGCCTATCTGATTAGCTTGCCGCATTGTTCTTCTCCTTTTTCACCGCGTTACGCAGCGAGGGCAACAAGAAGCTGCAAGCGCGGCTGTACTCTGATCAGAGCCCAGTTTTAGCGACGATTTCTGGACAGATGCGTCAGCGCAGAATCTTTTGGATGAGCGCGGCTCACTGACGGTGATCGCGCACAATTATGGATTGAGAGTCCGACCTCAAAGTCCGGGAAAACGGGAGCGCAGGTCTTTTGCTCGCCGTTCGCTGACAAGCAATTCGGTTTCTTGGGAATCGGCCATGACCAACGCGAATGTGCTTCCATCGTATGGTTTGAGCGATTTAATCTTCGACAGATTGACCAGAACTTCGCGACGTGCGCGGAAGAAGAGCTCCGGATCGAGTCCAGCTTCGAGTTGATTGAGTTGATAGTTTGCCCAATAGTTCTCGGATGACGTTTTTGCGCGCACGATTCCCCCGTCTATATAGAACCAGAGGATTTCCATCGGATCGACCAAAAGGAATCGATTCTGCTTTCGGCAGACGATGCGCTGAAGCCGTTTGTCGGAAACCGCAATCTCTTGGACACGCACCTCATTTTCCGCGCGCTCTTTGTCGGATCCCAAGAGCCGTCGCGCCCTCTCAAGGGCGCCGGTTAGCCGCTCCGTTTCGATCGGCTTCAGAAGGTAAGCGATTGCATTTGCATCGAAGGCCTCCAAGGCATGCTCATCGTAGCTTGTTGCAAAGATCACGAGCGGCATCTTCACCGTCGCCGGTATGGCTCGGATCACTCCGAACCCATCCAGTTCGGGCATGCGAATGTCTAGAAATATGAGGTCCGGCTTGGTTGACTCTATGTGGGCCAGTGCTTCCAGTCCGTCTTGGGCTTGTCCAGCAATCTCCACGTCTGGATAGACCTCAAGAAGGCGCGCGAGGCGGCGGCGCGCGGAAGGTTCGTCGTCTACTATTAAAACTCTCATGCAAGAACCTTTTTCTCTCTATTGATAACCACAGTTGCGTTGGTGCCCCCACCTGCGCGCGGACTCAAAGTGAACAGAGCGCGCCCCTCATACGCGGTCTGGAGGCGAGTTCTGACATTGCGAAGGCCGACATGAGTGCCGGGCTCACGCGACTCTTGCGATTGAGTCTGTACGCCTATTCCATCATCCGACACGATGAGTTCGAAGCCTGAGACGGTGCGCCGCGCTGTCACACTCAAAGTGCCTCCTTCCGCTCTCCGGCATAGTCCATGCTTGAGAGCGTTCTCGATCAGTGGCTGCAAAAGCAGGGTGGGAATCTTTTCTTCTAGCACAGAAGGTTCAACATCAAATGAGACCCTCAGCCGGTGCTCAAACCTAGCCTTCTCGATGTCCAGGTAATTTCTTGCAAACTCAATCTCCTCCCTGACCGATGTGAAGTGCCGATCGGTGTTCGCGAGGACGTAGCGGAAAACCGCTGCAAGGCGAAGTGTCATCTCTTCCGCCTTCTCTGGTGCTGTAACCGATAAGTCTGCGATCGTATTGAGGGAGTTGAAGAGAAAGTGAGGGTTGATCTGGGCTCGGAGAGCACGGAGCTCGGCATCCGCAATCTCCTCGCGGAAGCTCTTCTCCCGTTTCAGCCGTTCCAACCTTTTTTCTTCCCCCAGAACAGTACCGATTCGAACCTGAATCTCGCTGGCAATGCGAGTGACAAAACTCAACTCCATTGCGGTCAGCGGCGGTCGAACGCTACGGTAACTGAGCGCAAGCAAATGCGCTGGTTCGCCTTCTTGAAACAGCGGAAGAATGAAATCAGGCGACGGACGGATGATGGGCCGAAATGGACTGTCTGGGGGAACGAAATATGGATTCGGTCCGAGAGAGTATGCTTTATCGCCACTTGAACTCACCTCAGACAGAGCCATGATTCGCGCGGCAGCAAGCGATAGCGTATTCTGCACCACCTTCTCGCCTGCTCGATATACCTCTTCTACGGTTCCTAATTCCAACAGTTCTCTCCAGAACTGTTCAGACGCTGCGTTGAAGTCCGGCACCTGAAACACCCATGTGTCGATCCAAGCGTCCATCTTGCGAATGACCACAGGAGTGAAAACAAGCGTAGCCCCGATGATGCCGACGGAAAGAAGAGCTGTACCTGCCTTCTGATGTATCGTGTCTGTCGCAAACGAATCGAGCGACTTCACTGGTCCCCACAGCAGTAGTGCGACTGTCGCCCAGACATAAAGACGGATTACTCCCTTTACGATAAGGTCGGCAAGCCTCAAACTGGCGAACGCGAACATCATCCCGAGCACGATCAATGTATTGCAGATCTCGGCCCAGGCTGCGCCCATCGTTGGTGTGCCAAAGTCAGGGCTCAGAGGGTATTTCGTACTGGCCAAGTAACCGTAGACCAGGGTTGCTGCCAGCCCCAACAACCCCATGGTTGTTAGCCAGGCAAAGAGCATCAGTCCGCGCTGTCTCAGCTGAACAGTTCTAAACAGGGACGCTCGAATACCCAGCAACACGGCCGATATCGCACACACTCCACAAGGAATGAATGCAGTCAACGTTATTGATCGCAGTGCTTCCGCGATAACGAAAGCGATAACGCCACAAACGGCATTCGCAATCATCGCCCACTGGACCCATTTCCCTCGGGATAGTCTTGTGTTTCCCGATTTCTCAATCGGAAAATAGCGAACGGAGAGAATCACGGGAATGTAGATCACAACGATGAGCAGCAGGGTAAGGGTGACTACGTCGAGCCAAAACAGAGGTGCCGCTGTTACCCACGCCACCGACACGCGCCCCATGCGCGCAAGGCTGGCAAGCAACATCATGATCGCAATGGAAGCGAACGCTCGTGGGCTTTCTCCGTTGCCCCGAATAAGGTAGAGGGCGCGCATCAGGATGATCGCGACCGCAAGTTCCAAGGCAGCGCCTACTGTATGGATCAGTAAAACGTTCGGGTCTGCCATCCACCTATCAAAGAACATCTGAAAAGACAAAGCAAGCATTCTCCTGAATCTGAATTGTAGGGAGGTGACGCGAAGAATTGCGCTCGGCCAGTAGCGCTTATCCGCACTCGGGCGAATGGACCCGCGCATGGGAACATCTGCGGTCGCAAGGGCTGTTCGGCTTCATCGTATCAAGCGGAAATGATTGACCAGGAGCGAACAACCAGAAGATTTGGGATGCCACCGCTTTGGGAAATCGGAAAGGTTGGCTATGACACACGTAATCAAACAGGTAGGTATTGCAATTCTCACGGACAGGATGAAGAAGTGCATTCAGAACGTCCTCGCCAGCTCTCAGTCAGCCGGAAATTCCACCATAAAAATGGTGCGTGCCGGCATCGCAATAACCCTGATCTGCTGCATCATTCCCTTCAGTAGCGCGGATCTCTATGCGCAACAGGCTCCCCCCGCTGGTCCTCAATATGTTCAACTTTCTTATGAACAGTTAAACCAGTTGGTCGCGCCCGTCGCCCTTTACCCCGATGCTTTAGTCGCTCAGGTTCTTGCCGCGTCGACGTACCCTACCGAAGTCGCCGACGCAGCTCGCTTTGTACAACAAAATGCCAGCATGTCTCATCAAGAACTTGCGCGCATCGTAAATACCCAAGCTTGGGACCCGAGCGTAAAAGCGTTAACGGCTTTTCCATCGGTCTTGTCAAACCTTGCCCGCAATCTCGACTGGACCAGCAAGCTTGGCAATGCTTACTTCAACCAGCCCCAGGACGTCATGGCCGCTGTTCAGACGATGCGTCAGCGGGCGTATGCGGCCGGCACTCTCCGTTCCTCTCCACAGGAGAACGTTGTCTACCAGCAGGGATACATCGTCGTTCAGCCCGCGAATCCCGAGGTTGTCTACGTGCCGGTGTACAACCCCTGGGTCGTATACGGAGCGCCGGTACCGGTTTACCCGGCATATGTTGCTCCGGCACCTCCAGCCAGCAGCGTGGTGGCGGCCGCGGCGATTGGATTTGCCGCGGGCGTTGCCGTTGGTTCATACAACTCGTATCACTGGGGGTACTCTTGCTGGTCGCCGAATTGGTACTCTCACACGGTCGTTTTCAACAACGCGGCGTACGTCTCCAGCAGCATAACGGTCATTAACCACGGATACTATGGCTACTACGATCACTCTTATGCAGCGAGAACTTATAACCAGCAGGTCGCTTATGGTCCGAATGGATACGCATCTACCACACACTATGGCAACGGCAACTACTCCAGTACGGTCAGGGGGCCGAACGGGCAAACGGTCAACCGCACGGTCACCGGACGCGGGACCGGCAATATGACTGCGACCACCTCAGGGCCAAACAGCACGATCAGCCGCTCCACCACGAATAATGGTGACGGCAACTATTCCAGTACAGTCACCGGCCCGAACGGTCAGACCGTGAATCGCACCGTCACGGGACGCGGAACCAGCGACGTGACTGCGACCACCTCAGGTCCAAACGGTACGGTTACCCGTTCCAGTTCGTTCAGTGGCAACGGCAACTCCTCTACAACTGTCACCGGGCCAAACGGCCAGACGGCGGACCGTTCAGTCACTGGGCGTGGGACCGGCAACATGACCGCGAAGGCAACCGGACCGAACGGCACAATTGATCGGTCTATCCCATCGTCTGGGAACGGAAGCTCGCTTAAGGTGACAACACCAAACGAACGGGCTAGCCGTGGCGCCGAAAGTGCCCGGGCGGCGCGACCCAGGATTGGAACGAAGCTGCGGTAAAAGGGCGGCCATTCCAAAGAGCGCGACAGTCGTGGATAAAATCCGCGGCTGTTGCGCTTTGAGCTGTTTGGAAGATTCTTCTCTAATTCTATTTTGACACCATTGTTCTGCAGCCCGCTCCACGCGGGGGCACCGACCCGCACCTCAAAGTCACAACCGGTAGAACCAGAGTGGTCTTCGTAATGCCGTTGGTAACGTGCTTGTTGTTCTTGCAGGATGTCTCGAGAGCCTAGGCCGTACCAGGCGATCTCAAATTAACCAACAGAACGATTGAACAACTCACCGACAGGCTTAATCTCGCTGTCGTCGAGATTGGCGTTGTACTTACTCACGAGGGTGAGCTCCTAACAAACCGCCATCTCATACGAGGGCGCCCAACAAGTTCTGTTAAAAGCTACACCGCGATAAGAAGCTCGAATGGTTCGGTCACGATCCAATTTGGAGGCTGCCATGGCGAGGCTCTTAATTGCCTCCCGATCACGAAGGGGTGGAATTACACGGTGTGCCTCTTTCGCCGGCGCCAACAAATTCTCGATGGCAAGTGGAAATTTCCTTTGGCTGCGCCGAGGATTGAAGCTTCAACTCCACGACAATGCTTCAAATGCTAATGCTTGCAGCTTCTCGTGCTTCGTGCAATATGGGAGATGGCTGGGCCGACCGAGATCGACCAACGACCTACGCACAGAGTTTTCTTCCTTCTTCCTTTTCATGAGTCGGGCAGAATCCGGTCGCCTGCTCACATTGACCGATTATTGCGCGATCCGACTGCTCCGGAAGCGGAGGAACGAGGCTCAGCGGGTTCTTGTTTAGCGGTGCTAGAGCGTATTCAACAACCCGAAGGAGTAACCTTAGCCAAATCATCGCAAGAACAAGAACAATCATGTAGCCAAGGCCGTCGAAGATAGTCAGCAAGTACCACACGTCTTCGACTATGGAATGAGCCATAGTTCCTCCTCCGATTTGCAGGCCAGCGTCAATATGAAAAGCTACAAGAAGTTGGTCCCTGTCCGGCAGTCAATCCACTATCAGCCATTTTTTGCAATCTGTTCGCGAGCTTTCATGTCCTTGGCCAGTTTTTTCACGACTTGGTCCGCGAGTTTTTTGGCTTCGGTGGAGAGACCTTGACGAGTGTCTTTGGCAGCATGAGCTGCAAGTCCTATTGGTCCGAGCGGTGGCAAGAGGTCTCCACCTTTTACTTTGACATCGAATGCATCGGTCGGAGCCCAGCCGTCTTCAGTCCTCGAAAAAGCGACGATATGGACGCCCAGATGGCTTGCTCCCACATTCATACCGACGAGTCTGGCCGCGGCATTGCCGGCATTCGCCCTTGTAATGCAGCCGCTGATGACTAAGGCGCCCACAGGGATCGCACTGGGATCGGGATTTACCATGACGGACATCTTCTTAGACAGTCTCTTTTCCATCTCCTCGGTGATGTTGTTCAGAATCTTGGGATCAACGGAAATACTGGTTGTTGCGTCTGGCGATGAATTGACACCGTCTGTTTGTGGGCACGCCTTTGCGGAAAGCAGCGCGCCCTCGGTCACAGGTTGCGTTTCGACCGCGAACCGAAACACTACGGCAGTTCTTCGCTGTGGCGGAGCTACGGAAGACTGATTGTCGGATTGAGCCTTAGTGTGAGCAGCCGATGCGCTGCCGATTGCGATCGCGGTTAGCAATGTTGCAACGAAAACTGAACGGATTGTCATGATTTGTCTCCAAGTAAGTATGTGATCTATTCCTTATGCTACGAACGGTGCACGAATGAGGGACAATAGCTCGACCAAGGTCGGCCTGCCGTCCTTGCGCCGATCGTTTTCCTCTCGAATTCAGATCTCGTAATGATCTGAACTCATAATTACGGTGGATCGATGGGAGAAAGACTGAACGCGGAAACTGGGCCACGAACGCATGCTGTCAGCCCTCGAGCGGTTAACTGTACAGGGCAGGCACTGGTTCAACTTGTGCCACGACGGTCGGTTCAGCATCCCGGTCGCTGGTGCACACGGAGAGTGACTCGCTTTCTCCTATTGCACTGGCCTTGAGAAATTGGAGCTCACTGTAGTGATGGAAAGCTTTTTCTCCGGCGCAGCGATAGTGGTAATGCTCGGGTAGGTAACCCCATCTTCCAATGCAGAGAACTGCACTGTTGCCGTGAACGCATCCGTGGGCGAAGAGAAATAGGATCTGACGGTGATTCGACGTATCTGAAGCGTGGCCGTATCGATGTCAAGTGTCAATCGGTCCCCTGGCTTCGCGTAGTCGTTAATGACAAGCGCGTTGCCTCCTGTCGGCTCGTGCTCAAGATCAATACGGCGGGTTTGGAGCGCCTGCTTAAGGGCGGTGGGATTGAGAGGCAAATACAATTCCGTCAACCCACGAGTAGCCGCCAATTCCTCCTGGGCCTCCTCGATTTTCTTTTCGGCGATATGTCGCCGAACTGGGCCCCCGCTCACCGGAGGCAGTCCACCCTGCACACCGATGGGTGTCTTCACCAACGTTCCGTAGGGGCTATACCGGCAGATCGATTGCTTCGGCGGCCTGGGCGTACCTTTCAAGGTGACGGTAGTGGTTTCAATCCACTGGTATTGATGGAGCTTCTGTTCATTCTGAGCGGCCGCTTGTTGCATGGCCTGAGTCTTTTGCTGTAGAGCCTCAGATGCTACTGGTGTTTGTGAACGAAGAAGATTGGGAACGACGAGCGTTGCTGCGATGGGCAACAACTGCATCACTGATTTGAACTGTTTCATCTTTTCCTCATTGCCAGCAAATTACTGCACATTCGAAGCAGCTCGAAGTTGAAACGGGCTCGGCCCCGGCTTTCGTACAGCAGGCCAGGACTCTCAACCATCGACTGCAGTTGGGGAGGAGTTGCAGTGGGTGTCCACCACGAATGTGCCTGGTCAATCTTTCCAGAACCTTGAGGAGTTGGAACTTTATTGCGACCAGCGCGATATTGGTCTTGCGAACGCAGAAAACCGAGTCGCGAGTGCAAGTGCTAACCGGCTGCGCTGAGGCGCGGCGCGGAAAAGGATGACGCCGGCTGCAGCCAAACACTATTGATCCGCATCTGCACGATTGGACCCGCGCTCGGAATCTTGGACGAAGAAAGACAGCATTCGCGGAGCAAAATGCACAGAAGACGGCTACCTGTTAGCAGACCTTTAGCGAATGAGGGAAACGATGAGCGTAATGACGAACTTGTTATCGTGCCCGACAAGCCTCCCCGGAAAGGAGGGAACACGAAAAACGGTCGAATCTCTGTGGGGGCTCTACTTGGTATGGAGAAGCAGACATTCTCAAGCCGCTGAGGGAGCCTGCGCACCTGAGAGACCGAGTTCTGGATTCCTCCTGCTCCGCGAAATCGAAACAACAGCTCTGGCGGTCCTTAAGCTCTATTTGTCCGAAGAAATTCCATGCGAGTTCGGTGTGGCGTTAATGAAGTCCACGGCGGATGCTACTGATCGGTTTATGCGTGCGAATCCTGCCGACGCCGACCGCTATCGTAGGTTGGGGTTCGAAATGTTCTGGAATGGCCTGTCTACGATGGACTTCAGAGGAAGCAAAGGAACTAAGGGTCCCGAAGGAAACTTGGATCAGTCAAAAAGGTATGCGCATGATGAGAAGAATCTGGTTTGCCCTTTGTGTAGTTGCAATAGCCATGAGACTGGCAACAGCCCAGAGCAGCGCCGGAAACATTGTTACTGGCAAGGCGAAGGTGGACCTCATCAGTAGCTATTCCGGCTCCGAGGCTCTTCCTAAACCACAGAGTGTGATCATTCAGGACTTCACACTTGCGGGAGATGTGATAACTGATGAGTCGGCAGCCGCTCGCCTCCATAGACATCTGTCGCTGCTACGTGGACCAGATGAAGATTCAACGCCCGAAGTTCTTGCTCAACAAGTTCAAACTAGTTTCTCCAAGGCCCTCATAAAGGAATTCGCTAAGGTGAACGTCCAGTCGGAAAGAGCGGTCGACGGTATGAATGCCACAACGGGGCCGGTTCTGATTGTGGAAGGCGAGTTTGCTGGCATTGACGAAGGAGACAAAACCAAGCGAGTGATGATCGGCTTCGGTCGCGGTGCCAGTGATATCAAAACGCACGTGACCGTCTCTTCATTTGTCAACGGGACGAGAACTGTCGTTTTGGAATTCAATTTGAACTCCGCGAGCGGTAAGAAACCCGGAGCCGTTGCAACCATGGGTACTGGTGCAATTGCGGCTGGCGCGGCGGTTGGAGACGTTGGAGACAAGAAGGGCACCGTGCAGGCTGACGCGTCTCGAATGGCAAAGGCAGTGGCGAAACAGATCGAAGCTTTCATGATCAACCAAAAATGGATCTCCGCTCCTTCTCAATAGCGTAGAGCCGATACTTAAGGGAGAGGCATGGCACCGGTTAAGTATGACGTTCATCTTCGCGGACTCTAATTCGTTGTCTGCACCCTGCGGTGCAATAAATGCTTGTATTTTCGAAGCCCCTTCCCGGCATCTTACGGACATGCTCGGGAACGGCCAACTGCGCGTGTTCTGATCTTTACTTTGGGGCGGTACGAGGACACTATGGTCTTGTATTCGCTTCCCTGTGTACCGAAACCGTTTCAGCCTGACTTCACGCTAAATGCACCATGGTGACTACGTCTTAAGCAGTTCCGGATGGAACTTTTGCAGCCAAGAAAGAACAATATCCTTCAATTCCTTCGCGAGCTTGATCATCGCTTCCAACTCCTGGTCCGACACAGCCCCCGCAACGTCATAGACGGACTTGTTCCGCTTATTGTTGAGGGTCTTTAATCTCTGAATAAGCTTGGGATTGCCCCTTACAGTAAGTTCAAGCGACTCGGTCGTTTTGACGTGATGACCGGTCTGAGTGACCGTGCGATGACCTGACGCCCGCAGTGCAGTTGTTGCCACACAGAGTGCCGCATTAAAAGCAGCGATGAACCTCAGATCAGTCGATACAGCTTCGACGCTTGAATCGGCGAGACCGCGTTCTACAATTCCAAGAAGATCTCTGATTTCGGCTGGGCTAGTCGGTTCCCGCCTTAGCCAACCGTACTCCACCCATTTTTCTAAGCTCATCCTCATCTCCCACCAGGAATACCTTCTGACCTTTGAGCACCGAGGTCAAAAAATGATTCCCCGCGGCAAGTTTCGACTTGAATTCTGTTGACGAGTAGACAGTCGGATTGATTGACCGCCCGATAGCTTTTTCGGCTGGCGAGAGTCGGGAAAGGACTTCTTCCAGGGTGGCCCTTCCGATAACCATTAGATCGACATCGCTCTGTGCTGTTTCCTCTTCCCGCGCAACCGACCCATACACAAACGCAGCAATAATTTGCTTCGAGAAGGGACGTAATGCTGAACGAAGGACGCCAAAGATTCCTATTGTCTTGTTTATCAGAGCTCGCATCTCCGGAAAGATGGGAGTGTCTCGGTTGGCCTGATAAAAAACCTGGCTACCCACTGACTTGCGCCGAATCAATCCCACTTTGTAGAGGTTTTCGAGTTCACGTTGAACTGCGCCAACGCTAGCATCAACTTCTCGGGCGATTTCCCGTGTATAAAAGGATTGGTCAGCACGGCCATAGAGCAACGCTAGTACAGCTCCGCGCGTCCGACCGAAGAGAAGATCCGCCAAACCAATGGCTGTGCTCATTCCGAGAACAATTGTACTCAATATGAGTACATATTTCAAGCCGCCTAAACAGACGATCTTCTTCCAGTCACAACCTCCTTCAAGTACCGGCGGCTATTGCCGAACACGCCGTTGCCGCCAAGGGGCGAAGTCCTTTGGAAACTTTTCGGAACAACCGCTCGCGCATGCGAATTCTTGGGAATCTGTTTGTAAGGGCACAATAGCGATCGAAGTGCCGAGACATTTCTTGCTCCATTTATGATCCACGAAGCCTTGCCAACCGCTGCTGAACCGCTTTTGGTAGCCATCCGTATTGCGTAGTTTCAGTAGCTTACGTCCGGACACATTGCTTTCACGGCGGTAACACGGGTCCAAATCCCGTCGGGGACGCCAAATCCTTTCAGCAACTTAGGTTGCGGCTCCTCCTTTATATAGGCACAAAAAAGGCACAACTCTCACCATCAACGCGAATGCAGATCCTTGAAGAGCCAGTGTTTTCGCACTGATCGCGCCGTTTCGAGCAGGCACAAATTAGGAACACATCCGAGCAGACCGATCTCAATCAGCTGCTGTTGTGGAGGCCTGCAAAAGACGAATAACGTTGCTCTGGGCTCGTCTCTTTTGAGCTGTGACCTCTTGGGTGTATGTGTCCAGAGTGACTCGGCTAGAAGCGTAGCGAAGTAATTCCTGGGTTACTGTAATGTCCGTCTTGTTTGCTCTCAACAATGAGGAATACGTGTGTCGGAAGGTATGCCACCCGATGTGCTGGGTGATCCCCACCTTGACAGCGGCAGGACGGATTATCGTCCGCATCAGGGACTGTCCCCAATACGTACCTCGTTGCGATCGGACCATTTCGCCGCGTTCTGTATCCAGCAATGTTTCGCCGCATTCGTCGCGCGTGGATTGCTGCTCACGTCGGCATGAGCCGAAACGATACTGCTGTCCGATGGGCGATTCCGCTTCGGGCAATATTTCATACCCAGTTGTGAGCCGGATGGGTTGGGGCCAGCAGTGAACCTGAACTATTGCTGTCACTCCTGATGATGGGCTTAACCGGCCAATCTCTTCAGCTCTTACCGCCTGGGCAGTTTGAGGGCCTCGCCAACAATCTTCGTAAGCCGATTGGAGAGGCGGTCGTGGATCGTAAATGGCTCACGGTTGATATCCTTCTTTCTGCCACTGCGCAAATAACGCGAGCTGGGCCTCTGTCCAATAGGGTCCGCCGGGCGGCATGCTAGGCGGCTCGCCATCGTGTGCTGAGAGTGTTGCAAGCACACTATTAGCATTGTCCGGATTTGACATGTAGCTGTAATTGTCCAGCTCTACGCCGAACGGCTTCATATGCGAAATATCGATGGCGCGAAACAGAGGTTTGATGTCGGTTGAGAAAGAAACCTGCGGCATACGTTCTCCTTACAATGTTCCGGCCAATTCTAGTCGGAGAGAAGTGGCGGCGCGATTTTTACCGCTCCGCTACTGGTAACGAAGAAACACCGGCCAACCGAGTGGAGAAATTTGCGACTGGCCGGTAGTCTCGACTGCCGATGCGCTAGCTGTTAGGCAGCAATCATCGGGGCTGGCGCTTGCTCCGTGCTCGAGTTGATTTCACCGTTCAGACCGGTCGGAAAGAAGCCTCCTTGCTTCATGTCTGCTTTTCCGCCAAATGCAAGGTGAAGCACCTGTCCAGCCGTCCTCGTTGCGACCAGCCCATCGCTGACTTTGAT
>Ga0126371_10001147_pt1 | contig 22197 bp, 20 predicted proteins | sample PanSoiMetaPlot_4_FD_110145 | JGI IMG/M metagenome (GOLD analysis project Ga0126371, IMG submission 110145) | Tropical forest soil microbial communities from Panama - MetaG Plot_4 | ecosystem: Environmental > Terrestrial > Soil > Tropical forest > Bulk soil | place: Panama | collected 2016-02-17 | reverse complement strand
GATCTTTAAGCCAAATGCAAAGCCACTTTCGGCCGAAGGCGTGGGGAAATATGCGATCAAGTTCTCATGGAACGATAACCACGATCTTGGCATTTATTCGTGGAAGTTCCTGCGCGAGGTCTGCCCGTGTGAAGAGTGCAAAAAGTCTCGCGCCGCCGGCTGATGCACCGAGTGGAACCGCACCAGGTGGTGTCTAATTCCGTAGCTGTGCAATGACTTCGTCGAGTCCCAACCCGGCCATTCAGTCTGTCATCAGCGAACTCCTGCCGGACCTCCATGCCAAAGCCGGATGCACAGAGATCGGCCTCACTCACGAATCTTTCGCGATAATTTTGACCGAAGTTGGAACCAAGCACGCGGCGGGCTTAGCCCTGGCCGAAGTCCGCACTTTCTTCCTCAGTCTACGAGTCGACGAACTTGCTTTGGCTCGCGCCTGCGCTTCGGGGCACGAAAAAGCCTGGGAGCTTTTTCTGACTCGGTATAGAGAAAAGCTCTACCTCTCCGCTCTGCGAATTGTTCGCGAGGATTCCGCCGCCCACGACCTCGCCGACACTCTCTATGCCGATCTCTACGGCACGACGACTCGTGAGGGACAGCGCGTCTCGAAGCTGGCCTCCTACACCGGTCGTGGCTCTCTCGAGGGGTGGCTTCGTACCGTCCTCGCCCAGGAGTACGTCAACCGCTACCGCAAGACAAAGCGCCTGGTCAGTCTTGATGAAGAATCCGAAGAGGGTGTGCAATTCCGAGCGCCTGATCCCGACCCGGTCCCGCCGGCCGATAGCCGGTTGTCCCGTGCCACCGACCAGGCGCTTGCCACTCTTCCTGCGGAAGATCGCTTGATTTTGAGCACATATTATCTTGACGGACGTACCTTGGCCGAGATCGCCCGCATGCTGGGCGTTCATGAATCAACCATCAGCCGGAAGCTCGATAAGCTGGCTAAGTCGTTGCGCAAGCAGATCGTTACAGCCCTTGCCCGCGCGGGAATGTCCCGCCGCCAGGCCGAAGAAGCATTAGAAGTTGACGTCCGCGACCTGCAGGTAGATATTCGCCGTAGCCTCGCGCAAGAACAGCCAGCACCAGCGTTCTCAGAAAAGAGAGTGGAAGCGCAAGTCCGGGAAGGCGAAGGTTGAACGAACCGCAGCCCACAGGTGGTTGATTTGCTAGAAGCTAGACGCTAGTAGCTAGAAGCTTTAGATGGAAAAAGTTCCCCAAATCGTGAGCGAACGGCTGAGAGCCGCTTCGTCGCCGGTTGATCACCCCGATGCCGATGTGCTCACGGCCTTCTCCGAGCATTCGCTTCGCAAGTCTGAGCGAGCTGCGGTCCTCGAGCATCTGGCTCGCTGTCGCGCATGCCGCGATATCGTTGCCCTAGCTCTCCCAGCCACCGAAGCCGTACGGCATCCGGTTCATTCGGCCAGCGATGGATGGCTGACTTGGCCCGTGCTCCGTTGGGGATTCGTCACCGCTGGAATCGTTGCGATCACCTCGTTTGGAATCATGCAGTACCAGCGACGTTCCTCCATGGTCGCCTACCAGAACGCCCGTCCAGAAGCGATCACCAAAGAAGCCAAGAATCTGCCGCCAGCTTCGCCTTCGCCCGAGTCCACCGACGATCGCGACAAGGCACCGACCGCACCGCCGGCTTCAGCACTCACAGACCGCAAAGATCTCAGCCCATCGAACGTTCCCGCGACGCCTGCAGCCGAGATGGTAGCGCCTGCGATGGGTGGCCCGGTTCGATCGAAGAGTGGCATGAGTGGCGGAGCATTACCGCATGGCCCTCGCGTGCAGTGGCAGCAAAACACAAACGTTCAGCAACAGATGGCGCAGGCACCGGCGAAACAGTTGCGTGCCATTCCGCCGCAAAGCGCTCCACATTCTGCCAGTTCCGAGACGGTGGAGGTCCAATCCGAAGTGGGGCAGTTGGCCAGTGTGGATAGCTCCGCTGTTCAAAACAAGATTGATCGGCAAGCCCTACAAAACGGTCGTGTCGAGGCGAAAGTCGAGAGAAGCAAGCCCGCCGCCACGACCGTGGCGAACGCTCCGACCCCCTTTCCAGGTCCGGCAAAGGCCCAATTAATCCGCCAGAGTGCTCAGGCAGGAGTTGTTCCCAATGCTTCTGTACGCTGGACAATCACCGCAGTGGGCAGATTGCAACGCTCGCTCGATCAGGGCACAACTTGGCAGGACGTCGATGTCAACGCTCCTTCCGCCACGGGAAGCGCTGGGGTAGCGTTGATGGAAGCGCCAACCACAGCGAAGGAGATGAGTTCCGATAGTCGCGCCAAGAAGGGCAGATCATCTCCTCTCACTTTCCGTGCCGTCGCTTCCAACGGACCAGACGTCTGGGCAGGAACCTCCGGCGGCTTGCTCTACCACTCGACTGACGCGGGTAGTAACTGGAGTCGCACTGTGCCTTCAGCCTCAGGTGTTTCGCTCACGGGGGATATCGTCAGCCTGGAATTCGTTGACCCACCGCATGGCCGCGTGGTGACCTCCACCCCTGAGATTTGGACTACCTCCGATGGCGGCCAAACCTGGCAAAAGCAATAGCTTGCATTACCTCGGATAACTTTCCGCTAACCAAGTTACCAAGGTGACATTTACACCAAATATGGTGCAATCTAGTATCCAGTTCGTGGTTTGGCAGTTCTGGGGGAGGGCTGCCGAGGCGTCCTGGACTGAAAGGTCCTAGGGCGCTTTTCTCTTTTGTATTGAAAGTCTTAGCGCTGGGTCGGCGTTAGCCGCCGGATCATATAGTCTTCATCCACCATGCGGTCTCCAATCTTCAGAGCACGGGGTTCCCGGCCAAACGTCTCGAATCCTAGGGAATGGTAAAGCTTAATGGCCGCAGCCTGGGTCTCGGTCACCGACAGCTGAATCTGATCCAAGCCCTCAATTTTTGCCGCGCGGTTCAAGACCGCCCGGACCAGGTCTCGGCCAACACCGTTTCCACGCCTTGAGGCCGTTACGTATACACCCCAGATCCTGCCCTTGTGCCGAAACCTTGGGTCCAGTCTCTCGATTAAATCCTGCCATCCCGACAAGTCTTCCGTCCTCGAACGCGGCTGCAACAAAAGAATCGTCGGTCGGCCCGAGCCGCTTCTTCACGTCGTCCAGGCTGAGCCTGGCATGTTCTTCCGAGGAGGAGCTAAACGCCTCTGGATCCCTCTCCAGCGCCTCTGCGCGCAGCCGGCGCCATTCGACGGCATCTTCCGGCATTAGAAATCGGATCTCCATCTACTGCGCTCCCCGGCAAACTGCGCAATATCCGCCAATTTCCAGCCGCGAAACCAGCACGCGAAAGCGGCAGTCTCTCTCCACTTGCTGCTTGAGTTTCTCGAACTCGTCGCTGACAAATTCAGTGATTTTTCCGCAACGCAAGCAGGCCATGTGAATGTGGTCGCGCTCCAGCTTTCTTTCGTAGTAGTGACCCTCGCCGTTGATGTGCATCAGGTCGAGTTCGTCGATCAACCCATGCCGTTTCAAGAGTCGGAGAGTGCGGTACACGGTACTTCTGTCCACGCTGGCATCCAACTTTTGCGCCTTGCGCAAGATCTGGCTTGCGTCCAGATGTTTGCTGGCGGTTTCCATCACGCTGAGAATCGCTCGCCGCTGTTGTGTCATGCGGATTCCGCGCTCGGAGAAATGCGCCTGTAGCCGTCCCGGTACTTCTGTCTGTGGTAGTGGCATAACTTTTGTTCACCCATGTCGCAACTTGTCGCAATTGCGGTGCGACGAATTCTTTTACGAAGACTGGACAAAGCCTTCGCCCTTTCGGCAAACTAGCTCTTGTCCCAGTAGTTGCGACTGAGTTGCAACTAGATTATAGCGCAAATACCCACTCATTCGCTGTGGTTGTTGCACGAGCATTCGTCGAATATGAAAAGAACTCATTGTCGTCTGGTTCATCTCTGCCTGCTGTCATTCGCGGTGATCCTGCTTGCGCCTCTCGCTCCTGCTCAGGAAAGCCCATACTTCGTCACCTATGATCATTACCTGGAAGAACCTAGCAACCTCGAGGTCGAATACTTCTCCACTTTCGGTACACAACGCGGCGCTGGAAACTTCATCGCCGACTGGACCGAACTCGAATACGGAGCCACCGCCTGGTGGACCACTGAGCTCTATCTCGACGGCCAAAGCACTTTCAACGACAGCACAATCTTCACCGGCTTCCGCTGGGAAAATCGTGTTCGCTTGCTGAAGTCTGAGCACATCATCAACCCCGTTCTCTACTTCGAGTACGAGCAGATCAGCGAAGCCGACAAGATCATGAAAGAAGTCGAGGGCCACGACGTGGCGTCCGATCACGCTACGCCCAACGCACTCGCCCGTCAGGGACTCAATCACGAACTCGAGTTCAAGTTGCTGCTATCCAGCACTCACAACGGCTGGAATTTCGCCTTCAATCCGCTGGCCGTAAAGAATCTCACCGGCGGCGATCCTTGGGAGTTCGGCTACGCCATCGGCGCGAGCCGCCCCCTTGCGCTTAAGGCCTCTGCCCAGCATTGCAATCTATGCCGAGAAAACTTTATCGCCGGAGTTGAAATGTATGGCGGACTCGGCGACCGCTACAGCTTCGGTCTGCCGGACACCTCGCATTATCTGGCTCCAGTAATTGCCTGGAACCTGCCCTCAAACTGGACGGTGCGCCTCTCGCCCGGATTCGGCCTCAACGACAACAGTCATCGTTTCCTGCTGCGCTGGGGACTCTCCCGGGAATTTTCCGGCTTCGGCGAGAGAATGGCGCGATTGCTGGGAGGACATTGATGACTCGTACTGCGAAGATCGGTATCGTCGGGGCCTTTTCTGTTGCTTTCTCAACCATTGTGTCGATCGCGCAGCAGGATCGGGGCACCTCGTCAAGCAATTCCGTCTACGTTGAATTGGCGAAAGCGCCGAAGAAAGCTGCGGCCCGCTCCAACCCTCTGGCAACAGATCCGGATGCACAGGCTGCCGGAGCGAAGCTCTTTGCCCAGCACTGCGCCGAGTGTCACGGTGAAACCGCCGAGGGAGGCAAGAAGGGTCCGAGCCTCCGCGCCTCTGAGGTACAGCAAGCGACTCCGGGAGCGCTCTTCTGGCTTCTCACCAACGGCGTCGTCCGCCGGGGAATGCCAGTCTGGTCCAAACTTCCTGACGCGCAGCGCTGGCAACTCGTCAGCTACATCAAGTCGCTTGGCACAGGCTCTTGAGATTGTTTGACGGGCGCCAGCTTCGCCTTTGCTTCGCCGTAACGGGGCGCGATTCTGAAGCGTACTCGTTCGACGCGCACCGCCGTTCTCACTCTGCGACTTTTCCTTGTCCCCTGTCATCTAACTCGGGTGTTACGATAGAGAGTTCGGCTCCCCTCTGGGGGAGCAACTATATAGATCGCCACAGCGGCAGCGCGACCCGATGGAGCGTCGGCCGATAAGCGCGACGTTACAACGAGGAGAAAGAATCATGGCTGGCAATGGAATCGTCGAAGTTACAGATCAGAACTTCGACCAGGATGTACTGAAATCGGATAAGCCCGTTCTGGTGGACTTCTGGGCAACCTGGTGCGGCCCCTGCCGCGCTATAGCCCCGATCGTAGAAGAACTGGCCACCGAGTATCAGGGCAAGATCAAGATCGGCAAAATGGATGTCGACTCAAATAGCGCGACGCCAATGCGCTACAAAGTCACCGGCATCCCGACCCTATTGGTCTTTAAGGGCGGACAGGTCGTCGAACAGCTGGTCGGCTATCGTCCCAAAGACGCGATCGCTCAAGCTCTGAACAAGCACATCTCATAGTGCTTCCTGATTAATTTGTCATCCTGAGCGGAGTCGAGCGGTGAACGAAGTGAATCGCTCGACGCAGTCGAAGGATCCCTATCAGAATTCAAGAAACGAAACGCCCGGGACAACTCCCGGGCGTTTCGTTGAAGGTTGATTTCCGCATGATCAGTACTTCCTCAATACCCCAATCACTCTGCCCTGCACATCCACCGAAGCCGCGGGCACAATGATCGGCTTCATGTTCACATTTGACGGCTGCAAACGAATATTCTCCCCCTCGCGATAGAAGCGCTTTAGCGTCGCATCGTTCTGATCCACTAGAGCGACGACGATATCTCCGTTGTGCGCAGTACGCGCCTTCTCAACCAGAACATAATCGCCGTCGAGGATGGCCTCATCCTGCATCGAATCTCCACGGACCTCGAGCACGAAAACTTCTTTCGAGCGCACGAAATCCGCCAGAGAAATTGTCTCCGGATTCTGCACGGCCTCGATCGGCTGACCCGCGGCAATTCGTCCCATCAGCGGCAACACCACGCCGGTATTCACGCTCATCGACTGCTTCAACTTCCCCTTGGGCGGCAGCAAATCAATCGACCGGCTGCGGTTGTAGTCGCGCGTCAGCAGGCCCTTCTTTTCCAGATTCGAGATGTGCTTGTGCACGGTTGCCAGCGAATTCAGCTTCAGCCCCTGCCCGATTTCTTCGAACGAAGGGGAGTAGCCGTTCTCGGTCACAAACCGCGAGATAAAGTCATACACTTCGCGCTGCCTGCGTGTAATCGCCATGGCCACATTATTGGCGAACATAAAGCGAAAAGCAAGAAAGAAGTGCCAGAAAGCTCAACCGCCCGTGTGGCGGCGGACGCATTCGTCCGCTGGGCGGCACGGAAGTATCGGGCCGCAGGCTTTGATACACCTTAGAAGTCTCCTGAAACTTTTAATTCAGTAGCAACTCCAATCGACTAGGTGGGCGGCGTTTTCCAGAAGAGGAGGCTAAAAATGTCACGAACGTATCGATTGGTTCTGATTGCACTAGGAGCGCTCTTCATGACTACGGCCTGCAGTGCCAAAGCTAATCCTGCCGCCGCAGTCCCAGCGCCGGACTATGACGCACCGCGTGCCTCCGCATCCGGGAAGCAGACCGCAGTCCTCTCCGGCGGATGTTTCTGGGGGATCCAGGCTGTCTTCCAGCATGTCAGAGGAGTGATCAGCGCGACATCCGGCTACTCTGGAGGATCTGCAAAAGCGGCCGACTATGAAACCGTGAGCACGGGAGAGACCGGGCACGCCGAGTCAGTCGAGATCGTCTACGATCCTTCGCAGATCACTTACGGAGAACTGCTCCGCGTATTCTTCTCCGTCGCACACGACCCGACGCAACTGAATCGTCAAGGTCCTGACGAAGGTACCCAATATCGCTCCTCGATCTTCTACAACAGCGACGAACAAAAACGAATCGCCGAAGCCTACATCGCTCAACTCGACAAAGCGCGAGTATTTCGCCACCCTATTGTGACCAAGGTCGTTCCACTGGAGGGGTTCTATCCCGCGGAAGCCTATCACCAGAACTACGCCGCCCTGCATCCGAACCAGCCCTACATCATGTTCAACGACGCCCCAAAAGTCGAACACTTGAAACAACAATTCCCCGACCTGTATGTGACTAAGTAAGTCAAAAATTAGCCAGACCACTTCCGAATCCGAAGAAGCGATCTAGAATTCTTCTCGTACCTTCGTGTTCTTTCGTTGTTAACGGCGACCAACGCAGCAGGTTTGTTGTCTCTCGCAGCCGTCAAGCGGCGAAGTAAGTTAGCCCAGAGCCTGCCCTGGGTGGAGTCGAAGGGATGTAAGTCCTGGGTAAACATTGTTCATAAGTGAGAAGCCCCCAAGGGCAGCACTATTTTACGCGCGGTAAATTTTTCCACCTGAAAACTATCTTTTCCCTCTTGCTAAAAACTAAAAGTTATGGCATCTTCAGACATCCTCCAATGAAAGGACGCCCAAATTTGTCGATAAACATGCACAAATCGCTTAGCGGGCTGACAAGGCCATATCAATGCCAAGTCAGTTTTAGGGCGTCGTCCGATTGCGCTAACTAGTCTTCGGCGCTCCTTAACGCAAAGCTAACAAAACAAATAACGCTGGGTGGCGAAGGCCGCGGTTCCTTCGACTGCAAATCGACCATTGCCGCTGCCACTGAATCCCCCAGCAAAACGCATTCGTATGCACACGGTTGTGTAGGGGCGGACGCATTCGTCCGCCTTCCGAGCGAAGCTCGGATGAGCGACCGTCAGGCTCGGTCAGTGGTGAAAGGCAACGGATACTTCTTCCGGCAGAACAGCTTCCGGAAACGAAAGCTGTGAGGTTCGATTCCTCAGGGCGCAAGCCCAATCCGTCGCCGATAGTTCCCTGACCTTTCAGTTGTGAAAGCGCGAGACGAAAGTCCCGCGCAAAACGAATTCAGTCAGTGGTGAAGTTCACGGCAACTTCGCGGCGTGCCTGGGTAACTCAGGCCGGGGTTCGAGCCCCCAACCGTGATCAAAGTTCCCTGGCTGCGACGAAGCAGCAGCGCGGGCGTAAGAAAGCAGAAAGGCGGCCCGCGCTGCGCGCACGGAGAGTGAGAGGAGTGAATAGAACGAGATTTCGCAATTATGTTCTGCATGAGCCTTCGAGAATGCCGGTGTCTCCGTGGAAGAGCGGCCCTTCAATGGCCGCGTCCGCGGGGCCAAGGAATCCGGGCTTTAGCCCCGGTGCCGCTTACCTCAAGTTCGGCCGGTGGTGAAGATAAGGGGTACTTCGCCTGAGGAGCGGGAGATGCAGGTCCGAATCCTGCCGCGGGAATATGTGTCCGCGTAGCTCAACGATAAAGCGCCTAAACGTACCTTTTCGCTAATCCTCGGCTGATTGTTCTTAAGCGAAGAAACTCCGGCAGAGCACTGGTTAGAAAGAAACGTATGAGCATCGTCATTCGAAACGGAAAACCGCAGGCGAGCGAGTCACTATGCAACTCGTGCTACTGGGCGCACATTCAGCGCGGATTTGCCGAGAGCGAAGAGGTCATCCTCTTGCGCTTTCCTGCGGCAGCCGCACGCAGTGCCGTTCAAAGTCAGCTACTGCACCGATTACAGCGACAAACGCGTGCCGACCCGAAGAGACATGGAAGAGATTGCCTGGATCATTCGCACGAAAGATGTGAATCGCCAGGTCGGATTCACGAACGATGCACAACCTCAACCCGAGGAGGACGAACTCGAAATCGTCTCCTCTGAGTAGTTGAAGAGCGAGATGATCGAATTTCTCAAACACGTACTGAGCGGCCAGAACCAATTCGCCTCCGGCGGATTGCTGCTCATGGTAATCGGCGCGATCGGAGCTTACATGCGTGCCATTCCAGCCCACATCTGGCATTGGTTCGTTGATCAGACGACCATGTCGATTACGGTCAAGGACGAGGACGCAGCGTTCTGCTGGGTGAAGCAGTGGTTCACCCAGCAGAAGTTCCTGAAGCGCGTGCGCCGTGTCGATCTCGACACGACGGTGCGCAGCGAGAAACTCGCCCTGATTCCGGCTCCGGGCCGTCACTGGTTTTGGTACCGCAGTCGGCCGTTTCGCGTCGACTTCTATCGCAGCGAGGATACTCGCGGATGGACGCCGAAACGCACCGAGTCGTTGTGGTTCCGCACCATCGGGCGTGATCAAGCTTTGCTCAAGGCCTTCGTGGATGAGATTGCTTCCTGTCACAGGAAGCACCTGCGGGTGCAATCGTGTCTCTACGTCTTCTCGGATTACTGGGAACGCGTCGAGGGATACACCGCTCGATTGCTTGACTCGGTGATCCTGAAGACAGGCGAGCGCGAACGTCTGGTCGCCGACATCGAGAAGTTCAAGGCCTCGAAGTCGCGCTACCGCCACCTCGGTGTTCCGTATCACCGCGGCTATCTGCTGTACGGGCCGCCGGGAACGGGAAAGACGTCGCTGGTCTCGGCCATCGCAGGCAAGTTTGCGATGTCGATCTATGCCATCAACCTGACTGACTTTGTTGACCGTACGTTGATGAAGGCGATCAACGATGTGCCGCAGGGGGCGATTGTGCTCTTCGAAGACGTCGATTGCATGTCGTCGACCAAGGCGCGACCTGATCCGGAGAAAAAGCCGGGCGGAACTCCGCCTGACAAGCCGGAGGAGAAGTCGTTGGCCGACAAGTTCGGCGTGACCATGTCGGGCCTACTGAACGTGCTCGACGGATTTCACGCTCCGGATGATGTGTTGTTCATGATGACGACGAACAAAATCGAAGCGCTTGATCCAGCTCTGCTGCGACCGGGACGCATCGATTACCGCTTGTATCTGGGCATCGCCTCAGAGCAGCAGAAGTTGGAGCTCTACCGCCGTTTCTTTCCGCGGGCGGACGAGTTCGAGGCACTGGCTTTCGTCGAGGCACACGCTTGGGCCGAAACGATGGCCGACTTCCAGGGCCTGTTGCTGGAACTGGCGGAAGGACCTGCGAGTCTGTATGGCGGCGAAACAACCGCAGTGCAGACTCCGCAGAATGAGGCAGAGAAGGTACTGGTGCGTGTAATTCCGTAACGCACGCACTAGATTATTGCCAGCGGTGAAGACGAGGCTTATTTCCGAATCCGACGGTGCTGCTTACGCCCTTCGAGCTTTGAACGCTTTGCTTTGGCGCTTCGCAGGTTCCGACGGAGCTTCGAATCCGATGCGGCGGTTATTTGCTGGTAACGGGGAGACAAGTTCGCGGATGGCTTCGATCAGTTCCTCAATCTGCTCGTCATGGCCGTCGAGCCGCGATTCAAGTTCGGTGAGCTTCGAGGCGATGTGTTGATTGGCTGCTAAGATCTGCCGCATCTGCACGAAGGCGCGCACCACGAAGATGCTCATTTCGATAGCGCGCTTCGAGTTCAACACGCTCGCGGCCATGATTGCGCCGTGTTCGGTGAAGGCATGAGGCAAGTAGCGACGACCACCATGCGCGGAACTTGAGATCACATTTTGTGATCTCAAGTTTTGGTACTCCGCAGCCGTAATTGCGAAACGAAAATCTGATGGAAAGCGGTCGCGATTGCGCTTCACCTGTTGGTTCAGTTGTCTGACTGGTACGCCGTAGAGTTCAGCCAGGTCTGAGTCGAGGATGACTTTCTGATTACGCAGGATCAGGATCTTGGTAGCAACTTTCTTGGTCAGAACGAGTGCGGTTGGATTCATCATTCACCGAAACTTGAGATCACAACTTGTGATCTCAAGCATGAATTGAAAGAACAAGGCATCTTAGCAAGCCAGTAGCGGTATGAATACAGGAGAACGAGTGGTTTTAAGGCTATTGTGCCAAAACAGGAGACTGCGGTGTGCGAGGCCAACGACAGCAGATTCCTCCCCCTCGACTTCGCTCAGGGTCGAAATGACAACGGTTTGGCTAGGAGCTAGTAGCTCACCGCAGCACACCTAGTAAAGCGGGAAGCACAAAGCTCACGGCTCGAAGCTCATAGCTCACAGCTCAGAAAAGGAGGCCACCAATGGCTCGACTCAATCTGTTCAATCTCAACTTTGGAGCGCGTACGCACGAAGGCGCTGCTGCGCGCAATATCTCCACCGAGCTGCAGCTGCGGCGTTCGGTGCTGGCGTGTCTGCTGTGGGAGAGCCAGTTCTACGAGGACGGAGTCGAGATCGCAGGCCGCATTGCCGAACTCGTCCCGAAGGTTGCGGCTGAGAAGGTGTCTGCGCTTGCCGTCGAGGCGCGCGAGAAAATGAAGCTGCGTCACGCACCGCTTCTGCTCGTGCGTGAGATGGCGCGTCACGCCACGCATCGCGGACTCGTGGCCGAGACGCTGGCGCGTGTCATCCAGCGTGCCGACGAACTCGCCGAGTTCGTCGCCATCTACTGGAAGGACGGCCGCGTGCCTCTCTCCGCGCAGGTGAAGAAGGGACTGGCTGCGGCGTTCCCCCAGTTTGATGAGTACGCGCTGGCAAAGTACGATCGCGGCGGGCCCATCAAGCTGCGCGACGTTCTGTTCCTCGCTCACGCGAAGCCGCGTGACGAGGCGCAGGCCGAAGTGTGGAAGCGCCTCATCGCCGGGGAGCTTACGACTCCGGACACGTGGGAAGTCGCTCTCTCGTCAGGCGCTGACAAGCGCGAGGCGTGGGAACGACTGCTTCGCGAGCAGAAGCTCGGGGCGCTGGCGCTGCTTCGCAACCTACGCAACATGCGCGACGTGGGTGTGAACGAGGATCTCGTTCTCGCGGCGCTCGGATCGATGAGCACCGCGCGGGTGCTGCCGTTCCGCTTTCTGGCTGCGGCGCGATACGCTCCGCAGTGGGACGAGGCGCTCGAGCAGGCGATGCTCAACTGCGTTGCGGGCGCTGAGAAGCTTGCGGGCAAGACTGTCGTGCTGGTCGACGTGTCTGGCTCGATGACCGCTCCGCTCTCGCAGCGTTCCGAGATGCAGCGCACCGACGCGGCATACGGGCTTGCGGTGCTGCTGCGAGAGATCGGCGAGAAGGTGACGGTGTTCAGTTTCTCCGACTCGCTGGTCGAGGTGCCGGCGCGCCGCGGATTCGCTCTGCGCGACGCGATCGACCACTCGCAGCGTCACAACAGCACACAGCTTGGTCATGCAGTTGCCGAGCTGAATCAGAAGCATGGCTACGATCGCCTGATCGTCATCACCGACGAGCAGGCGCACGATACCGTTCCCGCGCCTCGCGGCAAGGGATATGTGATCAACGTGGCCAGCTACAAGAACGGCGTCGGCTACGGCAAGTGGACGCACATCGACGGCTGGAGCGAGTCGGTCGTCGAGTACATCCGCGAGCTGGAGCGGACGGCCGAATGAGGGACGGGGTATTTACCCTTTGGGTAGGTATCCCTCCCTAGTGCCATTGGAATCGGCGGGATGCGGAACGCGAATAAATTATTGCGGCTCAATATTTTGCGGACAAAGTCTTGAGAGCACAGGATTTAGAGGTTCGCCCTGCGCATAATCTTTTTTTCTCACCGCACAGTTCAAAATGTTGATTTCAAAGAGTTTAAGTGGATGCAACCTTGCGAAATGCTCGCAAAACCTTGAGCGCCTTGTACTTATGCAAAATATTACGGAATAAGCACTTAGGTCTTGGCCAAAATGATTGGCCACGCCTTCCGGCTGGGACGATGATCGGACGTTTGAACTGTGGAAGGCAAGGTCAGATGTCACAGCGTGGGAGGCTGCGCTGTGGAAAATCCCGGACTCCAACAGCGCGGTGCGGAAAAGGAGGAACTCGATGCCGCTGTTTGTTTTCGCGATGTTGGTGGGAATCGTGCGTGGCCTTGCTGCGGCGTTGAGGCGTCCGTGTAAGAAGCCTGCGCGTGGGTTGTGTGTGGATTGCGCGTTCGTCCACATGCAGTACGGCGCAACGGGACGAAGCGCTGTGTTCTGCACGTTCGGCGGAGGCGTGCGTGAGGTGAAGCTGGACGTGTTGTATTGCACGGACTATCAGGACCGGAACGCAGTACCTCGGCTAGTGCGGATTGGATTCGCGCCGCGGATTCGGGGTGTGAGTTGAGAGGCGTTCTTGTGGTCAGGAGTGGCCTTCAGAAGCTTATAAGCCGGACAGATTTTGAGGCTGCGGAGCACGACTTTAAGTCGTGCCCTTCCTGGATCACGTAGTCAAAACGAGTTGAAGAGCGCGAAGGGTGTGGCGGTGAGGGTGATGTTTCTTTCGCCCCTTCGGGGCTCGCACCTTCCTTTGCCGCCAACCCCACAGCTTGCGCTGTGGGCTGCATTCTTTCGCCGCTTTCGCGGCTTGATGTAGTAGCGGTCCGAAATGCGACGATGGAGCCGCGATCTCACGGTTTCTCGTGGCTTCAAACGCGGGGCTGAAAGCACCGCTCTTCCACGGTGGCGCGCCGCGCGGAATACCGCCCCCGTATCCCATGTGATCAGGCAGCTGGAAACTGCTGATCCGGTCATGTTGGCGCTTCTCGTGGCAAGCCAAGATGGTCTCAGTAACGACTGGCGTGATGCAGGTGCTAGTCGCGGTCGGATCGGGTTGGCCGGCGCTTTTTAGCGTGACCTGATCCTGTGAGACTTCGCCGCTTTTGCGGACTGGCGGAGTCTGGGCATGTGGATCGGGCCTAGGCTCGGCTGCTGGCTGCGCGACCTGGCGGGCGTCGATCGGGTGCGGGCTGTGGACTGGAGTGATCATAGTGGTCTCCTGAGGGGAAGATCGGCATGGATGCTACGGGCTTTAGTTTCGCTGAGCAAGTCTGGCCAAACATTAGTAAGAGTTACTGGCGTGTTGTTTGGTTGATCGAGAGGATGTCTCGACGTGCCTAATGATGATCCCGGCGGGCAGGGGATCCTTCGCGTTGCTCAGGATGACATTCGAAAAGGATTAAGTGGGTGTCACCCCGAGCGTTAGCGAAGGATCCCTTGTCTGCTTGTTGCGCCCGATGGCTTGCTAGGGTGTTCTCACTATAGTGTCGAGTTCATCGGGAAAATTCCTCGACGGGTTTGTGGCGCTTTTGACGGGTATGGGGTCCTTCGCTGCGTGAGCGCTGCTTCGCCGCGCTCACTTCTCTCAGGATGACAGGGTTGTGGGCTACTTTTCTTTTATCGATTCTCCAGCGAACAGCAGTTGGGCTCCCCAGTGTTCGGCCAGATCTGCCCATCTGGGATTTCTTGATTCGATCAGCGCTATCTTCTTTGCTCGGGTCCAGCCTTTTAGTTCTTTTTCTCGGCCGATGGCGTGGTGGACGTCGTCGAAACTCTCGTAGTGGACTAGGCGGGTGCAGTGATATTTGCTTGCGAAGCCTTCGATTTGTTCGCTTTTGTGTTGCAGGGCTCTACGGTAAATGCTGTTCGTCATGCCGATGTAGAGTGTGCCGGAGCGGCTGGACATGATGTAGACAAAGTACTGATGTTCTTTCATTGACGATCTTGACGCAGCATCGAGGGAACTCCTTTCGACGACGGTGGCGCTGTCGGCGTGTACGGGGTCCTTCGCTTTGCTCAGGATGACAGTGTTTCGGCGGGCTTTTTAGAACTTCGTGCCCTTTCTTGAGTTCCGCTTCCCGATTTGAAACTACACTTGCAGATCAGGATTACGCGCCGGTGGTGAAGAACTTTTCTTCCTTCTTTTCGGGCTCTTTCTCCGGTGCGGGTGCGGTCGCTACGTCCTGGACGAATTCGCGGCGCCGTTCTGGCTGGCCTTTTCTTTCTACCTGACGCACTCGGCGTGTGGGCATGGTGCTTGGTTCCAGGCTGACGATGCGGCCTTCGCGGACCACGATCTGCGAGCGGAACCAGTCGGTGCGGTACATGCGTCCGGCGGCGTAGAAGGTCATAGCGGCGGCGATGGGGCCTTCGAATTCGTATCCGGTGCAGCCGATGAGGCGTTTGCCCATTTCCTGGGTCCAGGTCATGCCTCCGACGAGCGGGTCGTTGAGACGGCAGCGCTCGAAGGGCGTGGCGTGACTCAGCTTGCGTAGCTGTAAGAGCTGGAGCAACACCGATGTCTTGGCCAGGTTCGTGACGATGACGCGCGCCTCGGACTCAGAGATGCGTTCCATCTTGATGTGCAGGTCGGGATTCCATTCGCGCTCGAACTCTTCGCGGGCGAGTTCCAGGTGACGGTCGGTAGCTTCGACGTAACGCAGCGTGGCGCGGGCGAGGATCACGCTGAAAAACGTGGTCACGATCGTCGCGATGACCGGGATATAGCTGATGAGCGTCGAGAATGGAATGCGGAGCGAGTCGACCAGTTGCATAGGCTGCACGTGCATAGACGATGGGTGGCTCCGGCGGTCGCGCTTGGGGGAGGGCGACCGCGTGAAGGGCAGTGTAGCGGCGGGGGAGTGGGGGCTCCAGATGCGGTTGGGGAGTGGTCGGGGAAGTGGGTGGGAGTGGACTTTGGTAATGAACCAAGAGCTTTCACTAGAGGGGACACAGGGGATCACAGAGGAATTCCCTGTGTAACCCTGTGTCCTCCGTGGTGAATGCTTTTGATTTACTCCAGGACGCTGTCGTCCAGCTTCTTTTTGCCCCAGTCGGCGGCAGCTTGGACGAAGGCTAGGACGATCGGGTGCGGGTGCTTCTCGGTTGACGAGAGTTGGGGCTGGAAGAGTGTCGCCACGTAGAAGCGGTGGGTGGGGGATTCGATGGCGCGGATTTCTCCTTGCGGGCCGCGGGCTACGACGGGGAATCCGGCTTCCATGGTGGTCCATTCGAAGTCGGGATTGACCTCGAAATTGCAGAAGTACTCTTCGGTGATGGTTTCCAGGTCCTTTCCATAGAACGATTGCAGGTAGGAACCGGGGCGCAGGCGGATTTCGGGAACTTTACCGGAGAGCTTCGGGGCGTTGCCTTTGCGGTCGGGGACGGCGCAGGCTACCGGATAGATGATGATGTTTTTGGATCCGGAATTGTTTTCGGCGGAGTCGGCGTCAGCGACATGAAGCACGTTGCGGGCGAATTCTATGAAGGCGTATTGGAATCCGGCACAGGTGCCAAGATAGGGCCAGTCGCGGCGGCGGGCAAACTCGATGCCTTTGAGCATGCCGTCGAAACTCTTGAAAGGACTGCCGGGCGCCCCCCAAAATCCATCAAAGGATTCGAGCTTCTTTTCAGTATCGGCGGCAGTGAGAGACGGAGTCGGGAGCCACTCGGACTTTACTTCCATCTTGAGCTTGCGTGCGGCGTGTTGCAGAGCGTCGTTAGTGGCGTTGTGTGAGCGGAGATCGGGGTTAAAGTCGCCAAGAATGCCGATGCGGACGGCGTCGCTCACGCGATTGATTGTACTAGAGGGGTAATGCGGCTTCGTCGCCTAGGAGTGGGGGGCGAGGTTAGCACCGTGGTGCATGGACGGGGGCGTTGGCGTCGGAGCCGTATGACTAGTGGAAGGTGACGAGCAGATAGCAGCTTAGGACAGTGAGTGCTAAGCCGCACCAGATCAACAGATGGCCGGTGCCAACGAATTTTGGTCTGGGCGTTAGTTGAGGGGAGATCCGAGCAGGTGCTGTTTTTTGTTCAAGCGGATCTGGCTCACTTGCTTCAACGGCTACGCCGGAAGACTCGTGGTCCCAGGCGGTGGAGTTGGACGTACCGGCCCGAGCGAGAGCGGCCGCGATTTTTTGCTGCTGCGTCATCTCTGCGCTGTTCATCGGCAGGGGATTCGGGGAGAGGCGAATGATCTCCTCGAGCCGATGGGAGCGAACTTCTCCGGTGGACGGAGGAATCATGCGGAGATTCGCTTCCCACAAGATCGACGCCAGTGAAGCAGGCGGCTCAACCCGGATACGACGCGATCGCAGTCCACGGAGAAAGGTGGCAACACCGAGACAGAATCCAACTACGCACAAAAACGGCAGCGCGAGGTTCGGCGCGGACAGACTGAACATCAGGCAATAAGTGATCACGTCGAGCGGAGCGGACTCGTGATCAAAGATACAGGGCGACAAATGAAAGTTGCAGGGGCAAGGATCTTTGCTCTCTACTTCGGTAATCGAGTTCCAGCTGAAGCAACAGGCATTGCAGTTTTTTGACAAGGCAATGACAACTTACGTGCAAGGGAATGGAAGAATCTGCGGAATCCGATTCTGAAGCCACCGCGGATCGGCAACGGAATCAATGCGGCAGGACAGCTTGCCTGACTCCGCATATTGTTAGGGGGATGTTGTTTATTGGCGGCCGCACCCGAAGTGGTGCGGCCTTTTTGGTATATGCGAGTCACGGATCCTGGGGCAGAAGAAGGACAACGGGGCTAAAGCAGCCCAATTCCTAGCTTCAACGCCGCCCCTGAAGGGCGGCTCTTCCACGGGCTTTTACGGGATGATTTGTCCCACAGCAACTCGTACGTCATAAGCCTCCACCGCCTGATCCAATCGAGTTCCAACAAATCATTACAGCTGCGGCGGGTGACTGTAACGTTTTGGCCTCAGGCTGCACTATCTGAATGTCACTGGTTTTCTGGGAACTGTCAGGCGGGTTCTTTCGCGCCACCCAATGGAAACCATCACAGAGATCGCAATCATTTGGAACAGACCAAATGAGAGTCGGAATGGTGTGTCGGGGCGGGTGTTTCGGCGTCGTGGGACTGCTGAACGGGCTTCGACAGTGCGCGCGGTTGCGCAGCAAATAAGTTTTGTTCCCTGTTGTTCTTGGGGTGTGAGGAGGTCGCGGGGAACGGCCTCCTCACTTTTTTCTTTCGTACCAAGCTGGACGAATTTCGACCTTGATCCTAGTCCACCCATCATGCTGCCGCTCAGCTCGCTCGAGCTACTTCAAAGGCGGATCGTCAAGCAACGTTGCCGCGAGCTCCGAAACCGTGGCGAAGATTGAGTCCTAGATCGATCAAGCCAAGGCAACACGACAAGAACGGCCTTTGCGGCGCTTCGTCCCGGAACTTGATTGTTGCCTTACTGCTATTGGTCCCGGTTGCCGCGGCTGGCGTAATATCCCGCACGAGCTTGTATCTTGTAGTTTTGTTTGTTCTTGATTTCGATCTTGCGGTAGGTACCGTCCTGCTTGAGATTGGTTGGGGTGTAACCGATGTTGTATTGGCTGCGGAGTTCGTTGGCTATCTGATCGAAGGCTTCGCGGAGCTTGTCGAATTTGTTGCCTACGTTGATGACGCGGCCGCCGGTTTGTTCGGTCAGTTTGCGCATCTCGCCTTCGCCGGAATAGCCACCGAATCCACCGTAGAACCCGCGATCGGCACAGAGTAGAACGTAAATGATGGCGTCCGCTTTTTGGGCGGCTTCGATGGCTTCCTGGATCTTGAGACGGCTCCCCTCGTCCTGGCCGTCGGTCAGTAGGATCATCGCCTTCCTGCCGGTCTCCTGCGAGAGCATGTCGTGGGCTGAAAGGTAGACAGCGTCGTAGAGCAGAGTGCCGGGAGCGTTGCGGGTGGGAACGGGGCCGCCGCCCATGCCCGGGATGCCGCCGCTGGTGACGTCGACATTGACTTTGGCCTTGTTGAGAGCCGCCTGGAGGCGGTGAGTGTCGCGGGTGAAATCCTGAAGCAGGTCGACCGAGATGTCGAAGCTCATGACGTAGGCTTCGTCTTTATCGGTGAGGATCTGCTTGAGGAATGCGCCGCCGACTTCCTTTTCCATATCGATTACATTGCGTTGGCTGCCGCTGGCGTCAATCATCATGCCCAGAGTTAATGGGAGGTTCGACTCTGCGGTGAAATACTTGATGGTTTGAGGCTTGCTGTCTTCCGCGATTTGAAAGTCATCCTTGGTCAGGTTGGGGATGAGTGCGCCGTGCTTGTCTTTCACGTTGAAAAAGAGTTGCACGACGTTGACGTTGACCTTAAGAGTCTCGCCGGGTTTCTGGTTGTCCTCAGACTGTTGGGGTGGCGCCGACTGGGAAGGTTGCTGGGCGCGGGCCGGCACGAAACATAGCGCGGCCGCAACCAACGCGCACACAAGTACAGGGAAAATAAAGCTTTTCGGCATCCGGGACTCTCGCGGGAAGTTTTTTGTTAGTCTAATCCTGAACCTTTAGATGCACCAAATGGCAGGGCATTGGCATCCGAGAAGGTGTGGGAGTGTTTTTTTGAAGTGGGGGTAGGAATGACGGCTGAAAAGGGAGTGGTTGGGCGGGTTTTGGCTGGATTTGGCCTGCTTGTGCTTGGGATTGCGGTACCAGTTGCTATGGCGCAGTCCGCTGGAAGTCAAAGCCAGGCCCCGGCTAAACAGCAGTCATCGCAAGATATCCCCGATGCTCCCTCGACGGTGCAACCGCCTGCTCCTAAGCCGACCCCGGAACCGGAAGCAGCGCCCGCTAATCCGCAGAATGCGGCGCCTCCGGACTCGTCATCGAGTAGCGAACCCTCTACGACTGAACCCTCAGGGCAGAAACCGGCGGGTGCTCAACAACAGACGCAGCCGCCACCAATGCCACCTGTGCAAACGGTCCCGGCCGGAAGCGTGGCGCCAGGGGATGCGGCAACGCGGCCAAAAAATGAAGTCAATCCCAATGAGCCTCTCTACAAGCTGAGAGTGACGACCAACTTTGTGCAGGTTCCGGTGCTGGTGAGGGACAGTCAAAACCGGCTGGTCTATGGGCTGACGTGGAAAGACTTCACGGTCAATGAAAACGGAAAGCCGCAGACGCTGACCTATTTCACGAGCGATCCATTCCCGTTGTCGGTGGCGATCGTACTGAACACCGGGTTACCTGAAGTGACGTTGTCGAAGGTGAACGAAACTTACGGATCGCTGGTTGGAGCACTTAGTCCATACGATGAGGCATCACTGTACACCTACAGCAGTGCGGTGACCCAGGTGGCGGACTTCACGGCAAAAAGAGAAAAATTGACGGCAGCGCTCGATGAGATGAAGCTGATACGCGGGCGTAACAACGGGCCGCCGGTCCTGGGGGGCCCACTGGGACCGCAACCCCCGATGGTGAATGGAATTCCTGTGGGAACTTCGGGGCCTCCGCCGGTCATCACCCCGCCAAGAGAGGCGCACGTATTGAACGATGCAATCTTGCGGGCGGCGCTTGATCTTAGCAAACGGCCGCGAGAATTACGCAAAGTGATTTTTGTCATCAGCGATGGGCAGGAAATGGGCAGCAAAGCGAGTTATGCGGACGTGTTGAGATTGCTGCAGACGCGCGACATCCAGGTACAAGCAGTGGTCGTAGGCCAGGGAGCCCTGCCGCTCTACAAGCAGATTGGGAGGCTTCGGTTAAAAGGACAGGGGTACAGCAACATCCTTCCGAAGTATGTCTTCGCGACGGGTGGCGGACAGGTGTATAGCGAACTCTCCCGAAATGCCATTGAAGATGCTTATGCGTCGGTGACCTCTCAGGCTAGAAATCAGTACACTCTGGGCTACAACCCGAAACCGAGCACGGATAGCTCGGCGTTTCGCGACATAGAAGTGATTGTCCACAAGAAAGGGCTGAAGGTTTCCGCAAAGGGCGGATATTACCGGATTCCGGCGGCTCACTGACCTTCCCAAAAAGCACGGGCAGGATTGATGTCTGGGCTTCCTTTGCGCGCATGGCGAGTGCTTTGCGTCCTCTGCGGTTAAAGCTTTTTGCCGCTGAGTTCGCGGAGAAAGGCCGCTGAGAACGCCGAGAAATGCAAATTCCATTCTGGCAAGTGCATTCGCGGTTTGTTTTGGGAGTTCGTTTTTCCCTACTAGTCTAGCGACGAGCTTGAACTGGGGGTCACCTGAGTAACCTGCCGCGAGTATCCTCCGTATGATATAAAGACCCCGAGCCTCCAAAAGGACAGATGTGCGGAGCGGAAGCCCCCGGAGGGTGTGTCCGCATTTGAGGAAAGCCTTTGAGTTTCATCAACTTCGCAGCCCGGGAGATTAATTGCAAGATCGTCTACTATGGCGCCGGGCTCGGCGGCAAGACGACCAACCTGCAAGTGATTTATCAGAAGACAGCGGACCAGCAAAAGGGAAAGATGATCTCGCTGGCCACGGAGACCGAGCGTACTTTGTTCTTCGATTTCCTGCCCCTCGATCTCGGCTCGGTGCGCGGATTTAAGACCAGAATCCATCTTTACACAGTGCCGGGACAGGTCTTTTACGACGCCAGTCGCAAGCTCATTTTGCGGGGCGTGGATGGGATTGTCTTTGTGGCCGATTCGCAGGAACAGCGGATGGACGCCAACGTTGAAGCGCTGGAAAACCTGATGTCGAACCTGCGGGAGCATGGGTACGACTTCAACAAGATTCCTTATGTCCTGCAACTGAACAAGCGGGACCTGCCTAACATTCTGCCCGTCGATATGCTTTCTACCGAACTGCGGAAGAAGAATGAGCCAGTCCTGGAGGCCGTGGCGTTCCAAGGCGTTGGAGTTTTCGAGACGCTGAAAGAAATTGCCAAGCAGGTACTGCAGGAGCTCAAGGCAGGCGGGTAGCGTTGGTCGTTAGCCCTCAGTCTTGCTCCAATCGTCATTCTTTTTCGAAGTGGCTGCCGAAGTAGTAGATCCTGTGATGACTTCCCTTCAGTTCCGGTGAGTTCAGGGTCAAGTCGGCACCATCGAGCCGACGCACATCGGCATGATGAACCTTCTCCTGTTCATTCACCCATGAGTCGGCCGATTCGACGCCCGACGCTGTGGTTGTCAGACCCTCGACAAAATAGTGGGCTGGGATTATTGCCTTAGGATCATATTTCCGCACGATTGCATCCACCTCAGGGCGCGTCAGAACTGTGTCGACCGGAAGAATGAGCACGTCAATATTTTTCAAGTAATGATCAAGGGATGGATTAGGCATTCCGCGATTGTCGCCCCAGACTGCGATCCGCAATCCTCCGGTTGAAATGATCTGAATTGCATTATCGAATCCCATGGCGTTTCTTGGAGGACAGGTCTCGAAATATGTCGACGTGCGATCGGATTTGTCGTCGGGCGGTGACTCACATTGATGCTTGTCGGCGAGGCCCGTGATTTCTGTAT
>Ga0126371_10001146_pt1 | contig 22199 bp, 20 predicted proteins | sample PanSoiMetaPlot_4_FD_110145 | JGI IMG/M metagenome (GOLD analysis project Ga0126371, IMG submission 110145) | Tropical forest soil microbial communities from Panama - MetaG Plot_4 | ecosystem: Environmental > Terrestrial > Soil > Tropical forest > Bulk soil | place: Panama | collected 2016-02-17 | reverse complement strand
CGTCGCTACGCACTTCGCCGCTGCTTCCGCGGCGGTCGGATGGGGCGCGGCTGAGTGGTTCCGCAACGGCAAGGCCAGCGTTTTGGGCGGAATCTCCGGCGCCGTAGCGGGACTCGTCGCCATCACTCCTGCTGCAGGTTTTGTAAAACCCATGCCAGCTCTACTCATTGGGTTAATCGCTGGTGTGTTCTGCTATTGCATGGTCGCAGTCGTGAAGGCGAAGTTCGGCTATGACGACTCGCTCGACGCGTTCGGTGTTCACGGAGCGGGCGGCACATTGGGCGCTTTACTCACCGGAATCTTCGCGGTGAGCGCCGTCAACCCGATCTTCAAGGACGCGCAAGGAAACACGCTACCGTCCGGTTTAATCGACGGCCATCCTTATCAGGTGGTGAACCAGTTGGTCGGCATCGCGATCGCATGGGTGATCGCGATCGTGGGCACACTCATCATTTTGAAACTGGTCGACGTTACGATCGGCTTACGAGTTTCCGAAGAAGAAGAAGTGCAGGGCCTGGATCTCTCCCAACATGGCGAAGAGGGATATTATTGGGAAACGCCAGCCTAGTAGCGGGTCTTTTTTGATGACCTATACAGCTGCAGTAAACAACGCAGAACAGGACTTGCAAATACTATGACGAAGATCGAAGCAGTCATACAGAATTCCAAGCTGGACGCCGTGAAGTCGGCGCTGCAAGAGGTCGGTGTCGAAGGCATGACCGTTCTCGAAGTTAGAGGTCATGGACGACAGAAAGGCCATACCGAAGTGTATCGAGGCCGTGAGTACAGTGTGGATCTGATCCCCAAGACCAAGCTGGAGTTGGTCCTGGCCGACACAATGGTAGACAAAGCCGTACAAGCCATTCTAGGTGCTGCGCGCACCGGGAAAATCGGCGATGGCAAGATCTTCCTCACCCGCGTCGATGACGCCATCCGCATCCGCAACGATGAACGCGGTGAAGGAGCTCTATAAATCTGGGGGTTTGGTTTTCGATTGCGGCTATTTTTGCCGGGGCGCGGTTGAAAGAGTCGAGTCGGTAACGTATATCCTGCAGCGGACGCTGCAGGGTAAATGGCTTTCATCATGGCTGCGTCCTACTCCATCGGCGAAATGCGGGGATCTCTGAACGACGAGTCGTCGCGCATCCAGAGGGAATTTGAAGCCACAGGCGACGGACGCGCCTGTGTCACGCAACGCACGCACCTCATCGAAGATATCCTGTCGCGGCTCTGGCGCGACATCGTCTCGGCCGACGAATCCAAGCCTGACAACTTTGCGCTGGTGGCCACTGGAGGATTCGGGCGAGGCTGGCTCTTTCCTTACTCCGATGTTGACATCCTCTTTCTCTTTGGGGATCGTGACGCTGAACAAGCCTTCAAGGATCCCGTCAGGCGTTTCTCGCAGGAGTTGTGGGACCTTCGACTCAAGCTGAGCCCAGCTTCGCGCACGCTGGCCGAATGCGATCGTTACGAGGCCAACAACACTGAGTTTACGATTTCCCTTCTTGATTGCCGACACCTTGCCGGCGATCGCGACCTGTTCCGCCGCCTGCACGACAAGGTCATCCCAAAACTTGTCATGCGCGAATCCAAAGCCCTGTTGCAGGGATTGGCAGAAGTTACGCGCGAGCGCCATGCGAAACATGGCATGACCTTGTACCATCTTGAGCCGAATGTAAAAGAAGCTCCCGGCGGGCTTCGCGATTGCAACGTCGCCAATTGGCTCGCCCTAATCTCCGCCATGGACAAGCTTCATGACTGGCCGGAGGCAAGCTCGCTGCGCCCTCCCGTTCGCAAACAACTGGAGGCAGCCATTGACTTCCTGATGTCGGCCCGCTGTTTCCTGCACTTCCGCCACGGACGCGACGACAACACGCTGAGTTGGGAGGCGCAAGACGCCGCGGCGGCTCGAAAGATCGGCGCTCCGGAAGCCGAAGAACTTTCTGCTGCCGACTGGATGCGGATTTACTTCGGCCATGCACGCTCGGTGCAGCGCACGGTGACGCAACTCCTCGAAGAAATCCCCGAGGCATGGTCGGCACTCTATCGACAGGTTCAAAGCTGGCGGTCGCGGGTGACCACCCCAGATTTCTCCGTTGTTGATGGCCTGATCTTTCTCCAGCAGCCCGCTGCTTTGCAGGATCCTGAAGTTCTGCTGCGGCTGTTCCACTTCATGGCGCATCACGGGCTAAAGCTGAGCGCAACCACGGAATACCGTATCGAACAGGCGCTACCGGCGCTGGCTGCGACTCCTCCGCGAGGCGCTGAGTTGTGGCTTTACCTGCAAGAGACTTTGCTGCAGCCATACGCTGCCGACGCCCTGCGCGCAATGCATTCCCTGCGGTTGCTCACGCTGCTCCTGCCCGAGTTGAAGTTGATCGACTCACTCGTCGTGCGCGATTTCTACCATCGTTTCACAGTCGACGAGCATTCCTTTCTCGCGATCGAGAGCCTTCATCGTCTCAAGCAGTCGCAATCGGAATGGGACAAGCGCTACGCCGAACTACTCAGTGAGCTCGAAGATCCTGAAATTCTCTACTTGACTCTTCTGCTGCACGACACTGGCAAGGGAGTCGCCAATGGCAATCACGTCGAGGCTAGCCTCGATATTGCGAATCGTGCCCTAGACCGCCTCGATGTCGATCCGAAAGAGCGCGCAGATGTCTTATTCCTCATCGGAAATCATCTCGAGCTCTCCGCGACGTTGCGGCGAGATATTTTCGATCCCGCGACGGTTGCGGCTTTCGCAGAGAAAATGGGCACGCCCGAGCGTCTCAAGATGCTTTGCCTGCTTACTTACGCGGACATCAAAGCTGTCAACCCGGAGGCCCTCACGCCATGGAAAGCAGAAAACGTCTGGCAGCTGTATATGGCTGCCGAGAATTATCTGAACCGCAGCGCTGATCAACGAGTGCACGCCGACGTCGACGACGAGAAACTGGCACGGCTGCGCTCCTTGGCTCCAGTGACGGGCGCCAAGTTCAAGGCATTCCTCGAAGGATTTCCGCGGCGCTACCTGCTAGTCCATACCGCCGAAGAAGTCATGCGCCATTTGCAGATGGCCGAGCAATTGGCCTTCGATTCGGCACAGGTCGAACTCAAGCGCGGTCGCCACTGGTACGAGTTGACTCTGGTCACCGCCGATCGACCATCTCTATTTGCGAAACTCGCAGGTGTGCTTGCTGCCTGGGGCATGAACATTGTCAAGGCGAATGCGTTCTCGAACCAGTCGGGGACGGTTGTCGACACTCTCTACTTCACCGACCGCTTCCGCACGTTGGAATTGAATCTTTCCGAATGGGATCGTTTCCGCAGAAGCGTCACCAGCGTTCTGCTGGGCGAGGCCGATCTCGACAAGATGCTCCGCGATCGTCAGCGCTCGGAAAAGGGCGCAATTGCCAAAGTCAAAGTCGAGACCAAGATCGAATTCGATGATTCCTCATCCACTACGACGACTATTGTCCAGATAATCGCCCAGGATCGCCCGCGCCTCCTGCATCGCATCGCTTCAGCGCTCTCCCATCAGAAGTGCAACATTGAAATCGCCCTGATCGACACGGAAGGGCAGATGGCGATCGACACGTTCTACCTGACTTCAGCAAGCAAAAAGTTGAGCGCTGATCATCAGCGAAAAGTCGAGAAGGCTCTCATCGAAGAGCTGCGTGCAGAATAGATAATCACCATCCAGAACGGTGTCATGCTGAGTGCAGCCGGAGTGGAGCGTAGCGGAACTCCGGCGGAGTCGAAGCATCCCTACCCCAGAATGGATTGCTGCGGGCAGGGACTCCTCGCACCTCTCCGCCATACGTTCTTGAATCCTGACTACTTCGTCGAGAACTTAAACGCCGTCGTCTGGTGAAACTTCTCTCCCGGCTTCAGAATCGCATTTGGAAAATCCGGATGATTCGGTGAATCCGGATAGTGCTGTGTTTCCAGGCAAAATCCGTAACGTCGTTTGTAGACGTGGCCGCTCTTCCCGGTAACAGAGCCATCCAGGAAATTTCCCGTGTAGAACTGCACCGCTGGCTGCGTCGTCGAAACTTCAAGTACGCGGCCAGTAGTAGGTTCGTACACCCGCGCCGCCAATGTCATTCCGGCGCCCTTACGGTTGAGCACGAAATTGTGGTCATATCCGTGCCCAAGTGTGAGTTGTTCGTAGTTATCTTCGATCCTGGACCCGATCTTGGTCGACTTGGTGAAATCAAACGGCGTTCCCTTGACCGACCGTAATTCGCCTGTCGGGATCAGGTTTTTGTCGACAGGAGTGAAGCGGTCGGCATTGACCATGATTTCGTGATCGAGAATGTCGCCATTGCCCTCGCCCTTCAGATTGAAGTAACTGTGTTGGCTGACGTTGATCGGAGTGGCTTTGTCGGTGGTTGCCTCATAATCGATAACAAGTTCGTTTGAGTCCGTCAGAACATACGTAACTTTCACCTTCAGATTTCCTGGAAACCCTTCTTCCCCATCTTTGCTCAGATACTCAAACGACACACCGTTTTTGTCTTTAAGAGGCTGGCTCTCCCAAACGACCTTGTCAAAGGTCCGGGTGGTGCCGCCGTGCAAAGTATTCGGCCCATCGTTTTTCGGTAAGGTGTAAGTCTTGCCATCGAGCGTGAATGTGCCATTCGCAATGCGGTTCGCGTAGCGCCCCACGATCGCTCCGATGTATGGCGGATTCGGCATGTATCCCTCCGCCGTCTCGTGGCCAAGAACAACGTCGGCAAACTTGCCGTCGCGGTCCGGAACGCGGACCGACTGAATGATGCCGCCATAGTTCATGGCACGAACTTCGACGCCGTGAGAATTCTTCAAGGTGTACAAGATGATGGGCCTCCCGTCCCGCATTCCGAAGCGCTCCTGTTGAACTCCGGATGTTGATGTGTTCTGTTGTGCGACCAGCGTTCCGCCGATCGTAGTGACGAGAGCAGTAGCTATGAGGAACCGTCGAAGCATCATGGCGAAGAGTGTACTATGCCCTCCAAATTCGAGTCGCGTTGATGTCGGTGTCCCATTCTAACGTCGCTCGGTATGCGGTGTTAGTCGGGAAAGGTTGCGGAGATCTACCTCTTGTATGGCCACTGCGCCTGAGTAAACAACGCACCGTCAATTCCGATCGTTTGCCCGCTGATAAACGATGCACCCTCACTGGCCAGAAAGACGATGGTCGGGCCGATATCCGCCACCGTGCCGACACGTCCCATCGGAGTCAGCTTTGACCAAGTCCCAGCATAATCGGGATCTTCCAGGCGGGTACGTTCCGACTCAATTGATCCCGGAGCGATGCAGTTCACCCGGATCCCGTAGCGGCCAAGTTCCACGGCAGCTTCTTTGGTGAACATTTCAATCCCGCCCTTGCTTGCGGTATACGCAACCAGCGACGGAAACGCCAGCTTGTTGCATCCCGAGCCGAGATTAACGATCGACCCGCCGCCGTGATCTTTCATGTATCGGCCGGCCTGTTGCGTACACAAGAAGCATCCCTTCAGGTTCGTATCGATAACTAAGTCCCACTCGTCTTCTGTGACTTCCAGCAGCGGCTTGAACGTCTGCACACCAGCGTTGTTCACCAGCAGATCGAGCCTTCCGAATTCCTTCATCGCTTGCTCAAACATGGCCGCGACCTGTTTGCTTGATCGAATGTCGGTTTCAATGCACAGGCAGTCCGATTGCAACGCGCGAATCTCAGCCATCGTAGCCTCGACCATGGCTGCCGGATCGCCGAAATAGTTCACTGCCACCCGATAGGCGTTATGCGCCAATTCGAGCGCGATTGCTTTTCCAATGCCGCGGCTTGCGCCGGTTACAAGGGCCGTGCGTCTTGTCATGCCCACCTCAGCACTTGACGATGCGCCAGAATGATATCGGAATGCAGCGGAGCCTGCAGTCTCATTCCCCAACTAGATTCGCCGATCGGCCAATACGCTCTTCGCGGACAGCATCGCCTCGGCTTTGGCACAGCACGACTCGCACCAAGAACTTTCCCGCAGGTCGATCCATTCCACGGCATGGGAGGAAGCCATCGCGCAGCGATAATCTTCGCAGTGGCGCAAATGCAGTGTGTGTCCAAGTTCGTGCAAAGACTCTTTTAGCAGGCGTTTCTGCAGTAGATGTTCGTCTTCCGGTAATCCGTAGAATCCCTGCCGCAACCGAAAGATCGAAACAATCGCGCATGACCCGCCCATCTGTGCTTCGCCGAAGACGTACTTCAAGATCGGAATGTACAGATCCACATCGGTGATCGCCAGCAATCGCCAATCTTTCGTTCGGACCATTTCGTGCATCCGCTGCAGGAGTTCAGAAGAATGAAACTGCTGGCGTTCGGCGTGATATGACGGAGCCGGATCCAGACTAAGTGGGTGAATCTCACACTCGATACGCAGACTCTTGGGAAGGTCTGCGCGCAGGTTCTCGAGGAGAGAATGGCTGATCGTCCCGACCGGAAGCAGATGAACGAAGTTCATTGAAGCAGCCTGCGACGGGTTTAGTTCCTAATTGCGGCCGGAGAGCGCGTCCAGATACCGCTTCAGTTTGTGATGCAGCGTCACCCGGTCAATGTCGAGCACGTCGGCCGCCCGGCTCTGGTTACCGCCACATTCTTCCAAGACCCGTAGAATGTGCGCGCGCTCCACCTCGTCGAGGCTCTTTCCACTCGGTGCCGGTCCCGACTGTTGTTGCTTGAAGATAAAGTCCTGTTCTCGGAGCTCCGGTTCTTGCGCCACCACCATCGCCCGCTCGATGGCATTCTCCAGTTCGCGGACATTTCCCATCCACGGCTGCTGCTGCAACTGGTTCATCGCCGCGGGAGCAATCCGCGTGATCTGTTTGTTCATCGCCAGACTGAATTTGCGGACGAAGTGCTCGACCAACAGGGGAATATCTTGCTTACGCTCGCGCAAAGGCGGCAATTCGATGTGAAAGACATTCAGCCGGTAATAAAGATCGGGACGGAAAGTGCCCTCGTCAATCATCTGCTCGAGGTCTTTGTTCGTAGCCGCGACACAGCGAAAGTCGACCTTGACGACTTGATTCCCACCGACTCGCGTAATCTCGCGCTCCTGCAATACCCGCAGCAGATCGGTCTGGGTCTTCAGACTGATATCGCCGATTTCATCCAGGAATACTGTCCCACCTTCTGCGATTTCAAACTTTCCCTTTTTTCGGTACTGCGCCCCAGTAAAAGCTCCTTTTTCATGTCCGAAAAGCTCGCTCTCGAGAAGGGTCTCGGTGAGTGCGCCGCAGTGAATCGCCACCAGTGGATGAAATCGCCTCAGGCTCGCCGCATGGATTGCGCGTACCACGAGCTCCTTGCCCGTGCCGCTCTCTCCCGTGATCAACACGTTCGCATCGGTTGGTCCGACGGTCTGGACAGCGTCATACACTTTTCGCATCGCGGGGCTCTGACCGACAAGATCGCCAGGCCGCGTCGCCTCTGCAACGGTCTCACGCAGTTGTGCATTCTCTTTTTCCGCGCGCCGATGCGCCAGCGCTTTCTTCACCAGATGTGCAATCTCATCCGGATCTAGAGGCTTGCTGACGTAGTCGTACGCGCCGTTCTTCAATGCGGTTACGGCCGTTTCCACCGATGCGTAACCCGTCATCATGATGACAATCAAGTCCGGATCCATCTCGTGCAGACGCCGCTGCAATTCGATGCCGTCGGTCCCACGCATCTTGATATCGAGCAGTGCCAAGTCCCATTTGCTCTCGGCCATGCGGGTGAGTGCGTCGCTGGCGCTTTCCGCCGTTCCAATTTCGTAGCCTTCTTCGCGAAACCATTTTCCGAGCGAGTCGCGGACACTGAGTTCATCATCGACGATCAATAATTTCCCCTGGTTTTCCACGAATGATCACCTCCCGCTGACAGTCGCGGTCATTTCTTCTCTTGCTTGGTTGTCGGCCTCTGCTTCGAAAGGCAGCGTGGCCGTAAAAGTCGTGCCCCGCCCGAGTTCCGATTGCACTTCGATCGATCCGTTGTGGCGCTCCAGAATGCTTCGACTGATGGCCAGGCCGAGGCCAACACCGCGCCCGGTTTCCTTCGTCGTAAGAAATGGTTCGAACAGCCGCGGCAGGATTTCTGGCGAGATGCCAGTGCCGTCGTCGCGCACAACCGCCTGAACCGTGCTTTTGTCTGCATCTGCTCGCGTCGTCAGCCACAGATTGCCGCCCTGAGGCATCGCGTCCATTGCATTGACCATCAGCGCGACCAGCACCTGTTCGATTTGTGCGCCATCACAGAGAACCTGCGGCAAGTTCGCATCAAGATGCGGCTCGACGTGAATTCCTGCAAGATCAAGCTGATGCTGAATCAAGCGAAGCGCTCGATCCATGACCTGATTCAGGTTCGTCGCCTGCAGGTTCATGGGTGTCGTGCGGGAGAAGGTCAACAGGTTCTTCACCAGATCGCCGCACCGCCGGCTCTCGACGGCAATGAGATCGAGCGAATCGCAGATTTCACGCCGCCGGCTTTGCCCTCCGTCTTCGTGATCCACCCACTTCCGCAGAAGTTTTGCGTACGTTAGGATCCCTGATAGCGGATTGTTAATCTCATGCGCGAGAACGGCGGCCATCTTCCCGATGGAAGCCATCTTCTCAGTGTGCAGCGCGTGCTCGTGAGCCCGTTTCAACTCGCGAGTTTTTTGTTCTACCCGCTGCTCAAGCGTGTGAGTCCATGACACATTCTCGTTGTGTTCTTTTTTGAGCTGGCTGCTCATGTCGTTGAATGAGTGCGCCAGTTCGCCGATCTCGTCCTTCGAGGAAACTTCGATCTGGTAGCCCAAATGACCAGCGGCCAGATGTTCAGTCCCACGCTTTAAGGCCTTCACCGGCTTTCCGACAACTCGCAAAACGGAAAACCAGCTCAGGAATGCAATCAACAGCAGAGCGCAGGCAGTGTACACAATCATGCGGCGGGTACCTTCCGCCAATTGCACATCGGCTTTCGCCAGGGAAAGATTTGTGTCGAGGACCCCGAGAATTTGCTGCTCTGCCGGATGCGCGTGACAGGCGGCGTTCGAGCATGCGGGTTGATTCTCAATCGGCGTGATGACGCCAAGAACACGATTGCCACCGCCGTTCCTGTAGATCCGGAATCGATCCGGCCGTTTAAGGCGCGTCAACGGCTGAGATTGGGCGTGGCATCCATAGCAGGCTTCCGCGCTTTTATCGACGACGTGGTTCTGTTCCGCTGCCAAGGTCGTATAGGTTACCCGGCCCTCCTGATCGAAGATGCGGATCTTCTCAATCCCCGGCTCGGAAGCAATCGTCTCGATTGAGCGATGCAATCCTTCGCGGTCATTGCGGAGCATGTACTCCGTTGTGCCGTGCTTGATCACATCACTGATGCGCTCGGCGACCAGCAGCGTGTTCTGCTCCAGATGCTGCCGGTGTACCCGAACGTTGACGTATCCCATCAGGGCAAAGATCACTATCATTGCGCTGAGCAACAGCAGGTTCAGCTTCAGGCTCAGCGTCTGCCTGATGCGCAGCCAACGCAGCCGTTTTGGCTCAGTCTCCGGCATGCTCCAGCACCCCCGATGTCACCGGGACAACTTCCGCTGTCTCAGGTACGGGCTCACGGGCAAGCTGTTCCTTCGGGAAAATTGGCAGATATTTCACCGCCAGCCCGAAGAGCGCGAAGCCAGCGCCGATGATCATTCCCGTGACCGCCAGTTCGCTCCACTTGGGGAAGTAGCGCACCCCGGTCGATCCCTCGAAACCCGTGATGCTTACGTTCATGCGATTTGTGATGAATCCGAGCACCACTAGCACAGCCGAGAAGTAGAGTCCCTTGGGACTGGTTCGCACTCGCGGTTGTGATAGCAAGATCAACGGCATAATGATCGCCAGCGAAATCTCGAGCCAGAACAACGAGCTCTCGTATCCGGGATGAAATGCCAGTTTGAGAACGCCGCGATTCCACAAATCTTCCAGCCGCAAAACGCCATACACACCCAGAACGACCACAAGAACCCGCCCGAGTTCCTGCAAGACGGGCAACTCCAGCTGCAGGCCAAAATGCTTGGCGCTCATCGAAGACTCGAAGATCGTCATCGCCAAACCCACGGCGATCGCCGACAGGAAGAAAAACACCGGGAGCAGCGGGCTGTACCAGAACGGATGCAGTTTCTCCGGCATGATCAGGTAAAGTGTTCCCAGCGAGGATTGGTGCAAAGTCGACAGAATCACTCCGCAAATCACGAGCGGAATGAGAATCTTCTTCACCACCTTCAGAGGTTTCTGCAGGTTGAATCTCTCCAGCACGATGGGCGAAAACTCAAGCGCCAGCACCGTTGTGTAGAGCATCACGCAATACGCCACCTCGAACATCACCGAGTGAGGATTCCTCATGATCAGTGGATGCCAGATGTTGTACGGCTTGCCCAGGTCATACATGAGCGCGACGCAGACGAGCACGTATCCGAGGAACGCCGTCAGGATCGTCGGCCGGATGATGGAATGCATCCGCTTGATGTTCAGTATGTGTACGGTCGCCGTGAGTGTGAAGCCGCCGGCAGCCAGCATCACACCACACAACACATCGAAGCTAATCCAGATGCCCCACGGAAATTGATCACTCAGGTGAGTCGACGCACCAAGGCCCTGCGTGAAGCGGAGAAATGTCGCGTACAACCCCGCCGCCATCAGAAAGAGGAAAACCAGCTTCCAGAAAGTAGGGCGAAAGATCGTGCTGCGGGCCATTATTGTTTTCCTCCGTTCTTCTTCTCGCTTGTCGTGCGCCCTTCTGCGAGTGCCACTTCTTCACGCCGGTGCGTAATCCACCAAAGACCCCCTAGTGCCATTCCACCGAGGGGAACAAAATCTGGGATATGAGAAAGCACGCGGTACGTCAGCATGGGCAGTGGATCTTTAGAAATGTCAGTGCGGTATCCGAATGTTTCAAACGGAACGGCCGAGAGCAGGAGTACTGACGTCCCACCGACTTCCTCGAGGCCGTAGATGTGATTCACATAATTGCCCGGGTTGTCGTGGACGCGTTTTTGCGCCTCCGCGATCAGTTCTTCCCGTTCGCCGAATTTGGTGGCGCCTGTCGGGCAAGCCTCCGCGCATGCTGTAGGCTTCCCCTGTGCCACCCGATCCGGACACATGACGCACTTCTGCACTTTGGGGAAGAGTTTTGCCCATTCGTACTTTGGCACGCTGAACGGGCATGCCACCATGCAGTACCGACATCCCATACATTTCGAGGGATCGTAGGTGACTGGCCCCAAGGCGGTCTTCTTCAGTGCGCCGACCGGGCAGACTGATGCACACGACGGATCCTCACAGTTCATGCAGAGACGACGCATGAACTTGTCTCCACGGGTAACGATGCAGGTCAACTTTTGTGCGGATTGATATTCCTGTGCTGCAATCGCATCGTCGTAGTCCAGTTTGTTCTGAGTGGCGCAAGCCTGTTCGCACTGCTTGCAGCCGATACAGAGCGTGGAATCGTATAAGAGTGCTTTGCTCATGCATGATTAGTCCGGACGGACATGAAAGCCCTCCGGAAATCCTTTCGACCGACGCCTGAGCTGAATAAGGAAAGTAGGGATGATTACCTGCGTAATCACCGACGCGTCGAACGGCGCGCGCCACAAGCTGCTTACCTCATCAGATCAGAGGCTGTCGCGAAATTCAGCAGCTTCAGACAGCTAAGAGTTTCAACAATTAACAATTTCTTAGCGGTGACGGCTGTCACCCTTCTTCGTGACGCCAGTCAATACACATTTGCAGTCCACTATTTGTATTAGTCTCGGACACGTTGCGTTTCACATCATGGCCATGATGCGGATTGCATCATGCGGTCCCCCACGACGTAAGCTATTCATTTGCAGAGGATTGTTACCACAGATCTGCTGTAGCAGCCGCCCTGTTGCATTTTTCCTGTTGCAGTCTTCATCGCTAGAGCGTGCGGTACTTCTCCGCAGTGTCGAACCATGCGCGCTCGACTCTTGCCTCTAAACCATTCCCATTTCATAAGATCCAAACGCACCTCGAATGCCGTCGAGCACCGCCCACGGATTGGCACGGCGTTTGCCTTAACAAAAAGCGTGAGTGACCAGGAAGTGAAAGAGGCACTCCGGGCGAGGTGGGTTATGACAGTCATCATGGTATTGCTAACATTCGCGATCTTCTTAGCGATTGATTACGTCCGCAGTCAGAAGCAGTTGGCGAAGCAGTCGACAGTTCCATCTGTTCTCCGTGAGGTTCCTTCACATGTTGTCCCGAACGTTGTGGCGGGATTCCAGGTTCCAGAAAACGTTCGCTATCACGGTGGACACACCTGGGCTCTTAGCGAGAGCCGCGAGTTAGTTCGCGTCGGTATGGACGATTTCGCTTCCAAGCTGATCGGCAGGATCGATAGCATCTCGCTGCCCCAGCGCGGGCGCTGGGTTCGCCAGGGCCAGAAGATTTGGACGATCTTCCGAGATGGCAAGTCGGTCGATATGGTTTCGCCGATCGAGGGCACGGTGAGCGACGTCAACGAAGCTGTCGTGAGGGATCCCGAGCTGGCTCGCAGAGACCCCTACGGGGAAGGCTGGCTCGTCACCGTCCAGGCTCCCGATTCCAAGATCAACTTCCGCAACCTGCTCGGCGGAGCACTAGCCCGTATGTGGACGGAAGACTCGGCTCTGCGCCTCCGCAAACGAATGCCAATCGCGATGTCTGCAGCCCTGGCGCAAGATGGCGGCGTCGCGGTCGACGACGTCTCGGCGCATCTGCCCAACGAAGATTGGGCTACGTTGACCAAAGAGTTCTTCCTGTCATAGAACTCGGTCGAGGATAGGCCTCGCCCAACCTCCTGTGATAAGCCGCCCGGGATCGCCCCGGGCGGTTGTTTTGTCAGTGTTTAGTTAGTCGGAAATAGACTCTGCACGAATGGGCGGAGAAAAAGTTCGAAGGATCAAAAAGCCCACGGCTACGGCAGAACTCAGCATGATCACCCGCATGTACTGCGCGACAGGCAGCGTTGTATCACCGAAAACAGATCGCAGAAGGCCAAACGTCGCGCTGCTGGCACACAAAGCAAAATAGACACGCTCGCGCAGGCAACGGGATATCGTTACCAGCCAGGCAAGAATCGTCGCAACGACGAGGTAAATGCCAATCAGAACAAAATCACCCGTCACCCCCGAGCCTGAAATGACGCCCGCCTTCGGCGAGACAAATCCACGAAGAGCAACTCCCAGGAAGACAAACGAATGGACCAGAGCGATCACGGCGCGTTTGCGGCTGTTTAGAACCCCAAAGTCGTTCATAAGCGGCAAACACAGTGTCTCTGATTCGACTGGACTCGGGTGTGACTTGCTCTACGAGCTTAAGTGATTAGGATCACAGACCCACCACGTCCGCTCTGGAAACGGGCATTTACCAGGTGTTACCATCGCGGGCCATATGCAAAAGCGAAGCCTCGTCCTCGTGGTGTTTCTCTGCGCATTCTTCCTGGTCGTAAACGCCATCAGCCAGTCTCAAGCCGCAGCGCATCCCATCGTGCTCCACGCCGCTCGTCTGCTCGACGTCAAAGCAGGCAAGTTAGTGAAGCCCGGCGAGGTTCTTATTCAAGGCGATCGGATCGTAGAAGTAGGTTCATCAGTGAAGCATCCCAGCGGTGCGGAAGTGATCGACCTTGGAGATCGCACTTTAATGCCGGGTTTAATCGACGCCCACATCCACCTCTTTCTGCACCCCGGAGCGGAAGATCTTCAGACGGTCCAGGAGTCCGTGCCGCAACGCACGATCATGGCAACACTCGCCGCCCGCGACGACTTGATGGCGGGATTCACCGCCGAGCGCGACATGGGCACAGAAGGCGCTGGCTCTGCCGATACCGCGGTTCGCGACGCAATCAACAAGGGTGAGATTCCTGGTCCCCGCCTGCGCATTAGCGGCAATGCCATCAACATCCTCGGCGGACACGAAGACGCTATCAACTACAATCCAGCGCAGCACGTCCTGCCGAACGCCGACTACGCCAACAACGCCGACGAACTTGTAGCAGTTCTGCGTCAGCAGTTCAAAGAAGGCGCCGATTTCATCAAGATTTATGAAACAGGGGCGGATTCCATCCAAAACGGTAAACTCGCCACGCCTTATCAATACACTGAGCCCCAACTCGAGGCGGCCGTGAAAGAAGCAGCGCGTCTAGGCAAGCATGTGGCCGTTCACGCCACTGGAGAGCCCGGTACGCTCTATGCCGCCCAGGCAGGAGTCGTCTCCGTTGACCATGCCGATCAACTCAGCGATGAAACCATGCGGTTAATGAAAGAGAAGCAGATTTTTGCGGTTCCAACATTCACCATCTTCGAATACTTCGCCGAGCATGCGGCCACTCCACAACAAGGCGCATTTCTTCATCAGATGCTCGACCTGAAGGCCCAGGAATTCAAGAAGCAGGTCGCCGCCGGAGTGCCGATGGCGGCCGGTTCCGACGTAGGGCCCTTTCCGCACGGAACCCAGGCACGCGAGTTCCTGCTGATGGTCAAGTACGGTATGTCTCCGGAAGCGGTTCTGAAAGCCGACCTGCTAAACGGCGCGAAATTGCTGAGCTGGGAAAAGGAGATCGGATCTTTGGAGCCTGGATATTTCGCCGACGTGATCGCCGTCCCCGGCGATCCGTTGCAGGATGTGTCTACACTCGAAAACGTCGGCTTCGTGATGAAGGGGGGAGTCGTTTACAAGAAATGAGGCTAGAGCAAATTCTTCGGCCGAAGGCTGCAAAACAATGCACTACCTACTCGATTTCAATAGGCGCGTAAAATGTAAGCTTCTGATTATCGGGCTGTTACCGACATTTTTGATGTTCGGCAGACGGCTTTCCGATTGCGCATACAACCAGTGTTTCCACCTGCGGGGCAAGCACTTATGACCCTACGCAAAATCTCAGGCGTTTCCAAAATGTTGGGCGCGATCTTGGCCGCTATCTGCCCGATTGCTTTCGCACAGGGTCCGGCTCCCGATGCACCCAGCCGCTCCATCGAGCCGACATCATCGCTAATCGCACCACAGCCCACCTACGAGACCCACAGGTTCCTCGACAGAGAGAACCGCATCCTGTTTGTGGCGGTAGCGGCAGTCAATGGCGCTGACTTCGCCGTCACTCGCTTGAATCTCGAAAACGGAGGTCACGAACTGGACCCGATCGTTCGTGTGGTTGGACGCTCCACTCCCGGGCTAGCCGCAAACTTCGCTGCAGAAACCGCCGGCACGATCGCCCTCGGCTATTTCTGCCACAAAACCGGCCACCACAAACTCGAACGCATTGTTTCGTTCGTAAACATAGGCTCTTCCGCCACTGCGGTTGGCTTTGGCTTGGCTCATCGATGAAGCCGTAGTGCTGCCTTTGTAACAACCGTATGACCGACCCTCTCTGAACCGACTCCAAGCAAGTTTTGCTCGGCGATCTCTGCGGCCGTTCTTGGCGACCTCAGCGGTAAGAAAACACACTCTCAAAAGCTGCTAAAGAATTAGCCCGAATCGATTTCGGCGGCGTCGCGATCCAATCGGGTGCAGGCAGGCGTCTGCAGGCCCTGTCTTGCTAGTATTGAAGCCGACCATCTTGAGGAGCTAGAGGTTCAACGAGGCAGAAAGACATGAAGATCGCAAAGGATGTCACCGAACTGATCGGGCACACGCCGTTGGTGCGGCTCAACCGCGTGACCCAAGGATGTGTTGCAGAAGTTGTGGCGAAACTCGAGAGCCAGAATCCGCTCTCCAGCGTTAAAGACCGCATCGGCGTCAGCATGATCGAAGACGCCGAGCGCGCCGGCAAGATCAAGCCGGGCAAGACCGTGCTGATTGAACCGACCAGCGGAAACACTGGCATCGGCCTAGCCTTCGTCGCCGCCGTAAAAGGCTACAAGTTGATCATCGTCATGCCCGACACGATGAGCGTGGAGCGCCGCGTACTGCTGCTCGCGTTCGGCGCTGAGGTCGTTCTCACTCCCGGCCCGCGTGGCATGACTGGAGCCATTCTTAAAGCCAAAGAAATTCTCGCCAGCATCCCCGATGGCTACATACTGCAGCAGTTCGATAATCCGGCCAACCCCAAGATTCACCTGGAGACGACCGGCCCCGAAATCTGGAACGATACCGATGGCCGCGCTGACATCCTCATTTCCGGAGTCGGTACCGGCGGCACGATCACTGGCGTCTGCGAATACATCAAGCCGAAGAAACCATCATTTAAGGCGATTGCCGTCGAGCCCGTCGATAGTGCAGTCCTTTCCGGTGGCAAGCCGTCTCCGCACAAGATTCAGGGTATCGGTGCCGGATTTATTCCCAGTATTCTGCGCCGCGAATACATCGACGAAGTCATCACCGTTACTAACGATGAAGCCATCAACATGGCGCGACGTCTTCCGCACGAAGAGGGGCTCTTCGTCGGCATCTCCTCGGGAGCCGCAGTCGTTGCTGCTTTGCAGGTGGCAAGGCGGCCCGAAAATGGCGGCAAGCTCATCGTCGTGATTATTCCGTCGTTCGGGGAGCGTTATTTGAGCAGTATCCTGTTCCAGGAGTTGCGCGAGAAGGCAATGCAGATTCCAACCGCCACGCTTCCGGCCTGACACCAGAGCCCATGCCGCACTTCCTTGCTCTAGTCCGAGAAGATATTACCAATGTGATGGAGCACGATCCTGCGGCCAAGTCGCGGTTAGAAGTCGTGCTTTGCTATTCGGGACTCCACGCGGTCTGGTTCTACCGCATCACTCACTGGTTCTGGAACCGCGGATTCTTTTTGATCGGAAGATGGCTGTCGCAGGTGGCCCGTCTTCTGACGGGAATTGAAATCCATCCCGGCGCAAAACTCGGACGTCGTCTCTTTATCGATCACGGCATGGGCGTTGTCATAGGGGAAACGTCGATCGTCGGTGACGACGTGACTCTTTATCAGGGAGTCACTCTCGGCGGCACAGGCAAAGAACATGGCAAGCGCCATCCCACGCTTGAAGACAATGTCGTTGTCGGAGGCGGTGCAAAGATTCTGGGTAACATCGTCGTCGGCAAGAACTGCCGCATTGGCGCTGGTTCGGTTGTGCTTCGCAACGTTCCCGCCGAGTCCACGGTTGTCGGCGTTCCCGGACACATTGTGTTCCGCGAGGGCAAGCGCGTGGTGATTACCGACCCCAAGCAGATCGCCGATCCCTTGTCCGAGGCGCTGGCATCCGTCGCCAACGAAGTCAGCAAGCTCCGAGAGCGAGTAGCTCAGCTCGAAGGCGCCGAACATACGGCAGAACCCATCCACCCCTCCGTGCAGAACTTGGTCGACGATCTCGACTACCAGATTTAGCTCAGCAGTCGTAAGATGATTCGCTGCGTCCAGCTTACCCTCCACGGAGGATCAGGCCTGTGAAACGGATCATCTCGGTTGTCCTCTTCCCGCTACTGATGTCCATCTGCTTTGCCGCCGACAAGCCGAAAGAAGAAAAAGACAAGCCCGCTCAATCGATCGACGAACTCCGCCAGCAAATTGAAAAGATTCTTAAGGACACGCACACGCCCGGAGTCTCAATCGCGATCGTTCACAAAGACGGGCCAGAGTGGGTCACGGGCCTCGGCTTGGCCGATGTCGCGTCGAATCGGCCAACGACGGCCGACACTCTCTTCCGCATCGGCTCCACTTCGAAAGCATTCACCTCACTCTCAATCCTGATGCTTGCAGATCAGGGAAAGCTCGCGCTGGATGATCCTGTTCACAAACTTGCGCCGGAACTCTGGTTCGAGAATCGTTGGGAGTCCACCGATCCCGTCCGCGTCGTTCATCTGCTGGAGCACACCACCGGTTGGGACGACATCCACTTGCGCGAGTATGCCAAAGATGCCCCGCCCACGATGACCACGCTCCAGGGCCTCGACTACGACCATCACTCGCGCACCTCCCGCTGGCCTCCGGGAACGCGCATGGCGTATTGCAACTCCGGACCTCCCGCCGCTGCCTATGTCGTCGAAAAGCTGACCGGTCAACGAGTCGAAGACTTCGTCCAGCAGAATCTTTTTCTCCCCATCGGAATGAAGACGGCCACGTACTTCCCGCCTCCCGGAGGCACCGCTACTACGCTCTATCACGATGACGGAAAAACTCCCTTTGTGTACTGGAACATCCTGATGCGCGCCGCTGGATCGATCAACGCCTCTGCCAATGACATGGCCGCCTATGTTCAGTTCTATCTGAACCGCGGAGCCGTCGCCGGAAAGCAAATTGTTCCCGCGGTCGACATTGATCGCATGGAAGTGCCCGCCACCACCTGGGCCGCAAAAGACGGCCTAAAAGCTGGATACGGGCTCAGCAACTATGTGACGGTGCAAGACGGCTTCGTCTACCACGGGCACGACGGCGGCGTCGAAGGAGGACTGACCGACATGTCGTACATGCCAGACTACGGTGTCGGATATTTCTACAGCATCAACACCGGAAATGGCGATGCCTTCGACAAGATCGGCAGGGCGATCCGCGCTTACATTACCAACAAGCTGCCCAAGCCCGTCATCCCGCCAGCCGCGCCCTTGCCCGCGAACGCCGCCGACTACGCCGGCTGGTATGAGCTCGACTCTCCTCGGGTTCAAATGGTTCACTTCCTCGACCGCCTTACCAGCCTTATCTGGATTCACTTCAACGACGGCAAATTGCTTGTCGCCAATCTTCACGATTGGAATGACACGTTCATTCCCGTCGCGGGGGCTCAATTTCGCCATGTATCCGAGAAAGATCCTGCGGAGCCCATCGCCAGCCTGGCTTTATTGACTCCCAACGACGAGGGCCGCTTCGTAGAGCGCTTCGGGGCCGTCATGAAGAGAGTCCCGACATGGCTGGCGCTCACCGAAATACTCGCGGTCGTGTTCGTTACGATCTCGATGCTCGCCATCCTGATCTATGCCCCATTCTGGCTGCTCGGAGGAATCAGCAGGCGCCGCCGCCGTCCTGCGGAGCGCGCAATGCGCTTCTGGCCTCTCATCGCTGTATTGAGCCTGATCACAATGGTTGGAACGGTGATCGTCAGTGGAGACGATTTCATCCAACGTATGGGCAATTTCACCGGCTGGTCACTGACCGTGTTCTTGTCGACACTGCTTTTCGGGGTGGCTTCGATCGCCAGCGTGGTCGTCGCCTTGCGAAACTCTGAGGAAGGAGTTCGATCTGGCGTAAGACGATTCTCCCGAATTGTCTCGTTAGCTCTGCTGATCGCCACCGCCTACCTCGGCTATTGGGGCGTAATCGGCCTACGCAGCTGGGCATAAGGGCACGATCCACCAAAGCTGGCCAGGGAAGCTTCGTATCAGGGTATTCCTTCAGGCATACCGCCCCGCGCTGAACGCGGCCTCAGCCGCCGTAACGCGGACCTCTTTGACAAACCCGCCCATTCAATTTAATGTTCCGTTGCGTAAACGTTTACGCTAACATCAAGGGCTATCCCAATTTTCAAACGGTCTCAGTCTTAACCCATGTTGCTGAAGACGCTCCGTGAAGAGGTGCTGGACGCCAACCTCGAACTCGTTCGCCGCGGCCTGGTGGTCTACACCTTCGGCAACGCCAGTGGTATCGACCGTAATGAAGGCCTTGTCGCCATCAAACCCAGCGGCGTCCCCTACGAAGAGCTGAAGCCGGAGCACATGGTGGTTTGCGATCTAGAGGGGACCATCGTTGACACCAAGCTGCGACCCTCTTCTGATCTCCCCACTCACCTCGAGCTTTACCGACAGTTTCCCAATATCGGCGGGGTAGCTCACACCCACTCCGAGTACGCCACCGCATGGGCTCAGGCCGAAACGCCAATTCCGTGCTTTGGAACCACCCACGCCGACTACTTTCACGGACCTGTTCCAGTAACCCCGCGCCTGGCGAACTCCGAGATTACTGGCGAGTACGAACTCGAAACCGGCAAGGTCATCTGCCGAACGTTCGCAAAACTCGATCCCGATTCCGTTCCTGCAGTGCTGGTCGCCGGCCACGCTCCTTTCTGTTGGGGACCGAACCCCGCCGCGGCCGCGCATAACGCTGTCATTCTGGAGTACGTCGCGCGTATGGCCACACACACTCTGTCGATCAACGCGGAATCTCCTCCGCTGGCCCGCGAACTGCACGACAAACATTTTTTGCGCAAGCACGGTAGCAACGCCTATTACGGACAGGTCAAGACAAAATGAACCTTGCTCTGCTGCTTCTCAGTTCCAGTACCCTCGTCCACCTCTCGGCAGTCGATCTCGCCATCATCGTTTTCTACTTTGCCCTTGTGCTGGGCATTGGCTTGTACCTGAAAGGACAAGCTAATACCGGTGAAGATTTCTTCATGGCCGGACGCGAGATGACCGCCTGGGTCGCCGGATTGGCCTTCCTCTCCGCGAACCTCGGCTCGCTCGAACTGATGGGCTGGGCGGGCAACTCCTACAAATACGGCATCCTTGCCGCCCACTGGTACTGGATCGGCGCCATCCCCTCCATGCTCTTCCTCGCACTGGTGATGATGCCGTTTTATTACGTCTGCAAGACGCATTCTGTCCCGGGCTATCTCAAGCTGCGCTTCGGAAAAGGTGCGCAAGCGATTTCCTCGATTTCGTTTGCGTTCATGACCGTTTTGATGAGCGGCATCAACATGTACGCGATGGCCGTCGTGATGCGGGTCGTCCTCGGATGGGATCTCAATTTCAGCATTTTGGTCTCCTCTTTGACCGTTGCCGCCTACGTCGCTCTCGGCGGATTGCGCTCGGCAATCTTTAACGAAGTGCTGCAGTTCTTCCTCATCTGGGCCGGCGCTTTGCTCATTCCAATTCTTGGTCTGATTGAAGCGGGCGGCTGGACTGGACTGCAGGCCAAGATTCTGCAAAACCTGACCGAACAGCATGTCGCCAATCCAGGTTCCTACACCCATCTCTGGTCGACGTTGGGCAGTTTCGGCTCCAACCCGATGGGCATCAACTGGGCCGGCATCGTCTTCGGACTTGGCGCCGTTATCGCAATGGGCTACTGGACCACAGACTTCCTCGTCGTCCAGCGCGTCCTGTCTGCGAAGGATTTGCGGTCAGCCGAACTCGCGCCCATCATCGGCGCCGCCTTCAAGATGTGCGTCCCGTTCATCGTCATCCTGCCGGGTCTCTTGGGATTAGCCCTCCTCCGCGATCCCCAAGGACACCTGCTGCGGTTGGTCCCGGCAGACCAGGCATGGTCTGCCGCTGGACAGGCCCAAGGCTTGCACGGCTACGATGAAGTCTTGCCTCTAATGCTTGCCCGCTACTGCGGCCCCGGTCTGCTGGGCTTAGGTATCACCGCGCTAATCGCGGGATTCATGTCGGGCATGGCAGGCAACGTCAGCGCCTTCACCACAGTCTGGACGTATGACATCTACGCGACGCTGATCAATCCCAAGGTAACCGACGATTTCAAAGTCAAGATGGGGCGATGGGTCACCGTCATAGGCGTCATCATCAGCATTGGCACGGCGTACCTCGTAATGCAGGCGCAGTCCATCATGGACTACGTGCAGGCACTCTTCAGCTTCTTCATCGCGCCCCTGTTCGGCACCGTGATTCTAGGCATGCTGTGGAAGCGCGCCTCTCCCGCGGGCGGATGGACCGGCTTGCTTGCAGGGACGCTCTCTTCGGTCGGCATGTACACCTGGGTCAAGATTGATCCCAACGCTGTGCGCTACGTGGCTCTCTCCATGGACGCGCAAGACCAGGCGCAGAACATGTTTCGCGCATTATGGTCGTGTTTGATTTGCATGATCGTGACCATCGTCGTCAGCTACATGACAAAACCAAAGCCTGATTCTGAACTGAAAGATGTGGTCTACGGCCTGACGCCCATCCCAAAAACCGAACACGTATCGTGGTTTCACAGCCCGATTTTCTGGGCTGTGGTTGTGGCCGCAATCTTTGTAATTTTGCAGATCATTTTCTGGTAGGAGCGACACATGAAATCCGGAAGTCATCTCTCGATCTGGTTCTTCACGGGAATCTGCCTCGGCGTGAATGGGCTGCTGATTTTCATCACGGGGATCTACGAGATCGCGAATCCTCCTGCCAACAAAGTCGCGCTCTATGATCTGCACGCAAATGTCTGGTGGGGCGGATTTCTGCTGGTTCTCGGATTGGTTTATTCTTTGCGCTTTTCGCCAGCGCAGGAACGCAAGCGAATGTCGAAAAATTCTTAATTGCACTTGAAGGATGAAAAATACTGATATGTCTCAGAAGAAAATGACCATGGGTGT
>Ga0126371_10001145_pt1 | contig 22229 bp, 17 predicted proteins | sample PanSoiMetaPlot_4_FD_110145 | JGI IMG/M metagenome (GOLD analysis project Ga0126371, IMG submission 110145) | Tropical forest soil microbial communities from Panama - MetaG Plot_4 | ecosystem: Environmental > Terrestrial > Soil > Tropical forest > Bulk soil | place: Panama | collected 2016-02-17 | reverse complement strand
CGGAACAGTTCCTGCAGGCGTTTCTTGTGCCGCTCTTCCGTCGTGCGGATGAAATCATCGTTGGAGATCCCCATCCGCTTCCACAGTGCGCGGAATTCCCCGGAGATCTCGTCGGCATATTGCTGGGGTGATTTGCCCGCTGCCTCGGCTGCACGCTCGATCTTTTGACCATGTTCGTCGGTGCCGGTCAAAAAGAACGTGTCATCGCCCAGAAGGCGGTGTCGGCGCGCGATCGTATCGCAGGCAATCGTGGTGTACGCGTGCCCGATATGCGGCCGTGCGTTCACGTAGTAAATCGGAGTCGTGATGTAGAACTTCCTGGTCATAGTTTGTGGCCGAGGCACTCCAGTACTGCTCTGTTCCCCAGGTGCCCTCGCTCGAAAAATAAGCTTGCGCCGCCAGTTGGAGTCATCCCGAGCGGAGCCATTCTTCAGGCGAAGCGAAGGATCTCCCTTCCAGATGCGTCTTGTGGGAGATCCCTCGACCCGCTGGAGAAATCGCGGGTCTTCGGGATGACGCCCATTTTCATCCTAATGCTTTTTGTCCCTCAAGTAGGCCCGTGTCGCTTCTTGCATTACGGTCTTCAGCGGCACGTGATGCTCCGCAGCGATCTGGCGGCAGTCTTCATACTCGGGCGCATAATTTGTCACGGTACCGTTCATACTGGCGATTTTGATGCGAACCTCACCCCACTGGGTGCGCACGTTCTCCCATCGCCGTGCCAGCACCTGGCGGGACTCTTCGCGCCGCCGCACGCCCAAAGTAGTGGTCTCGGAAAAAAGTATCTGCATCAGTTTGTCGGCGTGCTCCGGCTTACAAAGCACGGTCAGCAACGTGCCGGGCCGACTCTTTTTCATCTGCACGGGCACGCCGAATACATCCAGTGCGCCCTGTTCCAGCAATTGATCCATCACGTAGCCGAACACCTGCGGATTCAGGTCATCGAGATTCGCCTCGAGGACACAGATCGTCTCAGAATTCGGCCTGCTAGCCGTTGTTGCTGTCGCCTGCCCAACGACAAGACGCAGAACATTTGGGCGCCCTGCAAAATCTCGCGATCCCGCACCGTAGGCGGTTTTTTCGACCTTCATCTCAGGAAAAGCCCCGAAGTGCTTGGCTAGTGTCCGAATGATCGCTGCCCCGGTCGGGGTCACGAGTTCGGCTTGAATTCCCGACGAATACACCGGTGCATCCTTCAACAATTCGATCGTTGCTGGCGCAGGCACGGGAAAAGTCCCATGCGCACACTGGACCGTTCCGCCGCCCACATTGAGGGGCGAACAGACGATCTCGTCCACGCCCAACGCCTCGGAGCCTACGGCCGCGCAAACAATATCAACGATGGCGTCCACCGCGCCTACCTCGTGGAAATGAATGGATTCAATAGGAACGTTGTGAATCTTGGCTTCGGCTGCGCCCAGGGCTTCAAATATCCGAATGGCCGTGGTCTTTGCTGACTCTGAAATCGACGCATTTTTGATGATCGTTCGAATGTCCGAAAGCCCTCGATGTACATGCGAGTGTGCATGCCCGTTCGCGGCGAAGTCACCCTGCTGGTGAGAGTGGCCTTGGGCATGGGAATGCTCGTGATCATGCGAATGAGCGTGAGAATGCGCGTGGGCTGAATCGTGCTTTGCCCAGTACTCCTCCCGAGGCATATCCTTTTCGCCATCCACCCACACATCAACCTTGGAGGCCGAGATACCGCTGCGCATTACCTTTGAAATTTCGATTTTCGCGCCTACGCCAAGCGCCGCCACCGTCTTTTCCAGCACCGCAGGCGGTAGTCCGGCATCTACCAGGGCGCCGAGGAACATGTCGCCGCTGATACCGGAAAAACAGTCGAGATACGCGATGCGCATAGGCCACCAACGAAGAATGACGGAGTTTTCATGATAGGGAACGCCTGCATGTGCGGTCAAACCTGTGCGACGCAAAGAGTCTGTTAAAATCACTGTTTCTTCAATGGCTTAGAGGGCTTCCTTGTATCGTTATCTCGAACATCGTCTCGCAGAGCGGGTGCTGGAGTGTTTGCAAAAGCGTTATCCCGGTGCTGCCCTTCCTCCCGTGGTGATGGAGCAACCCCCACAGGTAGAACTCGGGGACTTCGCCATTCCGATGTTCCCTTTCGCCAAGCCACTCCGCTCGGCGCCCCTGAAGATCGCGGAAGCTATTCGCGCGGAAATCGGTCCAATCGAAGGCATTGCCGAGATGCTGGTCGCTCCTCCCGGATATCTGAATATCAGAATCGACCGCTCCTGGCTCGCTACTGCGCTCGCCGCTGATCAAAAGGCGCCCGCTGATGTGCCACCCGGAAAGATCCTGGTTGAGCATTCCAGTATCAACCCGAACAAGGCGGCGCATATTGGACATCTGCGGAATGCCATTCTCGGCGACACGTTCGTGCGGTTGCTTCGCTTCGCGGGAAGGGAAGTCGACGTTCAGAACTACATCGACAATACAGGTGTGCAAGTGGCGGATGTCGTGGTCGGGTTCACGCACCTGGAAAAGAAATCGCACACGGAGATCGAAGCTCTCACCCGTCAACCGCGCTTCGACTATTACTGCTGGGATCTGTATGCACGTGTGTCGCAATGGTACGAAATCGACAAGCAGAATCTGCAAGTGCGATTGCAGACGCTCCACGCCATTGAGGATGCGGGAAGTGAAACGGCCGTTATCGCTGACGTGATCTCGACTGCCGTTCTGCGGCGCCATCTCGAGACCATGGATCGGCTCGACATCGAGTATGACTTCCTCCCACGCGAGAGCGAGATTTTACACCTGCATTTCTGGAATGCTGCGTTCGAGAAGCTGAAGGCGGCTGGGGTTTTGACCTTCGAGACGGAGGGCAAGAACAAAGGCTGCTGGGTCATGCGTCGGGCAGGGACTTCCGAAGCAAATCTCACGACAGAGGACACCGGGGACACAGAGGAAGACAGGATCACGGAGGAAGACCAGAAAGTCATCGTGCGCTCTAACGGGACTGTTGGTTACGTCGGCAAGGATATCGCATATCACATGTGGAAGTTCGGTCTGCTCGGCCTCGACTTTGGATATCGCAAGTTCTATCGGTATCCCAACGAGCACGACGTTTGGATTTCCACGACCGACGGTGAGAAAGATCATCCTCATTTTGGCGACGTCGTCGAAAACTACAACGTCATCGACGTACGACAGTCGGAAGCGCAAAACACCGTCAAGGAAGCCCTGCGCGATTTGGGGCACGGAGAAGCTGCCGACCATTTCACGCACTTCTCCTATGGGATGGTTGTGCTCACGCCTCGATGCGCGGCCGAACTCGGCTACAGCCTGAGCGAGGAGGACAAGACGCGACCCTTCATCGGAGTCAGCGGGCGCAAGGGGTTTGGCGTCAAAGCTGACGATCTGCTTGATCAACTCATTGCTTCTGCGAAAAAAGAAGTCGATTCCCGTCACCCACAACTCGCTGATGGTGAACGCGCGAAGATCGCTACACAAATCGCCATCGGTGCGTTGCGCTATTTCATGTTGAAGTACACCAAGCAGGCGGTCATCGCTTTTGATTTCAAGGAAGCTCTCAGCTTTGAGGGTGAGACCGGGCCTTACGCTCAATACGCCGTGGTGCGGGCGACGAGCATCTTTCGCAAAGCCGGTGTGGATGCCGATGAATTCTCAAGAAGTCTTGGCACAAGCTTGCCTCCGAGTAATATCGCCGCTTGCTTCACTGGCGAAGGCGGCAACGAAATCTGGGAACTCTGGCTAACCGCTTCGAAGACCTCTCAAGTCATCGGTCAATGCATTGCAACGACCGAACCTGCTTACCTGGCGAAACACGTGTTTCAGTTGGCGCAGCTGTTCAATACCTTTTATCACCGTTTTCCCATCCTGACGGAGTCGGACGAGAAGCGAAAGCAGTTCCTGATGACGACGGTCGGCGTGGTTCGTCGTGAACTGATTCGCGCCCTCGACGTGATGGGTATCACTGTACCGCCGGTCATGTAAAATGCGGCCAGCATGCGGCGTAATGCATCTTTGCCCTCATGACCAACTCCGCTTCTGAACAGTCCGCTGCGCGTCCGTTGGGTCGCCGCATTGTGCTAGCGCTGTTGGTCATTCTTCTGATTCTGGCTACCGCCGGATTTCTCTATGAAAACATCTCAGAGGCGCGGGACCGCCGCTTTAACGCGATGGGCGGCAGGCTGGTCGACGTCGGTGGACGCAAGATGCACATCAACTGCACCGGAGAGAGCAGCCCTACCGTAATTCTCGACTCGGGCCTAGGCGACAGCTATCTCTCCTGGCACAAAGTGCAACCAGAGATCGCAAAATTCACCCGAGTTTGCTCGTACGACCGGGCTGGCCTCGGCTATAGCGATCCGAGTTCGCGGCCACGCACCAGCCGCGTGATCGCAGAAGAACTCCATGAATTACTGCAGGCCTCGGGAGTTGCTCCGCCTTATGTAATCGTGGGCCATTCCATGGGCGGTTACGATGTCCGTCTTTACGCCAGTATGTATCCGCAAGAAGTTGTAGGAATGGTTTTGGTCGATGCATCTCACCCCGACCAGGAAAATCGGTTCCCGGCCGAACTGAAGAACATGGAAGGGAGTTGGCAGCGGGAAGCGCAATTCATTGCCTACACCATGCCTTTCGGAGTTCCACGCGTGCTGGGTCTCTGCGACGAGGGTGCAATCGATCGTGCCGCCGACTGTAATGGGCACACTGCAAAGGAACGGATGGCCGAAATCAAGGCGTTTGCTGAAAGTGCCACACAAACAGCGGCGACCGATCCTTTTGGAGACCTGCCCCTGGCGGTGCTGTCGCACGATCCCGACAAACCCTCCAATGACCTGCCACCCGATCTTGCCAAGTCCGTGAACAAGCTTTGGGAAGCCATGCAGGAGGATCTCGCGCATCTCTCGACTCGGAGCACGCAGACGGTCGCAAAGAACAGCGGGCACTACATTCAAATCGATCGTCCCGATGTGGTCATCGATGCGGTTCGAAATATCGTGGACCAAGCTCGACAAGCTCACTCCAAACAATAAGGAAGCGGGCCCTTTCGCGCGGCCCGCCTCTGCTTTTCGAGATCAGATCGTCGCGGCGATCGTCTCGGTGGTTGTGGCGCCGTTCGCAGGAACACTGATCGTCCCCATAGGAGAGTGCACGCTGGTTCTGGTCGCCAGGGGAATGGTCGTGGTTGGTACACCGGCAATGATCTGGTACGACAAGGTCACTTTGTCGGTAGTCGAGCTTGACAGGCTCCACGAGTAAGGAATGGTCACTGTGCAGGTTGCAGTCGATCCCGAGCGCGTGGCCGTAACCGATGCAGACTCGGCGAAGGTGCTAAAGGTTGTCGGCTCTGTCACGGATGCTGATGCCCCGCACAGGATTTTCGCCGTGCTCGCGAGAGTCGACGAAACGGTGATGGTGAAGTTGAAGACGAACTTGCCTCCGAAGGTAGCGGGTGGCGGGACGTCCGCCTCCTGTAGGTCCGGAAGCGGTATCGCGTGAAAGATCCCCGTACGAGGATCCAGGTAGCCGCGGATTCCGTCAACCGCCGGAATACTCTGGCTCCAGAGATTGATGTTCAACCCCAAGAAGCACGCAAAGACACCAAGCAGAACGCAGGTTCTGTGGCCCATAAAACACCTCCTAGATTTTTTGTTTTTTTGATTTACGGCAGGGCCCTTGCTTTCTGGCGTGGGGGGAGAGTGATGCCAGGACAGCAACAAAGTGGCCAGACATTATGTCTCTGTCGGGCTTCGCGGTCAACAACCAATGAGTGACTCGAGCCAGAGATCAGCTCCTAGCTAGAACGTACAAAATTTTGTCTCAGCAAAACCTGCTAACCTTTTTGTCTCACAATGATTCGCCTTGACCTGCAATCGGCAAGGCTGGAGCCGATGATGGAGATTCTTGCCTCCCGCTTTTATCTCTCCCGTACTTTCGCGCTTCTTTTGGCAGTTGTTGCGATTTGCCGAATCGCGGTTTCTCAGGATTCCGTTCCCCGAGAGGAACCCGCGACCGCGCAGCGACGTCCCGTCATTGGACTGGCCCTCAGCGGTGGAGGCGCGCTGGGTCTTACTGAGATCGGAGTCATCCGATGGATGGAAGAGAATAACATCCCCGTCGATCGCATTGCGGGCACCAGTATGGGAAGCATCATTGGTTCGATGTACGCGACGGGCATGTCTCCGGAAGAGATTCAGACATTCGCGAAAAAGATCAACTGGGACGAGGCATTTCTTCCCGAGCCGGGATATGCCGAGATCTCCTATCGCCGAAAGCAAGACCGCCGCGACTTCCTGGTGGCCGCGCCGCTTGGTCTGAAGAACGGGTTAAGAGGGCCGAATGGAATTAATTCCGGCCAAGCCGCAGGGCTATTGTTGGATCGCATTGCATACCCGAGCTCTGGCGTCTCGGATTTTGACGACCTCCCAATTCCTTTTCGCTGTGTTGCGACGGATATGCAAAGCGGAGAAGCCGTCGTGCTGCACAACGGTTATCTGGCCGACGCCGTCCGTGCATCGATGGCGATTCCTGCCGTATTTACTCCAGTCGAACTCGATGGCCGGATTCTGGCTGATGGCGGCATGGTGCAGAACATTCCAGTCGAAACGGCACGAGGCATGGGCGCCGAAACCGTCATCGCGATCGAACTCCACTACCCTCCGGGAGACGTAGCGCAGCTGTCCACGCTTGTGGGGGTGCTGTCGCGTGCCGTCGATGTCATGATCACCCAGAATGAGCATCGTTCCCTTGCGCTGGCACAGACCAAAGTCCGAATCGACATGAAGGGATTCGATATCACGGACTACAACCGGGTGGATGAACTTGTCGAGCTTGGTTACAAGGCTGCTGCAAGTCAGTCGGCAGAACTACTGCGATACGCAATCAGCGATCCTTCGGAGTGGCAGCGCTATCTCGACGCGCGAAATGCCAGGAAGCGCTCTGTCCCTGAGAAAGTCCAGAAGATTGTCGTCACTGGAGCCGATACGGATACAGATGCCAGAATCCGACAGCAACTGGCGAAAGGCATCGAAGAGCCACTCGATCTTCCAAAGCTCGAGGAGAAACTCACGCGTATCGCTGGAGAAGGCCGCTTCGACCGGTTGGGATACGAGGGATTTACCCAAAACGGTGTGCCCGCGCTGCGCGTGACCGCCCACGAAAAAACGTATGGACCTCCGTTCGTTGACTTGGCCGTGAACGTGGAAGGCTCAGGAGTCGCAGCGTTCGATTTTTCCGCGGGTACGCGGATCACATTTATGGACATGTTCCATCGCGGCGGAGAGTGGAGATCGGACCTTCTTTTTGGATCAAGCAATCTGGGAGCCACGGAATACTACCAGCCGATCGGGCACTCACGATTTTTTGTAGCGCCGTACCTGTTCGCTTCCAAGTACGCGCGAAATGCATTCAATGGCCTCACTCGCATCGCCGTGTTCGGGGACGAGCGTGCCGGTGGCGGTTTCGACATTGGCTTCAATTCCGGCCGCCGCAGCGAATTCCGTATCGGGTACGAGCTGTTCGACGCGAAGTTGGCGCCGCTGATTGGAGCTGCGGGACTGCCAATTGTGCATGGCACTACCGGCGAGTTCCGGGCACGCTACGTTTGGGATGGACAGGACAGTCCGTCAGTGCCCAGTCGGGGCAGTCGAATTGTGGGGACGCTCTCCCGCGTGCTGCAGAGCCCTGACTTGCCTCAGGCGGTCACACAGCTCGACGTGCAAAGTTCAACATTCATACCGCTGAGCGAGAAAACGTCGCTGTTTACGGACGTCTCCGGCGGTAGCACGTTTGGTGGATCGGCCGGTCCGTTTCAGGTCTTCACGCTGGGCGGCCCATTCCGTTTAGGCGCGTATCTTCCCGATCAATTCCTGGGCAATCATTATGCCTACGCTTCCTTTGGCTTTCGGCGCGAACTTTATCGGCTGCCGCAGCTTGTGGGAAAGAGGATCTACTGGGGCGGCTGGTACGAGGCCGGATCAACTTTCGGAACGCAAACCGACGATCCGGGCCCAGTAGTCGTACGCGGATCCTTTAATCTCGGCATCATTGCCGACACAATCGTTGGTCCCATCGCGCTGGCTGGCAGCGTCAGTCCGACCGGTCAGAGCCGGGTGAACTTCTCGATTGGAAGGCTGTTTTAGAGCAATGAGCTGTGAGCCATGAGCTAACGCGTGGAAGAATTCTTGTTCGCTTATTGCTCATCGCTCACTGCTCACTGCTCGTTGCTTCATTTCAGCGTCGCCATGTCAATCACAAACCGATATCGCACGTCGCTCTTGAGCACGCGCTCATAGGCTTCATTCACTTTCTGAATGGGCACGACTTCGATATCGCAGGCGATCTTCTGTTTGGCGCAGAAATCGAGCATTTCCTGCGTTTCTGCAATTCCACCGATTTGCGAACCTGCCAGGCTGCGCCGGCCGCTTGTGAGCGAAAAGGCCGCGATCGGGATGTCCTTCTCAGGAAGTCCGACGATCACCATGGTGCCATCCACTTTCAGCAAATTAAGGTATTCCTTCCAGTCCGTTAATGCCGAAACTGTGTTGATGATCAAGTCGAAGTGCTTTGCGAGTTTTGTGAAGGTTTCAGCATCGGAGGTGGCATAGAAGTGATCGGCTCCTAGCCGTTTTCCGTCTGCCTGCTTTTTCAAAGAATGGCTGAGAATGGTCACGTCGGCTCCCAGCGCGTGCGCGAGTTTGACCCCCATGTGGCCCAGTCCTCCCAGCCCAACGATGGCCACCTTTTTCCCGGGACCGGCTCCCCAGTGTTTCAATGGCGAGTACAGCGTAATACCTGCACAAAGCAAGGGTGCGCAGGCGTCCAGCGGCAGGTTCTCCGGCATGCGCAGCACGTAATTCTCATCCACGACAATTCTTTGGGAATAGCCGCCGTAGGTCGGGTTTCCTTCCTTGTCGCGTGCGTTGTAAGTCCAGATGGTACCTACCGTGCAGTACTGTTCCAGTCCCTGGCGGCACTCTGCGCAAGTTCGGCAGGAGTCCACGAAACAGCCAACTCCAACCTTGTCGCCTACTTTGTAACGGCTGACCTTATTGCCGACAGCCGACACGATGCCGGCGATCTCGTGCCCCGGAACCATGGGGAATATCGCTTCCTCCTGATACTCGCTCCATTCGTCGCGAGTCTGATGAATGTCGGAATGGCAGATCCCGCAATATTTGATGTCGATAACGACGTCGTGCTCTCGCGGTTCTCGGCGCTCGAACTCCCACGCTCCGAGCGGAGCTTTGGCCTTTGCCGCAGCGTATCCCTTGCACTTGCTCATGATTGCTCTCTTTCGGAAAGTTTGAACTGCTATAGCTGATAGATGAGATCACACACGATTGGTTTCGTGGGAACTGTCTGAGTCCAGGGTAAGAATTCGCATCCGATTCGCTTAGGCTGCCGCCGATTGATATACTGCGCGTTTCTGTTTAATTTCAGGAGTTTGTACGGAGACATCCTGGTGCGCTTGCCCCTGCGCTATTGTCCCATTTTCCTGTTCCTCGCGATCTCGGTCTCAGCCCAGCAGACCCCAAACCCAACCCCTTCGAAGCCGCTATTTAAGCTGCAGGAAGTGATGATACCGGTCCGCGACGGGGTCCACTTGCAGACGGTGATTCTCACTCCTGTCGATCAGCAAGGACCGCTGCCGATTTTGTTCCGGCGTACCCCGTATGGTGTCCCCGATAAACCGCCTGAGCAAATGCCCGCGTTCATGAAAGAACTCGCGGCGGATGGATACATCTTCGTCATCCAGAACCTTCGTGGTCGTTTCAAGTCCGAAGGAGTGTTCAATCTTTCCTCGTGGGTCGACCCAAAAGATCCCAAGGCCACGAATGAAACCACAGATGCGTACGACTCGATCGAGTGGCTGGTGAAGAACGTTCCCAATAACAACGGCAAGGTCGGCATGTACGGAGTTTCCTACGATGGCCTGACTACTGCACTGACCCTGCTTCATCCCCACCGGGCGCTCAAGGCGATTAGCGAGCAGGCCTCCCCTGTGGATCAATGGATGAATGACGATGATCATCGGTATGGCGCACTACGCGAGAGCTACGACTTCGAATATGCAGTGATGGAGCAAGCTGACAAGAACGAGAATCGGCACTTCGATTTCGAAACCTACGATACGTATGAGTGGTATCTCAATCTCGGCCCGTTGTCGAATATCAATTCGAAATATCTCCACGGCTCCATTCCTTACTGGAACTCTACTGTCGAACATCCTGATTACGATGAATTCTGGAAGAAGGAAGCTTGGGTCAACCAGCTTCACGCTTCCACCGTGCCTAATCTGAACGTCGCAGGATTCTGGGATCAAGAAGATCCCTGGGGACCTTGGCAGATTTTCCGTCACGCGGGGGAGAACGATCCACAACGCACAAACTTCATCGTCGCGGGACCGTGGTTCCACGGAGAATGGTGGGCCCCCAAGGGAGAGAGCATCGGAATCATTCCGTTCGGAGGACACGAGACGGCGCGTGAGTTCCGAGAGAATATCGAGGCGCCGTTCTTTCGCTATTACCTGCATGGCAAAGGAGAGAAGCCCCAGTGGCAGGCCAGCATATTCCAGAGCGGCTCGAATACCTGGCATACGTATCCAGTATGGCCGCCGAGAGAGGCGAAAAATACGAATCTGTATCTGCATGCCGATGGAAAGTTGTCGTTCAGTGCTCCCGATGCGGGCAACGGCAAGCAATATCGCGAATATGTTTCTGATCCTGCCAACCCGGTGCCTTACCGGCAGCGTCCGATCTCGCCGACTTATCCTGGAGGTGATTGGCGCACTTGGGAAGTTGCCGACCAGCGTTTCGTTGAAGGTCGATCAGACGTTCTTTCCTTTATCAGTGAACCACTGGATCGTGACCTCACTGTGACTGGCCCAGTCGCCGCAAACCTGTTTGCCTCAACGTCCGGTACAGACACAGATTTCGTAGTAAAGCTGATCGACGTTTTCCCGCAGGACGCGCAGAAAAATGTGTGGAATGCCGATCAGGGTCCGAAGCCGGGCGAGTATGCCCAGTCATTGAATGGATATGAGCTGCCCATCGCGATGGAGGTCTGGCGTGGGCGATATCTCACGAGCTACGAGAACCCACGACCTTTGACGCCGGACAAACCGACCGAATGGAACGTTCCGCTTCGCGATCGTGATCACGTCTTCCTGAAGGGACACCGCATCATGGTGCAGATTCAGTCCACATGGTTCCCGGTGATCGATCGCAATCCGCAGAAATTTGTGCCGAGCATTTATAAGGCTACTGCCGAGGATTTCGTTCGCGCCACGCAGCGGGTGTATTGCTCACCGGATCTGCCGTCGCACATTGTGCTCCCGGTGATGCCGTAGTGTGCTTCCCACTTCTCGCAAATGCGGCGAGAAGTGGGGCACCCTTTGATTTCGACGGGAAATTTGCTACTTCCCGGCGGCATTGCCGTGCTGGCCCAGCCACGATGCCAGATGTGGCTCCTGTTGCGATTTCAAGTCGATGCAGTTGTTAATACGCTCGATGGACTGCCGGTAGGCGCGTTCTGCGGCGGCGACCTTGCGAGTATTGAAGAATTCGGTCACCTGATCACGCATGCCGGCATCGCAGAAATTGCTGGTCGCTCCAACGATGTGAGCGCTAGCAAATGGACCGCCAGCTTTCTCAATTTCACTCCAGTGCTCGCGAACAAAATCCCAGGCGAGTTTTTGTCCGTCCTCGTTCTCGAGCACGCTAGAGATCAATTGCAGAGTATCCTGCGAGCGGACGTCCGGTGAAATCGCGAATCCCAGTGTTCTCTCCAGTAGTTTCGGATCTCTGAACTGTGGCAGAGTGAAAAAGTAGGCGTAATACTGCTCGGGTGACTTCGAATTCTTCAACGCGGCCATGAGCTTGTCATAGAAGGCGGCATCGCCATTGGCCGCTGCCACGGTCAGGGCGGACCCAGCCAACTGGTGATCCACAGAAGATGGATCTGCCAGTGCCTGGTCAGCGATCTTTCCGGCCTGCTCGATCGTCTCAGGATCCCGCGCATCCTGCCCGAGCGCTGTGATCAGTCGCGATCTCAGAGTTCTTTGTTCATCGCTTTCCCCGGGTTTCGGTTGCCAGCCGACTTCATGCATCGCGGGCGTCAGGAACTGACGCAACCACGCTCGGAAGGCGTCGCTGTCGCTCTCATTGACCAGGTACTCGCGAATGTAGTCGAGCCGCCCCAGAACATCTTCGAGCACCGCACGATTGCGGTCTGATTGCAGGCCTTGCGCGAATGCCAGATAGTCGCCAACAGGCTCGCGACCCACGCGGACCGATGCCCAAATGTCATTCTGCAAAGAGATCCTCTCGGCGGGAGTCAGCTTTGTTTCTGCGTCGCGCGCCAGGGCTCGGACGGCCTCCGGTTCGTATCCAACGCGGTAATATCCACTGGCTCCGGCGTTCGCAAGGACCCAAGTCGAACATTCGGGCACTGTGAAGGTTTCTTCCCGCTTCGTCAGCAATTCGCATTTTGGAGTCCCGCTAGCGGACCCTTTGAGGCAAACCGGAATCTGCCAGAGTTGCTCGTTGGGAGATTCAAACTTGGAGCGGTCGAAATAATAGCGTCGTTGCGACAAGTTGACGCTGGTGGCATTTCCCGAGCACTGCGCCTTCACCTGCACGATCGGCTCACCAGCTTGTTTCACCCATGTGGGCATGATCTTGTCCACGGGTTTTTTCGAGGTCTTGGCCTGAGTGTCCCAGAAATCCTCAGCAGTCGCATTTGCGTAGGCATGCTGATTTACGTAAGCCTTGACTCCGGCGCGGAAGGTTTCTTCTCCGAGATACGACTCCAGCATGCGGAGAACCGCTGCGGCCTTACCGTACGAGATTCCGTCAAACAATTCCATGATCTGCCCCGGAGTTTCGGCAGCTTGATGAATCGGGTGCGTGTTGTCCAGCGCGTCGACATTCAGCGTGCCGCCAGTGGAGCTGACATCATCAAGATCGAAATTCCACTCCGGCTTCCACTTCTTCACGGGCTTCGAAGAGGCCCACGTCGCGAAACCCTCATTCAGCCAGACGTCATCCCACCATTTCATCGTGACCAGATCGCCGAACCACATGTGTGCAATCTCGTGTGCAGTGACCGAGGCGATGGTCTTTTTTAAGTCGACGGATCCATCCTTCTCGTCGATCAGGAGAATGACTTCGCGAAAGGTGATACAGCCGATGTTTTCCATGGCGCCTGCCGAAAAATCGGGGAGGCCAACCAGGTCGAGCTTTCCGTAGGGGTATTTGATGCCGAAATAATTGTCGTAATACGCGACGATATGCTCCGCCGCATCCAGGGCGAACTTGCCCATGTCCTTCTTTCCCGGAGTGCCGTAGACGCGTATGGGAATGCCATCGACCGAGCCTTCGACGTATTCGAAGTGTCCGACAATCAGAGCGGCAAGATACGACGACATCTTCGCGGTGGTGGCGAACTTTACGGTGTGCTTATCTCCGGGACCGGGCGTATCGGACACGACTTTGTAGTTGGAGATCGCAACTTCGTCTTTGTTCGCGACCGCGGTGATGTCAAACGTGGCCTTGTACTCAGGTTCGTCGAATGAGGGAAACGCCCGACGCGCATCCGTGGCTTCAAACTGCGTCGCTGCATATTTACGGCCGTGGTCGTCTTTGCCGAGATATAGGCCGCGCATTTCGTCGTTGAGAATACCGGTGTAGGTAATGTGTATGGTGGCAGGGCCGGCAGCCAGCGGCTTCTCCACCGAGAGCACGACCATCTCGTTATCTTTTTGAGGCGTCACCTTCGCCTGCTGCTTTGCGGTTCCGCTGGTGATCGTGACGTTGTGAAAATCGATATCGACCGCGTTCAGCGTGATCTCCGACGTCGGTTTCAACACACGGACGGTGAGTGTTTCATCGCCTTCGAACTTCGCGTTCTCCAGGTCCGGTGTAAACGTGAGCTTGTAGTTTTCCGGCCTTGCTGTCGCGGGCAAACGCTGTGCGACTGCCGGAATGAGAGTCAGCAAGAGCATGGTTAGAGTTGTGAAAATTGTTTTCATGAGTATCCTTTTGAGATGGAAATGGGGCGGCGTTTCAATGGATTGTCGGATCCCCAAAGTGTGCGCAATTCGTCGCGATTATGCAGCTAGTTACGAAACTTTGTTCACAGAAGTTCAATCGGCGGCAGCGATCACACCGTTCAGAATCGTCATGACGCATCGGTTTACCCCATACCAATAGGGAATTTCCCGGTAGTCCTTGACGTCGAACACTGCTAAGTCCGCATCTTTGCCCGGCTCAATGCTCCCTTTACGGTCAGCCATCTTTAGAGCCCACGCCCCGTTTATCGTCGCTGCAGAGATTGCTTCCGCCGGAGACATCTTCATCTGCGTGCACGCCAGCGACATCGCCATGGGCATGCTGATGGTCGGAGACGTTCCCGGGTTGTAATCGGTGGCCAAAGCAACCGGGACTCCCGCATCGATCAAGCGCCGTGCGTCCGGATAACTTTTTAGACCCAGAAAGTAGTTTGCTCCAGGCACAAGCGTCGCAACCGTATCGCTTTCCGCCAGTCTCGAGATATCTGCTTCACTCACGTGATCCATATGATCGAAGGACGCGGGTTGAAAGCGCAAAAATGGAGCCAGTGCCGTCTCGGAAAGCTGACCCATATGCCCACGCACGTGCAATCCGTTCTGCTCGGCGCATTCGAAGACCTGCGCCGTTTCCTCTGCAGTAAATGCGCCTTTGTCACAGAAAACGTCCACGAACTTGGCGAGCTTCCGCGTGGCTGCCTGCGGAATCATCTCTCTACAGACGATCTCGACGTACTTTTGTGAGCAGCCCTGGAACTCCTTCGGGACCACGTGCGCCCCGAGTAGAGTAGGGATAACCGTTCCACCCCAGTTGGAGGCGGCCTCGCGGATAGCTTCCAGTGATTTCAGTTCGGACTCGAGCGTCAGCCCGTAGCCGGATTTGGCTTCGACTGTGGTGGTTCCATGCGCGGTCATGTCGCGAAGAACTTGCAGGACTTTTGTCTGCAGCGCAGTTTTGGCGGCATTACGGACACCTTCAAGACTGGAACGAATTCCGCCTCCGGCTGAGGCAATCTGTTCGTAGGTTGCACCCTCGATCCGCTTCTCGAAATCCACGAGCCGCGGGCTGAGAAAAACGGGATGCGTGTGGGAATCAACGAAACCTGGAAGCACAACTTTTCCTGAACAGTCGATCTCGGTGATCTGCTTGCGGTGCTTCTTGATCCAAGAATCGCGGAGCGCATCCTTGGTGGTTCCGACCGAGACGACTTTGCCGGCGTCGCACAGCACGGCGCCGCCTTCGATAATGCCGAGTTCCTTGAGTGTGGCGCTACGTCGAGGACCAGATCCGTTCGATTCAGAACGGAGCGTGAGAAGCTGGCCGATGTTGGCCAGCAGTAGCGGCTTTGGGGTTTTATGGCCTGTCTTAGTCTTCACCGGCGTAGTAGGTAAGATTCGGATTCATTCCTTGTCCATCGGGATTTTCACGCCCTTTTTTTCCGCAAACTCCCTCGCTTCCTGATACCCGGCGTCAGTGTGACGAATGATGCCCATCCCCGGATCCGTTGTCAGCACGCGCTCGATTCGTCTGGCCATCATTTCTGTCCCGTCCGCGACGGTCACCTGGCCTGCATGGAGGGAGTAGCCGATTCCAACGCCTCCCCCATTGTGGATCGAGACCCAAGATGCACCCGCGGCGGTGTTCAGCAAGGCGTTCAAAAGCGGCCAATCCGCGACTGCATCCGAGCCATCTTTCATGCTTTCGGTTTCACGGAATGGGGAAGCGACTGAGCCGCAGTCGAGGTGATCGCGGCCGATCACGATGGGCGCTTTAATTTTGCCCTTCTTGACCAACTCGTTCATCGCCAAACCGAACTGCGCACGTTCGCCGTAGCCAAGCCAGCAGATGCGCGCGGGCAATCCCTGGAACTTGACGCGCTTGCGCGCCAGTTCAATCCAGCGGCGAAGGATGCGGTTATCCGGAAAGAGCTCAAGAACCAGATCATCCGTCACATGGATGTCAGATGGCTCGCCCGAGAGTGCCACCCAGCGAAATGGACCGCGCCCTTCGCAGAAGAGGGGGCGGATGTAAGCAGGTACAAATCCGGGAAAGTCGTAGGCATTCTTCACGCCGCGCTGGAATGCGAATGTGCGGATGTTGTTGCCGTAGTCGAACGTAACCGACCCCATTTTCTGGAGTCGCAGCATGCCTTCGACATGCCGTGCCATGGCATTGAGCGATTTCTCCTGATATGCCTGCGGATCGCGCTGCCGCAACTCGAGCGCTTCGGCAAGAGTCATTCCGTTCGGGACATAGCCATTTAACGGATCGTGCGCGGAAGTCTGATCTGTCAGGATGTCAGGAACGACCCCGCGTTCGGCCAACTGCGGAATAATGTCGGCGCAGTTGCCCACGAGGCCGACCGAGACATTCTCTTTCTTGCGGACCGCGTTCTTCAGGATGCGCAGGGCCTCATCGAGCGTCGTGACCATGAAGTCGCAATATCCGGTCTTGAGCCGCTTCTTGATTCGCTCGGGATCTACGTCGATGCCCAGGAATGCCGCGCCTGTCATGGTTGCTGCCAGCGGCTGAGCTCCACCCATCCCGCCCATGCCGCCGCTGACGATCAACTTTCCCGACAAATCGCCCCCGAAATGTTTTTCACCTGCAGCTGAAAATGTTTCGAAGGTGCCCTGCACAATTCCCTGCGAGCCGATGTAAATCCAGCTTCCGGCTGTCATCTGGCCGTACATCATCAAGCCGGCGCGCTCAAGTTCGTTGAACTTCTCCCAGTTCGACCAGTGTCCGACAAGATTGGAATTGGCAATCAGAACGCGTGGGGCATAGTCGTGGGTTTTGAACACTCCGACTGGTTTGCCGGATTGGACTAGAAGCGTCTCGTCGCTCTCCAGGTTCTTGAGCGTCTCGACGATCGCACGGTAGGCTTCCCAATTGCGGGCGGCGCGTCCGGTTCCGCCATAGACGACAAGGTCTTTGGGGCGTTCGGCGACCTCTTCGTCAAGATTATTCATCAGCATGCGCATGGCGGCTTCCTGCTGCCAGCCTTTGCATGTGATCTGAGTGCCGCGAGGCGCCCGAATCGATGTGGGGGAGTGAACCTCAGTTTCGACAGGCATACTGCAATGTTACTTGTCGACTGAGGATGGATACAAATGTGACCTAGCTGGCTGCGCGGGCTTTCTGTGGCACTTCGATAGCCTCACCGGCTCTCGGCCAGAACAGCCGCCTTTCCATACCGGTATCCCGGAATGCGCGAAGGATGTCGTTCTTTCCTTCGGAGAAATGCGCCCAACCCTCAAAGTGTGTCGGCACAATCACTGCTTCGGGAAAGGCTTTCGCCGCTTCGACGGCTTCTTCTGAAGTCATCGTGAGGTGGAATGGGCCGACTTCGGGTACACGCGCCGCGCCAATATGCAGGATCACAGTCCTTGCCGGAAAGCGTTGAGCAACTTCGGCCGCACCTTCGTACCAGACCGTATCACCAGAGATGTAAACACTCTGGTCCGCTGACTCACCGAACTGCAAAACAAAGCCAACGACGGCGCCTCGCTCGAGTCCGGCAGGACCGTGGCGTGCCGGAGTCGCGATGACGCGCAATATGCGATTACCGGAGATCGGCAGATCCCGGCTCTGCCACGGGATCATTCCAAAGCTGTTTCCACCGAGGCGCTGTGCACCCTCTGCAGTAGTCAAAACGAATTTCGCCGACGACAGCGACTGGCGTCCCGCATGGTCGAGATTGTCGAAGTGGTGGTCGTGACTAAGCAGGACATAGTCTATCGGCGGCAGGTCTTTCAATTGAATTGCCGGTGGAGCGAGCTTGTGGAGGGTGGCCGGTCCCGAGGGATAATCCCCTCCTCCTGGATCGAATGTGGGATCGGTAAGGATTCGGGTCCCATCAAAGTCCAACAGCATGGTTGGACCACCAACGTAGGTGATACGAAGGGGTTTCATACGCGTTGGATGGGTTGGCGGCGAAACCGGATTCAGAGATGGCGACAGATGTGAAGACCTGGTTGAAAAATTGGGATAGTCCAGGGCCTGTTCGCAGGAACGGTCATTCTGACCCTGAGCGAAGGCGAATCCATACTCCGGGAGTGAACTAGGTGTAGGGATGCTTCGACTCCGCCGGAGTTTCGCTTCGCTACGCTCCGGCTCCGCTCAGCATGACAATGCTTTGGTGGCGCAGAAGATCAAATAAACGATCTTCGAATCGGTCGAACAGTGAAATAACAATCACGTTTTGTGAATCCACTCCGCAAGCCGGCAGCCATCCTCTTCCAGGAGAAACGTTCCCACACCAAAACACTCGCCCAATATACGATGCGAGTCTGGATCGCGTGCAGCGCGCGTAATCCACTGCTGCCCTACCTGGTACTGAGCCCCGGTAAACCACTTCTGCGGCAGCACCTCTACCAAATCCGCTTGCAAATAAAAGATGAAGAGCGCAAACGCGGGGTCATCCTGGCTCATTGGTTTGTAACTGGTAGGAACGATCAGTTCGTGAACAGAGGAAAACTCGCGGGGCACCTCAATGTGGTGCGTCCCTGCGCCCAATGAGAGCGGAACCTCGAAATCTGCAATCGGAGCAGTCGCTGAATAGATCCGTTCTGAGGATTGCTTGAACCACCCCGCCACTTCGGCCGTGTCAAATGCCTTCAATTGATCTGGATCGAAGCACACAAGACGGATGTTGCGTCCTTCGGGACACCAGATGCCAAGAAGGTCGGGCACGATCAGAAACGGACGGCAATAGGTATTCAGCGCGAGCCGAATTGCCTCGTTCTCCTGCTCGAGGCCCAGAGTGACAAGGTGAGCGACTGGACCCTCGGTTCCGTGATGCTTCCACGCGAAGCGCTGTTTAGAGTGCGACTGAAAACCGGGAAAGGTTTGCCAATACCAGGGGGCGGGCCCGACTGTCTCAGAGAGAACTTTCCGGGCACGGCTCGCATCGATGCTCGCCATTACGCCGTCGGCACGCCCGGTCCCTTCACATGCGTGCGTATAAAGTTGACGATCTCATCCATGGCGGTGCCCGGTTGAAAAATAGCCGCCACCCCGGCTTTTTTCAGGCCATCGATATCCTGATCTGGGATGATTCCACCCACAAGCACGAGGACGTCATCCATCTTGTTGTGCCGAAGCAGGTCCATGACACGGGGCACGATGGCATTGTGCGCGCCAGATAGAATCGACAGCCCGATGACCTGCACATCTTCCTGCAGAGCCGCCGTGACGATCATCTCGGGTGTCTGCCGCAATCCGGTGTAGATGACTTCCATGCCCGCATCGCGGAGGGCTCGCGCGATCACTTTGGCGCCACGATCGTGCCCATCAAGGCCGGGCTTGGCCACCAATACGCGGATCTTTGCGTCAGCCATCGAATACCATTTAAACACAGATCAGAACGATGTTCCCCGGGCGCCGCCGGCGGCTAAACGGTTTTGATGTCCAAACTCCGCCACATATACCAGCAAGCGATACTGCGATACGGTTCCCATGCCCGGGCAATCTTTTCCATGTCTTTCGGCTTCGGCAGCTTCCTCTTCTTGTAGTGTTTTTTCACCGCCACCTGCACGCCGTAGTCCAGAGTCGGCAGGACGTTCGGACGCCGCAACGAGAAGATCAGGAACATGTGGGCCGTCCACACGCCAATTCCTTTGACCTGGGTCAGGTGTTCGATCACTTCCTCGTCAGGCAAGTCGGGCAGCCTGGAGAAATCGAGCAAGCCTGCCGCCGTCTTGGCAGCGAGGTCCTTCAGGTATGCCGACTTCTGTTTCGACAGTCCAACGGCACGCAGTTGCTCGTCGCTCAGCTTGAGTATGCCCTCAGGGGTTACAGGCTCTCCAGCCAGTGAGGCAAAACGCTTCCAGATTGTTACGGCCGCCTTCCCATTCAGTTGCTGATAAACGATCGCCTCGGCCAGGCTGCAGAACTCGGCCGGTCCAAATTCCATCCGGCAAGGTCCCACACGCTCGATAATCGCGCGCAAGACAGGATCGGATTTCTTGAGATGATTCATCGCCTTTCGCATGGTCTATACATCTACCACATCCCAATGCTTAAAGGCGAACAAAATACGAATAACGCCGCCTTACTGTGATCGTTTGATCGCGATTCCCAGAACTTCGTAGTGCCCGTTGCGAAGCAGTTTGTCTGTCCCTACAAAAGCGCGAGCAGGAAAGTCGCCATGGAAATAGGTTTTGTAGACGCTGTTGAAGGTGTCGTAGAGCTTCAGATCGGTGCAGAAGATCTGCATAGAAACGATGTCGTCCATGGAGAATCCTGCGTTCTCGACGGTTTTCTTGATACCGTCCATCACCAAGTGTGCCTCGAGTTCCGCATCCGCCGGGGCTTGTGCAGTCTTTGGATCAAGGCCGATGTGCCCGGCAATGTAGAGGGTGTTTCCGACCAGCACGGCGTCACTGAACGGCAAGGCCTTGGTGTCTCCGGGCCTCGGATTCACAATGTACTTTCGATCGCCTGCGCTTGCCACCATCGTAAAACTCAAAAACAGCAATGCTCCAATCAATTTTCGCAACGCCATAGGTCTCCTCCAGAGAATGTGAGTCATTCACGAACAGTAGCCGATACTAATCCGCCAATTCCGCCACCGAGAACCACCCGTGCCAGACTGAGTTTCTACAGCAAGAAAATAACCAGCGAAGCGACCGCGATCAACTACGACTGCCATGTCCGGACCAGCGGCGCCCTCTAGGTGGACAGTCACTCCAGCCATAAGCGCGACTGCTCATACGTTCACCGAGTCGTGTTCGAGCTTTATGAGAGATATTTGATCGTCGCTTGGACCAGCGCCTCAGTAGGCTTATAAGGATCGCCCGGCGCGTCATATTCAATCGAGCAATATCCTTTATAACCGTGCTTCTTCAACGCGCCGAATGCTTTGGCGAGATCGACGTGCGACGCCTTGCCCTGATCGTCCACCTCACCGTCTTTTACATGACATATGCCATACGCGTACGCGAACATGGCCTCCATTGCACGATCCTGAAACGCTTCATCGTGCGCTGCCAGGGAATTGCCAAAGTCAGGCAACGCGCGTAACCACGGGCTGTTCACCTTCTGGATGACTTCGACGATGAAGAACGGATCTTCGCTAACGGGATTGTCATTCTCTAGATGTACGACGACGTTCTTCTTCGCAGCATAATCGGCGACGCGGACCAGCGTGTCCGCACAGCGTCCTACGTCCGGCTTGGAATCTTTGGCGCCGTCAATGTGCGTACGAATGCTCGGTGATCCGAGCGCGACTCCAACGTCCACCCATTGATTGCTAGCTGTTACTGCCTTCTCCCGCTCGGCTTTGTCCATTGCATACTGACTGTGCCCGCCGTCCACAGCGATGTCCACAACACTCGATTTTGCGTTTTCCACTGCAGCGCGGAATTGCTCAAGATACTTCGGATCTGTCGAAGGAAAGATCGGGCTCCAAGGCTCGATGTGATGCACCTGGAATCGCTGGGCTACATGAGCAGCAAAGTCTTTCAATTCCATCTGCTGCTCTCGCGGAATCTTGCTGGGTGTCTTTCCATCCCATCCTTTCCATCCAACAATGAACTCACGAAATGGATACGCTGCTACCGCCACACGATCGAGCGGAGCAGAAGGGAATTGGAAGGAAGGCCCGGGGCCGGCGGCGTGCGCTAAGCTCGGCAACAACCATGCTGCAGCGGCCGTACTTGCACAGTGCTGCACAAACTTTCTTCTGGTAGTAGAGCTCATGCGCGAAAGTGTAGCAGAAAGGAGTTTCAGTTTTCGGTGACAGAGAGGACCGCTGTCGTCAATGGATTTTCGTGGCGCACTCTCGTGCCCTTTGTGGGGTGAAATCAATCAGCCACAGAAGGGCACGAAGTCAGATGCTGTCTTAGCGCTGGCTTCCAGAGCCGGCGGTGGTTCCAGAAGCAGATGTGCCAACCGAACTGGGTGTCGATTCAGAAATCGCAGTCTTTTCCGCACCAGAGAAGCGAGCCGGCTGCGGACGATACCCTTTGCGCGTGCGCACTTTATAATTCTTCAACCGATCTCCCATGAGCTTTACGGTAATTGAGCGCCAACCTGTATTGGGATTGAACTTCGGGTAGTAGCTCAGGGAATACAGATGTGCAAGATCGTCGCGAATCGACGCGAAGGCCTGGTGTTCATCTTTCCAGTTCTTCGCAAAGTACGCTTTACCACCGGTGG
>Ga0126371_10001144_pt1 | contig 22249 bp, 14 predicted proteins | sample PanSoiMetaPlot_4_FD_110145 | JGI IMG/M metagenome (GOLD analysis project Ga0126371, IMG submission 110145) | Tropical forest soil microbial communities from Panama - MetaG Plot_4 | ecosystem: Environmental > Terrestrial > Soil > Tropical forest > Bulk soil | place: Panama | collected 2016-02-17 | reverse complement strand
TACAACATCGATGGCACGATCATCGAGCATCCGGGCGGCCTGATCCCGCTGGAATGGCGGATCCACACGCAGATCCATCGCGATCGGCCCGATGCGATGTGCGTGTGCCACCTGCATGCGCCGGCTGCGCGCGCGCTCGCCATCGCCGGCAAGCCGCTCAAGCCGATGTTCCTGCACGGCGCGTTTCTCTGCACCGGCGTGCCGACCTGGAACAACCCGCGGCTGGTGGTGACGGATGACCAGGCGGCAGACCTCTCGCGCGTGCTCGGGCATCACTGCGCGGCACAGATGCGCGGCCACGGCAGCATCGTCGTCGGCACGTCGGCGGAAGAGGCGTTCTTTGCCTGTACGTTCCTCGAAGAGAACGCGCAGATTCAGCTGCAAGCGGATATCAACGGCGGCGGCATTGCGCTGAGCGAGGACGAAGCGCGCGACTGCCGCACGGGCACGTTCAATCCGCGGCTTTTCGGCCTGCTGTGGACTTTCTACGAACGCAAGGTCGCGCTGTAAGACCGCAGCCTCTCGAAATCGCGCGAGAGACAAGATGAAATTGAGCAGGATGTAGCAATGCCCTCGACTTTCGAATATTAAATAGATTGGATTCGCGCTTCAGGAAACCAAAAGAATGAGACCCACCTTCGACATGGATGCCTTGCGCACGATGGTCGTGGGGACCGAGCTCGGGAGCTTCGCGCGTGCGGCTTCGCAACTCGGCCGTTCCCAGTCGGCCGTCAGCATGCAGTTGAAGAAGCTCGAGCAGCAGGCTGGTCGGGCGTTGTTTCGCCGCGACGGCCGCGGCCTCACTCCGACCGAGGCGGGCGATGAGCTGCTCGCCTACGCGCGCCGGATCATTGCGTTGAACGACGAGGCGGCCGCGTCGCTCGGCACAACGGCGGCGGTCGCGTCGGTGCGTATGGGACTTCCCCAGGATCTTTTCGAGGACGTGCTGCCCGACGCCATCATGCGATTCTCGCGCAAACGGCCGGGCGTTCATGTCGAGGTGCGCGCCGGACGCAACTATGCCCTGGAGGACGAGGTGCGCGCGGGCCGCCTCGATGTCGCGGTTGCCTTCTTTGCGTCGGGTTCGGACACCCACGGAACCCGACTTGCTTCCCTGCCGATGCTGTGGCTCGGCCGCAAAGGGTTGGCCAAGCCGTCCGTTGACGATCGGATCCCGCTCGTGGTCTTCGACCACCCGTGCCTGTTTCGCCAAACCGCGGTTCAGACATTGGAAGCCAGGGGGCTTCGGTGGCGGTTGGCTCTTACAACACCGAGCCTTCCTGGAGTGTGGGCTGCTCTTCGGTCTGGATATGGAATTTCCGTCAGGCCAGCGCATCCGATCCCGGCCGGAATACGCAATGTCGGGCCCGAGCTTGGTCTTCCCAAATTGCCCCCGATCGAGCTGAGAATGATCGCGGCAAGCGAGTTGTCTCCCGCCGCATCAGATCTGAGGGACATCGTGGATCATGTGGTCCGCGCGCGACGGAGCACGCGGAAATCCAGGCCGTGAATCGGCGTTCAACCGCAAAAAAAGATGTCCGCCGCCGCGATCTTCAGAAGTCTTGCCAACGAAGGCTGCTACTGCCGCTATCGAAGTGGGGTCCAACGTCGGGCGCCGTTTTGCGCATCGGCAGGCGTCGAAGAGCTTTAGTCGTGTTGGGGCAGCAATGGCTCTGCTGGCGAGGCCAGCGGCTTTCCCTTCTCGACGACCCAGGTTGAAAGTATCTTCGCCCCTTCGGGGCCGGCACGCCCGCTATGTGGCACACCGGCTGGTATGAAGACGGAGTCACCAGCTCTCGCTTCGCGCGTCGGCTGACCTCCCACGTTATGCGTCAGGCTGCCTTCCATCAGATAGCCGCTTTCCGTGCCCGGATGGGTGTGGCTCGCGAAATCGGCATTGGGGGCGATCTCGGCGATCCCGAACACCGTTTCGTAATTCGTTCCCGGCACATCCGATTTCTGCAGCGTCGTCCGCTTGATGGCTTGTGGGTGGTTTGAATGGTGTCGGTCATGCTCGGACATGGTCTTGGTCTTCCTCAGCGCATCGTGCTTGGCACCCGACGACCTGCGGTGTGATGAAGGCGCATTTGCCCAGCCGCTCGATCTCTGGCGTGGCTCGGCCGGAATGATAGCGATCTGCATCGATTTCGACGATCGAATACTCTTGAAGTCACACTTCAATAAAACAAATCGGTTTCGGTCCTGCAGACTGGCGTCATGATGCACGATCGAACCGAATTGCGCGCGCGGCGTTGACTCCGGCGCGCGCCGGGTAGCAACCGGCCGCAACGGGAAGACGGACGCAGTTGATTTTGCCGGTTTCTGACTGCGGCAGCAACGCATCGGTACGCGTCGACGTCTAACCTGTTCCCGGCGCCCGCACCCCCGCCTCCTCGTCGATCATCATTCAGCCCGATATTCGGATACGCTATTCTGGTCCGACCGCGACCGGTCGGCGATTCGTCAACGAAGACTCGCCGCATGCTGCTTGCGCTCACCGGATCGACCGGCTTCATCGGCCGCCACCTGCTGCGTGACCTGCCCAAGCGCGGCCACCGCCTGCGCGTGCTGCTGCGCCGGCCCGCGGCGGCGCCGATGGACGCGGCGAGCGCGGTGATCGGCGACCTCAAGCGGCCGCAGAACATGGCGGCGGCGCTCGAGGGCGTGGATGCGGTGATCCACTCGGCCGGCATCGCGGCCGGCATGTCCGGTGTCCCCGAGGACGACTACCGCGCGCTCAACACCGAGGCGACGATCGAACTCGCCCGCGCGGCGCGCCGCGCCGGCGCCAGGCGGTTCGTCTTCCTCTCCTCGATCCGCGCCCAATGCGGGCCGACCGCGGACGGCGTGCTGACCGAGGCGATGGAGCCCGCGCCGACCGACGCCTATGGCAAATCCAAGCTCGCGGCCGAGCGCGGCCTCGCCGAGCTCGACCTCGACTGGGTGGCGTTGCGTGCCGTGCTGGTGTACGGACCGGGCGTCAGGGGCAACATGGCGCGGCTCGCCGCGCTCGCCCGCTCGCCCTGGCCGCTGCCGGTTGCCGGCTTGGCGACGCGCCGCTCGCTGCTCGCGCTCGACAACCTCACGGCCGCGATCGACACCGTGCTCGCCGCACCGGCGCCGCTGCGGCGCGTGCTCATAGCGGCCGATCCGCAGGCGCTGACGCTCGCCGAGATGGTCGCCGCGATGCGCGAGGGCCTGGGACGCCGGCCGAGCGTCTTTCCGCTGCCGGCGGCGCTGCTGAGCTGGATGCTGCACGCGTCCGGTCGGGACGAGATTTTTCAGCGTGTGTCGGGCTCGATCGTCGCCGATCCGACCGCGCTGCTATCACTCGGCTGGTCGCCGCCGCTCGCGACCCGCGCCGGGCTTGCCGCATTGATGCGGGCAGCCGATTGAGGGGATCGACGCGGCCGCTCGCCTTATCTTAAATCGTATCGCGCACGATGACGCCTTTGTGGTTGTAGCCGGCCCATCGTCTCGTGAGGCCGAAGCGGGGCATCATGCCTTTCCTCCACGGAAGCCCCGTGTGAATTAGCTCACACCGGCCGCTGTTCCTGCGGCTATACTTGTGCCCTTTCGTGGGAGGGCAAGGTGACGCTCGGCCGGTGGTTTCCATACCGAAAGGAAAGCGCCCTCGCGCGGTGCCGTCTCGTCTGCTTTCCGCACGCGGGTGGCAATGCCCTCTGCTTCAGGCCCTGGCATCGGCTGCTGCCCGACGGGATCGATCTGTGTCCGGTGGAGCTGCCGGGACGCGGCGCGCGGATCGACGAGGCGCCGTTGCGCCGGATGGACTGCCTGGTGGACGCGCTCTGCGAGGACCTGACGCCGCTGCTGGGAATTCCGTTCGCCCTGTTCGGCCACAGCATGGGCGCCTACGTCGCCTACGCGCTGGCCCGGCGGCTGAGCGAAGCGGGCGGCCCTGCCGCCATGCACCTGTTCGTGTCGTGCGCGGCCGCGCCGGATCGCACGCCGCGCAATCCGCCGCTGCATTCCCTGCCCGACCATGAGCTCGTGGGCGCTCTGACCAGATTTGGCGGTACGCCGCCGGCCGTTCTGGCCCGCGCCGAGCTGGTGACGGCGCTGCTGCCGACCCTGCGCGCCGATCTGATGCTCGCGGAGACCTATACGGCCGCGCGATCGGAGCTCGTGTCCTGCCCCATCACGGCGTTCGGCGGATCGAGCGACACGATCGATCGCCACGCCTTGCATGGCTGGAGCGCCTTCACTGAAGGCACTTTTCGGCTGCGCATGTTCTCCGGCGATCACTTCTACCTTTCGGACGCGGCCAACGAGGTCACGGATGAGATCGCATTCGATCTGCATCCCTCCGCTCGCCTCGCCACGTCGCAGCGTACGGGTTACCAAGATGGTCGGATGTTCGAGTAGCGCATGTTCCGGCGAAGTCGACGGCGGTTCGCCGACAAGAACATGCGCAAACGAGAGAATCGAGATTCCGGCGCAGGGCGAGATCCACGTCTGGCCCGCGCGGTTCGTCGATGACGAGTCCCTGACGAACGACCGGCTCGAGCTTCTCGACGATGACGAGCGTGAACGGGCCGCGCAATTTGCGCAGCGGCGCCACCGCATGCGGTTCATTCAGTTTCGCGCGTTCGCACGGCAGGTTCTCGGCGGATATCTCGGCGTGCCTGCCGCCGAGATCCGCCTCGCGGTCGGCCCCCACGGCAAGCCGCGGCTCGAACGCCGGGCGAACGATCCCGAGATCCACTTCAATGTCTCGCACGGCGGGGACTGCTGCCTGCTCGCGGCCAGGCTCGGATGTGCGGTCGGCGTCGACATCGAGCAGGTGCGCGACATGCCGGATGCGCTCGACGTTGCGCGGCGCTTCTTCACCCGATCGGAAGCCGAGCTGCTCGCGCGCCTCGACGGCGCCGCGCGGCGCAATGCATTCTTCGCGCTGTGGACGCACAAGGAAGCGGCCGTGAAGGCCCTGGGAGAGAGCCTCGCGGAAAATCTGCCGCGGCTGGAATTCGCGCTCGACCCGGCCGGCCATCCGCGACTGAAATCGCTCGCCGCGACGCGGCCGGTGCCCGACGGGTTGTGGCTGCGGCGTCTCGATGCCCCGGCCGACCATGTGGCCGCCATCGCCAGCCTGCGTCCGTGCGCGAAAATCGTGTCGTGCAGCTGGAACGAGGCCGCACGCGATGTTTGGGAGCGCAAGCGCGAGGCGCCGGACTGGATCGCGCGCCGGAGCGCGGCGGCGGCGCCCGTTCGTTCACGCGAAGCATTCGATCATCCAAGAGGAGCGTAACATGATGTCACCTGGGAAGGAGCAAGGGCCGCGGGGCGGCGCCGAACGCCCGCAGGAGCCACGCCCTGAGGCCGGCGCGGACGACAAGTCCAGGCAGCAGGGCGCCGAGCAGCACGCCGGATACGGACCTCAGTGGGGAGCCGGTCCGGGCGGCCCCGGAATCCCTCCCTGGATGTGGGGCATGCCGCCGGGCATGGGCGGGCCATACGGGATGTATGGACCTCAGCCTGGCGGACCGTACGGCGCCGCACACCACCACCACCGCCCGTGGGATCCGTCCCAGCCGAACTATCCGCCATCGGCATGGTCATGGCCATGGTCGTGGATGTCGTGGTTCATGCCGTGGCTCGGCCCGTGGTGGTCCTGGCTGTCGTCGTGGTTCGTGTGGCCAGGCACGTCCTGGTTGTTGCCTCCGTTCTCTTTCGTCCCGCCATTCTTCCCACCCCCGCCGTTCCCAGGGGGGCCGGTCGGGTCGGGGCCCGATCCGACGCTGCGTTTTGCCGAAACGCGCGCCGCGTTCTGGCGCCAATGGTTCGAGGCGCAGGCCCAGATCTTTCGTCAGGGCGCCAACGCCAGCTACGTGCCCGGTTACTGGCCCGGTTACGTGCCCGGCTATGTGCCGCCGCCCCCAACTGAGCAGGTCGACATCGCAAAGCTGAAGGAAGCGCTGAAAACTTGGCCCGAGGCGCAGGCCGCGGTCGTCATCCATGCGGTGCAGCTGCTGCAGGCCTTTGACGGCGTGCGTCCACGCTACCGTTCAGGACCGGATTGGTAGGCGGGCCAACATCGTCGGAGGCACCAATCGGCGTTCCGGTCATGCGGCCGGAACGCCGGCGTCGATCGAATGACGGCAGGGAAGCATGGAAAATCACTGGCTGATCCAAAGACTGCGCGGCTGGGGCGACAAGCCGGCGCTGGTCTGGCGCAACCAAGCCTGGACGTACCGCGAGCTTTGTGACGCCGTCGAGCGCGCGGCCGTCGAGCTGAGAGGACACGCGATCGCACCCGGCGACACGCTGGCGATCCGCGGCGACTATTCGCCAACGCTGTGCGCCGTGCTGCTGGCGGCGCTCGTGAACCGCAACATCATCGTTCCATTGTCGACCGCCGCGCCGCGACAGGAACGTCTGATGGAACTGGCGGAGGTCCGGTTCGCGATCACGTTCGACGACGACGACGTTGCGGAGGTCGGCGAATTCGGCCGCACGGTCGCCCACCCGCTGCTGCGGCAGCTGGTCGACCGGGGCGCGGCCGGGCTCGTGCTGTTCAGCTCGGGATCGACCGGCGAGAGCAAGGGGTCCGTGCTCGACTTCGACAAGCTCCTGGCGAAATTCCAGGTCGCGCGTCCGTCCTACCGCACATTGGTCTTTCTGCTGCTCGACCATATCGGCGGCATCAACACGCTGCTGCACGTGCTCTGTCACGGCGGCACGCTGGTGACCACGCCCGATCGCAGCCCCGCCACGGTCTGCGCCGCCATCGAGGCGCACCGCATCCAACTGCTGCCCACCACGCCCACCTTCATGCGGATGCTGATGATCGCGGACGTGCTCAAGCGCCATGACTTGAGCTCGCTCGAGATCGTCACCTACGGCACCGAGCCGATGCCGGCGAGCACGCTCGCGGCCGTGCGCGAGGCCTTGCCGTGGATCCGCTTCAAGCAGACCTACGGCCTCTCCGAGCTCGGCATCCTGCCGACGCAATCGCGCAGCTCGGATTCGCTGTGGCTCAAGCTCGGGCACCACGGCTTCGAGCATCAGGTCCGCGACGGCGTGCTGTGGCTGCGGTCGGAAACCGCCATGCTCGGCTATCTGAATGCGCCCTCGCCGTTCGACGCCGACGGATGGTTCAACACGCAGGACCTGGTCGAGGTGGACGGAGAATATCTGCGCATCGTCGGCCGCAAGTCGGAGATGATCAACGTCGGCGGCGAAAAAGTGCATCCCACCGAGGTCGAGAACGTGCTGCTGCAATTCCCGAACGTCAAGGACGCGACGGTCTCCGGCCGGGCCAACCCGGTCACCGGGCAGGTCGTGGCCGCAAAGCTCACCCTGCTGCACCCCGAGGAGCCGGATCAGCTGCGGCAGCAGGTGCGAAAGTTCTGCCGTGGCCGGCTCGAGCCGTACAAGGTCCCGGTCGTGATCGACGTCGTCGCCGACGACCATCACGGGGCGCGCTTCAAGAAATCGCGGCGGGCGGCTCTCGACCGTTGAGGGCCGGCCACGCCGCTCTGGAATGGACGCGATGCAGGGCACGCCGACAACGAGGAAGATCGCGCTCGTCAGCGGCGGCAGCCGCGGGCTCGGCGCGGCGCTGGTCTCGGGCTTCATGCAACGCGACTACGGTGTGGCGACCATGAGCCGGACGAAGACGACGTTCATCGACGAGACGAAGCGCGGCCGCGACGGCGCGAAGCGCTTCCACTGGGCCGCCGTGGACGGCCGCGACCGCGACGCGCTGCGGGCGTTCGTCGCCGACGTGGCCGAGCGCTTCGGCCGGATCGACGTCCTGGTCAACAACGCAGGCCTCGCGACCGAGGGCGTCCTCCCGACCATGCGCCCGGACGAAATCACCGAGCTCGTCGACGTGAACCTCACCGCCGCGCTCCTGCTGTCGCAGGCGTGCTCGCGCGTCATGCTGCGGCAGGGCGGCGGCTGCATCATCAACATCTCGTCGGTCAACGCGCTGCGCGGGCATACGGGCGTCGCCGTCTACAGTGCGACGAAAGCGGCGCTCGACGGATTGACGCGCAGCCTCGCGCGCGAGCTCGGGCCGCGCAGGATCCGCGTCAACTCGGTCGCGCCCGGCTATTTCGAGAGCGACATGGTGAAGTACGTGGCGCCGGAGCAGAAGGAGCGCATCGCGCGGCGTACGCCCCTCGGTCGGCTCGCCACGGTCGAGGACATCGCCAACGCGGTGCTTTTTCTCGCATCCGACCAGGCATCGTTCATTACCGGCCAGGTGGTCGCGGTCGACGGAGGAATCACATGCTGACCAGGTTGAGCCCGGAGGGACTGCGGACGGTGATCCACGGCAAGATCCGCTCCGTCCTGAAGGAGCGTTTCGGCGAGGATCGCGCCTTCTCGGCGCACGACAAGCTCGCCGCGACACTCGGATTGAGCTCGCTCGATCTCGCGTTCCTGGTCGCCGACCTCGAGGCGGAGCTCGGCGTCGATCCGTTCGCCAGGCTCGTCTCGATCACGAGCGTGCGCTCGGTCGCGGATCTCGAGCGGGCCTACCAGCAGGCCTTCTTTCCCGAAACAGGCCCGCCGCCGCAGGATGACGGCCTCGCCGCCGCCGCGAAGCGGGCGCGGACGCGGCGACAGAGGAGGCAGGCCAAGTGACGTCGGGACCGGGACCCGCGGGCGTCGCGATCATCGGGATTGCATGCCGCTTTCCCGGCGCGGTGGATCATCGCGCCTTCTGGCGCAACCTTTGCGCGGGCGTCGAATCGATCAGCCCTCTCGCCGATGCGGACCTTCTGGCGGCGGGCGTGCCGCCGGCGGCCCTGGGTGATCCGGCCTACGTCAAGGCCGCTCCCCTGCTGCCCGACGCCGACCGGTTCGACGCCGGCTTTTTCGAATATTCGCCGCACGAGGCGCGGGTCATGGACCCGCAGCAGCGCCTGCTCCTGGAGGTGGCGTGGGAAGCATTCGAGGACGCCGGGCAGCGCCCCGGCCCGGCGAAGCCGGTCGGCGTCTTCGTGGGAACGGGCGGCGTCGTCTCGAGCTATCTGGTCGATCGCCTGCAGTCGTCGGCGGATCTGCCCGGCTATACCGGCAGCCTCGCGCACATGGGAAACGACAAGGATTTCGCCAGCACGCGGATTTCCTACAAGCTCAATCTGACCGGGCCGAGCATCAACGTGCAGACGGCGTGCTCGACCTCCCTCGTCGCGGTGCATCTCGCCTGCCAGGCGATCCTCGCCGGGGAATGCGACATGGCGCTCGCCGGAGGCGCCACGGTCCGGGTGCCGCAATGCGCCGGCCATCTCAGCCAGAAGGGCGGCATCCTGTCGCCCGACGGGCACTGTCGCGCGTTCGATGCCGCCGCCGCCGGCACCATCTTCGGCAGCGGGGTCGGCGCGGTCCTCCTCAAGCAGGCCGCTGCCGCCGTCGCCGATGGCGATCACATCTATGCGATCATCCGCGGATCGGCGATCAACAACGACGGCGCCGACAAGGTGAGCTACACGGCCTCGAGCGTCGCCGGCCAGGCGAGAGCCATGGTCGAGGCGATGTCGGTGGCGGAGATATCTCCCGACCATATCGGTTACGTCGAATGCCACGGAACCGGGACGATCGTCGGCGATCCGCTGGAGATCGACGCATTGACCCGCGCGTTTCGCACCGCGACGGATCGATGCGGCTACTGCGCGATCGGGTCGGTCAAGACGAACATCGGACATCTGGAGCAGACGGCCGGCGTCGCGGCGCTGATCAAGGCCGCGCTCGCCCTCGAGCACCGGCGCATCCCGCCCAGCCTCCATTTTCGCGACCCCAATCCGAAGATCGACTTCGCGGCCAGCCCGTTCTTCGTCAGCGACCGTTGCGCCGACTGGCCGGCTGACGGCCGTCCGCGCCTTGCCGCCGTCAACTCGCTCGGGCTCGGCGGCACCAATGCGTTCGTCGTTCTCGCGGAGGCGCCGCGATCGCAACCGGCCGCGGCGGCGGTCGACGCGCCCGCGCATCTGTTCACGCTGTCGGCGCAGAGCGATACGGCGCTGCGCGGATCGATCGAGCGATATCGCGCATGGCTCGCCGATGCCGACGCCTCTCTGGCCGATGTCTGCTTCACGCTCACGCAGGGGCGGACCCACTTCCCGCGCCGGTTCTCGGCCGTCGCGAGCTCGCTGGCCGAGCTGCGCGACGCGCTCGCGCAAGGAGCCGCGGCTGTGGCGGGGACATCGGTGCCGGGCGCACGGCGGCTCGCGTTCCTGTTCTCCGGACAGGCCTCGCAGTACGCCGGCATGGGCGCGGAGCTCTACCGGCTGGAGCCGACCTTTCGGCGGATCATCGACCGCTGCGACGACGTCCTGCGGGACGAGCTCGACCGCCCGCTCAAGCGGGTGCTGTTCGGCGACGGCGACGACGTGGCGATCGATCAGACCGTCTACACCCAGCCGGCGTTGTTCGCGGTGCAGGCCGCCCTGGTCGAGCTCTGGCGCTCGTGGGGCATCGCGCCCGACATGGTCCTCGGCCACAGCGTGGGCGAGTTCGCGGCGGCCTGGTGCGCCGGCGTGTATTCGCTCGAGGAGGCGCTCCGCCTCACGGCGGCGCGCGCCCGCCTGATGCAGGCGCTGCCGCCGCACGGGACCATGGCCTCAATCTTCGCCGACGAAACCACGGCCGCGACCGCGATCGAGCGCTTCGGCCGGGAAAATCTCGCGATCGCGGCCGTCAATGCTCCGCAGAACACCGTGATCTCCGGCGCGCGCGAGAGCGTGCAGGCCGCGATCGGATATTTCGAGCGCCTGGGCATCCAGTGCCGGCCGCTGACGGTCTCGCACGCGTTCCACTCGCCGCTGATGGAGCCGGCGATGGACGGTCTCGGTCGCGTCGCCGCGACGGTGACCGGACGGGAGCCCCAGTGCGCCTGGGTTTCGACGGTGTCCGGCGAGCGCATGAGCGGCGCGCCCGACGCGCGATATTGGCGCGAGCACGCCCGCAATCCGGTCCGCTTCATGCAGGGGATCGAGACGCTGCACGCGATGGGGGCGACCGATTTCGTCGAAATCGGTCCCGGACATGCGCTGCTGGCGCTCGGGCGTCAGTGCCGTGCCGAGGACCGGCTGGCGTGGCTCGGCTCGCTCGACCCGCGTGGTGACCGGCGCCGCATGCTTGCAAGCCTCGGCGAGCTTTACCGGCGTGGATCGGCGATCGATTGGGACGGATTCAACACGCCGCAACGCGGCCGCCGGGTCCCGTTGCCGACATATGCGTTCGAGCGCCACCGATTCTGGATCGACGGCGTGACGACGACCGGGTCGCCGCCGTCCGCCGTCGCCGGGGCCACGGCGGGCGCCAGCCTGACCGGGATGCGTCTGCGCTCTCCCTTGTCCGATATCCAGTTCGAGTCCGCGTACAGCCTGAAACACTTCGCCTACCTCGACGACCACCGCATCTACGGCATGCCGGTGTTGCCGTTCACCGCCGGACTCGTGGCGTTGCAGCAGGCCGCCCGGCAGCACTTCGGCACCGACGCGGTCGAAATCGACAATCTGCAATACCGCGAGGCGATGGTGCTGCCGGAGTCGGGCGAGCGGATCGTCCAATCGGTCCTTGCGCCGACCGACACGGACACCGCCGACTGCCGGTTCGTCAGCACCGGCGACGATGCAGGTGACGCGTGGCGCACGCACATGATCGGCATGGTGCGCAGGACTTCCGCGCCGCCGCCGGCCGCGGTCAGCCTCGAGCAGATCAGGCAAAGATGCCCGACCGTCATTCCGGTCGACCGATACTACGCGACCGTGCGCGCGCTCGGCCTGCAGTATGGGCCGTCCTTCCGCGGCATCGAGATGCTCCGGCGGGGCGACCGCGAGATCGTGGCGCGCGTCCGCCTGCCCGCGAATCTGGCGATCGACGACGCGCCGGGTCTCCATCCGGCGCTGCTCGACGCCTGTCTGCACGTCTATCCGGCGCTGGTCGCCGCATACGGCGATCTCAGCGAGCCGCCGCCCGAGATGCGACGGACCTTCCTGCCGATCAGCGTCGAGCAGTTCCGCAGCTCCGGGGCGCCCGCGCGCGACGTCTGGGTTCACGCCACGCGGCGCGAGGGCGGCGCGGACGACGCGATTCTGACAATCGACATCGCGATCTACCGCGATGACGGAGGCTTCGCGGCGTCGATCGCCGGGTTGGCGCTCAAGCCGCTGTCCCCGCAGGAGCTCACCCCGCATCCCGCCCCCGCCAAGGTCGACTGGCTCTACCAGATGCGCTGGCACGAACTGCCGGCGCTGCCGACCGCCGCGGTCGCGTCAGGGTCGGCGGCGGGCTGGCTCATCCTGGCCGATCGCGGCGGCGTCGGTCTCGCGCTTGCGGACATGCTGAAGCAGCGCGGCGACATGTGCCACATCATGCGGCCCGACGAATTTCTCGATTCGCCGGCCGCGCCCGGCGACGGCGATCACCTGCTCGACCGCCTCGCGGCGGCGGTGTCGCCGCTGGCGGCGACCGCCTCCCCGGCGCTGCGCGGCGTGATCGATCTGTGGCCGCTCGACGTCAAGACCGACACGCCGACGCTCGATGAGCTCGCAGCCGCCCAGAAGATCGCGGTCGGCGCCGCGGCGGTCGTCTTCAGGACCGTGGCCGAGGCGCCCGGGCGCGCGGATGCCGCGCCAAGAGTCTGGCTCGTCACGCGCAATGCCGTCTCGGTCGCATCCGATGACCTTCCCGCCGAGCCCGCGAGGGCATCGGTCTGGGGCCTCGGCCGCAGCGCGGCGCTGGAGCATCCGCAGTTCTGGGGCGGTCTCCTCGATCTCGGCGGATTGTCCGACACTTCGCCGGCGCGCGACGCGGCGGCGTTGCTGTCCGAGATCATCCACCGCGACGGCGAGGATCAGGTGGCGCTCCGCGGCGGGCGTCGATTCGCGGCCCGACTTGCCCGCATGCCGGCCCTCCCGGCGAACGGTACAAGCTTCGACCCGGACAGCATCTATCTCGTCACCGGCGGGCTCGGCGCGCTCGGACTTAAGGTGGCCGAATGGCTGGTCGACCGCCACGGCGTGAAGCACATCGCCCTGTCGAGCCGCCGCGGAGAGGACGATCCGGCGGCCGCGTCGACGCGGCGCGCATTCGCGGCGCGCGGCGTCGATATCGAGATTCTCACCGCCGACGTCACCCGTGCGGACGACCTGGCAGGCGCCATCGCGCACCTGAGACGATCCCCGCGCGCGATCAAAGGCGTGTTCCATTGCGCCGGATTGCTCGACGACGGAATTCTCCTGCAAATGGACTGGCGCAAGCTTCATCGGGTGATGGCGCCGAAGGTCGAGGGCGCGTGGCTCCTGCATCAGCTCACGCGCGACCTCGCGCTCGATCATTTCGTGCTGTTCTCCTCGATCCTGAGCCTGATCGGCTCGGCCGGCCAGGCCAACTACGCGGCCGCCAACGCGTTCCTCGACGCACTCGCCTCCCGCCGCCGCCGCGAAGGTCTTCCGGCCCTCGCGCTGAACTGGGGCCCGTGGGCCGAATCCGGCCTCGCGACGGCGTCCGGCGACAAGGGCCGCCTGATATGGCGCGCGCGCGGCACCGACTACATCGACGCCGACACCGGCCGGCAGGTGCTCGACGCGCTGGTCGGAAGCGACGTGTCGCACGGCGCGATCACGCTCACCCGATGGCCGACATTCATCGAGCAGTTCGTGACCGTCCCGCCGCTCTATCGCGACCTGCAGCGCGAGATCGCGAGCGCCGCTGCGAGCTCGCCGGTCGAGCCGCACGCCGACCTGCTGCGATCGAAACTCGCGGCTGCGGCCGCGGATGAACGCCGCGAGCTTCTGACGGCGTTCGTCGGCCGTCAGGCGGCAAAGACGCTGGGCATGTCCGACCCGATTCCGGTCGCGCGTCCGCTGCGCGAGCTCGGCCTCGACTCGCTGATGTCGGTGACGCTCGTCAACCGGATCGAGGCGGCGCTCGGCATTCGGATATCCGCCGCCAAGATGATCCGGGGGCCGAGCATCCAGGAACTGGTGGATGACCTCATGCCGCTGCTCGTCCCCGACGGCGAGCAAGCGGCGCAACCGCGGGCCGCCGCGTCGCCCGACGATGCGAGCCGCTGGCTGGTCGTCGTCGGGCCCCGCGCGGCGCCCCGCCTGCGTCTTTTCTGCTTCCCATTCGCCGGCGGCGGCTCGGCCGTCTACCGCAACTGGGCCCGCGCGCTCGATCCCGGCATCGAGGTGATCGCCATCGAGCCGCCCGGTCGCCTCGGCCGCATCAAGGAGACGCCGGTCTGCGACATGGACGAATTCGTCGACCGGCTCGCGGCGGAGATGCAAGGCGTGCTGGATCGGCCGTTCGCCTTCTTCGGTCACTGCCTCGGCGCGTTGACGATGTACGAGACGGCGCGCCGGCTCATTCATTCGACCGAATTCCGGCCGTCCCACCTGTTCGCCTCCGGCGCGCGACCGCCCGACCGTGTCGCCGACCAGAGCTCGTTCGAGGAGCGGCTGACGCAGGACCTCATGAATCTGGCTGACTTCCGCCTCAGCCTGCCCGCCTATCTGCAGCCGGACGACGTGTTCGCGCAGATCATCCGTCACTTCAATATCCAGGCGAGCGAGCAGCTGCTCAGCGATCCGCAACTGCGCGAGCTGATGTTGCCGGTCATCCGCGCCGAATTCCAGATGGCAGTGAATTACCGGTTCCCCGGCGAGCAACCGTGGGACATTCCCATCACGTGCTTTGCGGCCCGCGGCGACCCGTATGTTTCGCGGCGACACGCGCTCGGTTGGGGCCGCTTCACCAATTCACGGCTGCAGGTCTTCATCCGCGACGGCGCGCATTTCGCCGTGGTCGACGACGTCGACTTCATCCATGGCGTCATCAACCGCGAGCTGCGCGCCTGATGCCCCGCTGCCCCCACAGCGATCGCCCGGTGTGAGGTAATTCACAGCGGAATTGCCGGCGCGACTGTGAGGTGGGTCACACGCGGCTGCGTGGAACTCACCCATACTCCAAACCCGCAAGACCACGCATGCACTGTCAGCAGATCTGGGTTGCGGGAGCCAACCATGAGCGCAGTCGCCGCTTGGCTAGGGGAGCATGGCTTCGGCCAGTACACGACCGTTTTCGCCGACCAGGGCGTGGACATCGCCGTTCTGCCGGACCTGAACGACGCCGATCTCGAGAAACTGGGCGTTCGGCTGGGGCATCGCAAGCGAATGCTGCGGGCGATCGCGGCTCTCAAGAGCGAATCCCCTTGCGAGACGTCGGCGTCGCCCGAACGCCGGCAGATCACCGTCCTGTTCTGCGATCTGGTCGGTTCGACCGCGCTGGCCGCCAAGCTCGACCCCGAAGATCTGAGCGGGGTCATCCGGAAGTTTCAGCATACCTGCGCGTCCGTGATCGCGGCCCACGACGGCAACCTCGCCAAGTTCATGGGCGACGGAATCCTCGCCTACTTCGGCTATCCGCGCGCTCACGAGGACGATGCCGCGCGCGCGGTGCGCGCCGGCCTCGAGCTGGCCGCGAAGGTCGGTCGATTGCTGCTGCCGTGCGGCGAGCCGCTGCAGGTGCGCGTCGGCATCGCCACCGGCCTGGTCATCGTCGGCGAGAAGATCGGCGAAGGAGCATCGCAGGAGCAGGCCGCCATCGGCGAGACGCCGAACCTCGCCGCGCGCCTGCAGTCGATCGCGTCGGCGAACGACGTCGTCATCGCGGCCAGCACGCGGCGCCTGCTCGGAAGCATGTTCGCGTGCGAGGACCTCGGCACGCACGGCCTGAAAGGCATGCCGGAGTCGGTGCAGGCTTGGCGCGTGACCGGCGAGCGCGTGGTCGAGTCGCGATTCGACGCCACGCATGCGGGGCGGCTGACGAATTTCGTCGGACGCCAGCAGGAAGTGCAGAAACTGATGTGCCTGTGGACGCGCGCCAGGGCCGGCGATGGACAGGTCGCGCTGTTGTGCGGCGAGGCCGGTATCGGCAAGTCGCGCACCAGCATGCGGCTGCAGAACTGCATCGCGCGGCAATCGCACCTCACGACGCGATATCAATGCTCTCCGTACCATCACAACAGCCCGCTCTACCCGATCATCCGCCAGATGGAGCACGCGGCCGGGTTCGGACGAGCGGATACGCCCGAGACCAAGATCGAGAAGCTCGAGGCCCTGGTGGTGCGCGCCGGCGACGATACGCTGGCCGACATGGGCCTGCTCGTATCGCTGCTGTCCTTGCCGAACTCGCAGCGCTATCCCGAGCTCAAGCTCGCGCCGCAGCGGCGGAAGGATCTGACGATCGAGGCCCTGATCCGGCAGCTGCTCGGCCTCGCGCGCTCGCGCCCCCTGCTGTGCGTCTTCGAGGACGTGCATTGGGCCGATCCCACCACGATCGAGCTGATCAGCCGCTCCATCGAATTGATCAAGACTGCTCCCATCCTGCTGGTCGTGACGTTCAGGCCGGAGTTTGCGCCGCCTTGGCTGGATCAATCGCATGTAACGATGCTTCAGCTCGCGCGCCTGGATCGCGAGCAGGCCGCCGCCATGGTGTTCGACGTGTCCGGCGGCAAGATGCTCCCGCAGGAGATCTTCGAGCAGATCCTGAGCAAGACGGACGGCGTCCCGCTGTTCGTCGAAGAGCTCACGAAGACGGTACTCGAGCTGGGTCTGCTCCAGGATGCCGGCGACCACTACGTCATCGCCGGCACCCCGCCGACGCTGTCCATCCCGGCCACCCTGCACGACTCGTTGATGGCCCGTCTCGACCGGCTCGCCCGGGTCAAGGACATCGCGCAGATCGGCTCCGCCATCGGCCGTGAGTTCTCCTACCGTCTGCTCGCCGCGGTCACGTCGGAGCCGAAGGCGCAGGTCGAGGAAGCGCTGGGACAGCTCATCGCCGCCGAACTGATCTCCATGCGCGGGGAGCCGCCGGACTGCATCTACACGTTCAAGCATGCCCTGGTACAGGACGCCGCCTATGGCAGCCTGCTGCGCGCCAAGCGCCAGGAGCTGCACGGCCGCATTGCCGACGTCCTCAAGCAGCAGTTCCCGCGGACGGCGGCCACCCAGCCCGAGCTGATGGCCCATCATCTGGCGCAGGCGGGGCGCACCGAATCGGCGATCGAATACCTGCGGATCGCCGGCCAGCATGCGATTCAGCGCTCGGCGAACGCCGAGGCCATCGGGCATCTCAAGCGCGCGCTCGACCTGTTGCAGTCGCTGCCAGCCAATCCGGAGAAGTCGCACACGGCACTCGAGCTCGAAGTGATGCTCGGGCAGGCGATGATCGCAGGCCTCGGCTATGCGGCGCGCGAGACCCGGGAGGTCCTGCTGCGGGCGAAGACGCACATCGACGCGTCGACCGACCCGGCGCAGATCTGCTCGGTCCTGTACGGGATATGGGCGTGCTACTACGTCGGCGGCGAGCTCGACATGCAGCGGGCGGCCGCCGCCGAGTTCCTCGCCGAGGCAGAGCGCATCGGCGACCGCGGAGCGATCTGCCTGTCGCACCGCGCGCTCGGCACCACCTACGTGCAACTGGGCGATTTCGCCGCCGGGCGGCAGCATCTCGAGCGCGCCCGCGCGCTCTATGACCCGGCGCTGCACGCCAGCTTGCGCTATCAATACGGCCAGGACATCGGCGCGACTGCGGCCTGCTACCTGTGCTGGGCGCTGTGGCACCTCGGTTACGTCGATCAGGCCGCCAGGATGGCCGCCGAGGCGATCGAGCGCGCCGATGCGGTGTCTCATCCCCATACGCTCGTCTATACGATCTGCCACGCGCGCGGCATGCTGGACATTTTCCGCCGCCGGCCCGACGAAGCACGAACCTATGCCCGCTTCGTCGTGTCGCTCTGCGCCGAGCATGGCTTTCCGTTCTGGGGAGCCGGTGGCCGCATCCTGGATGGATGGGCCGCCATATGCAAAGGACGGATCTACGAAGGGCTGATGGAGCTGCGCCAGGGCCTGACCGCGTGGCGGCATCACACCGGTGCGCGCCTGTGGCTGCCGATCTTCCTGGCGCTGCAGGCCGAAGGCTACGCCAAGGCGGGCGAGAGCGACAAGGCTCTCCGCCTGATCGACGAAGCGCTCGCCGTCTCCGATGAGACGGGCGAACGCTGGGCGCTGGCGGAGGTGCTGCGCATGAAGGCGGCCCTGCTGCTGGCGGTCGGCGAGGCGCACGCGGACGAGATCGAAGCCCTGCTCGTGCGAAGCCTCGAGGTTGCCGGGCAGCAGCAGGCGCGCTGCTGGGAGCTGCGGACGGCCTGCGATCTTGCGCGTCTCTGGCACGCCCAAGGCCGGAGCGCGGACGCGCTCAATCTGGTAAGCTCAAGCTACGACCAGTTCGTCGAAGGACACGGGACGGCCGAGCTGCAGGATGCCCGGACGCTGATGGACACCCTGCGGCAGGCGGTCGGTGCAATGCAACCGCAGCGGCGCGAGCGACGATCCGAGCGGGATGCGGCCAAGCCGGCTGCCGTGGTCAAGTTCGATGATGCAGTGGCGGGAGGAGCAAAATGGGCAAGAGGGCTCTCGTTCTCGGAGGCGGAGCGCCGAACTTCACACTGATGTCGGGGGCGCTGCTCGCCCTGCACCGCGCCGGGATAACGTTCGATCTCGTTTACATGGCCGGGGCCGGCGGCGTGGTCGGCCTCGTCTACCTGGCGCCCAAGGGCCTGACCCCCGACGAGGCCCTGCAGAACACGATGAACTACGGAATCTCGGACCAGATCTATGCGGTGGTTCCGATCAACTACAAGCTCTTCAACAAGGGCGGGCCTGCCGCCGAGGCCTTCCGCGACTGGTGGACCAGCCTGCCGCAGGTGCAGGCGGCGATGCACCAGTTCGGCATGAGCAACGAGCAAAAGCTGGCGGCCGACTGGCTGCTGTTCCAGGGCGCCATGCTATGTCCGAACGACGTGAACTATCTCACCACGGGCGTCTGCGCCCATGTCCCCTTCATCTCGGACGTCGTCGATTTCGACAAGCTCAAGACCGCGCCCAATCACGCCTTGAACGCCTATTGCATCGAAGATCACAGGATCGAGGAGTTCTGGAAGCCCGATCTCGACATCCATCATTTCCGCGCAGCGCTGTCGTTTCCCTACATCTATCCGCCCTATCGGATCGGCGCGAAGACCTATTACGAGGGCGCCGCGATAGACAGCCTCAACCTGATAGGCGCGATGCAGACTGCGAAGGCCAAGGTGAGCATCGACACCGTCGTGGTGTTCGACATCGTGAAGCCGTTTACCATCCATCGCCCGCGCAACCTGTGGGATGCCTACGCGCAGTCGATCATGGTCCCGCTGGTGGCGAACGCCGAAAAGGAGATGGCCATCTTCAAGCACTGGGTGGAGACCGGGTACGTGGTGAAGCCGCCGCCCGATCCCATGCCCGACGAGCTGAAGGGCATTTTCAGCAACCAAACAAACCCGACGCCCCCGGCAATCCACGCGTATACGCTGAACTTCGACATCCCCAAATCCTATCAGCCCTACATACTGGAATGGTCGAGATCGAATCTCGAGATTCTGTTCGGGATGGGATACGACGCAGGCCGGCGATTCCTCGACAAACACGGGGCCAATCTCTAGCAGGCTGCTGAAAAACGCCGATGGAAGCGAACGATGCGAAATTTTCGAATCCAGGACCGGGTCGCGCTGAATCTTTCGTGCGCCGTAGGGCCCGATCTTGAATCAAAGTTGCGCATCCGCCCCCCCTCAAAAACGAATTTCAGCAGCCTGCTAGTGCCGCGAACCCGAAGTTCGCACGATTTCGCTGCTGGTACGGTTGCGAACTTCGGGTTCAAAAGCGGCACTAGAATCATAGAGTTGCTAGTGTCCTCTTCGATTCCGAAGTTCGCTCAGAGGGCGCGGCGAATGCTTGCGAACTTCGGAATCGGGACACTAGCGCCTGCGCCAGCAGGGATACGGAAAACCGACAATCATTTCCCGCGCGAGATGTGAAATGCATCACACCCTGGGCCACGCGTCGGGTATTCAATCGCTTGCAGCGCGCCACGTCTCGCTGTGCGAAAATGTGCGAAGAACGCGCATGTCAGGGGAGAGCCGCCATGACGATCGTCGAGATGAAAAGCGATGGGCCACGCCAGCCTGACGCAGACACCGTGCCTGCGGCGGAGCCCGCCAAGGAAGGTCCGACCGAGGACGTGAAAATCGCGAACACGGTCGCCGACATCGTCGCGGGCGCGGATGACGGTGGTGGGCAGCCGATCGCATTCGTCTATTTCAAGCGGCACGATTACGCGATCTATCGGCGGGGTGCGCCGCCGCAGGTGGTCGTCGCCTATTCGGACGCCGCGGCGACGGCGGACCAGCAGATCGTGGCGATCAGCCCGCTGCTTCCTCTGCGCGATCACCTCATACGCCTGATCGAAGATCTGCCGGCAAAGGCGCAAGAACACTATCGCACCCAGATTGCCGACGCGCTGCGACTCGGCCTGGAACGGCAGCTCGATACCGCCAAGGCGCTGCTCGGCGAGGCGATCGACGCTGCGCTCGCCGCCCAGGGACGCCGCGGCCGGCTGATCTATCTGCAGTGGACCGCGCTCGCGCTCGTGCCCGCGCTCATTCTCATCCTGTGGGGCGGCTCCTACGTTCAGGGCCACTCCGGCGTCCATCTGCTTGTGATGTCCGTCGGGGCCGGCGCGCTCGGCGCGGTCCTGTCGATCGCGATCGGCATTCGTGCCCGGACGGTCGCGATCGAAGGCGACTGGAGATCGAACGCGGTGGATGCCGCCGTGCGCGTAGGGATCGGCATGATATCGGCCGGCGTGCTTTTTCTCCTGCTCAACTCCGGGATTGTGGCCAATCTCAGTGCCGGGGGTGTCGCGCTGACCGGCAAACAGATGGACTGGCAGGTCGCGCTGGTGATCGGCTTCGCCGCCGGTTTCCTCGAGCGCCTCGTGCCCGATCTGTTGGAAAAAGGCGCTCCGCCCGCCAAGCCGCCAGTGGCACAGACCTCGACCGGCGCCGCCGGGGTGGCTCCGCCCGGTCATTAGAAGACTAGACCGCGTATCGATATCGCGGGACGCCGGAACGCCGTCTCAGAAGACGGCGCTTACGGAGTGGAATTCGTTGGGATTTGGTAGCGGAGGACCGCTACCGCCAATCCGCCCGCTCACTAATTTACGAGTTGCGCGCCTGGGGTCCATAGGAACCCGATGGAGGCGAGCATGCTCCGCGAGCACGTCATCAACTTCCTCGAAGCCGCCGTGGTGCTGCTGATGGTGATCAATGCGTTCAGTGTCGCAACGGCTGCCTATGCGCTCTCCCTCGTGCAGCGCATAAGCCGGACCAGCTCGCGGACCGCGAGCCACGGCTTGCTCGCGCCATTGCCGCGCTGGCTACGGTTGAGCGGGCTACAGCAATGACGGAGCATGGCCATGAGCCCGACCCTTTCATACGTCTGCAACGTCCTGCTCGCCAGGCATTCGCCGTGGTACGGAATCGATCTGTCTCGATGGCGCTGGCGCAGGCTGGCCTCCGCGCTGGACGAGCGCTGCCGGCCTGAGCTGCACTACATGCGCGGGCCAGGCCCGAAGTGGCGGGAGGCGCACGCCCACGACCGAAGGCCGCTTCTGCCATTTGCCCCGATCGGATGCATGGCGACTGACTCTGTGCCGGCGGCTTGGTCTCCTCAGTCCTCCCTCCCCTGCCGCCGGACATCTCTTCCAGGTCGCGGAGGCTGAGATTGTGGGCCAAGGTCAGCGTACGCACAGCAGGATCACTGAACGGTCGAAAATGACGGCCTGAAAACATGGAACACTCCTGATCACGAGGAGCGGCATCTATGTATCAGGCTTCGTTGACGTCGAGTTTGCGATAGAGCCCATCACACTCCTTCATGTTCATGGCCGTTCGGCAATTATCTGTCGTTATGGAAACTATAAATGCCGGCTGTTGGAAAATTTCGTCCCGCGCTGCGATATGGCTACCTGTGTCGAAGATCTCATCGAGTAACGCCGAGAGCAACCTAGGGCGGATATCACTCAATCTCGTGGAGAAAAAAGGTATGCGTATTGCCCTGCTGATCGCCGGAGTCGGCCTTCGCAACCCATCGAGTGTCGATCAAGCTTCTAACTGACGCCCAACCCAAACCGTGTGTCATCGCCGCATCGCGGTCCAACAACCCCGAAGAGGAGATCCCTGATGTCCGAGTCTTTCCCACTCCCGACAAAGCCCGAAGGCATCATCCCATCACTGCTTGAGCGATTTAACTCCGGCAAAATCGAGGCGATGATGGCCTTGTACGCCCCGGAAGCCGTGTTCATAGCGCAGGACGGGCGAACCATCACCGAT
>Ga0126371_10001143_pt1 | contig 22264 bp, 16 predicted proteins | sample PanSoiMetaPlot_4_FD_110145 | JGI IMG/M metagenome (GOLD analysis project Ga0126371, IMG submission 110145) | Tropical forest soil microbial communities from Panama - MetaG Plot_4 | ecosystem: Environmental > Terrestrial > Soil > Tropical forest > Bulk soil | place: Panama | collected 2016-02-17 | reverse complement strand
TCAAACGGCGCGCCCTTTTGCAGCGGATGAAAAACGTCATCATGGATACTGACGTTCTTCCCGAAGAGCTGCTTCTCCATGCGGTTGTTCAGGCAGGATCGCTTGTCCTCGACGGCCGTCGCAGCGAAATCGTAAAACATGAACCCGACCAGATCCAGAACCGCCGCCGGTTCCAGAATCACCGTGTACCGCCCCGGAGCCAGCTCGGATGTCTTGACGGCCAGGTGGGCTTTTTCGCTAGCTCGCTCGGCCAGCTTCTGCGGGTTGATCTCCCGGACGTCCGGGGTATCCGCTTTGGCCCAGCTTGCCGCCGGATCTTCCTGCATGGTAATGGAGAATTGCGAATGCGTTTCGCCGTAGGTGGCGAACAGACCGCGCGAATTGCCCAATGCGGTTTGGCTTTGTCCACTCGAAAAAATCCCCGCCGCCACTTGTCCTTTCTTGGATGCGAGATCGCACGCCAGTCGAACCGCGCGCGCGCGGTCTTCCGGGGTGAGTGCGGCTGTCGCTTTGACGAAGCGATTCACGGCGTGGTACCGCTGTTTCCCCGGCATCGGGAGCAGTCGCGGGTTTCGGGGCTCGCTGTGCGCCAGCGAGAGCGAGGCCTCAATCGTCCCGCGCAAAGAGTCTTCGTCCAGCCGATTGGTCGTGGCCCGCGCCGTGCGGCCGCCGGTCACGGTGCGAACCGAAACCGTCACGCTATGTTCAAAAACGTTCTGGTGGATGCCATTGTTGGCAAACCGCGTCAGCGCATCCGCAACTTCATCAACATGCACTTCCGTCTCGGAAGCGACGGTAGATTTCGCCAATCGCAGAACGGTCTCAATAATGTCTCGCAGCTCGCGCGGCGGCAGCAGTTCCGGCCTCGCGGCTTTCCCTCCGCCCAATCTTTGTCTCGCGCTCGGTGCGACGGTCATTGTTTTGAAAAAGCCGTTCCGATCCTCACGTTGCGAAACCGCGCGGGAGCCGCACCGTGCCCCGTGCCCATCGTCTGCATCGGCTGCCCTTTGCCGCAGTTTGGCGTCCCCCACAGCGTCCAGTGGTCAAACTTGCAAATCGCGTCGCAGGAATTCCAAAACTCCGTAGTAATACCGCTGTAGCTCGGGTTTTTCAGCATGCGAGCTTTTTTCCCGCCCTTGATCTCCCAGCCGATTTCCGTGGAGAACTGGAACTGGTATCTCCGGTCGTCGATGGACCACGACCGGTTCGTGTCCATCAGAATTCCGTCTTTCGTATCGGCGACCAGATCGTCGTAGTCCCAGGTGCTGGGCAGCAAGCTCACGTTGGTCATGCGAATAATTGGCAGGCGATTCCAGTTTTCCGTACGCATGGTTCCCGACGAGCGCCCAAGCCCGATCAGGTGTGCCGTCTCGCGGTTCGACAGATACCCACGAAATTTTCCGTCTTTGATAATGTCCGTGCACTGCGCGGGAACGCCTTCGTCGTCATAGGCAAACGTGCCCAACCCGCGCCCGTGATCCAGCCGCGCGTCCGCAACCACATTCACGATGCTCGAGGCATATTTCAGCTTGTTCAGCTGGTCGGGCGTCAGAAAACTGGTGCCCGCAAAATTGGCCTCTTGGCCGAGCACTCGGTCTAGCTCAATCGGATGCCCAATCGATTCGTGAATCTGTAAGCCCAGTTGGTTCCCCGCCAGAATCAGCGTGCCGAACTTTTCCGGGCATTGTGCTGCCGAGTGCAAAGCTGTAGCTTCCTCGGCGATCACCGGCGCATGCTTGATCAACTCCAGCGACTCGACCAATTCGTAGCCTTCGAGCGCGTGTTGCCCGCCAAAACTGTTGGGGTACGACCGCTTTTGGATTTCCTGGCCCTGGAAGGAAGTCGCACCGATTCCGCACCCCGAAATCAGTTTGCGCTGGTGAATCCGAGAGCCGATACTCGATGCGAACCATGAGTCGATCTTGCGAAACTGCATGTTTGTTTCCGTCAGCGTGACGCCTTTCACTTTGCGCATTTCGCCGTCGGCTGCAAGCAGCAGCGCAAGCTGCGCTTCTAACGGAATCTCGAAGGGATCCTTCCGGAAAGGACTCTGCCAGCTATCCACGTAGGCATTTTCCGGCGCGAGCACCACCTTATTGCGCTTCGCGAGCGCCGATGCCTTTGCGATCGAAACCGCTTGCGCCGCACACGCCGCCACGCCTTCACGCGTCAGCCGGTCGGTGGACGCGAATCCCCATGCCCCGTTGGCCAGCACGCGAATGCCAATGCCGACCGATTCGCTTTGGGCCAGCGTCCCGACTTGGCCATTCTTCGTCGTCAAGTCGCGCTGCCGCAAATGCATCACGCGCACGTCGCCATACGACGCGCCGCGCAGTTTTGCTGTATCCAACGCGTTGGTGCACAAATCCCACATGAGCATCATTCAATCGGAGTTAATGTGCCTGGCAGAGAAACTTAGGGCGAACGCCCCTAAGAAGATAGCACGATTGCTGACTAGGCTTCGTCGCGAAAACGGTCGCTGCCTAGGTGCCTTCCTGCCACGACGCCAAATATCGCTCTTGCTCCGGCGTCAGGCTATCCAGCTTGTGACCCATGGATTCGAGCTTCAGTCGCGCAATCTCTTTGTCCAGGTGTTCGGGAACGACGTAAACCTGTGGCTTCAGCGTCTTCGCATTCGAGCGCAGATACTCGAGCGAAAGTGCCTGGTTCGCGAAGCTCATGTCCATCACCGCGGCAGGGTGCCCTTCCGCGGTCGCGAGATTCACAAGCCGGCCTTCCCCGATCAGGTAAATCTTGCGCCCATCCCGCAACTGGTACTCATCCACCAGCGGGCGCACTTCGCGCTTCCCGGTGGACGATTTTTCTAGCGCCGGAATATCAATCTCCACGTTGAAGTGTCCGGAGTTGCAGACGATCGCTCCGCCCTTCATCTTCTCGAAGTGCTCCTGGCGAATTACATTCTTGTTACCCGTTACGGTGATGAAGACGTCTCCTTCCTTCAGCGCTTCGGCCATCGGCATAACCCGGAAGCCATCCATCACCGCCTCAATGCCCTTCACCGGATCGATTTCCGTAACGATTACGTCCGCACCCAGGCCCTTGGCGCGCATGGCCACGCCGCGCCCGCACCAGCCGTAGCCGGCAATCACCACTTTCTGCCCGGCAAGCAGCAGGTTCGTCGCGCGAATCACGCCATCAAGAGTCGACTGGCCCGTGCCATAGCGGTTGTCGAAGAAGTGTTTGGTCATCGCATCGTTCACGGCGATGATCGGATACTTCAGCGTGCCGTCCTTGGCCATCGCACGCAGGCGAATCACGCCGGTGGTCGTTTCTTCCGTCCCCGCGATTACATTGGGAACCAGATCCGTGCGCTTTGTCAGCAGCATGGTCACGAGGTCCGCGCCGTCGTCCATAGTGAACTGCGGCTTGTGCTCCAGCGCTGCGCTCAGGTGCGAGTAATACGTCTCGTTGCCCTCGCCCTTAATCGCGTACGTCGGAATATTGAAGTTGCGGTTCAGCGACGCGGCGACCTCATCCTGCGTCGAAAGCGGATTCGACGCGCACAGCACCGCTTCTGCGCCGGCATCGCGCAGCGCGATCATCAAGTTCGCCGTTTCGCTTGTCACGTGCAGGCATGCCGACACGCGCAGGCCTTTGAGCGGCTGCTCTTTCGCAAAACGCTTGCGAATAATTTCGAGCACCGGCATCTGCTGCGCCGCCCACTCGATTTTTCGTTTGCCGGCGTCCGCCAGCCCGATGTCTTTCACATCACCTTTTTTCAATTCCGCTATCGCCAAGTTCCTGCTCCTCTAATTTGAATTCCACGGGGGCAAGCAGAAGTTTGCTTCCGGCAGCTTGCGTGTCATCCCGAACCCCGGTCGCTTTGTTTGCGAACGGCGGTGCGGGATCTGCTTCTCGCCGTTTAATGATTACCGCCGCCCGGCAACTTCCGCGGCCGCTGCCGCCCCGAGCCCTGCGGCTTTGCGAAGAGTGTCCGCGCGGTCCGTACGCTCCCAGGTGAAGCCTGACCCGCTCCTCCCAAAGTGCCCATAGGCCGCTGTGGCTTTGTAAATCGGCCGCCGCAGATTCAACGTCTCGATGATACCCTTCGGCGTCAGCTCGAAGTTCTCGCGGATAAGTTCTGTAATTTTCTCCTCCGGAATCGTCGCCGTCCCGAACGTTTCCGCCATCACCGACACCGGCTCGGCCACGCCAATCGCGTAGGCCAGCTGTACCTCGGCCTTGCGCGCCAATCCCGCCGCCACAATGTTCTTCGCGATGTACCGAGCCATGTAGCACGCCGAACGGTCCACCTTTGACGGATCCTTCCCAGAAAACGCGCCGCCACCGTGCCGGCTGTAGCCGCCGTAGGTATCCACAATAATTTTGCGCCCGGTCAGGCCCGCGTCGCCCATGGGCCCGCCAATCACAAAGCGGCCTGTCGGGTTGATGTGATATCTCGTGCGGGCGTCCAGCATTCGCGCGGGCACGATCGGCCGGATGACTTGCTCCATCATCGCCGCGCGCAAATCCACGGTGGACACCCTGTCGCTGTGCTGCGTGGAAATGACCACGCAATCCACACGGAGGGGCTGCCCGTTGCGATACTCAATCGTGACTTGGGATTTTCCATCAGGCCGGAGGAAATCAACGATCTTAGCCTTGCGAACTTCGGAGAGGCGCTGCGTCAAGCGGTGGGCCAGTTGGATGGGCATGGGCATCAACTCGTCGGTTTCATCGCATGCAAAGCCGAACATCAGCCCCTGGTCGCCCGCGCCGCCGGTGTCCACACCCATAGCGATGTCCGGCGACTGCCGCTTGACCGTGCACATTACCGCACAGGTGTCCGAATCATACCCGTACTTCGCGCGGTCGTACCCCACCCCGCGAATCGTCTCGCGCACCAGCTGGTCATAATTCACCTGCGCCGTCGTGGTAATCTCTCCCGCGACCACGGCAAGTCCGGTTGTGACCAGCGTTTCGCACGCCACGCGCCCTTGCGGGTCCTGGCGCATCACTTCATCGAGCACCGCGTCGGAAATCTGGTCGGCGATTTTGTCAGGATGACCTTCTGTGACCGACTCTGAGGTTAACAAGTAACTCCGTAAGGCTTCGCTCAAAACAATTTCTCCTTGTGGCTTGGCTCAGGATCAACGATTTTCCAGGGTGCTTGCCATCAAACCGTGCGCCCCCACTTCCGCCTTGCACACCAGCGCACGAATCGTTATTACCACTAACCCCCCAAAGTTAACATCCGCTCGCGCGCCGAGTCAACGCATTGAATCCAAATGCCTTAAACGCAGCCCGAACGGTCATTTTCCGCCGCCGAACGGCTTTTCGGCTTCCGATCACGGGCCCTAGAGGAACGCCAAGTCACTTTTTCCGCCAATCCAGGTGATTCCCCCGGGGAGTGCGCACATCGACAGGGACCGGCAGCCCTTCGTTTATCGCGAAGACTGAGGGTCACTTTCCCGCGGGCTCTTGCACTTCCAGGCGTTGGTCCGCCGCGACTTCGCCAAGCTTTTGCACCACCCCCGAGGGCCAGCGAATCTCGACGCTGGCCTTGCGATCTTCGTGAAGCCCGAAGTGCACGGTCAGGTCGCTGCTCGAGGCATAGCCCACGCAATTGGTTACGCACCGCGACTGCGCCCGGCTCATCGATTGACAGGTTACCTGCGCACCAATCGCTGAACGATTGCTCTGTTGGCCTTTCAGCCACAGTTCGAGCCAGTGCCTTCGGGGGCTCCGGTTCGACCACAATTCTATGCGTTCGCCAATGGCTGTCACCGCAGCATCAAGCCTCCCGTCTCGATCAAAGTCGGCAAATACCGCCCCGCGATGCAGCCGCGGCGCCGCAAATTCCCTCCCAACCAAATCCGAAACATCGGCGAACTTCCCTCGGGTGTTCCGGAAAATCCGATTGGGCTGCGCGTCTTTCCGCTCGAAGCCGCCCCCGGCGACGAACAAGTCCAACCAGCCATCATTGTCCAAATCCACCAGACCGCAGCCCCAGCCGCTCCAGGGACGGCTCAAGGCCAACAGCCCCGTCGATGCGCTTCCATCGTCGAAAGAGCCGCCGCCACGGTTCAGGAATACTTCATACGTTTCATTTCTCAGCCCGGTCATCACAAGGTCCGGCCGGCCATCGCCGTCAATGTCGCCGAAGTCCGCGCCCATTCCCGAAATGTTGCGCCCATCGCCGTTGTACGCTACCCCCGATTCGGTCCCAATCTCTTGGAAGCCGCGGCCGGTCGACCGAAAAAGCAAGTTGCGCGCGTTGTCGTTAGCCACGAACAAGCCTGGTCGTCTGTCGCCCAGGAAATCCGCCATGGCCACGCCCATGCCCTTGCCCAGCACCTCGGGAAATCCGTTTTTGGAGGTCACCTGGCTAAACGTGCCGTCGCCATTGTTATGGAAGAGTTGCATCGGCTGCGCGCGATACACGTCCGGATGGCAATAGCCGCCGCAGACGGGATCGCTCTCCGGCTGCCAATCGCAATAGTTGGAGATGAACAGATCCAGCCGGCCGTCGCTGTCGTAATCAATCCACGCTGCGGCAACGGACCAGAATCGCTTCAGGCTGGGCGCACCGAACCCCGCCGGCTCGGTCACCTCGGTGAACGTGCCGTCACCGTTGTTGCGATAAAGCTGATTGCCATGCACACCCACCACGAACAGATCCTGATGCCCGTCGTTGTTGTAGTCGCCGACCGCGACACCCATGCCATAACCCTGCCCGGCCAGGCCGGCCTTTTCCGTGACATCGCTGAACGTGCCGTCCCGATTGTTGCGGAAGAGCCGGTTCCAATACTCGGGACCTGTTTTCACCAACGAAGGCAGTGACGCGCCATTCACGCAGAAAAGATCGGGCCAGCCGTCGCCGTCAAAGTCAATCACTCCCAAACCCCCGGGGAGTGTCTCCACTTGGTATTTGCGCCCTTGCGCGCCGTTGCGGAGGACGAAATCCAATCCACACGATGGCGGAGCAAGTTCAAACCGAATGGGGCCAGCCGACGGGTGTTCCTCGAGCGGAGGCTCCACGGCCGCGGACGGTAGAAAGGGGTAAGCCAGAGGGAAAGGAAGCAGAGCCGCTGCTCTGGAAAGGAAGGCCCGCCTACCGGTGATCATCGACCCCCCTTTTGGCTGTGTTGTTGGAAAAGGTCGGAGAGCCGGTTGGCTTCCGCCGCAGCCGTTTGCGCTTCTTGTTCGCGCCCCAATTTGTGAAGCACGCCGGCCAGCATCCCATGCAAAGCACCGCGCTCGTCCGGATAGCCGGCGGCCAGCAGCGGTTCGAGATACGTAAGCGCTTGTTGCGGCTGCCCGGTCTGCGCGCAGGCGATGCCCATTTGCACGCCGGCCCAGGCGTCGTTCGAGCGCATGGCAAGCATCTTGTTCAGGAATTCGAACGCGGCCGGGTAATCGCGCTCGTCCATGGCTATCGAAGCCAGCAGGCGCAGCGCAACCGGCCGGCGTGGATCGAGTGCAAGCGCTTCCCGCGCCGCTGCTTTCGCCTGCTGCACCTCGCCTAGGCTGTTGTATGCTTGCGCGAGCCTTTCCGCTAACATTGCGTTTCGCGGCTGAAGTCTTTGCGCCTTCTGGTATTCTTCCGTGGCCGATCGTGCATCGCCCTTCACACGTACAAGGAAATCCCCATGCACGCGGTGAAAGACCGCCTCATTTCCCAGCGCATGAATTCGCCCTGTTGCGCGCTCGGTTTCCGAGGCATAACAAAGCTCCAGCCGGTACGCCGCCATCTCCGCGCCCGCGCCGAGACCGCGCTCCAGCGCAGGAATCGCGTGCGCGCAATCGTTCAGCTCTGCCAGTGCTAACCCGCGTCGGAACCATGCAGCAGGTGCTTCCGAGGGCGGCTCAGGCAGCGCCGCTAATTGTTCCCAGCGCTCTTCGGCAAAGAGCTGATCCTCAGAATCCTGAACTTCGCCTGCTGGAAACTTGATTCTCTCTAAGCACGCTTCGGACTCTTTCCTGGCGCACTCCCAAATGGCGTCCTCGCGTTCTCCTTTGGGAAGCAAGTTCGGCGGCCACGCCTTCAATGCGCTGCGAAGCATCGCTCGAGAGCGGACACCCAGCTCCAGAAGGTAGGCTTCCGCTTTTCGCCAATCGTCCTGCGCGGCAGCGGTGACCGCTTCGAGCCGCAAAGTCCACGAATCTTTGGGTTGCCGCTCGAGCGCGGTCTCGAGCGTCGCTGCGGCTTCTTTTTGCAGGCCGAGCCGCACTTGCTCGACGCCCAACTCCCCCCAGATGCCTTGCTGCTCGGGATCTGCCATTGCTGACTGCCGCAGGAGCTCTTCACGCGTTTCTGGCCCGCTCTGCAAACCCTGCGCCTCGAACCTCAGCACCACAGCCATGCCGCTTTGCGCGCTTCTCAGCCCGAGGTCCAGAGTGCGGAAGCGTTCCAAGTCAAAGTCCGCCCATTCCATCCAACCGGTCGCGGAGCCCGGCTCACGCGCAATTGCGGTCTCGAAGGCTTCCGCGGCGGCGGCATAGTCGGCCCTTTGTCTTGACCGGTTGGGGCCTAACGTTTCCTGCCCTGGAGCCGTCGATGGTCTGGCACGTTCCGAAAAGTCGTCCGAGGGCGTGGCGACGGTGACAAATCCAACAGAGAGAACTATGCCGATGGAAAGAACCGAACTGCGATGGCCACCGCGAAGCCCCGGGAGCATGTGTGAATCATAGCATCATGAGAGTGAAGGCGATTGACGTGATGGAGGCGAGAAGCCAGGCCAAGGACGGAATTTGTATTTTTTTGGAAAACGAAAGCCCGGCCGAGCCGTCTTTACCTATAGCTGTCTACCATAGCTGTCTATGGGAGGGTGCTGGCTGCCCGTTCAAGAGTTTCTAGCCGTCCACGGGAGGGTTCTTGAGCAAGCCAAAAAGCGACGTTCTGCAAGGGACACTGGCGCTGCTGGTGCTGAAGACGCTGGCACGAGGGCCGATGCATGGCTACGGGATTACGCTGCACATCCAGCGGGTTTCGAGTGACGTCTTGCGGGTGGAGGAAGGGTCGCTGTACCCGGCACTGCACCGGATGGAGCAACTAGGCTGGATCAGTGCCGAGTGGCGAGCGTCTGAGAACAAACGGCGCGCCCGCTATTATCGGCTGACCGCGGCCGGGCGAAAGCAGCTTGCCGAAGAAGAAAAGAATTGGGCGCGCTTGACGCAAGCGGTCGCCGCGGTACTCGAGTGCGCTTGAGGTGACAGGTGATCGGTTTGGGAGGGGATAAAACGCGCCGTCTACACCATCGCGTTGAATGAGTTTCGCCGGGCAGAAGGAGCAGAAAACCATGTCCTTGCTTTCCCGCCTTAAGGGCTTGCTGCAAATCCAGCGCCTCGAGCACGACCTCGATGACGAGCTACTCTCGCACCTCGAGATGCGCACCGAGGACAACCTCGCTGCGGGAATGTCGCCTGCAGAAGCCCGCTACGACGCGCAGCGCCGCTTTGGGAATTCGACGCTGCTGAAAGAACAGACGCGTGCTGTGGACATTGTCGGGTGGATCGAAACGACGGACCAGAATCTTCGCTACGCTGGCCGGACGCTACGGCGCAGCCCGGGATTCGCATTAGTGGCTATTCTCACGCTCGCTCTCGGCATCGGCGCAAATGTGGCCATCTTTACAGTCGTCGAAGCTGTGCTTCTCCGGCCCCTCGGCTTTCCCCATCCCGAACAACTCGTGCGCGTCTACGACGACATCCGCAGCTCCAACACGCACGACGTTGGGATGTCCGTCCCCGAGCTTTGGGACCTGCGCGACCATTCCGGCGTGTTCCAGGACATTTCCGTGATCTTCCCCGCCGACGCCAACATCACCGGCGGCGAGCGTCCCGAACGGGTTGAATTCCTCGGGACCAACGCCAACTACTTCACCATGCTCGGCGTTCATGCCCAGCTTGGCCGCACCTACACGCCTGCCGATGCTCTCCCCGGTTTCTCCGAACCCGTGGTTATCAGTGACGCTTATTGGCACCGCGGCTTCGGCGCCGATCCGAATGTCATTGGCAAGAAAATTCGCGTGGATGGCGACCTCTACGCCATCACCGGCGTACTGCCACCCGACTTCCACCACCCTGGTCGCACGCTGACCGCCGACGTCGATCTCTGGGCCACCACCGGCTTCGCCGCCCCGCCCTTTCCTGCGCCTCCCGTTCGCGCGGTCCGCCTTCTTCCGGGGGTTATGGGCCGCCTCAAGCCGGAGCTTGGTCTGGCTCGGGCGCAAGCGCAACTCGACAATTTCGTAGCACAACTCATGCGCCAGTTTCCCGACGAGTATGCCGTCGCGGCGGGGTGGTCTCTACGGCTGGTTCCGGTTCAGCAAGACTTGGTCGGCAATGTCCGCACGGAACTGTTGGTCCTTTTCGCTGCCGTGGCTTTCGTCCTGCTGATTGCTTGCGCCAATCTTGCCAATTTGCTTCTCGCGCGCTCCGCGAGCCGGCAACGGGAAATCTCGATTCGCCTCGCGCTTGGCGCCGGCCGCCCGCGACTGATCACACAGCTGCTCACCGAGAGCATTTTTCTCGCTACGATCTCGGCTGCCGTGGCTCTTATCCTTGTTGTCTGGCTGAAGAGGTCTCTCGTCCAGCTAGCGCCAGCGAATCTGCCTCGCCTCAGTGAAGTCAGCTTCGGTCCCGGCGTGCTTTTATTCGCCTTCCTGATCTCCCTTCTTACGGGAGTGATTTTCGGGCTCGCTCCGGCTTTACAGGCGGGGCGCACGAATCATTCCGGCGCGCTTCGCGAGAACACGCGCGGCGCCGGCGTCAGCAAACATCAACTCAAATTCTCGCGCCTTCTGGTGGCTTCGGAGATTGCACTTTCGCTCGTTCTCTTGATCGGCGCCGGTCTTCTGGTCCGCAGCTTCCAGCACGTTCTGGAGGTGCAACCCGGCTTCGAACCTCACCACTTAGTCACGGCAAAAATCTGGCTTGCCGTGCCCAACAATTCAAAAGATGACCCCTACTTTACTCCCGAAAAGCGTGCTGCCTTTCACCGGGAAATTCTCCGGCGCGTCTCCGCGCTTCCCGGAGTCGAGCAGGCTGCAATTGGCAATGGCACCAGCCTGCCCATGGATTTCAACCGTTTTCAGTCGCCCTTTCTCATCGAGCGTCGCCCGCTCGATCTCGAGCGAACTCCGGTGGCCGAAATCGCGAGCGTCAGCGCCGCATACTTTTCCGTCCTCAAAACTCCTCTGCTGCACGGCAGATTCTTTACCGACTCCGACGACACCAGGGGCCAGCCGGTGGCTTTGATCGATGAAACGCTTGCGCATCGCTACTGGCCGAGCTCGGATTTCGATGCTATTGGCCAGCGCCTTCAGCTTGGAGTAGCGCGGCGCGGGCAAAGCTCCGCGGCGCAAAATCCCTGGGTCACCGTCGTCGGAGTGGTCGGCAATATCAGGTCCGACGGCTTCGATGCGGCCGCCGCTCCGCACGTCTATTTCCCCGTTTTTCAAACGCCTCCCTATAGCGCCGTGGTTTTTCTTCGGACTACCGGCGAACCCGGCGTTTTGGGCGAAGCCCTGCACTCCGAGATTCAGCAGGTGGATTCGGCCATTCCGGTCTTCAGCGTGCGCGCCATGGACGTCGTCGTTTCCACATTCCTTGCGGAGCGGCGTTTTGCTCTCGAACTCCTCGGCATCTTCGCGGGCGTTGCTCTTCTTCTCGCTTCCATCGGCGTCTACGGCGTGATGGCTTACACCTTCAGCCGACGAACCAACGAAATCGGCATTCGCATGGCCATGGGCGCACGGCGCACGCACATTCTTAGAATGGCGTTGGCGGAAGGGACCGTGACCATTGCCTTGGGCGTTGGCACAGGGTTACTTGGCGCGCTCGCTTTGACTCGCTTCCTCGAGTCCATGTTGTTTTCGGTCAAAGCGACCGATCCCCTCACGTTCGGCAGTATCGCCGCGCTCCTCGCGGCCGTCACGCTTGTGGCGTGTCTGCTGCCGGCGCATCGCGCGACACACGTGGATCCGCTGATGGCACTGCGCCATGAGTGACAGCGAGCGAGTGGTTTACGCATTGCGCCATGATTTTCCTCGCACGAGAAAGACTCTTCGTGAGGCTACCTTGCCAAGCACCATACCTGCTTAGAAATCAGGGGCAATGAAACTCGAACATCCTATCATTCCGCTCACCGGACGTTTGATGATCACCTACATCTTTGCCACCAGTGGAATTGCAAAGGTGTTCTCCTGGTCAGGGAACGTCCAGTATATGAGCACCAGGCACTTGCCGATGATTCCCGTGCTTCTGGCCATGGCCGCCGTCATTGAGTTGGCTGGTTCGGTCTGCCTGATTACGGGATACCACATCCGCATCGCTGCATTCGTCATGTTTCTCTACACCACGGTGGTCACGCTATTGTTCCACAACTATTGGGCGGCCAGTGCAGCGATGGCGGGCATACAGGAAACAGAGTTTCGGAAAAATTTGGCAATCATGGGCGGTCTGTTAATGCTGGCGTACAGCGGTCCCGGAAAATGGGCTCTTGGCAAAGCCCACGGGAGAGCCGAAATGGGTTGAAGACTGTTTGCTGGATGGGCCTAAACGCTATTCCGGTTCGCCGTCGTCGGGCTGCACGTCGAGCCGCCCCTTGGTTTTCTTGGCCATCAGATAAGAGCGAATGAAAGGATCCAAATCACCGTCGATCACGCGGTTGACGTCGCCGACTTCGAATTTCGTGCGGTGGTCTTTGATCATCTGATAGGGCTGCATCACATACGAGCGGATCTGACTGCCAAACGAAATATCCATCTTGGTTTCATCCAGCTTGTCGGTTTCGGCCTGGCGCTTCTGTAGTTCCATGTCATAGAGGCGCGAACGCAGCATTTTCATGGCCAGCTCACGGTTTTTATGTTGGCTGCGCTCGGCCTGGCAGCCGACCACGATGCCGCTCGGGATGTGTGTAATGCGCACGGCGGTCTCCACTTTGTTGACGTTTTGGCCGCCTTTGCCTCCGGACCGGAATGTGTCGACCTTCAAGTCTTCCGGCCGAATGCTAATCTCTATTTTGTCGTCGATTTCTGGAATTACGAACACGGATGCAAAGGAAGTGTGACGACGCGCCGCCTGATCGAAAGGAGAAATCCGCACCAAGCGGTGAACACCGGTTTCGCCGGCCAGCAACCCGTACGCATTTTCGCCGGCAAATTCGATCGTCGCCGATTTGATCCCGGCCTCCTCGCCGGGCATTTCATCGAGCACCGAAGCGCTGATGGCCTTTCGCTCTGCCCAGCGCAAGTACATGCGCACCAGCATCGACGCCCAATCCTGCGACTCCGTTCCGCCCGCGCCGGGCTTGATGGTCATGATGGCGTTAAGATGATCCTTCTCGCCGGAGAGCAGCGTCTTGGTTTCCAGGTCGGAAACGTATATGTCCGCTGCGCCGAGCTCCCGCTCCAGCTCTTTCAAAAGGTCTTCCCTTTGCTTTGGGTTCGTTTCCTCCTGCGCGAGGTGGATGTACGTTTCGAGGTCGCCGCTCATCACGGTGAGCTTTTCGTCGGCGGCAAGCTGTTCTTCGGCGCGCTTGCGTTCGCGCAATACCCCCTGAGCGGCTTCCTGGTCACTCCAGAAATTGGGCTCGGCGATTTGGGTTTCCAGCGCCTTCAGGCGCTCGCGATTGCTGGGCACGTCAAAGATAGCTCCGCACAAGTGCGATCCGCTGCTTCAATGATAGGTAGCGATCTTGTAGGTCTTCGAGGTTCATTGGCTTCTTTCCGGGTGATTTTCGTTAGCGCCCTCCGTCGTTTCTTCCCTGGTGCGCGGTTTCAAGGAGATCACCAACAGAATAACGGAAACGGCGACGCACATCCAAGCAAACCAGTTCCCAAACCGCGTGTAAATGGTTTTGTCGGTTCGAAAGTCATAAGGCAGGTCTGTTTCCGCGCGCACTTCCGGCGGAAGCGGCTCGGTGATGCGGCCGTAGGGATCCACGGACACGGTGTAGCCGCTGTTGGTGGAGCGCACGATCCACCGCCGGTTTTCGACCGCGCGCACGCGAACCATGTGCAGGTGCTGCTCGGCGGCGGCAGAATGTCCGAACCAGCCGTCGTTCGAAATGTTCAACAATAGCTCCGCGCCATTTGCCACAAAGCGCCGCACTTCGTTGGGGTAAATCGCTTCGTAGCAGATGAACACGCCAAAGGTGTGTCCATCCGGCAAGCGGGCCACGGCATAGCGGTTGCCTTTGTGAAAACCGCCGACCTCGCCGGAAATGTTGGCGACGACGCGATGAATGAGCGGAAACGGTTCGTACTCCCCAAAGGGCACAAGATGAATCTTGTCGTAGACAAAAACACGCTGTCCTTGCGCGTCAATGAGGATTGCACTGTTGTATGGCACCAATGGTCCCGGGGGAATTTTGTCCGATCGATCCACCGGCGTTTTCCATTCAATGGCGCCCGCGAGGAAGGGATGGCCGAAGCGAATCGCCAAACTCGAGGCCACTTTTGCAAATTGCGAATCTTCAAACGAAAATGGCGCGGGCGCTTCGGGCCAGACCAACAAGTCGGTTTTTCCCGGGCTCGGTGCGAGGCTCATTTTTGATACCTCGTCAAGCTGCTGCACATTCTTGGCAAACCAATCCGATGGATATTCAGGTACCTCAGGAAAATTGAGCTGCACGACGCGCGCAAAATGCCGCGCCGTTGCCTGCGGCACCACACGAGGCCCAACCAGCGCTGCGACCAGCAGGATTGCCGTCACCAATCCCGCGATTCCCACTCGTTGCCGCAAGGCCGGCCTTTTTGACGCTACCACCCAGGCCAACAGCGCATTGAACCCCGCCGCGAGAAACGACAATCCGTAAATCCCGGTAAGCGTAGCGATTTGCAGCAAGCCGAGATTTGCAGAGGCGGCATAACCCAGCAAGTTCCACGGGAAACTGATCTCCGGCAGATGCGCGCGGATAAATTCGAATGTGACCCATACGAACGGCGCGGCAATAAGCGCGAGCTCGATGCTGCGGCGAGATAGGCGATCGACGGTCAGGGTGAAACCGCCAACGAGCACGCCCCACGCCGAGGCAATCAACAGCAAAACGCCCCACCCGCCCGGGACCGGCAAACCGCCATGAACGCTGAGCACGGTGGCAATCCAAGGCACGGAAGTCAGCACAAAAAACAACGCGTGACAGAAACCGCAGGCGAACGCGACGCGACCGCTCGCACCGATCGCCGCGAGCAACAGCGCGGCAACACAAACCCAGGAGTAAATGCTAAGGTACAGCCCGGTGAACGACAGAGACAGCGCCGCACCGGATACCGAGGCGATCGCCAGGCGCAGCCAGTCCGGTATCCTTGCCCCGATCTCCGAAGCAACCCGCGTGGGCCGGGCGTATCGAGACATCAGCGCTTCACGAAGGCTTTGAAGCCGGCGGCTTCCAGGCCTTTCCGGGCAACGTCGGTGGCCTTCAGGTCCGCGTAGGGCCCCACCTGCACGCGGTAATATTTGTCACCGTGCGGCGACAGCACGTAGGCGGGAAACTTCTTTTTCTGCAAAAGCTTGGCGAGGTCCAGCGCATCTGCCTCTTTGTTCATAGCGGCGACCTGGAGGGAATAGCCATTGCCCGGCGCGGCAGGCATATTGGAACCCTTTGCGGCTTGCGAGCCGCCGGCACTCGCGCTGCGCGGCGCGGGCGCCTTGACGACTGCGGGGTCGCTCTTTGGCTGCGGTCGAGGCACACCTGGGGCAGGTTTCAGGAGTTCTTCGTTTTTGTTTTTTTCACCAGCGTGGTAAAACTCCCACTCCGAGCTGTCTGGCGTTCCCGCATCCGCGGAGGATCCCGCGGGAGTGCTTTTCTCGGCATGCTTCGACACCGTTTCCGGCTTGGCCGTATTTCGCACCTCCGGCTTCGCCGGCAAATCGTCGGCGCTCGCTTCGGCCTCCGATTGGTGCAGCCCCATGACGTACCCAAGCGTGAAAAACAGCCCCGAAAGCAAAATCACCGCCAGGAACAAGCCAATGACGTGACGGCCCTCGAGTACGCGCTCAGCGGCGCCCCGTTTTCCTCCATAACTCATTTGTTATTTTTGCGATCCTCCCATCGCCTGTACCCACTTGTTAATAATATCGATGGGCAAGGGAAACACAATCGTTGTGTTCTTCTCGACACCTATTTCCGTAAGAGTCTGCAGGTAGCGCAACTGGATTGCGGAAGGCTGAGTCTCCAGGACTTTGGCGGCGTCGGCCAGCTTCGCGGAAGCTTCGTACTCGCCGTCGGCGTGAATGATTTTCGCGCGGCGCTCGCGTTCCGCTTCCGCCTGCTTGGCAATGGCCCGCTGCATCTGCTCGGGGATGTCGACCTGTTTCACTTCCACTTTGGTGACTTTGATGCCCCATGGCTCGGTGTCCTGGTCCAGAATCACCTGCAGCTTGGCGTTCACCTTTTCGCGCTGCGAGAGAATTTCGTCCAATTCGAATTGCCCGACGACGCTGCGCAGCGTAGTCTGCGCCAACTGCGACGTCGCGTACTGATAATTCTGCACCTGGGAGAGCGCGAGGTTGGCGTCCACGACGCGGAAATAGCACACCGCGTTCACTTTTACCGAGACGTTGTCACGCGTGATGATGTCCTGCGGCGGAACGTCCAGCGTCTCCAAACGCAGGCTAATACGGTACAGTTTTTCAATCGGCGCAATGACTAGCCGTATTCCTGCGCCTTTCGCCTCCGGCGTCAACCGTCCGAGACGCAGCACCACACCGCGCTCCCACTCCTTAATGATGTAAATCGAATTCCAGAACCAGATCAGCACAATTCCGGCGATCACGGCGACCCCCACGAAACCGATTTCCATCTCTCTCCTCCTGAGACCTTACTTCACCGCCGAACTGGCCACTTCCACCGGCTCGACGTAGAGCTTCAACCCTTGCACTCCGGTAATGCGAACGGCCTTTCCTTCCGCCACTATTTGTGACGACTCCGCGCGCCAAAGCTCGCCGTGGACGCGCACCATTCCCTCTCCGCCGGCTTTCAACTCTGCCGTTACCGTGCCCTGGCAGCCGATCAACTCCTCCTTTCCCGTAGCCGTCTTCCATTTTCGCGACCGCAGCACCAACTTCATCAGCACAACCGCGAAAACGCCGAACGGCAGCGTTGCCGACAGTGCCACGCCGAGGCTCACACCTCCGGCCGTCAACGGCGAGCGGATCAGGAACACCGCACCCAGGAACATGGAAACGATTCCACCGAGCGCGAGGACACCGTGACTTGGTGCTTTGGCTTCCAGAACGAAAAACGCCAGCGACAACGCAATGAGAAACAATCCCGCTAAGTTCACCGGGAGGAAATGCATCGCGTACAGCGCCAGGATCAGGCAGATTCCGCCAATTACTCCCGGGGCAATCACGCCTGGATGGGTGAACTCGGTATACAGCCCCAGCACCCCGAGAATCAGCAGGACAAAGAAAACATCCGGCTCGACAATGCGCGCCAAGAACCGTTGCCGCGCGGATAACTCGAAAGGCTCGCGATCGGCGCTTTTCAACACCAGGGTGGCTTTAGTGCCGTCAAACCTCGTGATCGTGCGCCCATCAAGCTCCCGTATCAAATCATCGGATGTGTTCACGATCAAATCGATCATCTTGCCATCCAGGCACTCCTTTTCCGTGAACGCTTTGGATTCGGTGATCGCTTTCTCCGCCAGTTCGGGGTTGCGGCCACGCAGCACCGTGAAGCTCCTCAGAAATGCCATGGCGTCCTGATTGATTTTTCTGCGGAAGACTTCGTCGATTTGTTGGGGGAACCCACCGATGGCGATGATGGGAGAAGCGGCGCCGGCGTGCGTACCGGGTGCCATCGCGGCAATGTCCGCGGAAAGAAGGATGTAGAAGCCCGCCGAGGCACCGCGTGCACCCGTCGGCGACACGTATGCCGCAACCGGCACGGGCGAAGCCAGAATGTGCTGAATGATGTCTTTCATCGAATCGCTAAGGCCGCCCGGCGTATCCATGGTGATCAACACTAGCGAGGCGTGCCGCCGCGCCGCGTCGGCGAGCCCTTCGTCGATATAGGTTGCCAGGATCGGCTCGACCTCGCCATCGAGTTTCATTTCCAGAACCAGGGGACCACTGCGCTCGAGGTCGGCGCTGGACGAAGGCGGCAGCAACGTGGCTCGAAAGATGCCCACCGCGGTAAAAACCACAAAAACTGCCGCGGCCCAAGCCTGCCGGAAGCGAAAGCCTCTTCTCTGCGATGGCCCTCGAACGCTCACGGCGCACCCCCGCCCGGCTTTTTTTCAGCGGGTTTGGAATTCCGCAAATGCTCGAGCAGCTGCTTGGCCTCGGCATAATTGGGCGCAAGCTTCAGGGCTTTTGCCGCCTCCGCCCGCGCCAGCTCGGGTTTTTTCTGGTCCAAATAGATTTTCGCGAGCATGGTACGGACTTCCGCCGAGTCGCGAGTCGCCAGCGATGCCTGCAATTCCCTGACAGCGTCGTCCATCTTGCCGCGGCGGCGCGCGATTTCTCCCAAGCCACGATGCGCCGCGGCGTTCGCCGGCTCCCCCGCAAGCACAGCACGAAACTCTTTTTCGGCTACATCCAAATGCCCGGCCGCAAGTTCTTGCCTGCCCCTGCGGACGCGCGTGGTCGGGGTGTCGCTGGCCACCCCGGCAGAAGCGGCCTCCACGAGAGCTTCCGCCGGTTCCGCGCGGAGCTCGCTTACATCCAGCTCCGTCTTGATCCGCGTCAAACGAGCCAAGGTGTCGTTCTTTTTGTCTGACGGGCTACTCAACTGAATCACCGGCAGCCCGTTTGGGCCAAAAGCCTCTTTCGCCGCTTCGCGTTCCTGGTCGGCTTCCGCATTCCTTCCCGCTTTTTCGAGCGACAGGATCAGCAATGCGCGGTCTTCCGCGCTGTCCGGCTCGCGCTCGGCAGCCTGGCGGAAATAGTCCGCCGCGGCCCCCGCATCGTCGGTCCCCAGCGCGAGCAAGCCGAGATTGAACGAATAGTCGTCTTCTCCGGGAGCCAGTTCCGCCGCCCGGCGAAGGCTCGATTGCGCGGCCGCTTGTTTGCCCTGCCGGGCTTGCGCGATAGCCAGATCATTCAGGACTTCCGGCAAATCGGCGCCGTTTGCGGTCGGATTCTTCAATGTTTCTTGCAGCGTATGGAACGCTTGCTCGGCGAGGTCCGCCTGATTCAGTTTCAGGCGGCAAACCCCGCTGAAAAAAAGCGCTTCGGCGTAGCGGTCATAGGCCTTGGGAATCTTGAAGAACCAGGCGAGCGCCGCGTTGTAGTCCTTTTTCGCAAAGTAGGCTTCTCCCAGCGCGAAAACCGGATCCAGCCACTCGGGCTCCAAACGCGCCGCCTCGTGCAACTGCGTCAACCGGGCATCCGGGTCGCTCGACTGCAGCCCGCGCGCGTATTGCTCGAACGCATCCATGCGCAGCGGCCGCTGTCGCTTCGTGAAATCCGCGAGGCTCAGCGCGTAATGTCCGTTGCCCGAAGAAAGCGTCCGCCAGAGCAGGCGCGTGTGCAGTTCCATCAGCGATTCCAACGGGCCGCTTTCCTGTAGCGGCGGACGCAGCGCCAAGGGATTCATCCTGAGGACGCGCATCTCGACGGTCAGGGTGGTGCCTTTGGCGGCATATTTTCCGTAGATGACGTAATCGGCGTCCAGATCCTCAGCGACCCGCAGCATGGTCGCGCGGCTGAACGTCGAGCCGCTCGGCAGACCGTAGCGTTCGAGTTCGGCGGCCCTCCCCGCATGCGAATAGACCTGTTCTCCCGCGGCGGTAAGGCGCTCGATGGTCAGCTCTTCCAGGCCTTCGCCAAGCCAGTCAAGTTTGGCCGGCGCACCGCCATTCTCGAAAGGCAAAACCACGTAGATCTTTTGTGAATTTGCACCGGCCGCGGGCGCCTGAGTGGGCGGGGCAGATTGTCGCGCCGGGGAAGCTGCCGCTACGGGCAGCGAGACCAATAGTATGGGGACGAGGAATTCACCGAAACGCGGCCTGCCAAAGGTGCGCGCCATCTTGCTTGCATTGTAACAGAGCAGCCGCGCGTTCGGTTGTTAACTGCTTGGCGCAACCCAGGTTTCCGTAGACACCAGGGAGGTTCCACTTTTCGGATGCCGGCTTTACCCGGCGGACCCAGGACTTGCTCGGTTACGCGGTGGGGCGGCGGGCGACGAGTTTTTTGACCGCCTGAGGGGGAAGTAGCGTGGCCATCTTGCGGATCATGGCTAAAACCAAGCGCTTGTCACCGTCGGAAAGCGTGGTGCTGTACTTTTTGATCTCCGCGAGGAAGCGAATCTCGTCCTGGGAGAGCTCGCCTAGCGCTTTCTGCGTCTCCCGATCGCGCGGGGTCTCCGTGCCAGGGAAAAAGTCTGCCAGCGAAATATCCATGGCCTCGGCGATTTTGGCGAGCGTTTCGAGCGACGGCACGGTGTGACCGTTTTCGACGCGCGAAAGGTAGCAGCGCAGCAGCCCGGTGCGGCGCTCGATGTCTCCCTGCGACAGGCCGCGCTGGCTGCGATAGGTCTTGATGACTTCTCCGATGTTCACCCGAGGCTTCTCTTTTGGCATAGTCTCTCCGCCTTGAAATCATCACCCCAACTGAGGGTGTTATCTTAGTGACTAACAGCAGGAGTGGCAAGGGGGAAAGTGCGGGGAATGGTTCCAATCCGACAATGCTACCGAGGTAGGGAATCGCTGAGGGAATGACGAAGGCGAGCCGCAGCCCGCCTCCGTCACGAATTGACCTTCAAATACGACCTTAACTTTGAGCGGGCGTGACGCTCACCGGCTGCTGCAGGCGGAATTCCAGCAGGGTTTCGCTGGGGATCTTCACCTGCGCACCCTTGGTCAGAACTTGTACGGCACCACCGGTGGCCGCGCCAGCCCCGGCACCAATCGCCGCGCCCTTGCCGCCGCCGGCGATGGCTCCGATGATGGCCCCAAGAGCGGCGCCCCCGCCAACCTTTTTGGCGGTGGACGAACCTTGTCCCTTGCCCTGCAGCGTGTAGTCACTGCTGACGATCGGATAGTCGCGCCCGTCAATGACCAGGCGCGTCAGTTCCAGCTGCAGCTCCGACTTACCGGTGAAGTTTCCACTCTTCGCCGCTTCGGCCAGCCGGCCATAGACGTCGGTTCCCTTGCGGGCAACGATGGCGTCGCCGACGGTCAGGTCCGTCTCAAGGCTGGCGTGGAAGACATCGCCGACATGGTTTTTCGCCGAGTCCACACCATCAATCATGCGAATAAGAATGGATTGTCCCGCGGGAACGGTGACCATGCCGTTCGCAGCGGCTGGCGCCGGTGCGGGAGCAGGAGCATAGGCAGCTGCGCGCGCTGGTGCAGGCGCCGGAGCGTCGACCGGCGCGGCCGCCGGGCTCGAGGACCGGCCGCTAAAGGTCAGCGCGACGATGTCATTGGTGTTAAAGGTTTGAACTTCGCCGTTCACTTCAAAACGAAGAGTGTGCTGCGTGCCACCGAGATACTTTCCCTGCACCACTCTGCCGCTCTTGAGCTCCAGAGTGTCGGCGGCAGCCACACTCACAAAAAACAACCCCACGATGATGGCAGTGAAAAAACGCTTCACGGTACGCATACCTCCCTCTCTCATCTAATTCTTAGAGCTTGTGGTCTCCGCGTTCTCCCGACGGAGTTGCCTGCCCCCATTCTACAGCATTGGATGTTCGACAAGCGTCCAATGGTTGCGCGAAATGGGAAACGGAGCCGGCGGAAGGAAAGAAAATCAGTGCCTTAAGGGGCCAACGCCCGCCGGTTGGTGATTCCAATGTCGGACCCCCAGGTTCCCGGCAGGCATTGGTGTGCGGTAAGCAATGAAGAGGATCCGGGCTTAATTAGGCCGGACCCTCGAGTTTGCCGCAGACCTTCCTAACCAGGACGGTAAGGCAGAAACGAATTAGAGCTCGCGGCGAGCTGCGTCAGCCTCCTCCGCCAACTGGAAGACCATGTTCAGGAAGGCTGGATCCTTCTGGCCGATGAAGAGCCCGTCATCCACGAAGCCTTTTATGGCCGCCACTGCGCCGTTGAGCTTGGCTGGTCGGACGAATGCTGGCCGCCGGACCCCAAATAGGGTCCAGAAAATGGCAGGGCTCCGGCGTAATTAGATTCGGCTGCAAGCTGTCGCCATGCTCCGAGTGAAGGCATTTCCCTTTGTTTTCCTTTTCTTCCAGTTCAGTATCGAAGTGACATACTCCACTCCGTGAACGAGGTGGCTTCTCAAGCAACGCATACCCTTACCTCAGGTTTCGTTTGCGCTTGAAGGCTCAGTCCGAGCCTTAGTATTTCGGCTGCACTTGCGTGATCTCGGGTAGTGATGAGAC
>Ga0126371_10001142_pt1 | contig 22315 bp, 25 predicted proteins | sample PanSoiMetaPlot_4_FD_110145 | JGI IMG/M metagenome (GOLD analysis project Ga0126371, IMG submission 110145) | Tropical forest soil microbial communities from Panama - MetaG Plot_4 | ecosystem: Environmental > Terrestrial > Soil > Tropical forest > Bulk soil | place: Panama | collected 2016-02-17 | reverse complement strand
TCCTGAGACTCCTCGACGCACTCGGCTGAAGGTAGCGGCAAATAAGAGCCTGATCAACCATCGCCTAGAAGCGTGCACGGCTGGTCGCTGTGCACCCAATTCAAACAAAGGGTCCTGCCATTCGTGCGGCCCTGGAAGGGTGCTTGTTGCGCGGCCTGTTGACCGCTAATCTAGTTCTCCGTCAGCCAGACAAGACCTTTTTGGTGGAACTCTACAATCCGCAACCAATTGGCAACGGCTGACGATGCCAGATCGATTGTCGATGATCTAATCGCAAAAACGCGAAGGCGAACAACATGTCCACCTTCGTACTCGTCCACGGGGCTTGGCATACTGGCGCTGAACTCGAGCCCACCCGGCCGACATGGCGGTTGCCCAATCCTCCATTAACTGTACTGAAGACAAGTCGCTTCCCCACTCGCTGCCTTGGCACCCGCGTTTGTCGGAGAAGCTCGGCCTGTCTGTTGAGGTGCCCGGCAGCCACGAATTGTGCTTGTTCAATCCTGCACGCCTCGCGCAGGCGATCCTTGAAGCGGGCCGGGATTGATCGCGATTGCATGCTGCGGTCGGCCTGCGCGTGAGGTGACGCGCGCGCCCTCCGCGGCGGCTCGTGCGACCTGAACGACTACCGGCCGCGTCACAGGCGTGGGCTATGCTGATGGCGGCGCCAACGCAAGACCGTTTCGGGTTGAATGACGATCAGTGCCTCCCGTCACGTCGGCACCACCACAACAGCCGCCGAAAACGCGGGCGCCGCGTTCCACTGCGCCTGAGAGAGTTGGTGCTGCAGTGCAACGCGCTTGCAAACAAACCCCCGAGGGCACGACTATCCGCTTGGGGAGCCTCGGAGGAGTTGCGGAAGAAATTAATCAACCGGCACAATTCGCCAGCGCTCCGGGTCGGACGAGGGTCGAGGAGGGACGGCTTGAAGCGGCCGCGATTTCGAGAAGTCGATAAGGTCGACGCCGATTGCCGGGCATGACAGGATGTATACCGAAATCGGTCTCTGGTCGGCCGCGCCGGACTACATGCTGGCGGTGCTGGTCCCTGCCTGACGGGCTGACCGGCGCAAAAAGTCACTGCACCGGCGTTCGCGCCGGCGCGGCGGTCTTGGCGATGAGGACATAGCCGCGCGTCTTGTTGTCGTTGGCGGAGTCGGTCGTATTCATGGCGTCGAACAAGTCGGAAGCCTTCACCCAGACCGGCGGATATTTGTAGCGCGCCACATCGAGAATGAGGAATCGATCCGCCTTGGCATCGTAGGCCGCAAGCGGCGAGATATGGCCTCCGGTTTGCTGGCCGATTGCTCTTCGCAGATAATTCACGATCACGAAATGATCCTTAGCGGCGAGATAGTCGCGCGCCGCAGCGCGGAAGCTGTCGAGACCGCCGTCGGCGGCGTGATGAACCTCGATCGCCAGCGGATGCAAAGCCAGCAGCCCGCCGAGCTGATCGAGTGTCGTGCCCTGTCTGGCGAGGACGTCGCGCGGCAACACCGCCTCGGTGCGCTCGTCGAGGACATTGTCCTGGGTAAAGATGTGGTACGGCTGATATTCCGGGCTCGTCGGTGCGGGCACGCCCGCTGCGTTGAGCACCATGACCATGCTCGCCACACCGCAATAAGCTTGCGTCTTCTGCGTCACGAAATGGTCGGCGATCGGGAAATAGTTTGCGAGCGCGCCGCTTTCGAGGAAGAAAATCTCGCCTTGGTTCGAATTCAGATCCGTCAAGTTGCTCGGCAGTGGCAGAGTTTCGGCGCGAGCGATGGGTGCGAGCAGGCACAACGCAAGGACGAGCGCGAGCGATTGCGCGAGTCGGCCAGACATCATCGCCTCTCAAATCCAAGCCAAATCCGCAACGGCTCCGCCTTTTCCAGCAAGCGGTCTTTCAAAGGCCACGCGCCTGAAAGTTCGGCTGATTGCCGCCAAAGAACTGCGTGCAATAGGTCCGGGCACCTTTCGCGCCGTTGTCGGGCAGGTGTTAGCCCCGACAGGCATTGGTATACAATTCTTCCGGCTTGGGAGATAGCGAAACCCGCGCTCCGCGTGTGTTCGGAGGGATTGTGCCTTGGGTCTTGCGTTGGCGCTGCCGGCGCGGCAAGCCAAAGCAACGCGGCGCTCGCCGGCGCAGCCATTGCGGATCGACCGGCAAGTGATCTAGCGAGTGATCCGGCAGGTGATCGTTTCTCGCGTCGCCGTGATTCGGCTCGCTTCGATGCCATGCGCGATGACACGACTTTACGTTTTGACCGTCGAGCGCGGACGGGGTCGCGCCACAGCGGGAATAGGATGCGTGCTTCCCGGCGAGCACAATCCGCCCGTCGACTGGTGCAGGTGGCTATCGTGCTGCCCCCTCAGTCCAGCAGCCGGCACAGCCAAGCGTGAAGGCACGCGATTAGGCTTTGGCGGCGTGAGCAAAATTTTCCGCTGCTATCGCCGTGACCAAGTAATTGAGATCAAGAATCTCCGTCGACCATTAAGGTGCAGAAGAAATGCCAAGGGTTCAGTGTTCGCACGAACGTCAGCCGATACGAGGGTCACGCTCCCTGGCTGTCACGACGTGTTTCCTGACCAAAAGCTTCGGCGAGCCGGCGAAGGCTCCCCTCTGTCTCTCTGGCAAGTCTCTCGATGAGTTCTGCAGCCGACCCACGTCGGGCCAGACGTGTACCCTGGCCAGCCCATAACGACAGAAATTCAGCGCGACCCTCTTTTGCGGCGGCATTGCGAAGTGGCCGCGTCAGCGCGTTCTGAAGTGGAAATGGAAGAATTGCCTGACCGCCATCCTGCCGCTCGACTTCGATCATGAAGCGGTTGACGATGCCCCGCGCAAGGCGGCCGGAAAAGGCCTTTGTCAAGCGTGTCTCGTGCTCTCCGGCGTCGAGGATGCGTTGTTTGTATGCCTCTGGAATCCCGGCTTCTTCGCAAGTCAAGAAAGCAGTACCCATCTGCACGGCACTCGCGCCGAGGGCCAGGGCCGCGGCGACGCCCCGCCCATCCATGATTCCACCTGAGGCGACGACCGGAATTCCAGCGGCGTCGGCGATCTGCGGCACGAGCGCCATAGTTCCGATCATCGCCCGTTCGAATTCGCCCATGAATGTGCCGCGATGGCCTCCGGCCTCGCTACCCTGAGCCACGATGGCGTCGACGCCCGCCGCCCTGAGCGCGAGCGCTTCTTCGACGGTCGTTGCCGTGCCCATCACGAACATGCCGCGCGCCTTCACAGCAGCGATCACGTCCGGCGGCAGTAATGCAAACGTGAAGCTGAAGACGGATGCGCCGCTCTCGAGCGCAACAGCAATCTGTTCGTCGAACGGGAGTCTCTGAACTGTGGGCGGCTCGGGCGGCGGCAGACCGAGCTCCGCATAATACGGCGTGACCCGCTCCACCGCGAGGCTCTGCGCCGGCACCATCTCCGGCGGCGGCAGAGGTGCGAACAGGTTAATGCCGAAAGGTCGCGATGTACGGGTCTGAACAGCGTGCGCTGTCTCCGCGATCTGTGCTGGCGAGAGGTATGTGGCTCCAATGCAGCCCAGCGCTCCGCACCCGCTAACGGCGGACACAAGTGCCGGGGTGTCGCCACCGCCGGCCATGGGCGCCTGGATGATAGGATGGCTGAGCCGCAAGCGCTCCATCAGGGCATTCGTGATTTGCATTGATATCTCCTAAACGGTGTCCGCGCTCACAGCCTCAAGCGGAGCCCCTAGCGCCGCCATCGCGATCTCGATTGCGCAGCACAGAAAAAGTGCGGCCGCACCGAGCATAAAAAGGAGGCGGTAGCCACCTTCCGTCCGCACGAAAATGTCTGAGAGCCCGAAGCCGCCAAGGGCCTGGCCGAGGGCGAAGGCCGTGGTGCACAAACCCCATGCCGCTTTCTGCCGGGCGGCGTTTCCCGGCACGAGCTCGTGCAGGCGTCCCAGCACGAGCGGCACGATGCCTGGAACAAAGGCACCAATGATCAGGCTTGAGACGGTCACCGAGACCGGATCGGTGTAGACCGCCAGAATGGAAACCGCCGCCGCCTGAACTACGAACGCAAGACGAAGTGTCACACGAAAGCCGAGGCGGTCAGCGATCGCTCCGGCCAGAACGGGACCACCCAATGCTCCCAAGCCGAACAGTACCCAGTCTTGCGCCGCCGCCGCCAAGCCCCGGCCAAGTCCTCGCGCGACGAAATCGACGAGGAAGATCATATGCGGGACGAGCCCGAACGCGTTGAGCGCGTATTCGAGATATAGCGCACCCAAGGCAACGCCACCGAACACCACTCTGCGTCCAGCATCTAACGTCGAAGCACGCCCGGCGAGCGGCTCCGCCGCTGGCCATCCGTTCCACGAGATCGCGCTGAGCACGAGCGCCAACGACCCGAGCCCGATCCAGGTTTGCGCGAGACCCAGGCGCAAGAGGGCAGGCACTAAGGTGCCGGAGGCGATGATACCGCAGCCGACACCGACGAAAATGGCGCCTCCTACAAGCCCGCGCCTGGCGGTCGGCACATGGGGCAATACCGTCGGTGCGACCAGAGCCATCAACATGCCGCCGGCGACGCCGGAGGCGAAACGCCATAGGAAGAACCAGAAAAACGAAAGAGGCGCTGCGCAGGCGAAGAAAGCCGCGCTTGCGACGAGCATCATCATGCGAAGCGTCGCGATGCTGGAGATCCGGGAAGTAACCGCCTGGGCGAGCAGCGCGCCGGCGAGATAACCGGCAAGGTTCGCGGCCCCGAGATAGGCGGCTTGTGACGGCTGGAACCAATGAGCCGCAATCAGTTCCGGCAGGACCGGGGTGTAGGCAAAACGCGAGAGGCCGATTCCGACGAGGCTCGCGCACAAGCCCGAGACGGCCATCCGCCACACAATGGCGTTGGCGCCATGATCACACTTCGGACGCTGTGACTGCATGGCTCCTCCATCGACGCGGAGGAGATGCTATTGCGGCTGATGTATCGCAAAAAGCGATTTAAAATGATTGATCTTATCTGTATTGCAGATTGCTATTCGGCTGCCTCTGCACGGGTCGGCGGAAGACAAACGCGATCGAGAAACGTTGCGAGCGCGCTCGATACGAAGGCGTCCCGGCGACGAATAAAGATTGTGTCTGCGGTCGCGTCCGCTGTGGGCAGCTCATGCGCGACTACCTGACGATTGCGTGTCACCGTGCCGATTAAGCTGCGCGGCAACAAGGTCACGCCAAGCCCCGCCGCCGCGCAGCCGAGGATAGCCTCGATGGTGCCGAACTCCAGAAGGCGCAAGTCGACGATGCCGCGCCTTGCCAGGATGTCCTCCAGCCGCTGGCGATAGGAGCAGCCGGCGCGCAAGACCACAATGCGGCACTGCTTGTTTGCGAACAACTCGTCGAGTGTTCGCACGGTCGGCGCCGTTAGGATCGACAGCTCCTCGTGGAAGGCAAGCCGTTGATCGAGATCCGTATGATGTACCGGCCCACAGACGAACGCGCCCTCCAATCGATACTCGAGCACATCCCCGACCATTTCGGCGGTTGTGCCGGTGCGCAGGACCAGATCAACCTCCGGATAATCGGTGACGAAGGCCGCGAGATGGGATGAGAGGCGTAGTGCGGCCGTCGTCTCGAGTGAGCCGATCGTCAGCGAGCCTTTTGGCGTGCCGTCGTCTCGCACCGCTTTTCGCGCCTCCGCTAGGAGCTGTCCGATCTTGGACGTGTACGGCAGCAGCCTATGGCCAGCCTGGGTCAGGGCGACACCGCGGCTATGGCGTCGAAAGAGAGCCGTTCCCAGTTCTTCTTCAAGCTGCCGGATCCGTGCGGTCACGTTCGACTGCACTGTGTGCAATTCCAGCGCCGCCCGGTTCATGCCGCCCAGCCGCGCTACCGCCTCGAAGATCGCGAGATCACCAGCATCCATAGCCTAGGCTATATCATAAAAAATGATAGCAGTCCCCTGGCAATATCGGAAACTCTGCCTGCCCTATCGTCCTCGCATCATGAGGCTGCCGGGCTCGCTCTGTTACGGAACCTTCCGCATCGAGCCTGTGCGGCTGTAAGGCGCCAAAACATGGTCTGGGCCCCAAAGAAGGTCCGCGGCACTTTTGGTCGAGTCCCACAAAGCGGTCTCTTGGCGGAAAACGATTTATCGCAGACGAGTGACCTTTATCGTCATCGGTGGCGTAGATGTGCAACTTTCGATTGCGTATGCGACCGATGAGAGGCCCGGCGTCATAGGTGAAACGCCAATCTCCATTGATCATCGATAGCGCGTTCCATCGCGCCATCTGTGATCATGTTCCTATGCGACCTGTTGCTGAAGCAATCGCCAGCGATTCGCATGGTAGCGCCCAGAATACAGTTCTCGCGCAGCGGATTCGTTCAATCCGCAATCAACTCAAAGCGACAAAAAGATCAGAAGATAACAGACACGCCATTTATTACCGGAAATGGACTGATACTTGGACTCGTGTCTTTGCATTGCCAGTTCCGGAACACTTGAGAAAACCCCCAAGATGCCGCCCATTACGATCCGATTTTAGTTAGAGGACATCGTTTCGGGGTGATTCTGACGGGTCGGCGGAGATTGGAGTAGGGTAGTGATAAACGAATAACAAGACCGATCTTCTACTTGTCGGATAGCAGAGACCAGACCACAGTCCTTCATTTAGCGGGTCGATCGAAGATCGCCCAGCGTTCGATTCTTTCCCTGGCAAAATTAACGCGTCGATCAAAGATCGCGAGCAATTAGCCGGGAAACCAGCGGTTTTCCTGCCGACGTCAGTACCGATACCAGAAATAGTTCCACGGGAAGACGTATGCGACAGGTATTCCCGCGCAGAGGGGACTGCGGGGAAAAATCACCGCCGAGCACGCCGCGGGGGGATATGGCGTGTACGATCGGTAGTGAGCGAACGCCGGAGTCATGAACGTCGATCCGAGCGCGATGAACCCCGCAAGTGCTACAATTTTAGCCATCCCTGTCCGTCTCCCTTTTTCCCTGCACCCCCTGAACTAGGCCACAACATCAGCTCAGTTTCAAGCGCGCAACGGACCCAGCGCCGGAAAGGACATTTTCATGAGACGACGCGAAACACTGAAGGTCAAAGAAAGCCCCCGAGTCGGCCAGATGCGCCTCTCGGATCGTCATGCCGGCATATGGCGCCGGTGCCTTCTTTCTTCGCTTGGCCCGACTGGCGTGCTCCAAGTGTTGTAAGCACTCTACGCAGCGCGACAGGCTGTCGAAGAAATCGTTGAACCACGATCGCTTCTCACCCCGACGCGATACCAGTCCGAATTGTTGGTCTTGGTCCCCTCATTGCCGCTGTCTGGAATCGGGGACCCGGCCAAGGTCGCCGCCATGCATGCGGCGGAGTTCCGACAACATCCAGAGAGCGAAAGTTTCGTCCGCTCCATGCACGTCCAAGGTCAATCCAGATCTTCACCGAACTCTTTATTCCGCGCGGCTCGTTCTGCAAGTTTTGCACCGCGCATCTTCCTCAACACCTCCAGTTTAGTTTCGATGTCTGACATGGTGTCACCTTTGTGTGCGGTGTGTTTGGGGTTCAAATCCTTTCCCCGCGCAAAGTAGAGACTGTCGATAAGCGCTCACACAAAGGCTTGTCGGTCGTATATGCTCGTCAAATTCTTTCCGGAAGCGTTACATAAACGACTCAATATGTTGCCCAAACAACACACTCAAAAACCTTACGAAGGGTTGTTATACAGAAAACTCAGATTCGACAGTATTGGTAGTGTAATCGGCCAAGGATCGGATGCGATATGATGCGCCCCACGCGATGAAGCGAGCGTGAAACCGACGAGTCCTTATTCAGTGATCGATGCGTCCTCGCTGCATTGTATAATAAAGCCTGAGAACGCCCACGGAACCGAGTTTGGGGAGCTTCTATATATCCGTGGCATCCGTCGGCTGGCCTTCGCGTGGGCCTTCACGAGTCGGTCTCGAAGCCGGATGGCAGCGGAAACACATAGAGTCTGAAAGAACCTTACGGTACTAACTGTGCCTTCCGCTCGGGCATTTGGGGACCAGGAAACCTATTGATCGTCAGAGCTTTCATCGCTGATTCTAGATGCGGATACCAGCAATCCGCGGATAGAGGCATCGATCGTTAGTTCGTAAGTTCTTTCGTACGAATGCGATTTAGCCGATGGCAAAACCACTTCTTCTGAAGCGAGGCCACGGGTTCCGTCATCCGCCTCGATACGCAACCTATCTCACCTCGTCATCACCCAATTTCTCAGATAGCTCTGCGCCGATGTCGCAAACTAGTGTGAGAGCAAAACTGGGATTTCCAGGTACGACTGGAAAATATCTCGGGTCGCACTTCCAAACAGAAACTCTCGCTCTCTCGCGTGACCGAACCCTCCCATGACGAGAAGGTTGGCTCCGAGATTCTTGGCGTGAGAGAGGAGATCCTCTCCAATACTCTCTTGTTGTCGTGTTAGAGCATTGAAGCTCGCATTGATGTGTCGTTGTTCAAGATACTGACAAATGGCCGGCCCTGAGGCCAAGGCTGGAAGCTCCTTATCGCCGCTAACAGACGCGATGACAACCTTTTCCGCCTCGATTAGCAAGGGCAAGGCGTCATGCACAGCGCGGACAGCCGCTCGTGTTGCATCCCAGCCGACTACGATCACACCGCTGGAAAACGGCTGAGCTGTTTGTGGTATCAGCAGCAGCGGCCGCCCCGAACCGAACATAGCGGCTTCAACGAGGCTCTGACGGGGATAAGCCAGCGGCCCGTGAACGCCAAGCATTGTCAGATCTCGGACCTGGGCGGCCGCGGTTACCATTTGCCCCAATGAAGGAGCGTAATCGGTTTCGCTTAGAATCACATAGTCTACACCGGCGCGCCGCGCTTCAGACCGCACAAGGTCGGCAGTTCGCGCGAGGCGTTCGTGCAGGCTCGGCGGTTGGCTAAGCCCGCTATAAGCTTGCATGTTATCAGGATCGCTGAGAGCAGCGGGAAACTGCTCGATTGTCGCAATCATAACAGTCATCCGCGCCCTCATCTGTCGGGCAAGGGACACAGCGTATATGGCGGACCGTTCCAAAGTTTTTTCCGAAACAGGGGTAACGATGGCAAGTAGATCTTTCATGAGCGCCCCGCCTTTCCAAAGGTCGTGCTTGGTCGCAGCTCCTGTTGGGCTCGAGCCGAACGACCTGCCTCGCCGGTAAGATGTGTTTGCGCTTCGATTGCGCCGCTCGCCTGATGCTAGCAGTATTTCGCCGCAGTTAGCGCATAGGCACCAGGATAGTATCGCTTTCCGAACAGCAGATTACAACTCACTCGCTCGGCGGCGAGGTGTTGGCAATGGTAACTACGTAGGCTTTCTCGAACAGCATTGAGACCGACGCGTCAACGGGGGTTCTTTTTGGGGAGCGCTCGATGAGCGCGGCAGGAAATGTCGCAAGCCGAACTCCAGCACGGGATAACTCCACTCGCGCGAGACGCCCGGAGCCGATCGAGCAGGAAGCCGTTGTGGCAAGCCCGCGGTCAGGCCGCGGCGCTCTAGTGCGTCGACCCTTGTTGGTCGCGCAGCCTCAGCGAAACGTTCGTCGACAACAGAACACAATAGGGCAATGGGGCAATAGGACAGGGATCGTGGAGCGACTGAGCACCAGCACTCGGCTATACCGACGCGATGACCGGCAGGCGACCACCTGCCGGCATGGCTATGGCGCAGCGGATTCCGCGACCGCACCGCGAAGCGCGTAGGTCCGCCAATGCTTCCGCCGCCCAACCTGAACCCATCCGTGCTCAGTCGCGCCGAGTTGCCGGCCGAGACCGTCGCGCTCGCCCGGTTTCTCATCGGGAAACTGCTCGTGCGCCGGCTTCCCGAAGGCAACGCGAGCGGCCGTATAGTCGAGGCCGAGGCGTACGTCGTGGGCGACGCCGCCGGTCACGCCTATCGCGGCATGACGCCGCGCAACCGCTCGCTGTTTCTCGAGCACGGTCACGCATATGTCTGCCTGGTGCGCGGCCGATCGTACCTAATGAACGTCTCGAGCGAACGCGCCGGGATCGGCGCCGGCGTGCTGATCAGAGCACTCGAACCGTGCGATGGCATCGCCCTCATGCAGCGCAACCGCGGCACCGCGCGCCTGCTCGACTTGGCACGGGGGCCGGGGCGCCTGGCCCAGGCGCTGCAGATTGACCGCCGGCTCGACGGTGTGGATCTTTGCTGCGACGGTGCGTTGTGGCTAGGGGGCGACGGCTGTCCGCCCTGCGCAATCGAGCGGAGCAAGCGGATCGGTATTCGCCGGGATGCCTGGCGACTTCTGCGCTTCTATTGTGCGAACAACCGCTTCGTTAGCGGCCAGCGGCGACCGAACAACTGCTAGCCCCCGCACGTATCGTGGGCATCGGCGGTGAGTTCGCGCCACGTCGGCCGCTGGGTATCCTGCCATCTGCCGCCGTGCGCTATGGCCAGGAAGACATTCGCTTTCATCTGCTGACGCCGCCTATCGACCTCCTTGCGCTCGATAGGCTGCGCAGCGATCACCTGACCACCGCGCCGCAGCCCTGGGACTGACTCGACATCGCAGCCGGAAGCAGAAATACACTCAGGCCGCCTACTCAAGCGTCCGCCCGATGAGTGCCGCCCAGCGGCGCTGAGGCCGGATTCTGATCCTAATGGCGCTTGTACGAGCCGCGTTAAGGATAAGGATGAGTGGGGAGATCATCACCGCAGCTGAGCGGACTCCGGTCCGCGAAAGGAGTGAACGACTGTATCTCGGCCGGCCGCGGCGGTTCGGCTTTGCTCAAAAAGGCAAGACGTCGCGTCGGGCTCCAGTACATGCTCGGCGATGTCGTCGTCGACTGTAAAGCGGTTCCAGCTGGACGAAAAAAGCGCTATTCGGAGTAGTGGGCACAGACCGGATTACGCACCGCAGATTCTCAGCAACGTGGAGGGCGCGCGGTCATAGCGTCCATTCCCGGAATGTCCGCACACCGTATCTAACCAATTCCAGGTTGTTGGACCTCGATCCCTGCTGCGGCATCTCATCATTGTCGGCGGCGGCTACGTAGATCTGGAATTCGGTCGGATTTCCGGCGCTTTGGCAGCGAGCGATTTTCGCGGACCACGCTTGCGTCGGCACGGTATTGATGTTCAACGTGGTTGCTTAGGTGAATGCAGGCGAGCCGTTATATCACGCGAGCCTGCCGTCCACCGAATATGAGGCACTCACCTGATGTTTTGTGATCGGCGGTGATGTAGATGAAATTTCATAAGGCTTGCGCCGCATCGAAGGCCCCTTGCTACGTCTAACGCACTAACGGAACGCATCGGTTCGCGAGGTGAGAGATCGTTGGGCCAAAGCCATTCCGGTGCTCCTCGATAAAGAGACAATGGCGCGGTCATCAAGCTACGCCTCGATACGGATGCCTGGCCCTCGTTGCGCTCATGCGCCGCGGACCGCGCTCGATCTTTTGAGCGGGCCGGATCGCTAATGATTATCGGCGATCCCGCGGGCTCAAAACGCTCCTCGACCGAGCACACCGAGCTCGCGGCCTCGATGAAGAGACCACGGAGGCGTATCTCTGGCTCATAGCTGCCGCACCTGATCTACTCGCGGCTCTCGAGCGCATACTCGCGCGCGTTGAGATGCTCGATCCATGTCGCACCTGGCAGCGATCGCCATCACTGCCTGATCACGCTGTCCCGAAACGTTGATGCGCGTCTTTCGGTCATAGCGAGGCCAGGCTGTCGCGAACGCTTTCCAGTATCTCGTCGGAAAGTCCGGGGTCGTCCACGGCGCGCGCCAAAGTCAGCGCCCCAACGGCCGCCGACAGGAGATGGATCGAATTGCGGCGCGCGGCGCCCTTGCGTTTCCATCGAAACCGCCCCGCCATCCCCTCGATCGTGTGCCTCACCCGCTGGGTGAAGGGCTTGCGCGCCGCAGAATCGCGGGCGACCTCCGACCCCAGCGCCGCTATGACGCAGCCGGACCCCGGATGATCGCGATGCGCTGCGCTCAAGTAGCTATCGAGGAAAACCCGCTTTGGATCGCGTGCATTCCCCGTGAGAGCGTAAATGCGCTTGTTCGATTGCGCGAATGCGCTCTCCACGGCCTCGGCTTCTAGTGCCTCTTTGGAGGCGAAATGGGCATAGAAGGCGCCATGCGTCAGCCCTGCAGCCTTCATGATTTCGGCGACACCAGCCCCGTCGAAGCCGCGCTCGCGAAACAGCCGCGCGGCCTCCTTCAGGATCTTCTCATGCTTCTCGGCCGTCTGGCTGGCGGGATAGCGCATTTTTCCGACCTCCCTGGTTTCCTGTGGTCGTTAGCTCCCTTGACATTCAATATGATGACTATCATGTTTCTTGCAAGTATGATGGTTGTCATATATGACAAAGACAGGAGTCGAGAATGAAGATTGCAGGATCAATCGCCCTGGTGACGGGCGCCAACCGGGGCCTCGGGCTCGCATTTGCCAAGGCGCTTGTGGAGATGGGTGCGGCGAAGGTCTATGCCGCGGCGCGTAATCCGCAGGCGGTCACGCTAAAGGGCGTCGTGCCGCTCAAACTGGACGTCACCAGCGACGAAGACGCTGTCGCCGCGGCGCGCACGGCCGGGAACGTCAACCTGCTCGTCAACAATGCCGGCATCGCAAGGCCTGGCAGCTTTTTGGCTGATGGGGCGGTCGAGGCCGCGCGCGAGCAATTTGAAGTGAACTTCGTCGGGCCGCTGCGCATGGCGCGCGCCTTCGCGCCCGTCCTTGCGAAGAACGGCGGCGGCGCGATCATCAACGTGCTTTCTGTTGCAAGCTGGATGAACGGTCCGACACTGGCGACTTATGGCGCGTCGAAATCGGCCGCATGGGCGCTGACCAACGGCCTTCGCATCGAACTTGCGCAACAGGGCACCCAGGTCGTCGGACTGCATGCGGGCTTCATCGACACCGACCTTACGCGCAATATCGACGCGCCGAAGAGTTCGCCCGAGGAAGTCGTGCGGACGACGCTCGGCGCCCTTGAACGCGGGGAAGGTCAAGTCTTGGCCGATGAGATTACGCGCCAGGTGCATCGCGGTCTGTCGGCGGATCTCCCGGCCTATTTCCAGAGCACCGCCGCGCTTCGGTCGCGCGCGGGCCTGCTAGCTGACTGAGTCGGCCGTCGGATACCCTGGCTCGATTGAAGCGATAGGTCGCATCGCAGAAGCTCGGCATCAGGTTCGCAGACCCGACGCAGCGACTTCCCCGAGCACGCGAGGTGGCAAACGCGCCGCGCCGCACGACAGCGATGGCTGGCGCGTCAGCGCGCCCGCGAGACGCCTCGACATGTGCCCGAACCGTCCCCCGGGCTAACGCGGTGGATGAGGCAGACGGCAAGCAGCCTCGGCATCGCGCTTGCTGATCCGGGCGGGCGGACGGTTCTGATTGCCGGCGAAGGTTCCCATCAACTGACCGCGAACGACGTGGGCACCCTGATACGGTTCGGACCAAACGTAATGGCCTTCGTACTAAACAATGGCGGTTATCTTATTGAGCAGCGCGCGAGAAGAGAACCCGAACCGGACTTACGACGATCTCGCGCCTTGGAACTACGCCGAGTTGCTGAAGGCGCTCGGATGCGCAGATCGGTATACGGCGCGTATGACCACGCTTGGGGAACTCGACAATGCGGTGAAGGCCGCACGCGCCAGCAAAACCGGAGCCTATATCGAGATCATCGGAGGCAAAATGGACATGCCGTCGGCCCTTGCCTTTTGACACGCCACAATACGCGCGGACGGAAAGCAGATCCGGTCGGCGGAAAGAAGCCGAAGTCGGTGAGCGCGTTGCGTCGCAAGACGATCACCTGATGTCGCAACGCGACAAGCTCGAGCTCCAGTGACGGCTTCGAAAACGGAACAAGAGGAGGGATACGAGAGCGAACAGGATCGCAACCATGCCACCCGAGGGTATGGGGACGGCGATTGCGGTGGCCTCCAATGGGTCGAGTCCGGTGGTCTCCGTGTCGACGACGCGATTTTAGTTTTTTCAATATCCGTCGGCCAAACCAAGAAGTTCCTTTCTGCAGGTTTCACTGAAGTCACTCAGCCGATCGCGGTGGTTGCTGTTTCGTATGGTTATGCGTAGGTCGTCGAAGTTCCGGTCGGGCTCGGCGTACGCATCGAGAACATCGTTCAAGACCCCCTCGGCGGCGATGATGACTGCGCTGGAGGAAATCAGTCGCATCCGTTGGATCGCCGAATAAAGACTCGAGACGACCTCAGGACCATCGGCGTGGTGGCTCCAGGCGTCGGCTAACCGTCGGGTGGCTTCTACGATGAATTCGGCGTAGAGCGTTTCGCGGGTTGCCCCCTGCTGCATCAATCTCTGATTGCGTATCTGTACGCGCTGGGTCAACCAGTACGCAGCGAAGGTCGAGACCCCCCCGACCAGCGATCCAATCAGTGCAGCGGTGGCTGAGAGTATTGCATGGTCCATCTGGCCCCTCATATGTGCAGGTGCCGTGCCCAGAACGCAAGCGGCACCATACCCCTCGCCCTTCTGCAAGCGCCGCTGACATCGTCACAATGGACGGCCCTTGATGGGCGCCGAAAGTATATACCAGCGGATTGGCGAACGTGTCGAGCTGACGCTTCAAGTAGGCTTTCAACTCGTGCCTGGTCGTGTAGGCAGCCACCGGGCCGCCCATCACGAGGTAGATGGTCCGGAGGTGACCATCAGATGTGCGTCTGGCCTTCCTTTCCTCGAACCGACTCTGGACGCGGGCGTGATGCTGGGCGATTGCCTCGTTATGGATGGCCACGCCGAGTCCGATAGGCGGCGCCTTCGCTTCCGCTCGCTCCTCCTCCGCCGGCCCTGCCGGATTAAATTGAGCGATGATGATCGCGACCCGCGAATGGTGTAAGATCGAGCGGGAGCATGGCGCATGCCTCGGCAGGCAGCTAAGCTGCTCATGAGGTCGAAGCGATTTGCCGCCGCGTTCTTGCGGCATTAAGAGTCCGGCGCCTGACCTTTAAGGTGTTTTGACGGCGCGGAACTGATGCCAGTCTTCGTAACGAACCATCCGTTGGCTCGTTCATTTGCCGTTATTCCCCCGTTTCAACCTACGAGTAGTGAGTCGGTTTCGGGTGGGCAAACCGCTGAGGATGCAAAAAGCGGCCTTTTGCGCAGTGTGTGGCGCGAGCGCTAGGGGCTAAGTGCGATCATTTTATAGCGAGTACAGCCAAAATTGGACTGAGTCCTGGCCGCTGTCTTCGGCCTGATCGGCGTCGCCATGCAACTGAGCAGAGAAAGAAATGAACGCCCCCCACGATCTATTAGAGGCGCGAGCCCGTGAGCTCGCAATCGCCGACGGGATTGACGCGGATCCCGAAGCCTGGCCGCCGCCGCGGCGGAACTGGAAGTCTTTGGCGTTCACGAGCCAACGCCGCCTACGTACATCGCCTGTACTAACCACAGTATGCTAACATTGCCTCGTCGCGTGAGTCGGCAAGGCAGATAGAGGGGTTGGACCTACCTCGAACTACCGAGGGACACAACGCGATGCTGTCAATGCCGGGTGCACTCGTAACGCTGCTCGCCGCAATCAATTGATCCTTCCGACGGTCGGTTAATCAGCGGCCCACCGTCTCGCGAGCTAGCATGCTCGGTGGGCCGTAGGGAGGATTCGCGCAAAATCGGCCATAGCGTTGGGCTAGGCTTGATCAAGACGACAACACCCTTGCTAATTGGGTTCTGACTAAATGCCTGCGATAGTCCGCCGAAGCGTATTGATCTGATAGACATTCAGCACTTTCGCTGACAATCGAGGCAGCCCGTTTGATATTGTCGCTTGACAGGAATTTGCCGATCAGGAATGCCGTCGCAGTGTCCGCCCCAAATGCTCGGGCCGTGGCGCCTGTGATGCCGACGGTTGCTGTCAAAACCCGATCATCTTGCACCGCAAGAGCAGCGGCGATCCCAACCACGGCATAGCCGCTCGCGGGATGTCGGATCTTGCGATATTTGAACCGAACGTTTGATTCTGGTCGCGCAATGTGAAGAGCTACCAACACCTCGTCGGGTGCGAGCGCTGTGGTCATGATGTCCACAAAAAAGTCTTTGGCCGCAACACGTCGCCGCCGGTTTGGACCTGCGATCTCCATTTCGGCGTTGAGCGCGATGACGACTGCCGGCCAATCGGCCGCGGGATCCGCATTCGCCAGCGAACCGCCGATCGTGCCGCGGTTTCGGACCTGAGCGTCGGCAATCATATTGGCTGCTTCGCGAAAGATCGGCAGCACCTGATGCAGTGGATCCGACGCAAGCAGTTCGGCGTGGGTCGTGAGGGCGCCAATCCTTATCCGTTCACCGATCTCAATTCCTTTCAGTTCATCGATGCCGCGGATATCGACCAACAGCGCGGGCGACGCCAGGCGCAATTTCATCGCCGGTATCAAAGTATGGCCGCCGGCCACGAGCTTCGCGCCGTCCGGGTCGTTTTGCAGCAAGTCGATGGCTGCTGATAAAGAGGTCGTACGAACGTATTCAAATGCCGCTGGAATCATTGTCTGGCTCCGGCGCGAGCGTTTTGGATAGCCGACCAAATGCGTGGCGGAGTCATGGGCATATCGAGGTGAGTTATCCCGAACGGCGACAACGCATCGAGCACCGCGTGGACGATTGTCGGGGGCGCGGCGATCGATCCATTCTCACCGATGCCCTTTACGCCGATTGGGTTTGTTGGCGAAGGTGTAATCTGAAACAAGGAGCGGATGTTGGGTACGCATTCTGCGCGCGGCACCGCGTAGTCAAGCAGCGAGCTCGACATCAGTTGACCATTGTCCCGATCGTAGCTCACCTCTTCCCAGATGGCTTGACCGATACCCTGAACCACTCCCCCGTGAATCTGCCCGGCGGCGAGCAGCGGATTGATTAGCGTGCCCGCATCATCAACCGCAACGTAATCCAGGATGTCGACAATGCCCGTTTCGGGATCGACCTCAACATAGGCCATGTGAACGCCCGACGGTGAGCTCATGCCCTGGGGATCATAAAACACCGTCTCGTCGAGGCCGGGTGCCGTTCCCTCAGGCAGCGTATGGCCCAGATAGGCCATGCGCGCCACCTTCGCGAAACTCAGCGGTTGAATGTCGGTCCCCGGAACACCGAAGCTGCCGTCCTGATAAGCTACATCTTTTTCATCCACCTCCAGCATGCCTGCCGCGATGCTCTTCGCTTTGGCGACAATGCGCGTTGCGCAGACGTGAATGCTCGATCCCCCGACCGCCATCGAGCGGGAGTTGAACGTACCGTGCCCCGCCTGAACCTGCCGCGTATCTCCCTGTACAACGTCGATGCTCTCGATCGGCACCTGCAGCACGTCGGCAGCTATTTGAGCCAACGAGGTGGCGTGGCCGTGACCTTGGCTCATGGAGCCTGAGTATATCGTCGCACGTCCACTTGAGTCGACGCTAACGCGCGAACTCTCCCAGCCACCGCGATTGAAGCCAATCCGTCCCAGACGGCGCGACGGTGCCATGCCGCACATATGCGTGTAGGCGGCGACACCGATACCGCGGTAGCAGCCCGTTCGGCGCAATTCGTCGCGTTCGCTAATCCGCGCTGTGTAATCGAAGGCCTTCATGGCCGCATTGAGACAGCCTTCGTAATCTCCACTGTCGTAGATGACGGCGGGCCCGTTGTAGGGCTTGTACGGGAAATCAGCTTTCTGAATGAAATTTCTACGCCTCACGTCGACCTGGTCGAGTTTTAGATGGCGCGCAACCGCGTCGATCGCGCGCTCCGCGATGTATCCTCCTTCGGGCCGACCGTAGCCGCGATACGCATCGACCGGTACCGTGTTGGTCACTACCACCTTCGAGATGGCCTCATAGTTTTCGATCTTGTAAGTGCCGGTGCCAAAGTTGAGCGTATTTACCGTTGGGCCGCCGCTGGCCATATTGGAGAGATAGGCTCCAACGTTCCCCAGTGTTTCCACTTTCATGCCAAGGATTTTCCCGTCATTGCGGAAGGCAATTTCGATGTCCTCGGTGTGAGCTCGACCATGATGGGTAGATTGATGGCTTTCCGAGCGCGATTCCCACCATTTGATCGGAACCCCAAGGGTGCGCGCCAAGAATGGACAGAGCAATTCTTCCGGATATAGATGCATTTTCGCACCAAAGCCGCCGCCGATATCGGGCGCTATGATGCGTAGTTGATGCTCGGGAATGCCCACGGTGTCCGCAATCCATCGCCGATGCATGTGCGGCACTTGGCTCGGTATATAGACGGTCAGCGTTCCGTCAGCATTCGGTACGGCTAGAATCGACCGCGTTTCCATGCAGGTCGGGATCAGCCTGTTGTTGGCAATGCGCAAACTGATGATGTGATCGGCCTCGCGTGCGGCCCGCCGATAGTCTCCGCCTCCGACCTTGTAAACGGTCGTTATATTGTTGGGTACGTTTTCATGTAGTTGCGGCGCACCCTCTTGGATGGCTTCCCCCTCATCGACGATAGCGGCAAGCGGCTCGTATTCGACATCGATGAGGCCTACGGCGTCATAGGCCAACGCGCGAGTCGTCGCCACAGTCAGCGCCACGCATTCTCCGACAAAACGCACCCGGTCAATGGCGACCACAGGCCGGTCAGGAACTTTGGTACCCGGTATAATCCAATTTGGGACCATAGAACCGATCTTCCCGGCCAGATCGGCGCCCGACAAAGCCAACCGAACGCCCGGAGCCGCCTTGGCCGCTGCGAGATCGACGCGCTTTATCACCGCGTGGGCGTGCGGCGATCGCAATATGGCGACATGCAGCATCCCCGCTCTCTTGATATCGTCGATATAGCGGCCTTTGCCGCTAATGAACTTGAAATCTTCGCGTCGGCGCAATGGCTGGCCGATATAGCTCAATGCAGCAGTCTCGGTCATGACTTGCGCGCTCCCGCCGCGAGAGACTCAACCGCGCGTACGATGTTATGGTAGCCAGTGCAGCGGCAGATGTTACCGTTCAAGCCGTGGCGAATTTCCCGCTCGTTCGGGTTTGGATTCTCCCTCAGCAATTCGCGGATGCGCATGATCATCCCCGGCGTGCAAAAGCCACACTGCAGTGCGTGGTACTCGTGAAACGCTGCTTGGATCGGATGCAGTGCGCCGTCAGAGGCGAGACCTTCGATAGTCGTGATGGACGATCCGTCCGCCATCACTGCCAGCACGGTGCAGGATTTGACGGCCTTTCCATCAATATCGACAGTACATGCGCCGCATTGAGACGTATCGCAACCGATATGGGTGCCGGTCAGGTCGAGATCATCCCGGAGCAGATGTACCAGAAGTGTTCGCGGTTCGACGCTTACGGTATACCGAACACTGTTGACCGTGACGGTCACGGTGTGAAGGTACTCATCGGCGTCCGGCATTAGATTCTCCATACCGAAGATCGATCGCATTGGCGATCCCAAGCTCACGTGAAGTGTGAATAGCCAGTAGCTGGTCCGTTGGGCCGTGACGTGGACATCGTTCAGGCGTCTGCCGCCAACCCTTTCTCGTCCACGGTCCACCGGTAATCGATCTGTCACGATCAATGACGTTAATATGCCTCCAGCGTTCGCTCCCAGCGTGGGGTGGCGACAACGAGATCAGGACATCCGTCACGGACACAGCCTTTTACGCGTGAACACGAACCAAGTCCTTGACAGACGGTCCAGTAACTCTAATCATAAGAGTGACTAGAAAGCAAGCTTTTTATGCGGTCCAAGAGCTTCAAAGGCATGGCGTGCTCTATCGCCGGGGCGCTGGAGGCGATCGGTGATCGCTGGGCGGTGCTGATCCTGCGCGACCTGATGTTCGGCTTGAGCAAGTATGAAGACCTGCGCCGATCAACCGGTGTCACACATGCGACCCTGTCAGACCGGCTCAGGCACCTCGAAGCAAACGAGTTGATCGATCGGCGACGCTATCAAAGCAATCCTGAGCGACACGAGTATGTTCTGACGCGAAAGGGCAGAGATACAGTCTTGTTGGCGCATGCGCTGCTGCAGATCGGTGATAAATGGGCTGTCACAGCGCATGGTCCGCCGATTCGATTCGTAGACCGGAAGTCCGGACGAGCGGTGAAGGTTGCCTTGGTCGATGCCGAAGCGGGAGTGCCGGTCAGATTGGCGGATATCGTGCCAGCAGAAGGTCCCGGGGCCGACGACTTGGCGCGATGGCGTCTACTGCATTTCAAGAGCCGAGATCCCTCCTAGATCTCACTCGGAGTTCCCGAGTACGCAGTCGGGATGTCCCGAGAACATCGCCCTTAGCTCCTCGCGGACGACGTGTGCAAAGTCCTCGCTCTGAACGGCGCTGCTCGCGCGGTTTGACCAGCTCTTTGTGCCGCCATGTCATATGTCTGGCTCACCTTAATCATAAGCGCCGCGTGGATTCTTCCGGCTCAGCAGCACGCGGCGCCGGTGGAGGTCTTCGATCACGGCCTGACTGATGCTCCGCTCTGCGAGCAGCTCTGCGTTGTGCTCGCCCTGATAGGCGGGTAGGCCTGGAGACGGCAGAACTGAACGGCTGAAACGCCAAGGTGGCCCTGGCATCCGCACGCTGCCGCCACCCCGATCGTCAACCTCCACGACCGCTCCCCATTCCTTAGCCCATTCGGACTGAGCCAGTTCCTGCGTGCTCCGGATCACGCCGATGGCCAGACCTGCTTCGCTCACCTGAGCCTGTAATTCATCAAGATCCGGAAAAGTCAGTATCCAGGCCCGCACTTCCGCCAACAGCTCGCTGAGATTCTGTCGTCGCAACGGCGCGCTGGCGAACCGAGAATCGATCAAGAGATCAGTGCGGCGCATCATTGCGCAATAGCGTATGAACATTGGTGTATAGATAGGACTCGCTGCGATGGTCACACGCCGGCCGTCCGGCAGAAAGAAAATGTGCGACTCGGGTGCACTCAGCGCCACAGGTTCGCCCTTAGTATCAATCCCGGACAGCTGTGCGCCTGCGCGCTCGTTGACCGAGAGCATGGTCGCCGCCATCGACACGTCGACGTACTGTCCTTGGCCGGTGCGAGAGCGATGAGCAAGCGCGGCAAGCACGGCGATGACGCCCTGCAATCCGGTGTAAAGGTCGGCGTGGCTGCAAGCATCATTGCGCGGCTCGCAGAGTGCTTCGCCGTAGTGATGCTGGAGGATGTCGGTGAGACCGGTTTCTGCCTGCACAGTCGGAGCAAAAGCGGGCCGGCTGCGCCACGGACCGACTTGGCCATAGCCGCTGATTGAGACGTAGATGATGTTCGGACTGAACACGCGAACCTGCTCATACCCGAGATTAAAGCGGGCAAGCGTGCCTGGCCGGAAGTTCTCGACTATAACATCGGCGTCGCGGCACAGATCTCTGACTATCTCGCGGGCCTCCGGATAGTTTAGGTCGATGCTGATGTTGCGCTTGCCCGCATTTTGCTGCGTATAATACACCGACATATTGTTGACGTGGGGCACGCCGGCGCGACCAGCGTCGCCTGCGGGCGGTTCGATCTTGGTTACGTCCGCGCCGAGGTCGCGCAGTAATTTGGTGCAATACGGACCCGCCAGCACGCGGGTGAAGTCGATGACACGCAAGCCGTGTAGCGGGGCGTCCATCTCAGTTCCCCTCGAACACGGCTGAGCCGGGCCCAGTGGCCAGAAAGGCGCTCAAGCCCCGCTTTTGGTCTTTGCTCGCCCACATCCGGTTGTTCGTGTCGACTTGCTGTGCGTCGGCCCCGCTGACACCATGACGCGCCGAGAGATTCGCCAAGGTTTTGATACCACGGAGCGCGACGGTGGGGCCGGCGGCGAGTTGGCGCGCCCAGGACATTGAGGCCGTCGGCAGCTCGTTTTCGGGAACCACAAGATTGATGATACCCCAGCGCTCGAGTGCTAGCGAATCGTGCCGGCGGGCAAACATGGCCATCTCTTTGGCCCGCGCCAGACCAGCGCGTTGCACCACACGCTGTACGCCGCCGAGCAGCGGCAAGAGCCCGAGGGAGGCCTCAGCCATCCCGAATGAAGCCGTGTTGGCGGCGATAATCACGTCGCAGGTCAGCGCCAACTCGAAACCGCCGCCGAGCGCGGCGCCGTGCACGGCCGCGACCACCGGCAGCGGTACATTCTCCAGGCCGTCGATCAGTTGCTCAAAATCTTTTTGGTCGCCGCGCCGGCCGTCGCCGCTGGTGAAGGCGTTTACGTCGGCGCCCGCACAGAAATGACGCATGGCGCTGCGCAACAAGATGCTCCGGGCACCACTCGCGACGGCCTCCCTGTACGCTGCTAGCAGCGCGTCGAGAAACGCCTCGTCGATTAAGTTGTGCGGTGGTTTAGTCAACGTGACAACGCCGACGGCGCCGTCCTTTTCATAAGTGA
>Ga0126371_10001141_pt1 | contig 22324 bp, 23 predicted proteins | sample PanSoiMetaPlot_4_FD_110145 | JGI IMG/M metagenome (GOLD analysis project Ga0126371, IMG submission 110145) | Tropical forest soil microbial communities from Panama - MetaG Plot_4 | ecosystem: Environmental > Terrestrial > Soil > Tropical forest > Bulk soil | place: Panama | collected 2016-02-17 | reverse complement strand
CTTATTGCGAGGAGCTGGGCTTCGACGGCGTGGTTTTCAATGAGCATCACTACAGCGCCTACGGCACCATGCCTTCGCCGAATCTCATCGCCGCCGCTTTGAGCCAGAAAACCAAGCGAATTAAAATCGGCGTGTTGGGCAATATTTTGCCTCTGCGCAATCATCCCGTCCGAGTCGCCGAAGAATATGCCATGATCGACTGCCTTTCCGGCGGCCGGCTCATTGCCGGCTTCGTGCGGGGCATACCGCCGGAATACATTTGGTACGGCGTCAATCCGGAAGAATCCCGCGGCCGTTTCGAAGAAGCCTACGATCTCATCATGACCGCATGGACCCAGCCGGTGTGGAGCCATGAAGGCAAGTTCTTCCAGCTGAAAGACTGCGCGATCTGGCCGCGACCCCTGCAGCAACCCTATCCACCGATCTGGATCGCCGCGCGTAGCGCCGAATCGGTTGAATGGTGCGTGAAGCGCCGTTTGCCCATCGCACAGGTGTATCAGACAACGGGCCAGATTGAAGACACGTTCGGCTACTATCGAACTAAAGCCAAGGAAGAGGGGTGGGAAGCAACGCCTAATGATTTCATTCTGTGCCGTCACATCTACATCGATGAGACGGACAAGAAAGCGCAGGAGTTCGGCGAGCCGGCGATGCGATACTTTTTTACTGTATTTAATCGCGGCTTCAACGAAGCGATCAATAAAAGCGCGGTGGATCAAAAACTGATCGCCGCGCTTACGACCGAACGATCCTTCAATTATTTCCGCGAAGGAAACCGAGAGCGACGCGATTTTTCCAAGCTCGACTGGGAGGGACTGATCAGCAGTGGCTACCTGATTGCGGGCAATCCTGACAAGGTCGCGCGTCAAATTCAGGACCAGATGAAGCAAATCGGCGCCGACCATTTCATGGGCATGTTTCACATCGGCAATCTCTCCCACGACAAAGTGGTCTCTTCGCTCAATCTTTTCAAAAAAGAGATCATGCCAAGACTGCATTAGACGACTTTTTGCTTCGTCTAGCTGAGAATATTCATAGCCAGAGGAAAAACCATGAGACTCTGTCGATCAAGGATGGAGCCTGAAGGAGCCACGAATAAGTCGTTCAAAGTTCAAGGCGGGCGCTGCGCCCGTCCTGAGCTTCGAGGGATCTGAGCAACAAGATCCTTCACTTCGTTCAGGACAGACTTTGAACCATGAACTCTCCGCTATACAAAGGGCAAATGCCTTCGTACGGGAGGGCTCGTCGCTCGATCACTGTCGGATAGTCTCGTAGCGCTATCGTAACGCTAGCGGAGTTCGAATGGGAACCTGCTACTGGAACCACGATGTAAAACCCGCTGACACTTACATCTGTCTCGACGGAACGAATCAGGTTTGCTCGCGCTGCTGCGTGGAAAAATGCGCCGTCGAGACGCCGGCATGGTTTGACAAATGCGCCGAAGCGAGCCACCCCACGTGGCCGTCGGTCAAAGAAAGTAAAACCGTGGCCGCAAAATTAGTCTGCCTCGAATCCTATTGGAATAGGGATCTATTCAAAACGACATCCGTTAAAGGCTTCTTCGAATCCCTCGCCACTTTGATACGTCCGCGCTTCCAGCTCGCGCATCGCTTCGTTGAATCGGAGCGCGGCCTCGCTTACTACACGCGTTATCCCGAGGGTTTACTTTGGCAAATGCCCGAAAGCTGGAATACACCGATTTATTATCTTGCCTTCCACGGCGAACCAGGGTCGGTGAGATCGGTCTTGGATCGTATCGACTCGGACATGTTGCTGGAAGCTTTTCGGGGTTACGGGAATTGCGGTTACGACAATCTCGTTTATTTTGCCGCGTGCAGCGTTCTGTGCGGGCCGGAAGGAGAAAAATTCGCCCTCGATTTTCTGGCTGCCTCCGGCTGCCGCGCGGTCATTGGCTATGCATCCTCCGTCGACTGGATGCAGAGCCTGTTCACGGACCTGCTCTTTTTGCAGCGTTTCTACACCAACCCAGAGCCTTGGGAAAATCTTCCCGATATTTTTGATTCGGTTAAAAAAGATTATCGTCGCGCAGAAGCGTTGGGCTACACTCTGGTCGAGGCCTTTAAAACACGCTGATAGGACAGTTCAAAGTTCAATGTTCCAAGTCTGTCCTGAACAAAGCGAAGGATCTTCACGTTTGATAGATCCTTCGAAGCTCCGGATGCGCGAAGTGCGCACTTTGAACCCTAAACTCTCCGTTATGCAAAGGCCGATTTCCGCCAAAGGCGGATCAGCCTCAGGCTGAGCCTGAATCACGCTGGAGAACCCGTACCCTCGATCGCTGTCGTAAGAAAATAATGCGAGCAAATATCATGATTAGATTTTTACCTGATTTGTGGAGAAGACAAATTGGCGGCGCGCTGGGAAAGCTATCTTGAGCGCTGGATAAGTAACGGGCTGATTGATCCGGCTACTGCCGAGCGCATACGCGCCTACGAGGGGGAGCAGGAAAAGACGCAGGGCCTGCGCTGGCCGGTGCTGGTGGCAATTAGCTCGGGCGGGGTGCTGCTGGGCTCGGGAGTTCTGCTATTTGTCGCGGCGCATTGGGACACGCTTTCTCCCGGCGCGCGCTTTGGCCTCGTCTTGCTGCTGGTTGCGCTTTTTCATGTCGCGGGAGCATTGGTTGCCGAGCGCTTCTCAGCTCTTAGCACCACGCTTCATGCCGTCGGCACGATCTGCTTGGGCGCCGGCATCTTCCTTGCCGGGCAAATCTTCAACCTTCAAGAGCATTGGCCGGGCGGCGTGATGCTGTGGATGATTGGCGCTTGGGCGGCGTTTGCGCTTTTGCGTGACTGGCCGCAAGCGATGCTTGTGGCATTGCTCACGCCCGCGTGGCTTAGCAGCGAATGGATAGAAGCCACGCGCAGATGGACTGGTAGCGACAAGATGCTCGCAGCGGGTTTGCTGCTGTTGGCCATCACCTATCTCACCGCGCTTCTGCCCCATAAGGAAACACCGACGCGCAAGTCGCTCATGTGGATTGGCGCGCTGGCGCTGATCCCCTGCGCGCTTCTCGTGGTTGCTTCCGAGACATTCGACTACCAGCACCAATTTTCGATACCGGAAAGCTATCGCGTGCTGGGATGGCTGGCAGCACTGTCGCTGCCGCTCATCTTGGCGTGGTGGCTCAGGCGCAGCGCCTGGTGGATGAATGGAATTGCCGCTCTTTGGGTCGTCGCGCTGGTTACAACGAGCCTGTCATCTCAACCAAACGAAAGTCTGCTGCGCTATGCGTGGCGCCAGTTGGGGCCCTATGGGATGTGCGCTTTGGGTTCTATCGGACTCATCATGTGGGGGTTGAAAGAGACGCGCGAGGAACGGATTAATTTGGGCGTTGCAGGCTTTGCCCTGACGGTTCTGTTTTTTTACTTTTCGGCCGTAATGGACAAGCTCGGCCGTTCGGCGAGTTTGATCGGGCTTGGATTACTTTTTCTGCTGGGTGGATGGCTATTGGAAAAGACGCGCCGTCGTCTGGTCGCGCGGCTGGAGAAAAGTGTGGAATGAAACCATTGATTAAAGGCTTAATCATTGCAGCGGTTCAGGTCGGCCTGGTGGCATCCCTCCGCGCCAAGTTGCTCTATGACCGTGCAACCCGGCCGCGCCTGTGGACGCGTGCCGCCCCTTACGATCCCAACCTCCCGATCCGCGGCCGCTACGTGAGTCTACAACTCGTCGTAGAGCCGCGCAGCCGTCGCGAAACAAAACCGGGCACAGTCTACCAGCCTTCACGGTCCGTCAGCTTGCGCGTGGAGGGGGACCGGCTGGTGGCCGAACCCAATCCTCAAGAGTCCGATTTACATGTGCGCTTCATCGATCGCCGCGGCGAAAAACTGGCTGTGCTGGACCAGCCGGTGGCGTTTTTTATTACCGAACATATCCCCGATCCCTCGCTTCGTTCCCAAGATGAGCAACTCTGGGTCGAAGTCACGATTCCAACGAAGGGCCCTCCCAGGCCGATCCGGTTGGGGGTCAAAAAAGGTGATGGCCCGATCACGCCTTTGGAGCTCAGATAGAACCCTGAGGGCTACCTCGGAACGAACCGGGATCTGGTGCAAACTGAAAGATGCGAAAATATCCAAGCGAGAAATTGTTTATGACAAGGGATGATTTCTTCCGTGAGATACTACACAATCGAAAAAATTGGCAGCCTGATATGAGCAATACCAACCGTCGGGAGGAACAAGATCTCCACATTTTGAGTCGACGAGAGATGCTCGGACTCATGGGCACGCTGCTGACCGCCGCGCTTGCGGGTTGGGGGCGTGAATGGATCACATCATCGACCGCGGCTGCTGCTCTACCAGCTTGCGTTGTGCGGCCCGCACAAACCGAAGGTCCTTATTTCGTCGACGAGAAACTCAACCGCTCCGACATCCGCGCGGACCCCTCTGATGGCTCGATAAAGCCAGGCGCGCCTCTACGCTTGGCGTTTCAAGTCTCTCGCATCGACGGCCAATCCTGTAATCCCCTCACCGGTGCCATCGTTGACGTTTGGCATTGTGATGCCCTAGGTGTCTATTCCGACGTTCGCGATCCAAGCTTTGACACCAGAGGAAAGAAATTTTTGCGCGGCTATCAAATGACAGATACAAATGGAGTTGCCGAATTTCTCACCATCTATCCTGGCTGGTACGCAGGCCGAGCTGTGCATATTCACTTTAAGATTCGCACCGCCCCGACGTCCGGGCGTGCCCACGAATTCACTTCACAGCTTTATTTCGACGAATCGATTACGGACAAAGTTCACATGCAGGATCCCTACAATCGAAAGGGCCGCAGCAGCACACCCAACGACAAAGATTTCATTTTCCGCGAGAGTGGAAAACAACTGATGCCTATACTCACTAAAGAAGCCCAAGGTTATGGGGCCAAGTTCGACATCGGACTTAGAACCTAATCCTTAACGCTTTGGCATAGATTTATCAGGAGAAACTTTCTCGCCATTTCAAACGTATTAAGCATGACGGGCCGGGGAACCGAGGGGATCCGACCATTAAACAATGAGAAACAACTGACCGCAGATTTTCTGCGCATCGCGGCTTTCGCAGTTATCATTTTCACCCTGTCGGCCTGCGCAGTCGCGGAGCCACCGCGGATGAACTCGGCCGTCCAAGCAAGTGATATCGACCCTAGCGCTTAAACCCTATCATCCTTGACAACCAACTTGCCCTCTCATATTTCCTCCTAAGGATCATCTCCGGGAAGGATATCGATGGCCGCGAAGAAAAATTATATCATCGGCGTGGATACCGGCGGAACTTTCACCGACGTCGTCGTGTTGAGTAGTGCAGGAGAGGTGTGGACGGCAAAGGCGTCCACGACAGCAGACGATTTTTCTCGCGGCGTCATGGATGCTGTCGTCGAGGCCGCGCGCACCGTGGGTATCGAAACACCAGAACTTCTCGGCCAAACAACGCTATTCAAGCACGGCAGCACGGTGGCAACTAACGCGCTTATCACTCACAGCGGCGTAAAGGTTGGCCTCATCATCACCAAAGGATTCGAAGATACCACCGAGATCATGCGTGCCATTGGTCGCGTGGATGGTCTTTCGGACGACGAGATCAAACATGTCACCTGGATCACCAAACCGGAGCCTTTCGTTCCGCGGGAGCGAATCATCGGCGTGCGTGAGCGCATGGATTACCAGGGCAACGAAATTGTTCCGCTCAATCGCAGCGACGTGATGGAAGCGATCCGGCGCCTCATTGAGGATGACCAAGTTGAAGCCATCGCCGTAAGCCTCATGCATGCATGGGCCAACCCAAAGCATGAGGAGGAAATTCGCGCTCTAACGGCTGAAGCCGACCCACACCGAAAAGTCTACTGGTCCTTCGGCAGTTCGCTTTCCCAAGTGGCCGGCGAGTATGCCCGCACCAACACAGCCATCCTCAATAGTTATCTGGGACCCACCGTTGAAAGGTATTTGAAGGAACTTGAAACAAAACTCCAAAGCGGCGGGCTCAAAGGGCCGCTTCTGATCATGCAAGGAAACGGCGGCGTCGCTCACCGCGAGCACGTGAGCGCCATCGCCAATCTGCAATCAGGTCCCGCCGGCGGCATGATCGCATCGGCGCACGTTGCCGGCTTACTGAAACACAAAAACGTTATCACCACAGACATGGGTGGCACGAGCTTCGATGTCGGCCTCATCACCGAGGGCTACTGGCGTTACGCGCAGGAACCCATTGTGGAGCGCTTCCGCATGCTCCAGCCGATCATTGATATCGAGTCCATCGGCGCCGGCGGAGGAACCATCGCGCAGGTCGAAGCTGAAACCGGCCGGCTCCTAGTCGGTCCTCGTAGCGCGGGCGCTAGCCCTGGTCCGGTCTGCTACGACGCCGGCGGCGAAGATGTGACGATCACTGACGCAGATCTCGCCCTCGGGATCCTTGATCCAGAGTACTTTCTTGGCGGAAAAAAAGTTTTAAACAAAGAAAAGGCCTTGAGCGCCATTGATGAGAAAATCGCACGGCCGTTGAAATTGAAAGTCCACGAGGCCGCCGCCGGCATCTACGAAATCGTCAATAGCAAAATGTCCGATTTGATCCGCCGCCAAGTGGTGCGCACCGGTTATCTTCCGGAAGAATTCGTCATCTACGCCTTCGGAGGCGCTGGCCCGGTACACGCCTCCGGCTTCGCTGCGGAGTTGGGCATTAAGAAAATCTATATCTTCGCAACCTCGCCGGTTTTTTCCGCTTTCGGGGCCGCCGTTGCCGACGTCATCCGCACCCGGGTAGTAAGCTGTCAGTACCTTCTTCCCGCCGACCCAACGGTCATTAACCAGCGCCTCGATGCCATCGAATCCGAGATGAAAACCGCCATGACAGGAGAAGGGTTCAAACCTTCGGAAGTGGAGTTTCGCCGCTTCTTCACCATGCGCTATCGCCGCCAAACAGCTGGCGTCGAAATGCCCGTCGCTTGGGAGCGCTTCAATGCTAAACGGGCCGCCGAAATGCTGACTGCCTTCGAGAAGAAATATGAAGAGTTCTACGGCGTCGGCGCCGGCTACACAAAGGCCGGGATCGAGATCAGCGAAATTCGCGTTGACGCTGTCGGCCGGGTCGCCAAACCACGGCTCGAACGACGAAGAAAGACAAAAACGCAAGTCTCGGCCGCCAGGAAGGGTAAACGAAAAGTCTTTTTCACCCGGCCGGATCGGCAATTCGTCGAGACTTCGATCTACGACTATTCTCTTCTCGGCGCTGGCGCGCGCATCAAAGGCCCCGCGGTCATCGAGTTTCCCTTCACCACAACGCTGATCCCGACGGGGTTCTGCGCTACCGTCGACGATTATGCGAATCTGGTGATGGAAATTGGATAAGAAAAACACGAGGAATCTGAGAATAGTGGAATGATGGAATAACGCATGCCAGTTGTCCAATATTTCAGTATTCTAACGTTGCAGTAATCCCGGGGAGAGAAAAACGCATATGACTGAACTCGCTCAGATTCGGCCCACAAGATTGCCTTCATCGGCGAGCATTCTTGTTTCCGTGATCATAGGGACGGCGTCGTTGGCCTTCGCTCAACCTGTCCGCCACCCAAAAAAGTCGAACGCTGGTATGACAACCTAAGAAAAGAGCGCAATTAAGCTGCCTGAACGGAGATCCTATGCTGTATGAAGTCCCACTACCCCAAGCTTACCGCGTAACGCCCACCGGCCTTTATCTCATCTCAACGGCTTGGCAAGATAAGCGCAACGTGCAGTTTGCCTTTCGCGCGCTTGGCATCTCCGATGATCCGCCTTTGCTCGTGATCGGCATTCAAGACAAAAACTTCAGCCGCGAGATGATCCAGAAAAGTAGAGAATTTGTCCTTAACGTTTGCTCCCGAGATCAACTTCACGCCGTTGATCGAAGCCGCGACCTCTCCGGGCGTAATGTCGAAGACAAGTTCCAGGCGCTCGGGTTGGAGACGCTTCCGGCCAAACATGTGGAGGCCCCGTTGGTTGCTGGCTGCCACGCCAATGTCGAGTGCCGGGTTGTCAACGAGTTCGCCGTAGAGGGTCTGTTTCTATTTGTCGGTCGGGCCCTCGCATCCCATGTTGATGATGAGGTCCCGCCGGTCGCGCGGCTAGCGGGCAAAACGTTTCGGCTCGATGGACCGATATAAACCAGCAAGGAGCATGGAGTGAGGAGAGGGAGTCAGAGAGAATAAGAGATACGGAGACGTTACCCTTCCATCCTCCCCAGCCAAGCGGGAGCGTAAAGCGGTCGGAACGAAGCATCGGAGCGCAAGATGCAAACTAGTTTTTATAATTGGTTCTTGACGGTTCTCGTTATCGCTCAATTCCTTCTCCTTGCGACGAATGTCGAAGCCGCTACGGCGGAGGAAACTCTCGCCAACCTCAACCGTCTTCCACCCACCGAACGTCAGGCAACCTTGGTAAGAGAGGCGAAAAAGGAAAGAATCGTCATCTGGTATGCCGCGATGAATAGAGAAGACCTGCTACAATTCACCAGCGCCTTCGAAGCTGAATATCCATTTCTTAAAGTCGAAGTTCTGACTTCAGGCCCCCAGAGTTTACTGAACCGCATTTTGACCGAGTACCGGGCAGGGAAATACACGTACGACACGTTGAATGTCCGTAGCTCCGCCCTCTATATCTTGAAAAAAGCCAACGCGGTCATGCGCTACGACACGCCGAACCGAAAAGCTTTGCGCGGGGGTTTCTACGATAAGGAAGGATACATGAACGGGCTCTGGGCTTCCCTCCTGGTTTACCTGTTTAACACCCATCAGGTCAGCCGCCCTCAGGCGCCGAAGTCCATCGACGACTTGCTAGAGTCGAAGTGGAGGGGGAAGCTCGGCATGGACAAAGACGCTGATGATTGGCTGGCAGCGGTCCTGGACTTCTACGGCGATGACAAAGGCAAACAAATTGCGCGCGCCCTGGGAGCGCAGAAACTGCAGATCAGGAATGGCCGCTCGCTGGTTAGCCAGTTGGTCGCGGCGGGCGAATTTCCCGTTCAGATAGACGCTCATCACCACGAAGCGGTAGCGCTGCGAAAAGCTGGCGCGCCCGTCGATTATGTTTTTCCCGAGCCGTTCATTCCGGTAAAGGCGGTTTCGGCCTTTGTCTTATCCTCACAGCCGTCCCACCCGCACGCCGCGGCTCTCCTAGTAGACTTCATGCTGTCGCGAAAAGGACAGGAGATCGCCTATCGTCAAAATCGCTGGCCCGCGCACAAAGAGCTCGCCACCGGCGGGCCTGACGATGTCGGTAATCGGAAAACGGTTGTGCCCAACGCCGATAAATGGGGCAGCCGCTACCAGGAGTTAGTGCAGCTGTCGGCGTTGCTGGGACGTTAGGGACTGACCTGTCATATCGCAAAGGGTCAAGAGCACAGCGCAAAGCGTTTATACTGATGCTCCATTCTTTGCTCTTCGCGCTTAGTCCTTTGCCCTGCCGCGCTTTGCAATTTCCGTTGTTTTACAAAGTCCGCTTGACATTCCGCACAGCTCAACTTATCGAGAATAACCATAACCGTGAACCGATATAATGCGATTATCATCGGCGCCGGCCACAACGGTTTGGTCGCTGCCGCCTATCTCGCCCAAGCCGGTAAAAAAGTCCTCGTGTTGGAGCGGAGATCAAGCATCGGCGGCATCCTCGCAACCGAAGAGGTGTTCCCCGGTTTCAAATACGCGACCGGCGCGAATCTTTGTGGCCAGTTTTCGACCAACATCATTGCAGACCTCGATCTCAAAAGACACGGCCTGGAAATTCTTTCTCTCGATCCCTTGCTGTTTGCTCCCTTGCCTGAAGGAAATTCCCTTTTGATCCCAAAGGATGGTCGACAAGTTCGTGATGAAATTGGGCGCTTTTCTAAAGCCGATGCCTCTCGTTTCGAGGATTTTTGTGTGCTGGTAAGAAAACTCGCAGCATTCCTGCAGGTCCTAAATGACGTCCCGCTGCCTGATCGGGCCGGCTCACAAAGTGTCAATCTGCCGGCGTTGATCAATGTTGCCTGGAAATTTCACCGGCTAAGCAAAAAACAAATGCGCGAGTTTCTGCGCATTGTGCCTATCAGCATCGCCGATTTCTTGAACGAGTGGTTCGAGAGCGAGGCATTGAAAGCTGCCCTGGCTGGGTGTGGAATTTTTGGGACTCTCTATGGCCCTCGGGCTCAGGGAACCTCTTTTGTTTTTCTACAGCACCAACTCGGGGAATCGAACGGCGCATTTCGCGCTGCTGGATACGTGCGCGGTGGGATTGGAAATCTCAGTCGATCCATAGCGCGGTCCGCACGGAGTCATGGCGCAGAAATTCGCACTGCAATGGAGGTAGCCACAATTGTAACCAAGAACGGCTCCGCGACCGGAATAGTTCTAGAAAACGGCGAGGAAATATCGGCAGACATTGTCGTCTCAGGAGCGGACGTGAAACGAACTTTTCTTAAACTCGTCGAGCCGACCTATCTCGATCCTCACTTTTTACTCCAAGTTAAGAATATTCGATCGCGCGGCAGCCTCGCCAGGATCAACTTTGCGCTGGACAAGCTGCCGCAATTTAAAGCTGCGCCGGCGCACGCCTCGGTGCTTTATCACGGCGGCATCATCCACATCGGCCCCACACTCGATTATCTCGAGCGCGCTTCCGATCACGCGAAATATGGCCGTTTCTCCACGGAACCATTTTTGGAAATCACAATACCTTCGGCCATCGATTCTTCCCTTGCACCCACAGGCAAACACGTTATGTCCGTCTGGATGCAGTATGCGCCTTATCATCTCAAGAGCGGCACCTGGAATGAGAAGCGGGAAGCTCTGGGTGATCTTGTGATGAACGTCGTCGAGAAATACGCTCCAGGATTCAAAAATTCCATTCTCCATCGTCAGATCTTGACGCCTTTAGATCTGGAAGAAACCTTCGGCCTGACCGAAGGCCATATCTACCACGCCGAAGTTGCCTTGGATCAGATTTTTTTCATGCGCCCGATTCCCGGTTGGGCGCGTTATCGAACGCCGATCCAAAATCTCTATTTGTGCGGCTCCGGCACCCACCCTGGTGGCACGATTTCGGGTCTCCCGGGACATTACGCAGCTAGGGAGATTCTAAGGCGTTGGCCGCGAGGTCGATAGCTTTTGCCTAACAGGGGTATCCGTGGTAGAGGCAGACAACATCGAACTGAGAGAAACCACAAGCATGAAGATCTACCTCGGTCTTCTCGACAACTCGCCTCCGGATCAAACGCGAGTTTTTGGCGAAATCGACGGCAAGCTCATCGATCTGAGCCTCGGCCACGCGGCCTTCCTCACAGAAACGGCAGAACAAGAAAACGCCTATGAATTTGCCGCCTTCTACTTTCCGCCGACCATTGTTGCTTTTTTAGAGCGAGGAGAAAAGTCGGTGAAAGCGCTGGAGCAAGTCCTCTCCCTTGTCGGTCAGAGGGGTGCAGAGAACTTTCGTGGGCCCCGAGGCGAAAAGGTGGTCTACAATCCAAACGAGATCCGCATTCTTCCGCCCCTAGAACATCCCGAGAAAAGCATTGTCATCGGATTTGCCGATCGCGCTCGCGTCGAAGCGATGCCAAAAACCGAAATCCCGACGGGTTTTTACAAATTACCGCAAACTTTTGTTACCAGCGGCGCGCCCATTGTATGGCCGAAATTCTCCGATGAGGTAGACGCCGATGCATGTTTGGCGATCGTGATCGGCAAGGCTGGGAGAAAAATCGCGCCCGAACAAGCCTGGCAGCATGTTGCCGGCGCAACCCTAGTCATCGACATCACAGCGCGCGACGTGAACCGGCGTGAAGGCGTAACGACGAATAATTTACTGGGCAAGAATTTTCCTTCGAGCACTTCCCTTGGTCCGGCAGTGTTGCTTGCAAAGTCCAGAAAAGAGCTGGAAAGCTTGGAGGCCGCCTTATTCCTCGACGGGATTATGCAGAAGAGGTTCGCCCTGCGCGACGCTGTTTTTAGCGTCGAACAAATCATCGCCCGCTGGTCGATCCTGGGGATCAAGCCCGGCGACTGGCTCGCCATCGGCGCCAGCATGGCGCTAGAAGGCGACCGGCTGCAAAATCCGGTGCCGTTGAAACTCGGCTCCGCTATTCGTTGTTATTCGCAGGCCATCGGCGAGTTGTCTCATCAAGTCGTTGCCTCGGAAGGAATGCGACGATGAAGCTCGCGACATTCACCCATGATAATCGGGAATGCATTGGCGTCGTTGACGAGGCGGGTCGTATAGTCGACCTGCACCGTGCTTATGCGCTTTACTTGCGCGAAGTCGAAGGCACTTCTCAAAGCGAAGAGCTCGCCGCGGTGCTTTTGGGCCGGGATATGTGTGACTTTCTCAAGCGCGGTGCGAAGAGCTTAGAGGCTACTCGGGAAGCTCTGGAATTTATCAAAGCGAAACCGGCCGCTGGCCAGGCCAGAATTGTGCTGAGCCGGGATCAAATCCGCCTCAAATCTCCGGTGCCTCGCCCCGGAGCGTTGATCTCTGCGGGAAAAAATTTTTCCGACCACGTGGCGGAGATGTCGTCGAGAAAAGGACCGGTCTATCCGGTAGCATTTCTCAAATTGCCCGGCACAGTTATTGGACCGGACGACGACATCCCTTACCCGCCTGAAACTCAAAAACTCGACTACGAAGTCGAGCTTGCAGTAATCATTGGCAAGTCTTGCGTCAACGTGACCAAAGAACAAGCGCTGGACTACGTGGCGGGCTATGCCGCATTCAACGATATCAGCGCCCGTGACGTAATTCGCAAAGAGAACGAAGTCGGCATCCATCTGATGGGGAAAAGCTTCCCCGGGTTCGCGCCCATGGGGCCGTATCTCGTGACAGCCGATGAAATTTCCGATCCCCAAAACTTAAAGCTCTGGCTGCGCGTCAACGGTGAACTTCGCCAGGATTCCAACCTTAGTTATATGATTTTCAAAGTCAGAGATATGATCGCTTACTGGTCACAGATGGGCCTCAATCCAGGCGATGTACTCACCACCGGCACACCAAGAGGCGTGGCTGCGGGGAGGAAAGATGGCCAAACGCCTTGGTGGCTTAAACCCGGTGATGTCGTGGAAGCTGAAGTGGAGCAAGTCGGGCGGCTCTGCAATCGCATTGTATTCGAATAAACTAACATGTTTGGTAAAGGGCTCTCTAGTTTCCTTTCCGCCCATCGCGTGGTTTCCGGGCTCGCTTGCGTTTCATTCTTATTATTGTTGACCCGACCTCCTGTCTACGCCCAAACGAGCAAGATCATCGTTGCTTACACCTCCGCGACGAGCAATTTCACCGGGGCCTGGCTGGCGAAACTGGAAGGAATTTTTCGCAAGTACAATCTGCACGTTGAGCTTATTCTAATGCAAGGTCCGTCGACTTACCTTCCCGCCTTGTTGAGTAATAACATCCAGATTCTCTACGGCGGCGGGACAGCGGTATCGAGAGCCATCGCGTCGGGAGACGCACCCATCGTAGTCATTGGCACCGAGACCCGCTATGTCCCCCAGCGGCTAATGGCCTCTCCATCAGTCAAATCAGCGGCTGATTTCAAGGGTAAAAAGATTGGGGTAAGTAGAGGAGGGCTGGACGAGTACGCGGCACTGTATTATTTGGAAAAAAACGGGCTGGTGCCCGGCAAGGATGTCCTGCTTGTCTATACCACCGGCGGCGTACAGGCGCGTGCCGCGCAAATGAAACAAGGACTCTTCGATGCCATGACTGTATCGCCGCCGAACGAAGTCGACTTGGAAAGAATGGGGTTCCGTGAGCTGGTCAACTTTTTTGAGCTCAGGATGGGATATGCCGGCATTCCCTACACAGTGACAAGAGAGTTTCGCGACAAGAATCAGCGGGTCTTGACGGATTTCATGACCGCCATCGTCGAGGCCATACAGATCTTTCGCACTAACAAAGAGGCCGGTTATAAAACCATCATGCACCTCACGCGACTGAAAGATCCGGTTCTAGTTGAAAAAATCTATAAAGGGAATCTTGCGCAGTACGACGCCATTCAAGGCCAGCCTTATCCATGGCAAGAAGGAATCGAAAGCATGATCAATGGCTATCATGCGCGGTTCACCCCGGCCGTGGTAAAAAACCGCGATGCCCGCCCGTTTCTCGATGCTTCTTTTGTACAGCGTGCTGTGGAGCGCGCCGGCATAGGCAAGAAACCATGACAGGAGAATTCTCATGACAACCGCCTCGCTGCTCAAGCCTACCGGTCTCGTCGCTGGTCATACTGAGGTTCGCTTTCTCGACGAGACCGTTCCCGTGCTGTCCCATGTGTTGGCCCTAGAACTCATTGAGCGCCGGGATCACGAGGCCGTGATGAAACATCCCAACACCGGTTGGCGGCTCATCGTCCACGAAGGCGGCCCGGAGGTCAAAGATAAACCGGAGCGCAATCACTATGGCGTGCGGGTGTCGAACAATCACGAGGTGGATAAAGCTTACAAATATCTCCTGGCAAACAAGGAAGCACTGCATCTTAAGAAAGTTGTGAAACGGAAAGAGCGGGCAGGATCCTATTCGCTCTTCTTTGTCGAACCGGGAGGTAATTATTGGGAGATCGAGTCATACGAAAACCGGGCGAAGGCCGGTTTGCCCGAGCACGTGGCCTATCCTTGGAAAACCGCTCTCACGGCTGAACAGTTTCCTGGTAGAGGCTATATACCTCAAGCCATGACTCACGGAACGGTTGAGTGCGTCAATCTGGACGCTTCTGTCAAATTCTACCGGGAAGGGTTAGGGCTCGACGTCATCACTCATGTGCCGACTGCCCGTCCCCACGACATCAAGCATCCTTCGACCCCGTGGTATATCGCCAGTCTGGAGATTCCCGAGAAGAATAGAAAGTACTTGGGCCGCCTCCAGCGTTACACGGTGACGGTAGCATCGCCTGCCTCTCTCGCGGAGGCTCACAGAGAGTTTTTAGAACGACGCGCCGAGTTTGGCATCACTGAAATTGAAGAGATTAAAGAAATACTGGACGGGCACTCCTTTCTCATCAGCGACCTCAATCGTAACTGGTGGGAAGTCGCCTGTCTGCAAAACTAGGTGGAGTACTGAGTTAAGACCGAAGATTCCAATGTTCCCTCATTCCAGTCCAGCATTCTTTCACGGAGGTACAAACCATGAACGTTAACGAACTCGATCTACGCAAAACCGGCTTACTTTTTTTCGACATGCTCAATGTCTACTACCACGGCGCTCCGGAAGAGACAAAAAAGCGGATGAAGCCCGTGGTTGACAATGCGGTCAGACTCCGCGACGCCGCGCGGAAGGCGTCGATCCCGATTTTCTACGCCATGGCTAATCATCGGACCGACGGCGACATTCGGAGCTTGATTGTTACGGATACCGACATGCGCCTTCGCCCTTGGCCCAACGGCGAGTGCAACCCGAGCGTCCACGGCGCGACGGAGGGATCCTGGGAGCAAAAGGTCATCGAAGAGTTAAAGCCGGCGCCTGAGGACTATGTGATCCCCAAGTATCGCTGGAGCACTTTTCATCAGACCTACTTCGACTTGGCGCTCCGCTCGCGGGGCATCGACACGATTATCATTTCCGGAGGCGCCGTGGATGTCGGCGTTGCCTCCACGGTCTATGCGGCGCGGGATCTCGACTACAATATCATCGTGGTCCGAGACGCCTGCAGTAATTCCCACGACGATTCCATGGCGGCTTTCATGGACAAGATATTTCCCCGCATGGGGCGTGTTCGATCCACCGACCAGCTCTTGGAATTGATTCGAAATATGGCAAAATAAATAGTGTTTCGTTTTGTGACAGAGGGCTGAGATCCGATAAACGTTTCAAGTTCCAAGACGTCTAAGTGGTAGAGAGATAATCTTAGGAGAAGTTGATGAGGCCTTTTAAGCTCGCTTTAACCTCTGTGCTACTTTTGGCTTTGGTGCTTCCCGCTTTGCTTCAAGCCCAGACCACGCCTCTAAGCGAAAAAGAGAAAATTGAAGCCCTTATCAACGTGGTATCGCAATTAAAGACAGCAAAGTTTGTGCGCAATGGCTGGACGTATAGCGCCGATACGGCTGCCACCTTCCTCCGCCTGAAGTGGCAAGCGGACGATACCATAGTTAAAACCGCCCGCGATTTTATCGATAGGATTGGAAGCGTGTCCGGGACGTCAGGAAGGCCTTATTTGGTTCGGCTGAACGATGGAACCGAAGTACACAGCAGAGAATTTCTCCTGGCGGAGCTTAAAAAACTTGAAGCATCCCCGATAGTGCAATCTTCCACTGGTGGCTAGCTTGCAGGCTTGCCGTTGAACTCAACCGGTTATTCAGGGTGCCACGGTGAAGCTCATTCACCTCGCATGCCTTCTCGCTCTCTTTTCAATCTTAGATGATATTATGACAGCCGAAACCATCGCCATAGCCGTCGGCCAGGAATTCACGGTTTCACTTAAATCAACTCCGACAACGGGATATGTCTGGGAGGTGGAAAAACTTCCTCCCGATGTCGTGCTTTCAGGAAGTGATTACGAAACTCCGAAGGGCGCCACTAAGCCGGGTTCCCCTGTGACCCAAGTCTTTCGGTTCAAGGTCCAAACAGCAGGGGAATACAACATCACGTTTGTGCTTAAGCGGTCCTGGGAAAACAAAGCAATCGAGACTCACACCGTGACACTGAAAGCTAACTAAACGGTTTCAAGACGCGTTGCCAAGCCACCATATCCAATAGTCAACCCGATCCCGTAATGACACCTCACCCATACTCGATTTCTTTCTTACGAGCTTGTAGAATTTTATAAGCGAAAAGAGGCTCGACGAGATGTGCGAGGCTTCTTACTCGGGCTGTGATTTTCACATGGCTGGGTGGGTCTGGAGGTTAAAAAGGTAAAATGCCGGTCGTTGTTAGAACTACGTTGTTACTCGTAGCATCCAATGTGTTTATGACTTTCGCCTGGTATGCGCACCTAAGAAATCTGAACGGTCAGAAATGGTACATTGCAGCACTTGCCAGCTGGGGCATTGCGCTTTTTGAATATCTGCTACAAGTGCCGGCGAATCGGATTGGTTATACGCAATTAACTTTGGCTCAGTTGAAAATAACCCAAGAAGTGATCACTTTATCGGTGTTTGCGCCTTTTGCAGTCCTCTACATGCGGCAGCCGCTAAAGCTCGACTATTTATGGGCGGGCTTGTGTTTGCTCGGGGCGATTTACTTTATCTTTCGTTCCTGAAAGGGCTGGCAGAGGGGTGGCAAAAAGTAGTCTTTTAATGGGCCTCACTTTCCAAGAATCGCTCTGCATCGATGGCCGCCATGCAGCCGGTGCCAGCGGCGGTAACCGCCTGGCGGTACACGTGGTCCTGAACGTCGCCGCAAGCAAAAACGCCAGCCACATTGGTTTTTGTGCCATCATGAGTCAAAATATATCCTGCCGGATCTAAGTCCAGCTGTCCGATGAAGAGCTTTGTATTGGGCTCATGCCCAATGGCGATGAAAAGCCCGTCAGTCTTAAAGTCCCGGCTTTTGCCTGTCTTTAGATTTCTCAGCCGTACTCCGGTTACGCCTCCGTCCTTCGGATCGCCATAGACCTCATCGACGACACTGTCCCAGATGAAAGAGATCTTGGGATTTTTCGCCGCCCGATCTTGCATGATCTTTGAAGCGCGAAGCGTATCGCGCCGATGAACGTTAGTGACCTTAGAGGCGAATTTCGTCAGAAACGTCGCCTCCTCCATCGCCGTATCTCCCCCTCCAACAACCACCAATTCTTTGTCTTTGAAAAAGAAGCCGTCACAGGTAGCGCAGGCCGAGACACCGTGGCCCATAAGTTTACTTTCTGATTCCAGACCCAATAGCTTCGCTGACGCTCCCGTCGCGACAATCAATGCGTCGCATTGGTAGGTGTCTCTTCCCAGGACCACTGTAAAAGGTCGCTGTTTTAAGTCGACTGATATCACATCGCCAAAAACCACTTCGGCGCCGAACCTAACAGCTTGCTTTCTGAACTCTTCCATCAATTCCGGACCCATGATGCCTTTGGGAAAACCGGGATAATTTTCCACGTCGGTGGTGATGGTCAACTGACCTCCCGGTTGAGAACCTTCAATGACAAGGGGCTCAAGATTAGCCCGCGCGGCATAGATGGCGGCCGTTAAACCAGCGGCACCGGAACCCAGAATGATAACCCGATGGTGACTTTTTTTCGCCATGAAGTTTAGATAACAAAAACGGACGGCAAAACCAACAAATGATTTGGAGTATCAAGAACGAAAGAAATCAAGCCTTTTTCACGATTCACTTGTCACCGAGCGATATGGATTCTCGGCCAGAGTTGGAACATTTTGGGCACATTTCTGGAACGTTTTTTCTGGCGAGGCGTGATGGGTTCTAACTCAGGCCAGGCCGGGGCCACCCCCGGCTTTCCCGTCAACAAAAATTTTTCACATGGCGAAAAACCGATCTGCTATCTCAGCCAAGGAAACTTAAAGCCTTTCGGCTAAAAAAGTTCATCTTGATTAGTCTCCGCCAATGCACCGCTATGCATTCAAGGCTCGGTCCGGTGAGGCAGGTAATCAACGTCTTGTATCATTTTCGGTGCCGGTCCAGGATCCCGGCTTTAAAATTTCCACCCCGTATCCACCGTCTACCCACTGGGGCTGAACGTACCTGCGCGTTTTGGCTGGTTTTTCGGGTTCTGCGGTTGGTGGAGGCGAAGACTGTTTAACCGTAACTTCCACTCCAACAGATTGGTCTTCACCGTTTCCATAGATTGAATAAACACCAAAAGCGACGCCAGGTAGAACCAAACCGGCAAGAGAAATCAACGCCACTATCGCGGCAAACCCCTTCTTTTTTTGTTTCTTATAAGTTGTCATCTCGCTTACCTCCTCTCGCCCAAGCATTCTAATCACGTGGTCCCTCTACTTCGTCTGTCGTTCTGTTGCTGCTCGCCGATGCGCTCAAGCGACTATTGATACTGGCCCTATTGGTTCGCCACTAACCCAGTGGCTCGCATGCGCTATTGGGATTTTCCTGAATTTCAACCTTCGAATCCCTTAGAGAACCCCCGCGATCACTTCGGCAGATACGTTATCTGCTGGCCCGCAAGGGAGGCCTCCGCCATCGCACCCCGCGTGGGCCTGACAAACACCACCACACCGCCGACGAACTGAGCACCCGCGGCAGCGCCTTTGTCCGCGTACACTGCCGAGGCGTTGACGCTAAAGTCAATTTCATTTCGTTTGAATTTCTCCATCGCCGGCTGGTTCTCGAAAACAATCAGCTGGCTGTAGTCCTGGAGCCCGGCCTGAAACCCTACCGACATCTGGGTCAGGTCCGCGTAACCGATGTGTTGGCCTTTCTCGTAGACGACCCCGCGACCATGGGCACCGCCAAAGAGGAGGCCGCCTTTGGTGATCTCCGGAAAGAAAGCGTAGCCATAACCCTTCTTGGCAAAGGCTTCTAACTGCGGATCCACTTTGTCCCATTCCTGCCTTGACGCCTGGGCCCTCTTCAAGAGCGCGTCTCCTTCATCCTTGGTGACTGATCCTGTGCTGCAGCAGGCCATTAACCCGATGACCAGTACCATCACAACAATGGCGCGTTTCTTTGACGTCATAGAGCCACCCTTTTTCTTAATATGAAAGTTTCCTCTTCGTACGTAACTCACCGTCGTACGGCCGTTACAACACTAAAGTCGGGGGCGTGACGTGCTGAGACGAGGAGCAAGACTAAAAACTCGCCTGATCTCGGATCTCCAAATGGAAAATCCAAAGTCGAAAATTGAAAATAGTGTCACTTGATCACCTGTCGGCCCGGTACAGCACCGACTGTGGAATCGTGAGTCCGATCTCTTTGGCGGCCTTCAGATTGATCACGAACTCGAACTTTGTTGGCTGTTCCACAGGAAGCTCCGTTGGCTTTGCGCCCCTAAGGATTTTGTCTACAGGTTGCGGCGCGACGGTACAAGTCAGCCTCGTTGGCTGAATAGGACACGAGGCCACCGGCGTCCACGTAGTCACTTCCCTCGTACATCGAAGGCAACCGATGCTTTATCGCTAGGTCCGCAATTCGTTTTCGATAACGATTGAGCACCGTATCCCTAACTATGACGAGCGCACTTGCGCGCTCTTTGACAGCAGCTTGAAATGCGCCCTCCGGATCAGGGTTTGAGCCACGTACCTCCAGCAATTGAAGCTGCATCTTTAGAGCAGGCGCCGTAGCCTCATATTCCTTAAACGTAATAGCCGCGCTTGAATTGTCTGCATTCCAAAGGACTCCGATACGCGTTATCCGTGGAATCAGTTCCTTAAGTAACTCCAGCCGCTTTCCGTTCAATTCTCGGGTCAGTCTAGTGAGTCCCGTGATATTGCCGCCAGGGTGCGCCAAGCTATCAACTAGCCCGGTTGCAACTGGATCTACAGCAACTACATGACAATGGGGATCGTCTTGGTTGCCTCTTTGGCGGCGCGGATCGTTGCTAAATTTCCGCTGACAAGCACATCGACTTTGAGTTGCACGAGTTCAGCCACGAGGCTTGGAACAAGTTCCAGCTTTTCTACACCACGGCGATTCTCAACTTCAATGTTTTTCCCCTCAATATAACCGAGATCTCTCAGACCTTGACCGAATGCATCCATCTGAGGCCCGGGTATGAACAAGCGTCCTATCCGGGGAACTTTCTTCGCCTGCTGCGCCTCGGCGGGAAGGCATGGAGCAAGGAGCAGGGAGCAGAGAGCGAGGAGCAGAGCGGAGAGAATACGACAGATGAAATTTCTGTTGCCTATTGCCTCGTGCCTCATGCCTATTTTCATTTGATCACCTTATCCGCTCTCGCCAGCACGTTCGGCGGAATGGTCAGGCCAATCTGCTTGGCGGCTTTCAGGTTGATGATAAATTCGAACTTCTTCGGCTGTTCGACCCGCAGATCGGCGGGCTTTGCGCCTTTCAGAATCTTCTCCACGTACGTGCCGAGGCGCCTAGAATAGTTCTTGGTCTAATTGACTAAACTGCTGTTCCCGTTCGCGAGTTCTGTTTTAAACTATAGCCCGATTGAGCTACAGCATTAATGTACGGGGATGACAATAAATGCAAGCCGCAGGACACTTTCATCTCCAATCATTCTTAGAAAATCTGGAGATTACAGGTGGCCTTGCACTTGCTTCCTTCCGGTGCTCAACCCAGATACGACATGAATTCAACTCGTTTTGCTGGTTGCATTACGAGCCAAATTTACCCATTCGAACACATAGCAGCATATGGTTCTGGCAAAGTTGTGGCTAAAAAATTCCAGGTCAAGATTCGTGCCCAAGTTAAAAACTTAACGTAACCAGAGCAACGAGGGATTGACCGCTTGACAGGTTTACCCACTCGGTAGTATATGAAGTCGCGTCTAAGGGAGCGACGCAGCGCCGACGAAACGACACCTATGAAGCTCCTGAGAGTCAGATATACCTGGCGGCAAGTCGCGTGTATCGCGAGCATGCCGTTTGTCCTTGCCTTTATCGCGTTTAACATCCTGGACCTCGACGGCTCGAACTTAGCGTCTTTATCCAGGTGCGTCGATCGATGGGTCATCGATGCGGAGCTGTCAGCTTCCCTGCGAGTCGACCCACTGCCCCAACGGTTAGAATCTTTTGAAGGCCATTCGGAACGAATAAAAAAGGACGCTTCAGACCAAGCACGTTGGAGAATCGCCGACTTGCGCACACCATCGCGTCTGGAGAAATCCCGAACTCACCTCTATCACGTAAGCCTACCCCGAGATTCCGTGCCTGGCTAATTCCTCGCTGTCTCCTTGAGCACCTGACAGTCAGCTACGAATTTACATCAGAATACTTCAAAGGAGAGCAATATGAAGATCGCACGCAATCTGTGCATAAAATATTCGGTATTTATTTTGTTGGCCCTACTGACATCCGGCGCGGCGATTGCGCCCTGGCTGCTCCCGTTGACAGCAACAGCCCAACCGTTGGAGTCCGCAGCAAAGGACGAGGTATTCGGAGTTACCAGCGTGATCAATCTGCCGGGTGGTCAGCAGTTGGGCTCCTTTGACATCGGCTTTGTGGATCCGGCCCACGGGGTCTACCTCCTGGCCGACCGCACCAACAAATCGATCGATGTCGTCAATACCAGCAACAACCAGCTGATACACCAGTTTCAGCCGGGTTTCGTCGGTTCGGTAGCCGCCGCAAATTGCTCTACTGGCGGGGCCAACGACTGCTCGGGCCCCGACGGAGTGCTCGTCGCTAACGGCAACCAGGTTTGGGTGGGTGATGGAAACAGCCGGGTATGGGTGCTGGATGTGACAAGTGGCACGGTGATCAAAGGCCCCATCAGCACAGCAATAACAGCAGGCGACAAGACCAGAGCAGACGAGCTGTG
>Ga0126371_10001140_pt1 | contig 22331 bp, 15 predicted proteins | sample PanSoiMetaPlot_4_FD_110145 | JGI IMG/M metagenome (GOLD analysis project Ga0126371, IMG submission 110145) | Tropical forest soil microbial communities from Panama - MetaG Plot_4 | ecosystem: Environmental > Terrestrial > Soil > Tropical forest > Bulk soil | place: Panama | collected 2016-02-17 | reverse complement strand
GTAATGGCGGAGAGGGAGGGATTCGAACCCTCGGTACAGGTGTTAGCCCGTACAACGGTTTAGCAAACCGCCGCATTCGGCCACTCTGCCACCTCTCCGGAAGGTAAAGGAACTCAGAAGCAGATTGAACGCAGGCTGTAGTTTACCACTCGCATCGGAATTGGGCCATCAACTCCATGCGGCCGATCGACTCTAGATTGCAGGTTCGTTTTTCTTCAGGGATTAGCACCCGTACATTTACGGTAGTCGCGGTATTTTCGGTGGATCGCAATATCACTAGATTAAGCAAACAGTGGTGAATTGATCCTGCGGTAGCCCGGTTTCTCCCCGCTCATTGTGACCCGTCTTCCGTATTGCATGTACCGAGGTGTGTCTTAATGAGTGGGTTCGTCGTTGCGCCGGATGTCCCCCCCAAAAATCTCTCCTTGCTGCTGATCGTGATCGGTATTGCGATCGCCGCTTCTGCATGTGGGACCTCCAATATGCAAACTACGACCGCAACAAGCCCTCCACCCTCGCAGCCGTCCTATCCTTCGACGCCGCCGGTTGCGATCACATGGGCTCCCAACACCAGCCCCTATCCGGCTCCTCCTGCCTGTTCGCCACCAACGTCGACCTGCACGCCGCCAGATCCAAACGGTTCTAATGACTTTCCGCTCACGGTGTCGAGCCCGAACGATGGTGGAACGGTTACCTCGCCTGCAACGGTGGTTGCATCAGCCTTGCCGAAAAACCCGATCTTCTTTATGCGGGTATATGTCGACCAGCTAGCTGTTTACTTCACTTTTGCGAACTCGATTAACACACAACTTTTTATTGCGCCAGGTCAACACACCCTTGAGGTGATGGCAGAGGACGATAAGGGATACATCTCCGCAACAGTCCTGAAGATTATCGTGACTTCTCAATCGCAGACCACGATCGGTTCTATTCAAGATACGGCCGGGTGGCAATCGTGCGGCGCTCTGTTTCCGCAAGACTCGGGGCGTGCAGGCCAAATCTGTGCCGCTGGATACGGTACACCTCAATCGACGATGACACAGAACATTTCTAGCCCTGCGATGGACGGCAAATCTGCTCAGTTCAGTATGGGAGGCCCGTGGTCGAACTGCACAAGTCCGCCCGCCTACTGCAACATCTTGTACTTCAATGCCGTTGCTGGGGGAAACAACGTCAGCCACTTTACCTACGATCTTTATTTCTATGTTGACAATCCGAACGCTCCGCAGGCCCTCGAGTTCGACCTCAATCAGACATTCGGAGGGAATCGTTGGGTCTGGGGTTCGGAGTGCAATTTCAATGGATCGGGAAAGTGGGACATCTGGGACGACGTCAACGGTTGGACTCCTACGATTTACGATTGCAAGCCCTTTCCAGCGAATACTTGGATTCATCTGGTTTGGAGTGTGGAGAGAGTCGGGAACCAGGTCCACTACATAAGCCTCACGGTTGGCGATCAGACGTACAACGTCGACACGTATTTTGATAACCAGGCCGATTGGACCTTAGAGGAGATCGATGTCGCATTTCAGATGGACGGCAATTACAGAGAAGAACCCTACAATGTCTGGCTCGACAAGGTGACCCTGACCGCAAATTGACAACTGCGCCGCGACGAATCGAAAACAGATATTCATGTTCGACCGCATTCCTGACCGCTCACAGATGCAGGTCTTCCAAACTTCGAAGCGTTCAGGGAGAAAATGCGAACCATGGTGCGGAACATCAGAGGCCAGTACCCTAGCCTTGTTATCGGCTGCATATCGTTGGGGGTGATTTTGGGCGTGCTCACAGGTTGTGAAGGTCTGCCTAAGAACGTCGCCAATTGTCCAACCGTCCCAACGGCCCCTGCAAACACATCAATCGTGCCACCTGCACCCGAGCCTCCCGCGCCCGCACTTTGTGGTTTTCCTTTGTCAATCACCAGTCCAGCAAACGGAGCGAGCGTGAACTCTCCTGTCCCAATCCTTGCGATCGCTACGCCTCCGGATCCGATCTACACCGTGCGCTTATACGTTGACGGATTTGCGGTCCTCTATTCACCGAATACCACACTCAACCAGCTGATTTGGATGCCGAATGGGCAACACACCGTCGAAATCGTAGCGGAAGATACCGCTGGCTATGTCGCGACGACATCAATGCAAGTGAATGTGACCGGTCAGGAGCCAGGGGCGCTCAACCTTCAGGATCATCCGGACTGGGTGTCATGCTCAGCTGTGATTGCCGGATCGACCTGTGCGGCAGGACTGGGTGTCGCCACTTCAAATTTGTCGCTTCATCAATCGACGCCATCATTGGACGGATCGGCGGCGAAGTTCAGCCTGGCTGGTACCCACTCTTATTCAAACGAACTCTATTGGACACCGATCGGCGGGGGAAACAGCGTCAGCCATTTCGCCTATGACCTTTACTTCTACATCGACAATGGCAACGCCCCTCAATCGCTTGAGTTCGATGTGAATCAAGCGTTTGGGGGCACACGATGGACATGGGGCACGCAATGCGATTTCGATCAGACTCACAAATGGAATATCTGGGATCCGCTCAATGAAATATGGGTGCCCATTTCAATTCCGTGCAACCACTTTCCATCCAACACTTGGATCCATCTGGTCTGGAATCTGGAGCGGGTAGGCAATCAGGTGCACTACATCAGCGTCAGTGTCGCGGGCCAGGAATATCCGGTCGATGTCTATTACACCGCCCAGCCAAACTGGTATCAGGAGGAAATTGATATTGCCTTCCAAATGGACGGCAACTACAAGCAGGAACCCTACGATGTTTGGCTCGACGAAGTGAATCTTTTCGCAAACTGACACGACGAGGCGTCAACGTTCTACTACAGTCGTCAGTGGCGCCCTTTACAGAAGTTCTTCGATGTTCTTTACGAGAGCAGAACATTACTCTCGTTTGAGGAGGTACTGCATGCCGGATAAGCAGACTGTGGAGCGTACACGAGAAGACGCCCAGGAAGGGAAATCGCCGAGTACTCAAGCGGGAGAGTTTGTCCGGGAGGAAATGCACCACGTACGGGAGGGAAAACACGGCGCCGCATCACCAAAGCAAGCGATTGCGATCGGACTCTCGAAGGCCCGGAGAGCGGGAGTGAAACTTCCATCACCTAGGGGCGGAAATGTATCTCCCGAGACCAAGGAAAAAGCAGATCGAGATTCCCGCCGTGGCCAGAGCGACTCGCAACACAAGCTATCTGCAACGCGATCCAGAGCGACTAGTCAAGCCTTGAAGAAAAAGGGTCGCTCCGGCGCCTCGAAATCTGCTCTGTCAAATCAGGCGCGAACTGCTGCGCGCAAGCGAGGTTCTGCCCGGCGTCACAATGCTGCAGGGAAAGCCAGTCGTACCCGGAAGGCAGCCTGAGCTGCGCAATACCGAATCGGTGTTAATCCGATCATGATCCGCAAACTCAAAAACGGGCAGTATCGCCTCTATTCCCGAAAAAAGAACGCAAAGACCGGGAAGCGCAAGAATCTTGGTACGTTCGCAACTCGAAGTGCGGCAGGGGCCCACGAGAAAGCGGTCCAATACTTTAAGCGCCGCTGAGTTCTGCAGACAGAGGGGCTGTTCTCCTTGCAGTTCAAGAACCCGCACCATTAACTTTCACAGTGTCTAAGGCATCCCTTGCTCAATAGCTATTCTCCTAGCTATTCCCTTCGATATTGGATTCTCTCCTAGCTTGTGTATGCGTCAGATTCTTGGTATTAGCCCTAGTGATTGCAAGATTTCTGTAGCTACGAAATTTTCTCTTTGACACTAGGGTAAAGCCTGTATAAAGTGTGTTCCTCCGCTCATGGATCTCCGCTTACACCCAACGTCCTTCTGGGTGGCCCAGCGGTTCTAGCACAGTCGAGGGGGTCCCGCGCCTGATCGGTGTATCCCTCTGAGCCCTATAGCTTTACCGGTCCCTGACCAAATCCCAAACCCGGAGAGAACAAGTCAACATGAAGAAGCATGTCTACATCTCAACGGCCATTTTCGCCTTCTTTTCCGTCGCGACTACAATGTTTGCGGGGGTAACGGTGTCCAGCCCGTCGAACAGCAGCACGGTGGGTACAAGCGTAAACTTCGTAGCAAATGCGACGACCTCATGTTCCAAGGGCGTCGGTTCCATGGGGATCTATCCTTCGCCATATTGGCTGGACTACACGTCGAACGGCTCTAAACTGAATGCGACCCTCAATCTGAATCCGGGTGGCTACAACGTTGTGATCGTGGCCTGGGACAACTGTGGAGGATCGTCAACTGCAGGTGTGCACATCACAGTTCAGCAAGGCAGCGGCGTGCATGTTACTTCACCGACCAACAATAGTAATGTAGGCACCAGCGTGAACTTCGTTGCTACGGCGACAACAACCTGTTCGAAGGGCGTCTCTTCGATGGGTATCTATACCGCGCCCTACCAATTGGCATACACAACGAATGGAGCCAGCCTCAACACAACTCTGAACCTCAGCCCGGGGACCTACCACACAACAGTTGAGGAGTGGGACGGATGTGGCGGAGCGGCAACAACTCCCGTGACCATCAACGTTTCGGGGAACGGAAAGTCCTTCTATAACATCCACGGCGATGGCGGTTGGAACGGCTATGCCCAGCAGCCTCCCGATTACGGAGACTGCGGCAAATGCACGCCTGCCGGTCCAGGCACGACTTGGGCGATGTATCAAGGAATTAAGTCGCCATCGATGTCAGGCAACGCGACACAGTTCAACATCGGGGGAAACATGGACTACTCCGATGTGCTTTGGAATAACCATCTAATTGGAGATCTTTCATCACAGGGGCTGCCCGACACCAATCACACTCTGGTACCGACACTTCACACCTTTACCTACGATGTGTACTTCTACGGCAGCAATCTGGGCGCATCGCAGGCGCTTGAGTTTGATGTGAACCAGTTCTTCAACGGGATGGGCTTTACGTGGGGACACGAGTGCCGGATTGCGGGTGGGAACGAATGGGATATCTGGGACAATGTCCAGGCAAAGTGGATGTCAACCGGTATCCCCTGTTACCCCAACGTGAATGCTTGGAATCACCTCACGATCCAAGTCCAGCGCACGTCGAATAATCAGTTGTTGTATCAATCGATCACATTCAATGGACAAACTCACACGCTGAATCGGACCTACGCTCCGTTCTCGGCGCCTGGGTGGTGGGGAATCACTGTGAACTATCAGATGGACGGGAACTCCAAGCAATCGTCGTATACCGTGTACGTGGACAAACTCAACTTCACCTACGAGTGAGTTGACCCGCGGGTGACCGTAAACCGAAACTAAAAGGCTGTTCGGCTGCGCTTCTGCAACGCTGAACAGCCTTTCGCTATGCTGGCCAATATATTTGCTTGCGAGCCAAAGTTTGCCGCAGGCCGCAGATGCTAGAGTGCAGTTTGTTTCGGCGAGTTGTCGTCGCGAGTGAAAGTCTCACTCTTCTCGAGCACCTTTCAACTACTTGCCGACTGAAATTGAGCGTGCTTGATTTCCGCTTCAACTTGGCGTCGCCCGCGACACGACGAAATGCCTCCGCCCTTACACAAAATCACGACAGCGCATTTATCTGGCTGCGCAGTTTTTCGAACCCGACGATTCCTAGTCCGCGCTTGGCGGCGAGCTTTAAGTAAGGCAGGGCATCAACTTCCATATCCCAGAAAGCCTTCGCTACGTATGCGTCCACGGCGACCGGATCGGTCGATGCGACTATGGTCTTTTTCAGCAGGACATCCTCCAATTTTCCGCCGGTGGGACCGTTGCGCAGAAGAATTCGGTAGCAATCAATTGTGGTCAAGGTGGGGCGCATGAAGTCTGCGAGGTCCACGAGGCTCTCGTGAATTCTCTGGTGCAACTGATTCCGCTGACCTCCTAAGATTCCGTGCCAGTTCTTCATCCCGAGCGTCGTGCCCGTTAGAACGTGATGTTTAGCGATCGGTACATTGATTATCTTGTCTTCATTGAGGAACGGCTCGAAGACGGGCCACGCACGCAGCACCTCTCCTTGGAGGTCGACCTCTCTAAATTTAGTGGGATCCGGCAAAATGACCTCTGCTCCGGCGCGCTGAGCAGCTTCAGCGATGCTGGATCGTTGGAAGCAGCGGCGAGGTTCATTGCAGCTGACATCGGCGACAACAACGCGCTTAGCGCCTGCACCCACCGATTGCCGGATGATCTCGCTGACCACTTTCTGGTCTGAATGCACGCACCGATGGATCTCGAATACAGCGAAAGTCGAAAGGGCTGCTCTGGGGCAACCAAGAGATCCAGGTTCGAGTCTAGGAAGCTGGTTTTTCCGTGATCCAGATCACCCAGGCCTCTGTCTGGCTGTAGGCATTTTAAAATAAATGGGTTACGCTCTCTCCCTAGGCCAGGCATCTCAGTCGCCTCGCTTTGCAACTAACAAATTAGTTGACCTTTTAGAGAATGGTGCGTCTTATTTAGAGAGGGTAAAGTTCTTGGCGAGAAACAAGTCAGCGACTCTAACAGAAGCCGAATTGCGCATTATGAACGTGCTCTGGGAAAAGGGGTCGGGCACGGTGCATGAAGTCCTGGAAGCGCTACCGGGAGATCCGCCGCTTGCTTACAACTCAGTGCTGACGATCATCCGCATTCTTGAGACGAAAGGCTACGTGAAGCACGTGAAAGACAAACGCGCCCACGTATACATTCCAAAGGTCGACCGCGACGACGCGCGGCGATTCGAGGTCAGTCACCTGGTCAGCCGATTTTTTGGAAACAGTCACGAACAGCTCCTATTGAATATCCTGGAAGAGCAGAGCATTGATGCAGACGAACTAGCGCGGCTACGCGAGCTGCTGGAAAGGAGCAAGTAGCCGCGGATGACATCTGCATTCCAGCTTCTTGCTGAGACGTTTACCATGCGTGCCGTGCAGTCGCTCGCTGATGGCGTTCTGATTGCTCTCTTTGCAGGCGTTGTTCTCCGCTCTTCCCGTCACAGTGCCGGCACGAGATTTGCCGTCTGGTTTTCTTCTCTGGTTGCAATTGCAGTTCTGCCGTTTGGCGGTAGATGGCTCTCACACCCCGCTCCTTATTACTCATCAGGTCATGCCACAATCACGGTATCGGACCGGTGGGCTGTGTATTTGCTCGCGGTGTGGGCGGTTATTGCCGCCTGGTTCCTTTGCGGTGTGATCAAAGCCGTCTGGCATCTACGCGTGCTGCGCAGGAGTTGCACACCGCTCCATCCGACACATCTGGATCCGTTGTTACAGGACACGCTTCGTCGTTACTCGGCGAAACGAAACATATCCCTGTGCACATCTGCTCTCGTCCGGGTCCCCGCAGCCATCGGGTTATTGAAGCCAGCGGTTGTAATTCCCGAGTGGGTGATGCGAGAGCTCTCGACTGACGAAGTGAATCAGATCGTCGTTCACGAACTGGCGCATCTGCGACGCTTGGATGATTGGACAAATCTTGCACAGCAAATCATCAAGGCTGTTTTCTTTTTTCATCCAGCGGTGTGGTGGGTTGACAAAAAGGTAGCCCTGGAGCGAGAGAGCGCGTGTGACGATGTCGTTCTCGCCGAGGCCGCCAGTCCGCGTGCATACGCAGAGTGTTTGACGCGGTTGGCCGAGAAGAGCTTTCTACAGCGAAGCGTCGTGCTGGCTCAGGCTGCGCTCGGCAGAATTCGCCAAATGTCGTTGCGCGTCAGCCGAATCCTCGATCCGAATCGCCAGCCCTCGCCGAACCGAGGATGGAAGTCCGTCGCTTCGCTGGTTGCGGTATTCGCGACCGGGACGGCGATCTGGATGTCTCGCGCACCCCAATTGATAGGGTTTGAAAACGATGCGTCGGTACAGATTGACGGCGGCATAACGGCGATGTCCGCTCAGCAAGTTCATATCGTGCCGTCACGAACGAATGGAGCGCAGAACTATCGTGTTGCCACGGGACCGTTGCAAAAACCAGTTATCGTTCCGGCGAAACTCGACCTAACTACATTGCAGGCGACGCCCTTGAAGCAGAAGGAGTCGCGGAGAAGGCACGTGAAACTCAAGGCACACCCTGAAGCCACGGTGCGATTTACGAATGGAAGCGTTAGTCGAGTTCCAGTTAGAGAGACGGTGGTCGTCGTGATGGAAAGCAGGGCAGCTGATGCCGGGAACTATCAGATCCAGATTTGGCACGTCACGGTTCTGCGCACACCCGTGACCGCTGTTGAATTTCCCCGCAAAGAAATTTAGAGGGAGTATGAGGGGACCGAAGGTTTGAGGTTCATCTCCAATAACTAAAGAATTAGTTTACACAACATTTTCGGAGGAATGTAGCAAATGAATACAGAGAAATGGTTGCACGAAGACAAAAAGAAATGGATGCGAAGGTTGGCACTGCCAGCCTTGGCAATAGCCTTCACCGCGTCGGCCGTAGGTTATCGATGGGTGGAGCCGTTGTTGGCGAGAGCTGCGAGTGCTGCACCATCCGCCGCCCCGCTTGATGCAGATAGCGTAAGCGAGTTGCTGGCGATCGACAAAGCAATGGAGACTCTGGCCGCACGAGTTACGCCCGGGGTCGTCAACGTCATGGTCACGTCTCGCGCGAAGCAGGAGGCTGCGGACAGGGAGACGCCGGATGATATGCAACAGTTCTTCGGTGGATCAGGGCCGTTCGGGCAGTTTGGCCCGCGCATGCGGCAGCAGCAGCCTCAGATTGAACACGGGACGGGCAGCGGCGTCGTGATTTCACCGGACGGATACATTGTCACCAACAATCACGTAGTCGACGGAGCGGTAGACATTCGCGTTACGACCAGCGATCGCCGCATTTTGAAAGCGAAATTGATCGGAACCGATCCACTCACTGACCTTGCTGTTTTGAAGGTGAATGGTACTGACATGACGAGTGTCCCGTGGGGAGACTCGAAGGAAGTCCGGCCTGGCCAGACGGTACTCGCGTTTGGAAATCCTTACGGATTCCGCTTCACTGTCACACGAGGAATCGTAAGCGCTGTGAATCGTGCGAACCCTGATCCAACGAATCGCAGCAAGCCGGGTGAGTTCATCCAGACCGATGCCGCGATCAATCCTGGCAACTCTGGCGGCCCGTTGGTCGATGCCCGCGGCGAAGTGGTGGGCATCAACACGTTCTTGATTTCGCCTTCGGGCACGTTCTCCGGAATGGGATTTGCCATTCCGAGTCAGATCGTGAGACCGACCGTGGAAACTCTGATCCGTGACGGAAAAGTAAGTCATGGTCACATTGGCATCGGTATCGCGGACGTCACGCCGGAGAATGCTAAGTTCTTCGGAGATTCGGCGGCCAAGGGCGGAGTCGTGACGCAAGTCGAGGCTGGTTCGCCTGGCGCAGAGGCGGGGCTCCAGATTGGCGATGTTATCACGGAGATTAACGGCCACAAGATGGAGGACGCGGGTGAACTGCAAGTCGTGATTGGTCAGCAAAAGCCAGGAACAAAAGTGGAACTCACTGTTCTGCGTGATGGCAAGACCATGAACATCCCAGTAACTTTAGAGGAACTCGGGAAGCGCTCCAGCAACGACGAGTCTTCGTCCAGCGAGAGCGGTGGCAAGATGCACTGGGGGATTGGTATCGCTAATCTCTCGCCCGAAGTGCGCGACCAACTTCAGGTGCCGAGCGAGATCCATGGTGCCGTGGTTGAGCAAGTTCAACCCGGCAGCTCAGCAGACAACGCGGGACTACAACAGGGAGACATCATTCTCGAGGTGAACCGCCACAAGGTCCAGAGTGCAAGCGATGTGCAACAAGCCCTTAAGAATGTGCAGAAGGGACAAGATGCACTGATCCTCGTTTGGTCCAATGGCGGCAACACCTTCCGTGTGTTGCATTCTCCTGAGGGAGCGTAAAGTCATTGCGCCGCGCTCGCTGCTTTTTGAGAGTGCGGTGCTTCTTCAGTTCGGCGATATCAGCAGCAGTTTTCACGACTAACAAGAAAATCCCGGCCTCAGGGCCGGGATTTCTATTGTTCCGAGCGACGAACTAGGACGCGCGACGTTGCCGATCCAGGTTCTCATTTTCGTCTTCGCCCTGGCCGCTCTTCTTCTGTCCGGCCTGTCCGCCTTGTTGACCCACCTGCCCGCTTTGGCCTTTCTGCGGTCCGGGCTGATTACCATGCTGACCCGACTGCCCACCCTGCCCGCTTTGTTGCCTGTTCTTTTCCATATCGTCTGCCATAAGATTCCTCCTTCGGGTGCGCAACGTTGCGCACTCAATGGTTGATTAACGATCTTGTACTTAGTTGCTATGCACTGAGTCGAGGTTGGGAAGAATGCAGTGTTTCGATTAAAGGGTGTGCACCTCAAGGAATCAAGGTAGGCCCAGGATTTGCGATTGAATTGGTTTCTGTGAATCGAGAGACTTCAGGCGCTCCACCTCACTTTGTGTCTTCTGCCATTCTTGAGCATTTTTCTTTGTGGCGAGTGGGGCTTCGGGATCGCGATAGAAGCCGAGAATGTTCTCGCGTAATTCTGGAGTGACCTGCGCAAAATTGTCGTGTGCCAACCGATCCAACAGGTGCGCGTATGCTTTGTCGGTCAGTTCATATTCTCCAGCGTAGGTCATTTTCCCGGTGTCAAAGTCTGTGTTTGCCAAGTGCAGTTTCTTGGCTCGAAGGTCCGTCAACAAGCCTCGGAAGTTGTCGAGAGTTCGATCGACACTCGCGATATACACGTCTTCGGTCTTGCGGGTCGGAATCTTAAAATCGAGTGCTTTGAACGGCCCAACCTTCGGAACGAAGCGAAGGAAGAATGCAAGCACCTGCGTGCCGAAAGTTGGCCTTCGATATCCTTTACCCCACTCGCGCTGGTAGCTCGCGCGCGAAAGGTAATATCGGAATTTGCGCGAATTGAAATTTGGCGTCTCTGATACCAACGCCTTCTTCCGCGCCACCAGGGCCACCCGTGTCATTTCAGGAATGATGTGGCTGATTGCGCGCCGAAAAGTTCCCATCGCGAGGTCTTCGTCCGGCAGTATCTGGTTGAGCGGGACACCATAAGTGTCTTGAAATGCCCGCTCCAAAACAGGTTTCGATATCTCGAACCCGATGAAATCGTGATAACGATCTGAGGTATAGCGGTTCTTTGCAACCTGCGTCATATCGAAGCCAAACTCGGTACGAATGTGGGCCTTGGGATTGTCTTCGTAGGTCACGTGCGCGCCGTATTTCTCACGCAGTTTTGGGAACAACATTGCAACACACTGGTTGATTGCCGGATGTCCCATATTGTCTGCCGAATAATGGGCCAGCGCGCCGAGGGCGAAGGCATACTCATTTAAATCAGTCGCTTCGTTAAGAAGGTTGACCACGAAGTCGCCACTGCGCACGTAGTGGGTAAGATCGCTGAAATATTTATTCCCGAACGGGTAATAACCCATGTCCTGCACGAGGGAGCCGCCGTAGGCAAACGCATGAGCCTTTCGAAGATCTTGCGGGGTTGCGTCGGGGAAACGGCTTACGAGAAGAGGTTGAATGTCGTCTTTCCAAAGCAGATCGACGACTTCTTCATGGGTGAGGACAGAATACCCTGCGCACGCGGTGCACAGACCGAGAAGCACCGCGAAGCATATCAGTGTGTGCATTAGCAGTGGCGGAGGTCTCATATCTGAGTGTCGGATTCCGCTCGAGCAAGAAGTTGAATCGCAATCCCCATCGACAAGACGTTGTCCGCGTTGACTCAGTTTAACTCGTCTCCGGTATGTCGCTCGGCCTGTTTAGTTGCGAATCGGCAGGCAAGGTTGTTCGGGCGTCGCAAGGCTCGGCTAATCCTGCCTCTTTTCTTCGGATCAATCAGAGATGCCCCGGACAAAGTACAGATACATTTTGCCGAAGGTACAGAGTTTTGATTACTGACAGGGGAAGATGCGAGGGCTAATTTGAATGCTGGTTCCGCGGGATTTTCACGCACAAGCGAACGACCGAAGCCGCGGCATCGTACGACCCTGACACGAGGAGACGATTATGAGTATCTGGACAATTTTGTTCATCATTCTGTTGATCGCATGGCTCGGCGGTTTCACGGTGTTCCACGTGGCCGGCGGATTGATTCACTTGTTGCTGGTCTTCGCCGTGATCTCGCTGATACTCCACTTCGTCCTCGGAAGAAGAGCCGTTTGACTCGGGTATCTCATTAAGCGAGAATCGGCTACCAACAGGTGCTGCATTTTGTGTGTGAAAGAAGGCCCGATTCTCCAGTGAGGTAGAACTTCCAGTCTTCAGCCAGGAGGAAAAACCTTGCGCACTCATCCACGCAGTGTGGTGCTCTTCGCATCTCTGTTGTTGCTTCTCTCAAGCGCATCGTTTGGACAAGTACGCATCTCAGTCAGCTTCGGTCCTCCAGCCCTCCCAGTTTACGAGCAGCCCCTTTGCCCGGGAGAAGGCTACATCTGGACTCCAGGGTATTGGGCGTGGGACGACGATGGCGACGACTATTACTGGGTTCCTGGAACGTGGATACTGGCTCCCGAGCCAGGGTTCTTTTGGACTCCTCCCTACTGGGCTTGGGGAGGGACTTCTTTCGTGTTTTATGACGGCTATTGGGGACCCCATGTTGGCTTCTACGGCGGTATCAACTATGGGTTTGGTTATTTCGGTGAAGGTTTCGTGGGTGGACGGTGGGAGGGTAATCGCTTTTTCTACAACCGTTCTGTGACGAATGTAAATGTTACCAACGTCCGAAACGTCTACAACACGACCGTCATCAACAACAACACGACTGTAAACCGCGTGAGTTATAACGGCGGCAAGGGAGGCGTCGTTGCCCGCCCAACATCGGAGCAGGAAGCATTTGCACGCGAGCGGCATCTGGCGCCGGTAGCCGCCCAAACGCACCAGGTACAAGAGGCACGTGGAAATCCCCAATTCCGTGCCGGCGAAAACCGGGGCAGACCGCCAGTTGCGGCGACCCAACGAGCAGGGGAGTTCAGTGGACACGGTGCCGTTCCCGCCCGTCAAGCAGGTGGACCTTATAATCCGCCAGCGAATCGGGCAGCGAATCAGCCCCACGCCGGTGGCGGTGGACGCCCTAATGCGATCCATCCGAACGATCTACCACCGACGAATCGGCCGGGAGTTCCCAATACCGGCAACTCGAAACTAGATCAAAAGTACCAACGAGATCAGGCGAAACTTCAGCAAAAGCAAGATAAGGAGCGACAAAAGCTCCAGCAGCAACAAGAAAAAGAGCACCAGCAAATGATGAGGCAGAATGCCAACGATGCCAGAAAGCAGCAAATGGAGCAGCGGCACCAGCAACAAACGCAACAACTTCAGGAAAGGCATGCCCAACAACAAGAGCGCATGCAACAAAGGCAGCCGCCGCCAAATCGTCCGCAGGGGCCTCCAAAGGGGCGATAACCCGACGGAGCCTATGATCGGTTTGATTTCTTCATAGGGTAGCGCATCGTGATTCCACGCGATCGCCGCTCTGGGCCGGCGATGGCGGGCTGGCCTACAGGAAATACCTTAGGGAATTCCGTTCGTGATGATGCTCCAATGACCCGAGGCGGTCAGAAGAGCGTGTCGGGCCTTCTGACCCCAAGCTTTCCACCAAATTTAACAATCGCTCGCTCAAAAACGCAGGAGCGTTTGAAGGCATGAATCTCGCCTAGGGATTCGCTGTTCACTTGCCCTGTCGGTGACAGAAGATGAAGAGATCCCAAGTAAACGAACTCACAACCAATCAAGCGGAGACCATTGCCTCGTTGCCAAGGCATAACGGTAAGACGAAGAGCCCTCAAGAGTCACTGGATCTATCCGTCATTTTGACTAGCCTTCAGAGCATGCGGGATGGTGACTTTACCGTGCGTCTACCCGGGACTTGGGTCGGGCTGCCCGGGAAAATCGCCGACACGTTCAACGAGATTGTCGCCGCCAACCAGCATATGGCCCAAGAGTTAAAACGCGTCGGCCAGGTCGTCGGAAAACAGGGCAAAACGCGGGAGCGGACTCGCTTCCATGAGTCCCGCGGCGCCTGGGGTGAAATGGAGGTATCGGTGAACACGCTGGTCGAGGATCTCCTGCGCCCCACCGCAGAAGTGACTCGTGCGATCGCCGCTGTCGCGCAAGGGGACCTGACTCAAACTGTGCGTCTCGATGTTGACGGCCGACCGCTGGAAGGCGAGTTCCTTCGCTCTGCCAACCTGGTGAACACGATGATTCAGCAACTCGGAGTGTTCACAGCCGAGGTTACTCGCGTCGCGCGCGAGGTGGGCACGGAAGGTACACTTGGCGGACAAGCACAAGTTCCGGATGTGGCAGGCACATGGAAAGACCTGACGGACAACGTCAACTTGATGGCCAGCAACTTGACCGGCCAGGTGCGCAACATCGCTGAAGTTGCTACGGCGGTCGCGAGTGGTGATCTCTCCCGCAAAATTACCGTCGATGTACGCGGCGAAATTCTGCAGCTGAAGGAAGCCATCAATACGATGGTGGATCAGCTACGTTCATTCGCGTCAGAAGTGACACGCGTGGCCCGCGAAGTCGGTACGGATGGCAAACTTGGCGGACAAGCGGTTGTGCCTGGTGTTGCCGGAACCTGGAAGGACTTGACCGATTCAGTGAACGCGATGGCCGGCAATCTTACGGCACAAGTTCGAAATATCGCTGAAGTCACCACCGCAGTAGCTCGCGGCGACTTGTCGCGCAAGATCACGGTCGACGTGAAGGGCGAAATTCTCGAACTGAAAGACACCATCAATACGATGGTGGACCAACTCAACGGGTTCGCCGGCGAAGTCACGCGTGTGGCTCGCGAAGTCGGAACAGAAGGCAAACTCGGCGGTCAGGCACAAGTTCCTGGCGTCGGGGGCACGTGGAAAGATCTCACCGACAACGTGAACTTCATGGCCAGCAACCTTACTGGCCAGGTGCGAAACATTGCAGAAGTTGCCACGGCAATCGCTAGTGGCGACTTGTCCCGCAAAATCACTGTCGACGTCCGCGGCGAAATCCTTCAATTAAAAGAAACTCTCAACACAATGGTGGATCAGCTGAACCGATTCGCCGGTGAAGTCACGCGTGTCGCCCGCGAAGTCGGAACAGAGGGCCGCTTGGGTGGACAAGCCAACGTCCCCGGGGTCGCTGGTACCTGGAAAGATCTGACGGATTCAGTCAACTCAATGGCCGGAAACCTTACCGGTCAAGTCCGAAACATCGCTGAAGTAACGACGGCTGTGGCTCGCGGTGACCTGTCACGCAAAATCACCGTCGACGTAAAAGGTGAGATTCTGGAGCTCAAGAACACCATCAACACGATGGTGGACCAATTGAACGCGTTTGCTGGTGAAGTAACTCGCGTCGCTCGCGAGGTGGGTACGGAAGGTAAGCTCGGCGGACAGGCACAGGTTCCGGGTGTCGCTGGTACGTGGAAAGATCTCACCGACAACGTCAACTTCATGGCCAGCAACCTTACAGGCCAGGTCCGAAACATTGCAGAAGTCGCGACCGCCGTGGCGCGCGGTGATTTGTCGCGCAAGATCACGGTCGACGTAAAGGGCGAAATTCTCGAACTGAAAGACACCATCAATACGATGGTGGATCAGCTGCGCTCGTTCGCGTCCGAAGTGACGCGTGTCGCTCGCGAAGTTGGAACCGACGGAAAGCTAGGTGGTCAGGCAGTTGTGCCGGGGGTCGGTGGAACGTGGAAGGACCTCACCGACTCCGTCAACTCGATGGCCAGCAACTTGACCGGCCAGGTCCGAAACATAGCCGAGGTTTCGACGGCGATTGCCAGCGGCGACTTGTCGAAAAAGATTACGGTGAACGTCAGCGGCGAAATTCTGCTGCTGAAAGAAACTATCAACACGATGGTGGACCAGTTGAACGCGTTCGCCGCGGAAGTGACGCGTGTGGCCCGTGAAGTCGGGTCGGACGGAAAACTTGGTGGTCAGGCCCAGGTACCGGGTGTTGCCGGAACGTGGAAGGATCTCACTGACAATGTGAACTTTATGGCCAGCAACCTTACCGGCCAAGTGCGAAACATTGCGGAAGTCACGACAGCGGTTGCCCGCGGCGATTTGTCGCGCAAGATCACCGTCGACGTGAAGGGCGAGATTCTTGAACTCAAGAACACCATCAACACGATGGTGGACCAACTCAACGCGTTCGCGGGCGAAGTGACGCGCGTCGCTCGTGAAGTGGGTACCGATGGAAAGCTTGGTGGCCAAGCCCAGGTACCGGGTGTCGCCGGAACGTGGAAGGACCTTACCGACAACGTCAACTTCATGGCCAGCAATTTGACTGGTCAGGTGCGAAACATCGCCGAAGTCGCAACCGCCATCGCGAACGGCGACTTGTCGCGCAAAATCACCGTCGATGTGCGTGGCGAAATCCTCCAACTGAAAGAAACGCTAAACACGATGGTGGAGCAGTTGCGATCCTTCGCTGCTGAGGTAACGCGCGTGGCTCGCGAAGTCGGTTCTGAAGGTCGACTTGGTGGGCAAGCCAACGTGCCGGGCGTCGCCGGCACATGGAAGGACCTTACGGACTCTGTGAACGCAATGGCCGGTAATCTTACGGCGCAGGTGCGAAACATCGCCGAAGTGACGACGGCTGTGGCCCGTGGTGACTTGTCACGGAAAATCACGGTCGACGTAAAGGGCGAAATTCTTGAGCTCAAGAACACCATCAATACGATGGTGGATCAGCTGAATGCATTCGCCGCAGAGGTGACACGCGTCGGACGCGAAGTCGGAACTGATGGAAAGCTTGGCGGGCAAGCACAGGTGCCAGGCGTCGCCGGTATCTGGAAGGACCTTACTGACAACGTCAACGTTATGGCAGTGAACCTGACAGAGCAGGTTCGCGGCATCGCGAAAGTCGTGACAGCTGTCGCGAACGGGGACCTGACGCAGAAGTTGACGGTCAATGCCAAAGGCGAGATTGCAGCTTTGGCCGAAACCATCAACAACATGACGGGAACGCTCGCCACGTTTGCCGATCAGGTTACCACCGTTGCGCGTGAAGTCGGCGTAGAAGGGCGGCTCGGTGGACAGGCGAATGTACCCGGCGCCGCCGGTACATGGAAAGATCTTACCGGCAACGTCAACCTACTCGCCGACAACCTCACGAACCAGGTTCGAGCGATCGCCGAGGTGGCAACTGCCGTGACCAAGGGTGATCTCACTCGATCGATTCAGGTGGAGGCCAGCGGCGAAGTCGCAGAGTTGAAAGACAACATCAATACGATGATCGACAACCTGCGGCTCACCACGGATCGCAACACAGAGCAAGACTGGCTTAAGACGAATCTGGCAAGGTTTACCGGCATGCTTCAAGGCCAGCGTGACCTGGCGACCGTTGGACGGATGCTGCTCTCAGAGCTCGTGCCGCTGGTAAATGCGCAACAGGGCGTCATATACCAGATGGAAAGCGAAGAGTCCGCAGGACTGGTGTTGTTGTCGGCATTTGCGGATGATGGCGAGAATGGCCATCTTCGGAAACTCAAGATCGGCGACGGACTGGTGGGACAGGTTGCGGCCGAGAAGCGACGCATGTTGATCACCGACCTTCCCGAGAAAACAGTGGCGATTCGCTCGGGTCTGTTGGCGTGGGTTCCGAAGAACGTCATTGTTCTTCCGGTGCTGTTCGAGGATCGAGTCAAAGCGGTCATTGAACTAGCGTCGCTGAGTATCTTTACCGCCTCGCACCTTGCGTTTCTTGAGCAGCTAACCGCCAGCATCGGGATCGTGCTCAACAGTATTGAAGCGACGATGCAGACGGAAGGCTTGCTCAAGCAGTCGCAGCAGTTAGCGACCGAGCTGCAGACACAGCAGAAAGAGTTGCAACAGACCAACGAGCAGCTCGCACAAAAGGCCCAACAGTTGGCCGAGCAGAACGTCGAAGTCGAACGCAAGAACCGGGAAATCGAGCAAGCTCGCCGAGCCTTGGAAGAGAAGGCCAAGGAACTCGCTCTCACCTCGAAGTACAAATCCGAATTCCTGGCCAACATGTCTCACGAGTTGCGCACTCCGCTAAACTCGATCCTCGTTCTAGGCCAGCAGCTGAGTGAAAACCCCGACCGCAATCTGACTCCCAAGCAAGTTGAATTCGCCCGAACCATTCACGGTGCTGGAACGGACTTGCTCAACCTCATCAGCGACATTCTTGATCTCTCGAAGATCGAATCTGGAACGGTTTCGGTCGAGGCTGAAGAGGTATTCTTTGCCAACCTACTCGAAATGGTGGCTCGTCCCTTCCGTCACGAGGCGGAAAACCGAAAACTTGCATTCGAGGTGCATTCGGATCCTCACTTGACCCGGAGTTTAGTTACCGACTCGAAGCGCTTGCAACAGGTGTTGAAGAACCTACTGTCGAATGCTTTCAAGTTCACGGAACATGGTTCTGTGCGCTTGTCAGTTTCGGTAGCGAAGAAAGGTTGGGGCGAGGATCATCCAATCCTGAGCGGCGCCGCATCAGTCGTGGCATTTGAAGTCGCCGACTCGGGCATCGGAATCGCACCTGACAAACAAAGAATTATCTTCGAGGCCTTCCAACAGGCCGACGCCAGCACCAGCCGCAAATACGGCGGAACTGGACTGGGCCTCGCGATCAGCCGCGAATTGGCCAGCCTGCTTGGCGGCGAGATTCAACTGAAGAGCACACCCGGACAGGGCAGCACGTTCACGCTGTACTTGCCCCTCACGTACGTCGGCCCATCTGCTTCGAGGCTGGGTCCATCGGACTGGAAAGCTCCGGCGGTTCCGCTCGCGCTCTCGAACATCGTTGTGTCGGAGCGGCCGGTCGAAGAAATCGCCGACGACCGTGAAAACTTGCAGCCCGACGATGCAGTACTCCTTATCGTGGAAGACGATCCGCACTACGCGCGTGTTATATGCGATTTGGCGCGGGACAAGGGTTTCAAGGTGCTGGCTGCCCTACGGGGTGGGGAAGCACTGGCTCTGGCTCGCGAGTTCCATCCTACGGCCGTATCGCTGGATGTCTTCCTGCCTGACATGCTCGGATGGACCGTGCTGAACCATTTGAAGCAGGATCCAGCGACGCGACACATCCCTGTCCAGATGTTGACTCTGGATGAAGACCGGCAGCACGGCTTGGCGCGTGGAGCTTTCGCATTCGTTACCAAGCCGACAAACCCCGATGAACTGGAATCGGCATTGGCGCGAATTAAGGAATATGCTGCGCCCCGGCGCAAGCGCCTTCTCATCATCGAAGACAATCCCGCCGAGCAACTCAGTATTCGGGAGTTGCTTGGTTATGACGACATCGATGTCATCCTGGCGTCGACGGGAACTGAGGGATTGAAGCTTGTCGCGGAGGAGTCGTTTGACTGTGTCGTACTCGACCTGAGACTCCCCGATATGACGGGTTTCGACATTCTGGAAAGACTTCGCGACATCCCAGATATTAAAGACTTGCCGGTGGTCGTCTTCACCGGCAAAGAGCTATCTCCGGAAGAGGATGCCCGACTGCACACACTGGCTCGCAGTGTGGTCGTAAAGGGCGTCGAATCACCGGAACGGCTGTTGGATGAGACTGCGTTGTTCCTGCACCGTGTGGTGGGGGATCTGCCCCAGGAAAAACAGAAGATGCTCGACCGCTTGCATCGTTCTGATGATGCGCTGGTAAGTAAGAAGGTATTGGTTGTCGATGACGACATGCGGAACATCTTTGCTCTCAGCAGCGTGCTTGAACGCCGCGGAATGAGCGTTCTTACGGCTGGTACGGGGCGGGAAGCAATCTCCATTCTGGAATCGACACCGGACGTGGCGATTGTTCTCATGGACATCATGATGCCCGAGATGGATGGTTACGCAACAATGCAGGTGATCCGGCAGAACTCCTCCTTCCGGCGGCTGCCGATTATTGCTTTGACCGCCAAAGCGATGAAGGGCGACCGAGAAAAATGTCTGGAGGCCGGAGCCTCAGAGTATCTGGCGAAGCCGGTTAACACTGAACAATTGCTCTCTGCTTTGCGCATGTGGCTGCATCGATGAGCGCTGGTTCTAGCACCGACGTAAAACTAAACGGGATGGCGGAGCCTTCCCGAAAAAAAATGAAGTCCCAAGAGGCGGTGAACATTTTGATGGTGGACGATCAGCCGGGCAAATTGCTCAGCTACGAAGCCATCCTGTCTGATCTAGGCGAGAACCTGATCAAAGCCACGTCTGCGAAGGAAGCCTTGGAGAAGTTGCTCAAGACCGACGTAGCGGTCGTCCTGATGGACGTGAGTATGCCCGAAATTGACGGCTTCGAACTCACGGAGATCATCCGCCAGCATCCGCGTTTCCAGAAGACCGCAATCATTTTTATTTCCGCGGTCCATCTGACTGACGTCGACCGTCTCAAGGGATATCAACACGGAGCCGTCGACTACCTTTCTGTTCCTGTCGTGCCTGAGGTCTTGCGGGCCAAGGTGAAGGTATTTGCTGAACTTCACCGTAAGAACCAACAACTGGAACGCTTAAATGCCGAATTGGAAACGCGCGTGGCTCAACGGACGGAGGAACTTGAATACAAGGCCCTTGCGCTGCAGAGGCTCAACATCGAGCTGGCGCAGAAAAATCAGGAGTTGGATGCTATTGTGCAAACCGCCCCGGACATCATTTTTAGCCGGAACCCGGACGGGGCGAGAGACTACCTCAGCGCGCGGTTTTACGAATACACCGGAGCATTGGCGAAGTCAGCCGTTGGACACGGGTGGCTGGATTACGTCCACCCAGACGACAAAGACCAAAGTCTCGCGCGATGGATGGAGTGTGTACAGTCGGGCCAACGCTACGAATGTGACTATCGCCTTCGCGGCGCTGATTCGCAGTATCGCTGGTTTCGCGCGCGTGCGGTGCCGGTTCGAGATGCGGACGGCCAAATCCTCAAATGGTATGGCACGTGTTCCGATATCCACGACAGCAAGCTGCTCGAACAATCCATTCGGGAGAATGCGATTGAACTGGAAAGAATGGTTGAAAGCCGAACCGCTGCCCTGAGAAGGCTTTCCAACCGCATGATGACGCTGCAGGATGAAGAACGTCGACGGATTGCGCGTGAAATCCACGACGGGTTGGGCCAGGAGTTAGCAGCGGCGAAGATGATCCTCGACGGCATTCTCGCTAAGGATTCGTCCCCGGCGATGCGACAATCATCGATCGAAGCCAGCCAACTTGTGGACCGGGCTATCCAACAAGTTCGAACGATCTCTCATCTGTTGCACCCGCCGCTTCTTGACGAAGTGGGTCTTGTCTCGGCGTTGCGTTGGTTCCTCGAAGGTCTGTCGGATCGGAGCGGGATTAAAGTCGTGCTTGAGGTTGAGCCGCCGGATCTGCCACGAATGCGATCGGAGCTTGAAACCGCTATTTTCCGTATCGTGCAGGAGGCGCTCACAAACATGTTCCGACATTCGGGGGCGAGCAATGGGATGGTTCGCCTAGTCGCGAAAGACGGAATCATATTCGTCACGGTGCGCGACGACGGGAAGGGCATTGAAGAACAGGTGATTCAATTACGTCCTGAGAGCGTTGGTGTGGGCATCGGCGGAATGCGTCAGAGAGTCACGGAGTTGGGCGGGAGTCTGCGTCTCGCAAATGCAAATCCTGGCACTATCGTGGAGATTGTGATCCCCACGATCCGCCATGAACAGTTCGGCATGCCAGTCCGGGCATGAAGGTCTTCAGTTGGTATTAGGCTGCTCTTTTTGTCCCACTTCAGTCTCTTCAGCCTTGATTTCTACTCGCTCGTGCTTGATGTCGAGCCGGAGTCGGTTATATACGCTCATGTACTGATTAGCCATCCATACGAGGGAGAAGAACGCTACCAGATATCCACGCCAGTCGGGGAAAAGCAACTTGTACTGCGTGATGATCAGAATAGCTGCCGCTAGGTAGGGAGTGAAGCAATATTCGCAGGTGAAAAGATAAAAGAACCTCCTCCGTGCCAGGCTGCGTGCCTGAACGCATTCTCGTTGGCAGAATTGGCGCGGCTCACGAAATATCTCTTCGTGTATCACGGTCCATGCAATGCAAGCCACAGGAATGGCAAGTAGAAGAAGCCAGGCGACCTGAAGGCCCAATCCGACCTGAAGGCCCAATCCCATGATGCCAACTCCGATGCCGGGCTGTCGTCAGAAGTAAGCACCCCAACGCAAGTTGGAACTCATCACCGCTTCGCGTCAGGATACTAACTTACAGATCTAATGGTGTAGGAGTACAAGGTCCAACCGATAAGGCTGAGGCCGTGGTCTCATTAAAATATGCGTACTTGCGGGAGGCATGTCCCGAGAGGGAGTGACTGCACACGGTGGCCCTCGCTGGGCCTTTGCAGTCTGACCAGCCTTGGAAGCCGCCCTTGCCGCCCGCCTCTCAATTATTTCCCGT